>Ga0302325_10027519_pt1 | contig 11782 bp, 10 predicted proteins | sample Palsa_T0_2_FD_201948 | JGI IMG/M metagenome (GOLD analysis project Ga0302325, IMG submission 201948) | Peat permafrost microbial communities from Stordalen Mire near Abisko, Sweden - Palsa_T0_2 | ecosystem: Environmental > Terrestrial > Soil > Palsa > Peat permafrost | place: Sweden: Abisko... | reverse complement strand
ATGCTCTCAGGCGCGAGCGGTGCGCCGATCCCGACGGCGAGCGCGATGCCGCTCACCAGCCGCGGCGGCAACGCGCAGGTAGGCGAGAGCCTCACGTACGGGTTCCCTTTCGGCGGCAGGCTGGTCGGCGGCACGGTCGTCCGCGGCTTCGAGCTACAGCTTTCGGGAACCAACACGTCGTCTCACTCGAGCAGCAGCGGCGGCTACGATGAGGGGCTCTCGAGCATCCTTTCCTATCACCTCACATCGCATCTCGCACTCGGTTTGCGCGGCGAGTACGATTGGCACGGCGACATCGTCGCGGCCAATCGACACAAGGAATCGGCGTTACGGCTGCGGCTGGACCTGACTCAATAAGGGGCGCGCGTCCGGTGGACGGTCCGGGGACGCTGCCGATTTAGGATCCGATTACCCCACGTACTCAAGTGGGCGCATCCTGAAAGGAAATCACCCGCAATGGACGTCAAACTCACTCGCCCCCCCAAGCCGCTTCGGGCGCCGGCCCTGGCTGCGTTACTGGGGCTCGCCCTCGTAGGGCTCCCCAGCTTAGCCCTTAGCAACACCACGCCCACACCGACCGGAGTACAGCTCACCAAGGACAACAGTTTGTGCCTCCAGCACGGCGGTGATCTGGCTTGCGCGAAGTTGCAGACTGCCGGTTACACGGCAATCGTTTGGAACGGCGAAACTGCTGCGAACCGGTACGAAGTGTATCGCACCTACAAGCAGGGTCCGCCCCTCGAGATCGGCATCGTTCAGTACAACAGCGATCCCGTCCCCGTCGTCCCGACGTTCTTCATGCTAGCCAGTGTCACCCCAGGCGCGTGTTACGCCGTTAGCGAGTATAAGCAAGGTGAAACGAGCGCACGCAGCATTCCGTGGTGCGTCCACGATAGCTTCAAGGTAAGACCTATACCGTAATCCACTCCGTATATCGCCTTACAGAAGAAACTTGCGCATCACCGCGACGTCCAGCTTCCAGGTGTGTTGCGGGAGGATCGCCTCAAGCTTGTAGCCGCAGGCTGCGAAGAACGTCTGGGCCGGCAAGCCTGAAGGCACTTCGACCGTGACCTTGTGGCAGTTGTAGTAGTTCCCGAGTTGTTCCGCACGCTCGACGAGCAGCCGGCCGATACCGCGGCGCCGGTGATCCGGAGCGACGATCAGCGACTCGAGGTGCGTGAGCGAGGCTGCGATGCGCAGGCCCGCGACGCCGACGATCGCGCCGTTCTCCGTAGCCGCGAGTTCGTGGCGCTGCTCGTGCCAGATGACGCGGAAGTTCCATTCCGTGGAAAGCGCTTCGCGTTCGTGCGTGTGCCGGAATTCGGCGGTACGTTCGGGCTGCACGGCCTCGATCTCGATCGCGGCTTCAGGCACCGCTTGCGGCTGCAACCTCGGTCGCGACATCGAGCGTCCATCCGTCGTAAGCCGCGAACATGCGGAAACCCAAGTCGTCTTCGAGCTCTTTCGCAAGCCGCTCGGGACGCGCTTCGAGCATCTTCGTCGAGAAGTGCGTCATCACGCCGACCTTGGGCCGAACCTCGGCGAACACGGTGCGCGCCTCTTCGAGGTTCATGTGATCGACCTTCATCGAATCGCGATAGCGCAAGACGTTGACGATCAGCACGTCGGGCCGGTGCGCCGCGTAGTCGGCCGCGAGGCCTTCGAAGAATTTGCCGCACGGCAAATACGAGACGGTGGTGCCGCGGTATTTGAAGTGCATGCCGTAGGTTTGCGCGCCGTGAATGTGTTTGATCGACGTGTAGAGTTCGACGTCGTTGATGCAGTACGGACCGCTTTTTTCTTCGAGCGTTTCCCGCTTGGCGGCGAACTTGACGGCGTAGGGAAAGATGACCGCTTCACCTTCGAACGCATCGTGCGGCGCGAGGATCGTTCCGCGCCGCCGGAAGCCGCCCGAAGTCATCGCCTCGATCATGACGTTGACGTCGCCTGCATGATCGAGGTGCTTATGCGAGAGCGCGATCGCGTCGAGTTCGCCCGGGTCGCACGGCGGCACGGCCGAGGTCGCACGCACGAGCGCGCCCGGGCCCGGGTCCACGTGGATCTGGGTCACGGGTCCGGGCTCGTCGCCCGGGTCCGGTGCAAAGCGAAACCACATGCCGCCCGACGCGCGAATTTGCTTCGCGACGACGAATCGAGCGCCGCCGGTCCCAAGGAAACGAACCGAGATCATCCGTTTTCGTTTCTCCGCCGATCATCGCTGCGCCCCGCAGCTCGCTCGAAGGTCACAGCGACACCGCTTCGTAGCGTATTCTGGATTTCTGCGACGGTATCGGTGTACGTCAGCAGCGCATCGATCTCGGATGCGGCGGCGGCCGATTCGACCTGCGCGCGATAGACGATGTTCGTTGCAGCGGCACCTTCGGCGCCGAAGTCCGCCTCAACATTGACGGACACGCCGTCGATCGTGATGCCGCGCTTGGCGGCCTCGCGGTACACGTCGTTACAGTAGCACGTGGCGAGCGCCAGGCACAGAAGCTCGCCGCCGTTGACCTGCGAGCCGCCCGTCGGCTTTGCGGGGACTTCGAGCGCTTGCACGCGTTCGCCGGTGGTGAGCGATACGGAATACGCCGACCGTTCGTTGCTAATCTCAGCGGTAATCTTCATAGGCGGTCCGAGCCAAGAGCACAGCGGTTACCGCGGCGAGTCGTCGCGGTAACCGGTGTTTGCCTTCGCTAGTGAGCGCCCTCGGGCGGCGCAGCGGCGGCCGCAAACGCGGCGTCTGCGACGGCCGCGCCCATCGCGTACGGCGGTGAGAACGCGGGGATGAGATCGCCCGTCCCGCGGACGACGACACCGCGCGGATTCGAAAACTCGCGGAAGCCCTCGATGCCGTGGTGGCGGCCCATGCCGCTCGTACCCGAGCCGCCGAATCCGAGCGACGGCAACGCACCTTGCATCGCGCACGCGTTGACGCACGCGCCGCCGGATGTCGTCTGCTGCAAGACGTGGTCCGTGATCGCCGTGTCCTTGCCGAAGACGTAGAGCCCGAGCGGCCGTTCGCCGTTGTTGACGCGCGCGATCGCTTCGTCGAGCGAATCGTAGCCGATCACGGGCAGAATCGGTCCGAAGACTTCTTCGCGCATGACGTCGGTCTCGTCGCCCGGATTGAGGACGAGCGAAAGCGGCATGCGACGCGTCGTGCGATCGACGGCCCCGCCATCTTCGAGGTCGACGACTTCGTAGCCGGCGTCCTTCGCCTGCTGCAGCATGCGCAGCAAACGGTCGAGATGCCGTTCGCTGATGATGCCCGTGCAGTCGGTCGTGTGCGAGTACTTCGCGGCGGCACCGTTCATGTGCTCGCGCGCGAGCCCGACGAACTCTTGCACCTTGGCCTTGGGGACGAGCAGATAATCGACCGAGATGCACATCTGCCCGTTCTTGATCATCTTCGTGCCGAGCACGTTCGTCACGGTCTCCGCATCGACCGCATCGTCGAGCACGATCGCGGGACACTTTCCGCCCAGTTCCAAAGTCACCGGAACGAGGTTTTGCGCGGCGGCCAGCATGACTTCGCGACCAACGTGCGGGCTGCCCGTGTAGAGCAGATGATCCCAGCGCAAGGTCGGGAACATCCGCGCCAGTTCGAGGCCACCGATCGCGACGGTGACGCGATCGGGTTCGAACGTCTTTGCGATCATCTCGCGCAGCACTTCGGCGCACGCCGGCGTGTAGTCGGAGGGCTTGATGATCACACGATTGCCCGCGGCCAGCATTTCCACGAGCGGCCCGACGCTGAGGTCGAAGGGGAAATTCCACGGCACGATGTTGCCGATCACGCCCTTGGCCTGCTGACGCACGGTCGCGCGCGCCGTTCCGAAGAGCGCGGGATCGGTGTGGCGTTCTTCATCCGCCATCCACGCCTGAAGCTGGCTCATCGCGTATTGCGCGCGGCCCGCGACGCCGAGCACTTCGATCAGATCGCTCGCGGCTACCGGATGCGATCCAAAGTCGGCCGTCAGCGCATCCGAAATCTGCGTGCGATACGTCATCATCATGACGGCGAGCGCGCCGAGGTGCCCCATGCGCTCTTCGTACGAAGGATATGGATCGGCGATAAACGCCTTCTTCTGCGCAGCGAATGCCGCCCGCAGGGATGCAATAGCGGCTTCGTCGCCGGTCGCGGTAGCTGGATCGCGGTCGAGAATCGACATGTGCGGAGCTCCCTAGAATCGCGTAAGAGGGCAACTCGTTCGGGTGCCGGCACGAAATTCCCAGGGGGCCGGTGGACGGTCCGGAGACAGTGCCGGCCTACGATGGATTCGGGTCAGCCACTACCTCGTGAAAGCTGGCGTCGTGTCGTCGGAGGAGAGCAAGCATGTCCGCGCTACATCACACCCGGGTTTTCATTCCTTTCTTTGCGGCGAGCGTACTCGCCGGCTCCTTAGCTTCCGCGCAACGCCCAGCCCTCGCGGCGCCCTGTAGTGTTGACGCCTCGGGCGATATCGGTGCCGAATGGTCGAAGCTCGGCGGGGCAGACGGGCCGCTCGGCTGCCCGACCCAACCGCAACAGAGCGCCGTCATCGACCTCTCTCAAAACTTTCAGCACGGGCAGATCGTAACGAGCCCCAATCTCGGACCGCACGCCACGCTTACCGTCTACGTCGATTCGGCTCGAGAATTGAACGTCGTGTGGGACAGCTTCTCGGGAAACCCAGGCGAGCTCTGGATCGGGACGCGTACGAATCCATCGTCGTACCTCGCGCCGTTCTCCTATAAAGTCGTAGCGTACACGCCGCAAGGATCGGCGAAGTTTCCGATAACGGGCAACGAAGACGCGGAGATCCTGGCGTGCCCCAAGCCGCTGCGATTCCAGGAGAAGATACCTTCGTGCGCGCCCTCGACCACAAACATGGCTGGTATCGACTCCGCGTCGCTCGCAATGGCACCGCCCCCGGCTACGCTTCTCCCGGGCGCACCGATCGATCTGACGGCGACGCAAAGCCCCGAACAGTGCCTGGAACACGACGGTGGCTCCGTGTGCAACCATCTTCCAAACGAAGCGCCGAACACGACGGTCCTCGTGTGGTCGGCCGACCAATACGTTGCGCAAAGTTATTCGATCTACCAGAGGCTCGCCGGTGCCACGACGTTCCGGTTCCTCAAAGCAAACTCAACGCTCTCGGGCGGTAAGCTGCCGACGGCAATGAACGTGACGAGAACTCCGGGCGCGTGCTACACGGTGACCGCAACCGTGTACGGAACGGAAAGCGCGCAGAGCGCCCCGGCGTGTCCGGTCCCGGCAAGCTCGCTATGAGGGCACCAACGCGCCGATCGGCATCGCACCCCCCGAGGCGTCATTCTCATTGCTCCGCGGGATGGCGGCCTAAGGCGGCGAACGACGCGTAGGCTCCTCCCCGTGGGCCTATGGATTCAGACCAAGCTTCTGCGCGTATTTGTCTGCTCGGGAAGCCGGCGCTCTTTATCGGGAGCCGGCTACAGCCGTTCGGGGGATCGCGTAAAGCGATCGCCTTGCTGGCCTACGTCTTGTTGCACCGCGAGCGCGCGCTCTCGCGAGCGGCCGTCGCCGAGCTGTTTTGGCCCGACGAAGACGATGAACTTGCGCGCGCATCGCTGCGACGCCATCTCTATCGCGCGCTTGCTGCGCTCCCCGAAGCTGCCGCGAACCGCCCCTGGGTCATTGCCGACAAGGTAACGCTGCGTTGGAATCCCGATGCGCAGCTCGAAATCGATACGAACGCCTACGAGCGCCTGAGCGCCGCGGGCGATCGAGTTTCCGCGGTTGAGCTCTATCGCGGCGACTATCTCGAAGACTTTTGCGATGAGTGGGTCTTGCCCGAGCGCGAGCGCTTGCGCGAGCTGCAGTCGGCAAACCTCTTCTCTTTGGTTGAGGAACGACGCCGCGCGCTCGACTACCCGGGTGCGATCGCGTTCGCGCAGGCATTGCTCCGCTTGGACCCCTTGCGCGAGGATGCGATTCGCCGGTTGATGTCGCTGCGCTTTTCGGCCGGAGACCGCTCGGGAGCGTTGGCTGAATTCGAATCCTTTGCACGCCGGCTGCACGACGAGTTGGCAGCGGAACCGATGCCCGAGACGCTCGCACTGCGCGAAGCGATCCGAAGTAATGACCTCAGCACCCTCGAGCGCGACCCGGCCGCACCTACGCGGAACGCGCGCCCGGGTTTTCCGTTCGCCGGCCGGAGCGCCGCGTTGCACGCGCTACGCGAGGCATGGGAGTCGGCCGCGCGGGGCTCCGCCTCCGCGGCGATGGTCAGTGGCGAGGCGGGCGCCGGCAAGTCGCGCCTGATCGCCGAATTGATGGTGCTCGCCGAGGCGCAAGGCGGACGCGTCCTGTTCGGAAGCACCGCGACGATCGAATCCGAACCGTATCAGCCGGTTGCCGAGGCCTTGCGCGGCGCGCTTCCGCTGCTACGGTTCGATCGGCTCGAGCCCGTGAAATTGGCCGCGCTGTCTTCGCTCCTTCCCCGGGTGCGCGAGCTCGTACCGAACGTTCCGCAGTTACCACAACTCGGCCCCGAGCGGGACCGGCAACGTCTCTTTGATGCAGTCGCGAGCACATTCGAGCACCTCGCCGAAAAGCGGCCGGTGCTGGTCGTGCTGGAAGATCTGCACTGGGCCGGTGCCGCGACGATCGAGCTGCTCGAATTCTTCGTAGGGCGCTTGCACGCCAAGCCGCTGTTGCTCGTCGTCTCGTTTCGCGAGGAAGAGGTCGATGGAAGCCATCGGTTGCGCCAGTTCTTGCGGCGCATCGAGCTGCAGCACGCCGGCCACGTCGCGCTCGGACCGCTCGAAGAGAACGACGTACGGGCGCTCATCACCGGCCTGCCGACAGACGAGCGTAACGCCCTCGCGCACGAAGTTTTCGCGGCCGGCGAAGGCAATGCGCTGTTCGTGACCGAGTTGCTGCGCGAGCGGCTCGGCGGCGGAAACGCTGCTCCCGTACCGGCCGGAATCGCCGAGACCGTGATCGAGCGGCTGAAGCGTCTCTCGCCGCCGGCGCGCACGCTGGTCGATGCGGCGGCGGTGGCCGGCACGGCCTTCGAGGTGGAGGTCGTGCGACATGCCTGCGGCTGGAGTTTCGCCGAAGTGTTCGACGCGCTCGACGAATTGCTCGACCGGGCCCTCGTGCGCGTGTCCGCGCAGCGCCGCGGCGACTTCGCGTTCTCGCATCAGCTCGTCCACGCTGCCGTCTACGGCGGCGTCGAAGCACCCCTACGGCGCGGCCTCCACCGCCGCATCGCAAAGACGCTCGATCAGCTCTTCCCCGAGCGGCCGTCACTGTGTGCGAGCGTCGCTCGCCATTTCGATGCCGCCGGATTCGGCGATGAAGCGGTCGCCCGATATTTGCCGGCCGCGCGCTATGCGCTCGACGTGTTCGCGCAGGCCGAGGCGATCGAACTCGCTTCGCGGGCGCTCGAATTGTGCTCCGACGCACGGACCCGCTTCGAGCTCCACAGCCTCCGCGAGGAAGCTGCGGCGCGGGCCGGTGACGTGTCGACGCGATCCGCGGACTGCACGTCGATGAGGGAGCTTGCCGGAGCGCTTGGGGACGACGATCTGATTGGCTCGGCACTGTGCCGGACAATCGAGATGCTCTCGCAGCGAGCCGAGCTCGCCGGCCAGATTCACTTCATCGGTGAACTACATGAACTCGGCCGCCGGCTGGGCTCGCGGCGCTGGGCCGTCGAGGCGGCGCTGGCACAGGCCCGGCTCCACGCCGCGCGCGCGGCCTACGCGGCGGTCCGAACCGTCCTCGGCGACATCGAACCGCTCGTGGCCGGACTGGACGACGCTCTTCTTTTCGAATATTGGTACCTGTGCGCGTCGACGTCAGCGATCGACGCTCCTGAGCGAACCCGAGTCGCTCTGGCGCGAGCTCGCCTATATGAAGGCGGAGCACGTATGCGCAAGGCGAGGCTCCTGCGCGTCGAGGCCAACCTCGCGTACTGGCAAGATGACGCCGCCGGGTTACTTCGCGCCGGGACCCAATTGCTCGCGCTATATCTCGAAGTCGGAGACCTCGAAGGCCAGGCGCTAGCGCACCTTCATCTGGCCGCCAGCGCCGTAGGCCGGCTCGAGGTGGCCGCACATCGCGAACACATCGGCCACGCGTTAGCGCTTTCCCAACGCGTGCAGAAGCCGCAGTTGATCGCAACCGTCATCAGCAGGCGCGCGAATTTCGAATTTCGTCTCGGCAACTTTGCCGCTGCGGAACGGGACCATCTTGAAGCACGGTCCCTTTCGGAATGGGCCGGCCGGTGCGGCTCATCGTGCTCTAGCCAAGTAAACTTAGCACTGGTCGCATCCTATCGCGGCGATCAAGCCGGGGCGCGCGCGCTGGCGCTCGATGCCCTCTCCTACGCGCTCGACCACGGACTCGAACGCGAGAGGTACCATGCCTTGGAGCAACTCGGAAGAGCCGAGCGAGAATTGGGTTTGCTAGAGCCGGCCCGCCTGCATCTCGAAGACGCGTTACGGAGAGCGCGCGAGCACGAGCCTGGGAAAATCGCCGATACTCTCGCCGAACTCATCCAACTCTACATATTGACAAAACAGGGTCCTGAGTCACTCGCCCTAGCGACCGAGCTTCTGGCCTGCATCGAAGAGAATCGCGGAGCCACGACCTTTCCTGCGCACGCGATCCACGTTGCCGCAGCGGCGTACGCGGCCGACGGGCAGCACGAAAAAGCGGCGGCCCTTCACTTCCGAGCACGCACGCTTCTGCAGCAACTCGCGAGCCGCATCGAGGACGGACCGGCCCGGCAAGGCTATCTTTCGCTTTGCGTTCACCGCGACATCGCGATGCCGGACAACGTGTCGACGCCGATACCCTGACCGTTCCTACCGGATCCACTTTCCGCAGCGTAACGTAGATCCGGTTCCGCCGCAGGTATCGCCGGGCTCGCAGCACTGGCCCGCGCAACAGTTGAGACCGGGCGCGCAGCAGAGGTCCGTCATGGAATTATCTGCGTTCAATGCTTGGCAAATCACCGTGCCCGAGATGTGCGTGCACTTGTTCACACGGAGCGGCGTGGGTTTCGGCGAGGCGGACCCGAAGTTCGGATAGCCACACGTCCCGGCCACCGGGTCGCATTCCTCGCCACTATGGCAGCAGGCGCTTCCGCACAGGAAGTCGCAGCATTGCCCGTTCTGCGCGATCTGGCCCTGTGCGCAAGACACGCACGTATTGTTCGGTCCGCAAACTGCGGTCGATGGGCAGCACGTTCCGTTTTCGTAGCTCGTACCGCAGGCGACCGAAGTGCCTGGCGGACAGCAAAAGCCAAGCGCCGAGCACGTCCAATCAGACGGGCAACAATCTTGCGTTCCGCAGCACGTGAACGTATAGTCGCAACTGTTCGGAACCGGGCTGCCGCTGCTGCAAGCAACCTGCTCGCAGGCGCCGCCCGGCAGTTCAAACGTGGTGAGCGCCCCGGCGTAGGCTGTCGTGCAGCCGAAAATAGCATACAGCGCGCACGGCGGACAGATCCAAATACCCGCGTAGGCTGCTGCTAGGCACGAGGTGTAATCGAAGAGCGCCGTGACGGTTGCATCGAGGCAATTGAGCGTCCATACTCCGCCATTAGAAATGTCCGCGACGCCGGTATTTTGTCCGGTCGGATAACCCGGGAGTATCCCGTTAGCAACTGGGACTTGGGCGACATCGTAACCCCCGATCGCGCGAGCGAAGCTTAGCAACGTAGCGTTCGCGGCAGAAGACCGATGCTCGCGCATGCGCTCGCGTCGCGGCCGCGGGCCGCATGCCGCCTTGCCGCTCTTGACCGCGTCGGATAACCGCGACAATTTAGCCCGCAAGCCGGGATCGACGTCGACGGCAAGTTCGTGGCCGCCGTCGAGGCGGATGGACGATGGCGCCGCGCCGCGTAGGTCGAACGGCGCGAGCGCGCGGCCATCGACCGTTCCGGTAATCATCCCCGCCGTACTCTTGAGCACCGCGCTCGAGATTCCGCGCACCTTCGGGCCGTACCGAAAGGTGAACGTCGCGTCCGGCGCTCTCTTTGACCTCGGATCCCACGAAGCAAACTCTGATTCGACATGTAGGATGGGTTCGCCGCCATCGGCAAGATCAACAACGTGACCCTTCAGCGACGCCGACAACGTCAGCGTCAGCGACGACGAACTCACCGAGAAGCTGACGGCATTCGGGTTGCTGAATTTGAACGAGCACGGGCCCCGCTGGACCGAGTTCGGGCGATTTGACTTGTGCCTCACGCCTCGGGAAATGCGCGCGCGCAGGGATACGGGATCTGCGAAGGCAGCCCCCCCAGATGCAGCCAGCGGTGCGATCGCAGCGCCTGCAGCCAAACGTGCGAGACCGTTCAGGATCGTCGAACGCGACGGCTGATTAGCGGCTACCGCTTTGGTGAAGTCATCGAACCAATGCAATCGAGGGAATTCCCCCGAAACCCGTTCAACCCGTGGCGCCGGGTGGTTCGCCCCTAAATCCGCTCCGCTAGAGAATTTCATCGTGACCTCTTATCTCTCAAGGTAGGCGCGCTCGCTTCCGCTACGGGCCGCTCGGGTGATTCTTGAAGTGCGGGCCAGGGCACACGTGGGCGCCGTCGACCACGTTCAACCTCTGCGCGATTGCCCGCGGGAGTGATGCGGGCGGGTCGGCGCTCGCGAGAGATCCGGTGAGTTTTCGGAAGGTCCAGCGATCGTGCGTAAGCGCGAACCACTCGGTAAACTCTCCTTTTGATTCGACGTCGACCCTTGCCCAGCCGCGCAGCGCGACTAAGTGCAGGATGTACGTCGCGTCGAGCGGGTGGCGGCTCTCCGTGCGAAAACGGTCGACAACCGCTGCTTCGACCGCCGCCCGATCCGCCGCCAAACCGCAGGCAGTGTTTGAACTCGTCGCCTGCGCCGCTGCAGCAGGTTGAAGCGCGGCCGCCAGCGCCGCGTACGCGACCGCTTGTCTCAAGAAATTCATCGTACCGGTCTTCCCATCGTCCGATTCTAAGGGCGTATCGTCCTCGGACCGTCCACCGCTAGCGGGAGGAAAACAAAAACGGGAGCCGGCGTGACCGGTTCCCGTTTTTTGTGTTTCGCGGCGGGGTGGAAGCTAGTTGGCGCTGACCGCGGTCTTCTGGATGTCTTCGACGCGCTTGGTGAAGTCCTCGAACTGCGCCGTCGCGGTGTCCTTGACGTAGTTGATGTTCGAGATGCCCGTGTCGACGAGGCCCTTGAGCGAGTGCGTGTAGGACTCTTGCAGCTTGGCGAGATCGGCAACCAGCTTCTCGGCGAACTCGGCCGACTTCTGGCCGTTCGTCTGCAGCTCGGCGACCGAGAGGTTCACGATCTGGTTGGCGCGATCGAAGCCTTCCTGAACGGCGACCTGGACGTCGGTCGTTGAGTAGGGCTTGGAGCTGATGGCCCAGAGGGACTTGGCATATTCCAGCCCGCGCTGGTTGGCCGACGCGTAGGCGTCGACGAAAAGGCTGTAGATGTGGCTGGCTTGCTCGACGTACGGCGCCGTCGCTTCCTTAGATGACATTACTTCTTATCCTCATCGTGTTTGGAAAGCGGGATTTTGTCCCACGTTCCGGTGTAGAGGCTGAAGAACGCATCGAGGTTGGTACGGTACTGTTGTAACGCGGAGCTCCACAGCGCGAGGGCGTCTTTGCCGCCGTCGGTAAGTGTGTAGATGCGTCGGGCCGGACCTTGCTCTTTCGGATCCCACCAGGACGTAATGTAGCCGTCGCGCTCGAGTTGACGCAGCGCCCGGTACACCGTACCCGGATCCGAAACGACGGCGAAGTTCTCT
>Ga0302325_10027518_pt1 | contig 11782 bp, 7 predicted proteins | sample Palsa_T0_2_FD_201948 | JGI IMG/M metagenome (GOLD analysis project Ga0302325, IMG submission 201948) | Peat permafrost microbial communities from Stordalen Mire near Abisko, Sweden - Palsa_T0_2 | ecosystem: Environmental > Terrestrial > Soil > Palsa > Peat permafrost | place: Sweden: Abisko... | reverse complement strand
TTCTATTTTGGCCCCCACTTCAAACTAGGGCTAGGGCTTGCTTATTAGATCCTTATAGCTTAATTCAAAACTCCCTTAGTTAGAATGCAGAGTACGAGATAAGTCAGCCGATATAAGTCAGTACTGATGACTTGTAAACTGTCGGTGGCGTCAGTCAGTCAGTTGAGATTATCAAATTGTAGAAGTCAGTCAGTTATAGAATTCCTGAGCTTATAAGTGACTTATGGCCGCCGTATATTAGATCTCCTATCTGTTTGCGATGCTCTTTTGCAGGTTCTCATTCATAGCCTATTTGGTGTCCTCCGTATCTTTAAGATGAATGTTGATTTTGTGCAGCTCTTTGGCATGAGAGAAAAGATCGACTAGGTCTCTCACTTTCGACTAGAGACATATCAGCTTATCAGGATCTGTCGGATCGGGAGCCTGTATCTCTATCTCGATTCCTTTCAAATTTTGGTAAGGAAGCGCAGCGATGCCAAGTTTGATCGTATGTTGAAAGCTCTGAGCTCTCCAAGGGTCTGTTCGCGCCGAGCTCACTTGTCACGAATATACGTGACCGATGCTGGGATTGTGGTGAAAATTTGAAGGTCAGAATCTCTTTGTCGTAAATGTATGGGGATAATTCTTTGCATATTCGGAGAATGCTCATGTTGGATTTGAAGTGTATGTCGTTCTGAGGTCGCATACTTTGCCAGATAATGGCTCTGATTTCACCCGGTAGTTCAATGAGGTCTCCGAGATTTTGGAACGCCATGTTGGATATGAAATGTAAGTAGCGATTATATGAAGATGGCTGCTTTGATTGAATGATGAAATCTGAAGATCGGTTCTGAAATTCCTGAATGGGATCGGAGAACACGGATATCTTTGAGAAATAATGATCGTCAAGCTGAGGAATAATTATTTTAAATGGGCATTTATCTCAATCGGAATGGATATGAGCTAGGGCAAGAGAGTCATTAATTGCGGGAACCAAGTGTCAAGGAAAGGTCTCCTAGACTTTCCACAACTGCGTCCCAACAAGATGGTAAGATTTGCTACAACATTTCTCTCCGCAAAAACCAACGCTACTCTGAAGCCTGCGCGTTCATTTCAAGGTAATCTACTAGCTATGCTCTTGGGTTTATTTCGATCTTCAAAGTCATCCCGCTGATGGGCTCCGTGAAATCAACGCCGCCCTCACCGTGAGGCGGCAGACGCAATGTCAGGAGAGTAAGCTTGACAGCCTTCAAGACATCGAACGCAAAGTTTGGGACATCCCGAGTCTCCTTGAGGAACTTGTGCTTGTCTGACCGCAAGTAGCCCTCGACGGCCGCCATAGCGAAAATCGCACGAACCGGATGGTTATCATTGGGGAGGAGCGAGGCAGACCGAACAGCTTGAGATGTGATGCAGAAGGTGTTCGTATTGGGGTCTCGATTCTTGAAGTAGGACGTCTCAAAGTCGATTGGCGGCGGATTGGCAAGAATCAAGGTCTTGATTCGTTCGGCCATCGTGTTCTCCATGCCAGTCACACCGCACATGTCCGCCAACCGCACAAACTCGACGATGGCATCGATCTCACCTCTTGGAGATATCTTTCCAACCACGACGCGGCCAATGTGCAGCCACTGGATCAACAGTTCCAAGCTTCGCACCGTAATGAATTCACCGACTTCGTCACCGACTTCCATCAGATCTACCGATTGCTCCACCCCTTCCTTGAAACCCCCCTCAAACAAGACTGAAAAGTACCGAGATTGCTTGCAGAGAATCGGTTTTGAGAGGGAATATTCGTTCAGCTTTTCTGGTCCGAGACGTATCTTGACTTGAGGGCCGGAGTACAGCGGGAGGAAGCTGGAAAAGCAACGTGAGCGAGGCCCTGATGTCCTAAGATATGAGGATCTACTTACGTCTTGACAAAGTCTGCGTAAGAAGCATCCATCAGCGCCAAGTTCTCCATGGCTTTCTCTCCTGTTTCGCTCTCAGCCATTTGACGGAATTCGGTTGAAACTGATCGGGCTTGGGGATTGTTGCTGCAAAAGAGCTCTCTAGCCAGTGAACCTCCGAAATTCTGAAGCTGTGGCTTGACTCTAAATCTTCTGATCCTGGTCGGAATGGCTGCCTTATAGGTTTCAGAATATGAAAAGAGAAAGGAGGAGTTTCATGGATCACTTCCTTTTAGAACTCATCCCTTCCCGCTTCTCACAAAGTTCCTTTCAGAATAGTGACCTTCCAAAGCACATTATTTGCAACTCACACGTGAAGCTCTTTGATATTCTCAAACAGTCCTCAAAGACAAGGAACCCAAAGAGGAGGCTTGCATGTTCCATAATTTGTAGGACATCAACAGATGTCTATCTGGATTCTTTTGAGAATCAAACACGTTGAGATCAGAGCAGGCATCAGATGAGTCAAAAGACTCATGTTTGCGTACAACAATCAATGTTCCAGAAAAAGAAGATTACTTTGGAACGACTAGAAGGCGGGCAATGAATTAAACAAGATGTTTGCTCAGAAGTAATAACATACAGAGTCTTTCTATTTTCTCTTTAGCGGGCACTTGCTGAGGGGTCGCATCAAAAATCGGATGGTATTGATTGATGAGAATTATCTAATAAATTGAAACGAAACGTCTTCAGCTTGAGCATGCTTGTAATTGCATCTATGATACTGTATTAAAGCCAAACCCTGATGTCGTAACCGTTTAAAGCCATTTGTAAATCATACATCGTCAGCTCTAGCTAGTAGAGCAGGGATATCATCAACCGTGTTCCGACCTTCCAAAATGTCTACGTATGTCAGCAGAACTCCCCAAATCAGAGCAAGAGAACTTACCAAACACAGCTGTGAATAAAGGATACTCCTCTGTCCGACCCCTCGCCTTCAAGAAATCGTTTACTTCCTTCGCAGTACTCGTACCCTGCAACTTCTGTCCATTCAACTCTGTAGCCTCCACCTCATCAACAGAAACACCCCTCTCTACAGCCATCTTCGCACATCTGAAATTTCTGCCACCGGAACAACTAGTAATTAGATCCGCGACACCAGCACTCTCTTCTGTGAAGGTCCCAGCGTGCACTGTTTCGCCGAAAAACTCTTTTCCGAACTTCACCATTTCCAGCAAGCCGACACGCATCACTGCAGCTTTCGCATTGTCTCCCCAGCCTCGACCGTCAACAAATCCTGCTGCAAGCGCAACGATATTCTTCAATGCTCCACCTAGAGAAACACCTGCAACATCTGAGACCATACGGACGTGGAAATAAGGTCTGTAGAACAGAGTCCTGAACAGTCCATGGTCAAGAGGTGGATAATCCGACGGCACAGCCCTCAGCCTAACCTTACTGGCTCTCCCTAAAACATCCTTATGCGGCGCGTCCGCCGGGGTAATTGTAAGGTTGACAGACGAAGAGGAAGGCGAAGGGCCCGTAGGAGTCGCGACACGGGAATCGACGGGCGGAGGATCATACGCAATTGTCGTCTCGCACCACTTCTCCTGGGCAATCTCATTTGCAATATTCGCGCCCGACAACGCCCCGCAGTAGATTCCCAACCCTTCGCCAATCCATTCGGAGAACAGGGAGATTTCGGACTCGGTGACGTTTACACCTTTGATGCAGGAGATGCCGCGCGCGTAGGGCAGGATGTTGCCTTCGAGTTGCTTGGATATGCGGCCGATGAATTGGTGGGGCAGGTTGAAGATTAGGATTGAGGAGCCCTTTGCGGCGTCCACGACGGAGGGGTTTGCGACGATGTTGGAGGGGAGGCGGATGTTGGGGAGGTATTTGACGTTTTCGTGGTAGGTGTTGATTATGGAGGTGAGCTTTTGGGGTTGGGAGTCTTTGGAGGGGTCGTAGTGGGGAGAGTCTTTGGCAATGGTTACTTGTTCTTCATACACCCACATCTGTACCTCTTCTTGGAAGAGTTCGGGATGTGCTTTGGTGTTCTCGGCGATGATCTTTGCAATTGTAGAGCCCCTTTGCACATCAGCATTGTCTTTCAACCACGGTGAGGTGCCTACCAGTTACCAGATCCAATGATGGTGACCTTGTGCTTCCTCGTGGGCGCGCCCAGGGTTGCCATCCTGGCTCGTTGAGGTACTTGGAAATAGTTGGAGGATTGAGCTGATCGTCGTGCAGCTTGACTTGTTCTTGCTGTGAATATTGTGAGCATATAATTGCAAGGCAGATGTATCAATTCGGAATCGCAAAGAAGAGAGAAGTGAGGCAGATGGCTGAGGTGAGACACCTTGAATCCTTTGGTCTTGTGCTCAACTTTCTTGCTTTTATGTGAGCGCCGCGCCTCGCCTCGCAGGGTTTGGACTGTTGAGAGACCGAGGATAGGCGGGCACGCCGAGCAGGGGTACCGGTGCCACCAAACGAGGGGCACAAGCGACGACAGCTCGCGGCCGAAAGGGGGGTGGCACAATAATGTCCCCTGACTCCCTCCGTACTGAATAACATATAACTGAAACAGATGTAGTCAACGGCACTACTGGACATGGTATATTTTAAGGCTAATTTTAGTAACTATTGCGAATAGGCCCTTTTCTCCTCTCGAAATTTTTTTCATTCTCGTCTACCATTTCGAAACAAGACCCGTTCCCAGCATTCAAACGCCACACACTTCACAAGATTTTCTCAACTGGAAGTTTTGCAGCTTTGGGCTCTGACTATGTCTTGTGATACAACTGCCGAGCCTCACCTTGGGCTTGTGCGGATTGACAAGACGGAGAACTACGAATCTAACAAGGGTTGACTCGTTGAGGGGAGCAAGAAAGTAAAGACGTCTAATTTCTAAATTATTACTTTAAGGATGTTATCAAATTTTAGAAGGAGAAAAAGGTAGGTACCATTGGTATTCCCTCTAGTATCAGTGATAATTGCAGAAATTGACACAGTGTAAGTGAAGGCGCAAGACTCCCTCACAAGTTGTTGGAGCCGAATTTGATGAGCAACCAGGGCTAGATCCCAACCAGCCCCCCAACTCCCTGTTACCGTGGTGAATGAAAACATGTGGCTACCAATTCTAACGAAAGTACGAAGTATTGATTATTCGAGCTAACTGCCAATATCTGCCAATCAATTCCCACGTCTTATCTCATTCGATCCGATCCATCGAGTGCGTTTTCGAGGAAATTTGGTGGGGTTGGACGAAACGATGACAGCACGTTCAGGGGTGGGGGTGTGGGTCATTCAGAGCGGCCAACTCTCACTTACGAGTTAGCACGTGATAAGCATACATAATTTGTAGCACGTGGGTTGTGAAGAGAGAAAACGGTGAAGGCCATGCGTGTCGGGGTTGTTGTTGAAAGTTTTAGTGATCCTTGTGCTGACTGAGTTCTGAAGCTTGCTGAAGCTTCCTTCCCGCGAACTGAAACCGACTTGCCAAGGAAGAGCTTGAGCTTCTGTAGCTCATCCCCATGATTCTTATACTTCGTATCCCCTTGAGCCCGAATCCAGAACCAGCTGGTGCAGATAAATTCCTGCTGACACACATGAGATCAAGGAACAAGACTTGCCTATCTTACCTTCAGTGCCTGTCGATTCTTCGCAGTTCTTGTCCTGTTCAACTCGACCCGGTAGCTGGGGTGAGGTGCTGGGCCTGAGGGGAATGACGTATTCGCTGGCCCCAAGCTCACCGTGGCCCAGCCTTGCCGAATGTGCGTCTCCCGCTCCAACTATCGAAGCTCTAGTGCGCTTTCCTGCTTCACCGACGTTGTACATATTGCTCTAGATTGCCAAAGAATTCTATAATTCTCCTTCCCGCCGCTCTTCCATGCTTCCGCTGCGCCTGCTTCCTCCCGCACACAGAAATCTTCACTCTCTCGGGGACGGTGGCGCGACCACCGACAGCTGCGTCAACAATGGCTCCCAAGACGATGGTGTCTAACGAAGTATATTTACTCCCTCTCAAGGATGATGGGAGTCCGGATGTCGCTGGGGGGTACATCTACTTGACTCCCACAACCACTGCGCCTATCATTGTCCGGTTTGAAATTGAAGGTACTTCCTCAATTTGCAGACATGGCAGCCTATGGGTCAACATCCCAGAGGAGGGCGCAGAGTTCCACAGAGAGAAATTCCGAGAGTTCAAGTAAGATCTACAAGTCATAAACAAGTACGCAGGCTAACGTGATGCCAGGCTTGACCCGGACTTCAATCGAACTATCGAGATCTCAGTCCCCATCCACGGCTCAGGCGCATTTGCTTTCTACACAACCTACACACCACTTCCCGATCTCTCCGAAACTACACAGAAGCCCCTCAAGCCCGCAAGGACGGAGACATTCTACATTGATGTTGCGCCGCGACTTACTCTCGGTGGAGAGCAGATCCCATTGGCGGCGCTGTCGATATTCTCGCTGATCTCCAAGTTTATGGGCAAATACCCCAAGGACTGGGAGAAGCATCTTCGGGGTATCAGCGAGCGAGGATATAACGTGGTGCATTTCACGCCTTTGCAACATAGAGGGCAATCGAATTCTCCATATAGCATATTCGATCAGCTAGCCTGGGACCCAGAATGTTTCCCGAATGGCGAGGCTGATGTCAAGAAATTGGTTAAGAACATGGAAACAGAGTATGGCCTGTTGGGGTTGACAGATGTTGTCTGGAATCATACCGCAGACAACAGCGTGTGGCTTCAGGAACATCCCGAGGTGGGCTACAATGTGTCAACAGCACCTTGGCTACGGTCCGCCTTGGAACTGGACACGGCATTGCTAAAATACAGCAGTCGACTGGAGGCATTTGGCTTACCCACTACTCTCAAGAACGTGGACGATCTGATCAAGATTATGGATGGGATTAAGACTGAAGTTATCGCCAAACTTAGACTTTGGGAATATTATGTCATCGACATCGAACGTGACGCTAATGCTGCGGTTGCAGCGTGGGCGGAGGGAAATATCACATTCCCTGAAGGTGGCTTTGGGGGCTCTGGTTTTGGTGGTTTAGAGTCAATCAGGAATGCGACCCCCACTGAACAAGCACAATTCCTGGCAAAGAAAGCTTTGCTTAACACGGAAAAATTGGGAGAGAGATATCGACGTCGGATAGATCCGCCAGTTGCCGCTGCTCTGATTACTGCCATATATGGTCGGTACAACGGAGACGATTCTGACTCTGCGGATACAGGTGCTGCTCGAAGCCGTTTCATAAGCATTTTGGATGAAGTCAATCTGCCACTCTACAAAGAGTACGATGCAGATGTTGCGGAAATTCTCGAGCAAATCTTCAACAGGACGAAATACGTAAGACTCGACGATCACGGGCCAAAATTAGGCCCCATTGATCAAAAGAACCCTCTCATTGAATCTTACTTCACGAGGCTACCCAAGAATTCGACAACTTCGAAGCATAAGCAGGAGGATCTTGCATTGGTCAACAATGGCTGGATTTGGGCCGCCAACGCATTGATCGATAATGCCGGCCCAAAGTCTCGAGCTTATCTCCGTCGAGAAGTCATTGTCTGGGGTGACTGCGTGAAATTACGATACGGTGCTAGCCGTGAAGACAGTCCATACCTTTGGGACCACATGGCCAAGTATACTCGTCAGATGGCGAAGTATTTCACTGGTTTCCGTATCGACAATGCCCACTCGACTCCCTTGCATGTGGCAGAATTCCTTCTAGACGAAGCAAGACGTGTCCGGCCAGATCTTTTCGTAGTCGCTGAACTTTTCACTGGCTCAGAAGAGATGGATTACGTTTTCGTGAAACGTCTCGGAATCAGCTCTCTGATCAGAGAGGCCATGCAGGCGTGGGGGACCGGAGAGCTTAGTCGTCTGGTGCATCGCCATGGTGGCCGTCCGATTGGCAGCTTCGAGGTCGATGAAATATCAGGGGATGAACTAAAAAGCGCACCGAACGGGCAAGCCAATGGCCAGCCCAAGCGTGAGATTATTCGCAAAATTAAACAAACACCAGTGCATGCCCTCTTCATGGATTGCACTCACGACAACGAAGTGCCTGCTCAAAAACGAGATGCTCGCGATACCTTGCCAAATGCCGCATTGGTCAACATGTGTGCAAGTGCAACTGGGAGTGTGATGGGGTACGATGAAATCTACCCGAAATTGGTTGACCTTGTGCATGAGACCCGGCTCTACACGTCACCATCCTCTACGAAGCACGTTGAAATTGGTTGTGGTGAGGGCGGAATTGGCGGTATCAAGAAGCTCTTGAATCAAATCCACATTCTGATGGGCAAGGATGGATATGATGAAACACATCTTCATCATGAGGATCAATACATAACTATCCATCGAGTTCATCCCGAATCCCGAAAGGGATATTTCCTTATTGCTCACACGGCTTTCCCAGGATACGGAAATGGAAATGGTGGTTTTAGTCCAGTCCATCTTGGTGGTACTGAGGCTCGGCATCTTGGCAGCTGGATGCTTGAGGTTGACACAAGCGAGGAAGCCAAGAAGGAGGTCTTGAAGGACAAGAAGTTCCTGAGAGGTTTGCCGAGTAAAGTAATTGATCTGCCTGGAATTCGAATGGAAGCTAGACAAGACGAGACGGTCATTTCTGTTCGCGACAAGTTTCCTCCCGGAAGTATTGCTTTGTTCGAGACTTGGATCCCTGAAGCAGAGCATACGACTGGTCTGGATGCCTATGTCATCTCGGGAGGGAAAGCTGCGTTCGCCAATGTCGATCTGATTGATCTAAATTTTGTCTTGTACAGGTGTGAGGCAGAGGAGTTGGCTTCGAGCGACGGAAAGGATGGGGTGTACGATATCCCGGGACATGGGAAGCTTGTGTACGCTGGTCTGCAAGGCTGGTGGAGCATCTTGAAGAACATCATTCAAGACAATGATCTGGCTCATCCTCTTTGCCAACATATACGGGCTGGTCAGTGGGCTTTGGACTACATCTCTGGCCGTCTGGAAAGGATATCGAAGAAGGATGGATACGAACGTCTGGTGAAGCCCGCAACCTGGCTGAAGGAACGATTCGATGCTATTCGAAAATTACCTAGCTTTTTGTTGCCTAGATACTTTGGCTTGGTGATCCGCACAGCTTACATGGCCGCATGGAATCGTGGTCTCGAGCTTATGAATGAGAATGTCCGAAAAGGTCAATGGTTCTTGCAAGATCTCTCAATGGTCAGCGTCCAACAAACAGGTTACGTCAAATCCGCATCTTTGTACCCGAAGAAAGCTGTTCCCTCAATGGCGGCCGGTCTTCCTCATTTCGCAGTTGAGTGGGCGCGGTGCTGGGGTCGAGATGTTTTTATTTCCGCTCGTGGTTTGTATCTTGGCACTGGCCGTTATGACGACTGCAAAGAACACATTCTTGCTTTTGCTAGTGTTTTGAAGCATGGAATGGTTCCCAACCTCCTTTCAAGTGGCAATAATCCTCGCTACAATGCTCGAGATGCGATTTGGTTCATGTTGCAGTGCATCCAGGATTACACGAAGATTGTACCTAACGGTCTTGATATCTTGAAGGAGAAGATTCCTCGAAGATTCTTGCCTTACAATGACACTTATTTTGAGCCAGACGACCCGCGAGCGTATTCGAAATCTTCTACCCTTGAAGATATCATCCAAGAAGCACTGCAGCGCCATGCGGCTGGCATCTCGTTCCGGGAAGCCAATGCTGGTCCAGGTCTGGATATGCAGATGAAGTCTGAAGGATTCGACCAAAGCATCAAGGTTGACTGGGAGACTGGTTTGATCTTTGGCGGAAGCCAAAACAACTGTGGAACCTGGATGGACAAAATGGGTGAGTCGGAACGTGCAAACAGCAAAGGCATGCCTGGCACACCACGTGACGGCGCTGCGATTGAAATCACGGGACTTCTCTACAGCACCCTCGTATGGCTCTCAAAGTTGCACAAGGAGGCCAAATACAAATATACCGGTGTCAGCACTTCCATTCAAGACCCCAAGGTTATTACTTTCGGCGACTGGGCTGCGAAGATCAAGGCCAATTTCGAACGCTGCTACTACGTCCCGCTACATTCCAAGGACGATTCAAAATACGATGTCAATCCGAAGATCATTAATCGTCGCGGTATCTATAAGGATTTGTATAAGAGTGGAAAAGAATACGAAGACTACCAACTTCGCGCAAACTTCCCCATTGCTATGACGGTCGCTCCGGATCTCTTTGTCCCGTCACACGCCCTCCACACCCTTACACTCGCCGATAAGGCTCTACGTGGACCTACTGGAATGGCTACACTTGATCCGAAGGATCTCAACTATCGCCCTTACTACAACAATTCCGAAGATTCAACGGATTTCGCTACCTCGAAGGGAAGAAATTACCACCAAGGTCCAGAATGGCTGTGGCCAACTGGATTCTTCTTGAGAGCACTGTTGAAATTTGATCTTATGAGAAGAAAGAGCCCGCAGGAGCGAACGGAGGCCTTCCAGCAGATTACGAGGAGACTGGAGGGGTGCAAGGAGGCGATTAAGAGTTCTCCTTGGGCCGGCCTGGCGGAGCTGACGAATAAAAACGGAGAGTTTTGTGCGGATTCTGTGAGTTCACCCTTTCTAGCAAACTGTGATTCCGAACGATAGCTGACAAATTTCTGTTAGTCTCCAACACAAGCTTGGAGTGCAGGATGCCTGATTGATCTGTACCATGACGCTGCTCAATACGACGTTTCCCAGCTGTCTGAATGAGTTTGCAGAAAGAAATTTGGAATTTGGAACTAGATCGCATTAAGAATTGTAGCGTCTAGAGAGATTGAGAAGAAGGGAGTTTATGAATAAGAAAGAAAAGTTACGACTCACGAAGTACACGGTCGGGCTATAGGATTTCCATGTCTGAGGAAGGGGAACGAGACCAAAATCAGAGAGAGGTAGGCAATAGGAGAAACAGTATATATAACCTCATGAGAATAATAATGATTCTTAATTCTCTATCTGTCTTGGTGATTTCTAAATTGATCTACTCGATCCTTCCTAATGTGAGCCATGTCATCTGACATTAGCCGCATGCAGCCGTGCCTAACCTAAGGTTAGTTCTTCACTCAGCCTCAGCCTCACATCATCATCCTACCAACTCTTCTCATCTCATCTCATTCCATTTCATCGATATTCACTTTTAATTCATCTGATACTCGTTATACCTTCCATGCCCAATCGTCTCTGTAAAATACACACCCTACTACCCCCTACTACCCTGCACACCTCCATCCATCTGATGCCTAGCCAGCCCCAGCCTCACGCATCATGGCGCATCTTTTCAAGAACAATCCCAGATTCACAACCCGCTTTCTCCTCACCACCCGCTCCCCCTTTGGCTTCACCCATAAATGCATCGACATCGCGCTCCGCTTCTCTATCCTAGGTCGCGTCGACGAAGCAGTCGAGATCCTTGAACTAGCAGACGAATACGTACCCCTCGCCTCCCGCTACGTGCACGACCCCGGCCTCTACTTCGCGTTCCAAGCTGCGGATTGGTGGCCGGACTTCACGCCCGATGAGGACATGCATGATGAGAATCTCATGCGCAGACTAGAAGTTAATAGTGTGGGGATTAGGTACGGACAGCTGTTTTTGGATTTTAGGAGGGACGTGAAGAGTTTGGAACGGGATACGAGGGATTTGAAGAGGGTGATTGAATGGGTGACAGGGGTCGCGAAGGCGTATGGTTTCGGGAGGGTTGGGGATTTTGTCTTCACGGAGCCGGAGGGGGAGGTGGAGAAGGGGGGCGTGCCGGGGATTTCGATGCCGTTTGATTCGGCGGTTCTATTCGGTCTGCATCTTGCGTTGAAACTTGATGATGATGAGGCTTTGGATACCCTGATTCAAATTATCCGATCTGATATTGAG
>Ga0302325_10027514_pt1 | contig 11783 bp, 9 predicted proteins | sample Palsa_T0_2_FD_201948 | JGI IMG/M metagenome (GOLD analysis project Ga0302325, IMG submission 201948) | Peat permafrost microbial communities from Stordalen Mire near Abisko, Sweden - Palsa_T0_2 | ecosystem: Environmental > Terrestrial > Soil > Palsa > Peat permafrost | place: Sweden: Abisko... | reverse complement strand
CCTCCCCGGCACCGGCGATTCCGTTCCCGAAGACCTCGCCTCCATCGGCCTCAAGCCCGCCATCCTCACCATCGCCGATCTCACGCCCGCAAAACTCGCGCAGTATGACACCGTCATCCTCGGCGTCCGCACCTACGCCGCGCACCCTGACCTCCACGGCGCACCAACGCAGGCCTTGCTCGACTACGCAAAGAACGGCGGCAACGTCGTCGTTCAATATCAGACCGGCGAATTTACCGATGCCGATGCGCCTTATCCACTCGCCGTAGGCAACGCCGCTGAGCGCGTCATCGACGAAACCGATCCCGTGCAGCTCCTCGCGCCAGACTCACCGCTGCTCACCACGCCCAACAAGATCACGCCCTCCGACTTCGACAACTGGATTGAAGAGCGCGGCCACGGCTTCCTCCGCAGCTACGACTCCCACTACACTGCACTCACCGAAACCCACGACCCCGGCGACCCGCCCCAGCGCGGCGGCCTCGTCACCGTTCAACTTGGCAAAGGACGCTGGACCTATTGCGCCTACGCCCTCTACCGCCAGCTTCCGGAAGCTGTCCCCGGCGCTTTCCGCATCTTCGTCAACCTCATCAACCCCTAAGACCCACCAAAAGCAAATGGCCTCCATCACGGAGGCCATTTGTTTTCTGCTGACTTCTTTCTAGTGCCGTACCGGACGCCGTACCGGTGCTGCCGGCTTCTTCGGTGCGACAACAGCGCCATCCGTCATGCTGATCATCAGCGGCTTCTGGGTGTACGAGTCATAGGTGCCCTCGATGTCGATCTTCGTCCCTGTCGCCGGCACTTCCTTCAGCGGCTCCTTCATCTTGAAGGTGAAGTCTGCCGTCTTATTGGTGATGGCATCGTCCGTCACCGCAACCTGCAGCGCGTCGGCGGTCGAGCCGTCCATCACTGTCACTGCCGGGAACTGCGTCGTCTTTCCCTTCACCGTCGCAAACACCTTTTCAGCGTCCTCAGGCTTGCCATACTGCAGCACGAATTCCTTGTCACTGGTCGCCAGCTCCACCAGGTTCGGCGTAGTCGCGATCAGATTCGCTACGATGTCTTCCGGTTTGGGTGCGGGCTTGATCCCTTCAAGGAACCCTGCCGGCGGATCCACGCTGGTCTGCACCGCTGCCTGCATCGCGTCATACCCGGTCAGGTCGCCATGGAACTTCTTGTAACAGTAGTTCGCCAGCGGCTGAATCTGCGGCGCGAATGTTTGTGCAAACGCCGCCGCGCGCGTCGCATACCACGCGCAGTTCAGCAGGTCCGGGGGCGTCGATGTGTAATACGCATTGGCCAGTCCTACCATGTCCTGCAACTGCTGGCTGGGCTGGGTCAGCGTGGCCGGCGGAGCACCCTTTAGCTCAGTTTTATAGGCTGCAATCGCACCCGCATTGTCTTTCTTCGACAGGTCGTCAGCCGCAACCGCTCCATAGAGCACCGGGAAGCCTTGCGTCTTGATCGCCGTAAACATATCGTCCGGCATGCCCTTGGGCTGGCCCAACGCAAGTGCTTTCGTCGCGTATCCGGCCGCGTCGTCATCGCCGGCCTGCTTGGCAGCAGGGTCGGTCAGAGCGTCGGCTTTGGTGCGCCGCAGCTGCGTCTCAAACACATACGCGAACAGGTCGTTGGGGTTCGCCGCGAGCGTGCGGTCAGCGGCATCCAGCGTCTTGTCCGCGTCGCCGGTCGCGCTGTACGCGAACATCAACTGGTTCAGAACGTCGGCCTTTACCACCGAGTTCGGATAGGCCTTCAGATACGCCTCAATCTTCGCTGCTTTATCCGCAGGGGTGGTTGCCGTCTCCGCGTCGTTGTACACCTTGTACTCATCTGCGGACATGTTCACGCCGCCATTCTGCGGCTGTGCCACAATGCAGGTCGGTGTGATCGCGCAGGCAAACGCCAGCAGTGAAGCTAGTACGGCCTTCTTCATAACAAGGGCTCCTCAAATCAGTTCAATTTAGAGTTTCTGACGGCGCATCCGGCCCGAAAGTCGCATTCCCACAAAAAGTGCCGGACATAAGGTGGATGATGCGGATTATAGAAATGCTGTTGCTCTAACGCAAATCCAGATCCCAAATTTCCCTGGCGCTTCTCTGCTAACCTACCGCCAAAGTCGGTGCCATTACGTCAACACTCTGTCATTCTACGGTCAGCAAGGCCATTTCTGGGCAGATTTTCAAAACTGCTTTCAGCGCCTTTCCGCCCACCTCTTCGCGGGACAGCTTATCCACAACTATCTGCCTCGCCGTATTGCTTCCCGTGATTCTCGCCGCTACGATTCGACCTGAGGCATTCACGCGTTTAGACGCATCTAAAAGTCCAACGTTGGTAAGGCTGTTTCTCCACTTTTGACCGTCTTCTGATTCGAGGTTTTGCCCCTTGCTCAAACTCAAAAAAGTCCAGCTTCTCGGCTTCAAATCGTTCTGCGACCGCACTGAGGTCCAGCTCGCCGGGTCTGGCATCGCCGTCGTTGTCGGGCCTAACGGCTGTGGCAAATCCAATATCTCCGATGCTATCAACTGGGTTCTCGGCGAACAATCAGCAAAATCTCTTCGCGGCCTCAAGATGGAAGACGTCATCTTCGCCGGCACCCGTGACCGCAAGCCCACCGGCATGGCCGAGGTCTCGCTCACCCTCATCGACCCCGACCTCTATGACGGCGCTACCCTCGCTGAAGGCGAAACCGAAGTCGTGGTCGACGGCGAATCCACCAGCGTCAAAACCACCGAAATCTCCTCCGACTGGGATGAAGCTGCTCTCCGCGCCCACGCGGCCGAGGAAACCGAAGAAGCCGTCACCGAAGCCCAACCCGGCACCACTTACGAGGCCCACGTCCCCGCCGCCAAGCTCGCTGAAGCTGAAGCAGCCGCCTCTGAAACCCCTGCAGACAGCGTCGTGCTCAAAATCCGTCGCCGTAAGTTCGGCCGTGCCCCTGTCCGTGCCGGCGAGATCACCGTCACCCGCCGCCTCTTCCGCTCCGGCGACTCCGAATATCTCCTCAACGGCAAAATCTGCCGCCTGCGCGACATTCAGGACATCTTCATGGGCACCGGCCTGGGCGGCGAATCCTATGCCATGATTTCCCAGGAGCGCATCGGCAGCATCCTCTCCGCCAAGCCGCTCGAGCGCCGGGCAATTATTGAAGAGGCGGCCGGCATCACCCGCTTCAAGACCAAGAAGCGCCTTGCCGAGCTACGCCTCGAGTCCGCCCGCCAGAATCTCTCCCGCGTCAACGACATCTTCGAGGAAGTCACGCGTCAGATGGGCGTCCTCAAACGCCAGGCCTCCAAGGCCGAGCGCTACGCCACCCTCCGCGAAGAACTCCGAGGCAAGCTTCGCATCGTCCTCTCCAGCCGCCTGGTGGTGATGGATGCCGAGCAGGCCTCGCTCGCCTCTGAAATCGCTCGCCTCGCCGCCGTCATCGAAACCCAGGCTCTCGCCCTCAATACTATGGACGCTGATCATTCAGCCGGAGTCACCCGTGGCTACGGTCTCGATGAGCAGATTCGTGCCGCCGGCGCCCGCGCCAACCACGCCGCCGTCGAGCTTGAGCGCATTGCCGCCCGTACTGCCGCTAATCATGACCGCGTCGCCGAACTCACCGAACGCATGGCAACTGCCAACACTGACCTCGCCGAAGCTCGCGCCCAGATCGAACTCCTCTCCGCCGAGCGCGAGCAGCACCGCAGCTTCCTTGAGTCAGCCACCGCCGAGTTCACCACCCAGCGCGACGCATCAACTGCCGCTCAAACCCAGGCCCAAGAGGCCACACGCAAGGTCATCGAGGCTGAAGCCGCCATTGAAACCCATCGCCACACTGCACTCCAGGCCATGCAGCGCGCCACCAACGCCGCGCAGGAGATCGCGCAGGCCGAAGCCGCACTCGCCGGCCTCGACCGTGAGCGCGAACGGCTCGAAACCGAGTCCGCTGCCGCTCGCGCCGACCTTGAATCCTTGGGCAGCCAGCGCGGCCAGGCCCAGCTCACCTTTGAGAGCGTCATCGAGCGCCTGGAGCGCCTCGTCGCCGAGATCGCCGAGCTCCGTCGCACGCTCGAAGAAAAGCGCTCCGAAGAAACCCAGTCGCGCCGCCGTGGCGACGAGCTCCGCGCCGAGATGGCCACTCTTCTCGGTCGCCGCAGCTCGCTTGAATCCCTCATCCGCGAGCACAGCTACTCCACCGAAACAGTGCGCGACATCTTCCGCGCCAACGCCAACCGCGCGCAGCAATCCAGCCCTCACGGCCTCGCGCCCATCGGCACCCTCGCTGATTTCCTCGAGGTCGATGGGCAGTACGAGCAGGTCGTCGACGAATTCCTGCGCGACGAGCTCAACTATATCGTCGTCAAGAGCTGGGACGCAGCCAACGAAGGCATGCGCATGCTGCAGTCTGACGTCGCCGGCCGCGCTACCTTCCTCGTCCATCCCAATGATGCGCAGGCCGCCTTCCCCTTCGCCGAAGGCATGAAATCCTCCTCCACCCATACTCGCGAAGGCGTCGTCGCGCTCAAAGACTGTGTCCGCGTTCTCGACGGCTTCGGCCGCTCCCTAGAAGTCATCCTCCCGCGCCTGCGCGAGGGCTTCATCGTTCCTGACGATTCCACCGGCCGCTCGCTCGCACTCTCCAACCCGCAGAGCTTCTTTCTTTCCCCGAGCGGCGAAACCTTCCACAACGTCACCGTCACCGGCGGCCGCCAGCGCGAGCAGGGCCCGCTCGCCCTCAAGCGCGAGCTCGCCGAGCTGCAGTCCAAGCTGGAGGCCGTTGAAGCCGAACTCTCGAAGAGCGAGATCGCCTCCGCCGCCGTCAGCCGCCATATCGCCGAGCTCACCGCGACGCTCGATCACAAGGACGCCGAACGCCGCGATGCTGAACGCGAAAGTGCAAATTCCGGCGCTGCCCTCCGCCAGATGGAATCCGAAACCGCACGCCTCGAAGCTCGCCTGCAGCAGTGGCAGATCGCCGCCGGCCGCAATAACGACCAGCGCCAGTCACACCAGGAGCGCATCGGTACCAAGCGCGACGAGTCCGCCGCGCTCGAAGCAGAGCGCGTGGCTATAGCTCAAAAAGTCGATGCTCTCTCCGAGTCCATCGTCGCCCTTCGCCTCACCCGCGAAGAGCTCCAAACCGCCGCTGCAGCCGCCGCAGCTGCTCTCGCAGGTCTCGAAGAGCGCCGCCGCAATGCCGACGCCAACTTCGAGCGCACCAACCGTCTCTTTGACTCCCAGCAGCAGCGCATCAACCAGCTCGACGCCTCCATCTCCTCCTCTGTCGCTGAAAAACAGCGTCGCGAAGAAGAAACCGCCGAGCTCGACACGCAGCACATCACCCACACCGAATCCCGCGCCCAGGCAATCTCTGAATCTGAAACCCTCACCGCCGAAGCCACGGCTCTACGCGCCGCCATGGCCGAGCTCGACACCAAGCTCCGCGCCCTGCGCCACGCGATCGAAGAACTACGCGAGCAGCGCTCCACACTTACCGCCCGCACCGCCAAGCTCACCTCGGATCTCGAGCACCTCGAGCAAACCTGCCTCAACGACCTCGCCGTCGAAGCCGCCTCGCTTCGCACAGACGAAACCATCGCCCGCATCGAAGGCGAAATCCTCGCCGCCGAAGAAGAAGCCGCACGCGCCATCAAGCAGCGCCTCGAAGCCATGGGCCCGGTCAACATGATGGCCCTCGAAGAGTTCAAGGAGACCGCCGAGCGTCACGCCTTCCTTGAAGCCCAGCGCAAAGACCTCATCGATTCCATCGAGAACACCGCCGCCTCCATCAAGGAGATCGACGAAATCTCCCGCGAAAAATTCGACGAAGCCTTCAAAGCCATCAACGAGAACTTCGCCCACACCTTCTCCAAGCTCTTCGGCGGCGGCCAGGCCTTTCTGCGCCTCTCTGAACCTGATTCTGACGGCAAGCAGGACAACTCCGGCATCGACATCATTGCCTCACCTCCCGGCAAAAAGCTTCAGAACGTTCTCCTACTCTCCGGCGGCGAGAAAGCTCTCACCGCGCTCGCTCTGCTCGTCGGCGTCTTCCAGTTCCAGCCCGCGCCCTTCTGCGTACTCGACGAAGTCGATGCTCCGCTCGACGAAACCAACGTCGGCCGCTTCGCGCGCCTCATCTCCGAGCTCGCTGAAACCACGCAGTTCGTGGTCATCACCCACTCCAAGCGCACCATGGAGCAGGCCGATGTCATGTACGGCGTCACCATGCAGGAGCCCGGCGTCTCCAAGATCGTCTCCGTCTCCCTCAGCGGTCGCAGCACCGGCAAGGAATCCCGCGCCGCAGCCTAATCGCCATGAAGCGCTACAAATTCTCCGCCATCATCCAGCGCTCCAGCGGCTGGGGAGCCTTTGTCATCTTCCCCTATGACGTACCCACCGAATTCGGCATCAAGGGTCGCGTCCCCGTGCAGGCCAAGCTCGGCAAACTCCCCTACACCGGCTCGCTGATGACCTGCGGCACGCCCTACCACCTGCTCGCTGTGCCCAAGGACATCCGCGAGAAGCTCGGCAAAGAGCCCGGCGACCCCATCGCCATCGAAGTCTGGAAAGACGATGCTCCCCGCACCGTCGAAATGCCTCCCGAATTCCTCAAACTTCTCAAAAAAGAAAAACTCCTCTCCAAATTCGAGACGCTCAGCATGACTCGCCGCAAGGAATACCGCAATTGGCTCACCACCGCGAAGCGAGAAGAAACACGCCTTCGCCGCCTCGACAAGGCCATCGAGGTCCTCAAGCTGGAAAAGGTTCACGCCAAAAAATTGCCTAAGGATTAGCCTGCCGCATCATCCCCGCCAGCTTTTCAATCGTTGCCGCCTCAGTATCGCCCGTCACCACAAAGCACAGTCCGCCCGAGTTCCACGTCTCCATCTCGAACCCGTTGCGCGCTTCCACGCTCTTCGCGCCAGCAAATGCCCGCGTCATCTCCGCCGACTCCTTGAAGATCAGCACTGAAATCTTGTGCTGCTTCATGCTCACCAGCAACTGCGCCCCCGGCTGTTGATCGAAGTACGCCACCTTGCCGCCCAGCAGCGCAAAATCGCTTCCCGCAAACTCGGGCACGTTGAACGCAAACGGAATTTTCCCCGCAAACCACGGCTTCACCGTGTGCCGGTCGGTCGAAACCACATCCACCGGGTTCGCACTCGCCAGCATGCTCACATGCAGGTCGGCAACTTCACTCAGCGCATCCATTCGTTGCAACGAATGCACCCACGCCACCGCAATAATCAGCATCGCCGCGACTGTCGCCAGTGCCTGCCACATCCAGCCCGGCATCGTATGGCTCTTCTTCGCCGTCATCTGTTTCATCATCCTCGCCCGAAACTCCGCGCTCGGCACAAACTTTCCGCGCGCCTCCCGCAGCCCGCGCTTCAGCGCGACCACTTCTGCAACCTCCGCCGCGCACGCCGGGCACAAGGCTATATGCGCACGCACATCAGCGTCCGGCAATTCACCGTCGAGATACGCTGCCAGCTTCCCCGGCTCCAGATTGCACTCGTTCATCGTTCTCCCTCCAGCGCCAGCCGCATCATCTTTCGCGCTCGCGCCAGCCGCGACATCACCGTCCCAATAGGCACGTCCAGCACCGTCGCAATCTCTCGATAGCTCATCTCTTCCATCTCAAACAGCAGCAACACCTCACGCGAATCCACCGGCAGCGCCGCCAGCGCACTCATCACCGTCGCTCGTCCCTCCTGCCGCAGCAACTCGAGCTCCGGCGTCAGTTCCGGCGAGACCAATTCGGCATCGTCCTCGATCGCCGTCGTCCGTTTCGCCGCCAATCCACTGCGCGAAGTCAGAAACGTGTTGCGCAGAATCCGGTACATCCACGCCCGCAGGTCAGTTCCTGCGGCAAAGCTTCCAAAACCCTTCAGCGCCCGCGCGTAGGTCTCCTGCACCAAGTCTTCGGCGTCCGCCTGCGCGCCGGTCAACCAGTGAGCGAAGTTGTACAGCTGATCGAACAGCGGCATTGCCATCTGCTCGAAGAACTCAGGCTCCATCCATCTCCTTCATATCTTCAGCTCGACTCTATCTTGCCGCTCCACTTTTTAGAAATTCGATAATTTCCGCCCGCTCCTCCATCTTCTTTACGCTGAAATCCATGCCGTTGCCTGGCACCACCGCGTCCGTATCTGTCAACCACTTGTCCAGCATCATGTGGTCCCACGTAATGCCTGACTTTTTCAGTGCATCCGAGTAATCGAACCCCGCCACGCTACTCGCCTTGCGCCCATAAACTCCGCGCAGCCGAGGCCCTTCCTTGTCCCTGTCCAGCGAGTGGCATCCGCCGCATCGCCGCTCAAACAGCTTCTGCCCATCCAGCGGAATCACCGCCTGCGCACCCGCCGTCTGCACCGCCTTCCCTGTTGACGCCACGCATCCCACAACCGCAAGTAACGCAACCATGCACACCACTACCCTCATGCCTTCACCTGCGACATGGAATTACCAGACAGCGTCGCATCCACAATCGCCAGCTCATGCTTCTGTGCAATGAAATCCACCGTCCGAATTCCCAGCACATCGCGCAATTTGTCAGCCGGCACCTTCATTGGCCCAGGAGAAGGAGCACTTCCCGGTGCCGGCTGCGGGAACGCGGTCGACATCGCTGTATGAAACGCCACGTTCCCCTCCACCTTTTGCATTACCTGGTGGATATGTCCATTCAGAACTGTCACTGAACCAAACCGCTTCAGCATCGCCAGCGCCTGTTCGCTGTCCACCGTTCCCCAGCCCCAGTCCGGATAGATCGCCCACAGCGGAATATGCGCGAAAACCACAATCGGCGTGCTCGGCTTCAGCCCCGCCAGGTCCTGCTTTAACCACGCTAGTTGCTCGGCGCCCAGCTTGCCCATGCCTTCGAGCTGCACCACATTCACCAAGCCGATAAAGTGCACGCCCTTGTGGTCGTAGCTATACCACCCGTTGCCCTTCGTCCCCTTCCCGTAGCGTTCGAGATACATCTTGCCGTCGAAGTGTCATGCTCGCCCGGCACATAGAACACCTGCCGCTTCGCCCCCAGTATCTGGTTCAGCGCATCAAACTCCTCCGGCTTGGCCGAGTGCGTCAGGTCACCCGTGTGGATCAAAAAGTCCGGTGCCCGCGTTCCCGGAGAGATGCCCAGCCCGTCGATCTTTGCCAGCGCAAACATCAGAGTCGCTGTCACATCCGTATTTGCCGGCTTGTTGAACCCCAAATGGCTGTCGGAGATCTGCACAAAGCTGAAGTCCGCAGCCTTCATCCCCTTCGGCACCTGTCCAAACATGTGCGAAACCGGCACGCCACCCACAAAACTCCATGCCAACCCGGTTCCCGCCCACGCCATGCACTTCAAAAATCCGCGCCGGTCAATCCCATCCCCACCCACCGCACCCGCTTCAAGAATTTCCGCCGTATCGTCCTGCATTATTGCTCTGCTCATTTCGTCTCCTCGGGCTCAAATGGCTCCGTACAGACGAAAACTGGCCTATCCCGCATTTATTCCATTCTCTACGCACTTTTTTTGCTCAGCCTGATTCCCCGCTCACCGCATGGCTTGCTTCGGCCTCAGTCAGCGGCGATGATAAGCGTTGATTTTATCCGCACCATGACCCCACTCGACTGGATCCTCGGCATCATCCTCGTCTATTCCGTCGTGCGCGCGGCCGTGCGCGGCCTCATCGCGGAATCCTTCGCCCTCGCCGGCGTCGTCCTTGGCTTTCTCTTCGCCTGCTGGTTCTATCGCCAGGCGGGTGCGGCTCTCTCTGGGCTGATCTCCTCTCAGCCACTCGCCCAGCTCACCGCCTTCCTTCTCATCCTTGCCGCCACCATGGTCGCCGCCTCTCTGCTCGCCAAGGTCCTTCGCCACACCGCCTCCGCCATCGGCCTCGGCTTTTTTGACCGTCTTCTCGGCGCGCTCTTCGGCCTGATCCGCGGAATCCTCCTTGGAATGTCGCTGCTTCTGCCTATCACTGCCTTCCTTCCCACCGCGGCCTGGCTGCAGCAATCGGCCCTGGCGCCGTATTTTCTTGGCGCCGCGCATGCGTTATCCTTCCTCATGCCCACAGACCTCAAGCTGAAATTGCTGGACGGCCTCGACCGCATCAGGCACAATACACCGAACTGGGTTGACCCTGGTTCAACCGGCCTCAAAACCCAGCCGGACAATCACTAATAATTCCGTACTTCGATTTTTTTTGCTCCCGTCGTTTTTTTGGTACTCTTAGCACTCACTCTTTCAAGGAAGCTGCGAATTTTGAAACGCGATCTAGAAAGCCTCGTCCTTCAAATGCTCGCCGCTGGCGTCCCCTACTCTGACGCTGTGCGCGAGTTCAAAAAACGTTACATCCTCGAGGTGCTCTCGCGTCATCGTGGCAACCAGTGCAAAGCATCGGAAGAGCTCGGCATGCATCGCAACACGCTCAGCCGAACGCTCTCTGAGCTTGGCCTTGATTCCGCGCAGATTCGCAAAGGCATGCGCCGCCCGCCGCGCTCTGTCCGTCCCGCGCGTCCCGGCCTGCAGATTGTCTCCGGCGGCCGCTAATTCGCCTGCCAATTTTGCTCACCACCTGCGTCTAAACTTCATCGTGTCTCGCCTCCGCCATTTCCGCGGTCATTTTGTTGGCGTTGGCTACCTTCTTGCCGCGCCTCTGTGGACCCTTTTGGCCCTCACCCCGGCCCTGCAGGCTCAAAACCCCTCCACCAGCCCCGTTTCGCTCCCTGCCGGCATCTCCTCGCCCAATCCTGATGCCAAAGTCTCTGAAAAGCAGGCCCGGGAGGCCGATGATGCCTACCTTGAAGGCGCAAAACACATCCAGCACGGAGACCTGCCTGCCGCCGAGCGCAGCTTCGCCCGCGCCGTACAGCTCGATCCCTCCAACCGCGACTACATCCTCGCCCTGGCAGACGTCCGCGAACACCGCGTCACTGAGCTTGTGCAGTCTGCGGCCCAGGCCCGCCGCCTTGGCCAGAATGACAAGGCCGATGACCTGCTCGCCCAGGCCCACGTCCTCGACCCCGACAATCCCATCGTCACCCAGCACTTCGGCGTCAATCTAAGCCCCTGGCAATCCACCGCTGACCCCCTTCACTTCCCAGCCGCGGACATCGCCTCAGCGCTCGCTGGCCCCATCGATTTCGCTCCCACGCCCGGCCTTCAGGACATCCACCAACGCGGCGACCCCCGCAGTGTAATCAGTGCCGTCTATTCGGCATACGGCATCAAGCCTGCCTTCGACAGCTCCTTCACCAACTCCACCCCGGTCCGTCTCGATCTCGACCAGGTCGACTTCGCCACCGCAACCCGCATCCTCAACCGCATGACGCACGTCTTCGCAGTCGCCCTGCAGCCCCACTCCGCGCTCATCGCCAAAGACAACCAGGAGCAGCGTGAGCGCCTCGTTCCCATGATCGAGGAGACCGTCTATCTCCCCGGCGTGACGTCAGACCAGATGCAGGAACTCGCCAACGTCGCCCGCAATGTCTTCGATATCAAGTCCGCCAGCACCAGCGCCACCAGCGGTTATATGCTCCTGCGCGGCGATGAGCCCTCCCTCAAGCTCGTCAATGCCACCTTCGCTGACATTCTCGATGGTGGCTCCGACGTTGAACTCGATGTCTCTCTTTTCGAGATCGACAAGACCCACCAGGTCAACATCGGCGGTCAACTACCTACCGCCGCTGCCCTCTTCCCGCTCTACACTACGGCCGTCAACCTCATTTCCGCCAATCAGGCCATCATTCAGGCAGCCATCCAGGCCGGCAAACTTGTTCTCACCGGCAATCTCGCCACC
>Ga0302325_10027512_pt1 | contig 11783 bp, 12 predicted proteins | sample Palsa_T0_2_FD_201948 | JGI IMG/M metagenome (GOLD analysis project Ga0302325, IMG submission 201948) | Peat permafrost microbial communities from Stordalen Mire near Abisko, Sweden - Palsa_T0_2 | ecosystem: Environmental > Terrestrial > Soil > Palsa > Peat permafrost | place: Sweden: Abisko... | reverse complement strand
CAAGGTCGATGCGATAGGGTCGAGGACCGTATGCGCCAAATATCTTCTATGCGCTAACCGAGAACCCTTATCTCGCAACGAAAATCCGTCCATATCGACGGTTCGGGCGGCCGTGCGGGAGCGCCAGGCCACGCGATCCACGTCACGCAGCAGAGATCGGGGGCGGATCGGCGGGCACCGAACATGAGGGCGCTTTGCCGGTATGCGGCCCACCTGAGCAGCACAAATTCTCTAGGAACGGATGTGTCGTCCAGGGATCGGTCGGTCCGTGCCACTGGCGAGCGCCAAGACGGCTTTCACCGTTGGGGCCACCCCGTGGCGCGGCCCTCGTTTGCCATTAAGGACCAACCGTTCGCCGCTATCGGCTGTGATGCTCAAGCCGATCGTGAACGGGTACCGGGAGGCGTGGGCCTTGAAGTGCCCAGCCCCGAAGAAGGCTGCCTCCTTGCCCACGGCGGTGTGGTACGAGTGCGCGAAGAGCAGGACGCCCTCAGCCGTGGCCACGACAACGACGTGGCCCGGCATCCCCGCTGGACGAGGCGGCCCGCCACTGAACAACGCGATCACCCGGTCCACCGCCTCCCCGGTGGCCACGCTCATACCGCCAAACGCGGCGCTGCCGGCGGCCAGTGCGACGACGCTCCGGGCCACCTCGGGGTCCGGCACACCGAACAGCCCGACCGAAATGGCGGTCAACCCTAAATTGGCCTCCAGCTGCCTGCGTGCACGCCTGACGCCCACGCCTAGATCATCGCCGACAGGAGCGGAGGTGGGCGTCGGGTGTACCGCGGGGACGGTGCCTGGACCACACTTGGACCTCACCGGGCTGGGAGTGACCAGCGTCGTGGCGGCAGAGCCTGATTGGTAGGCGCCAAAGGGTCGCACGCAGAAGGTCCATTTAGGAGCGCACCAGGTACTTCAAATGAAGTGCCTGGTCAGCGAGCGGTACGGCAGCGTGGTAGCCAGATTCGACTTCGACACCCAGACAAGCCGGTCCCCTTGGTCGTGCCGCTCACCAAAGAACTCAAACGTGGCACCCTGGCCGGGATACTCCCAGACTTCGTGTCGATGACGACGAGCTGCGCCGGCTCAACTGATATTGGCCAAGACTAGATAGCGCTCGCGTCCCGGCCTGGTCGGGGCGTGACGACCCCCGCCGGCTGGGCGAGCTTCGCCATCGCTTCTGCGATGGCGTGGTCACGGTCCCTGGTCGCGTGCTGGTAGAGCATCGCCGCGTGCGGGCTGGCGTGCCCGGCGCGATGCATTAGCTCGGCGATGGTGGCCCCCTGGGCGGCAGCCCAAGTCAGGCTGGCGTGACGCAGCTCGTGGAAGCGGAACTGGAGGCCAGTGGCTCGTAGCGCCGGCGTCCAGATCTGGTGGTAGAAGTGCCCGCGCCGAAGATAGCCGTCTGATCCCGGGAAGAGCAGGGTTCCAGGGGCGGGTCCAATGGTCGCGAGGTGTTGCTCGACGACCGGCAACACGTTGGGCGGGATGGCCACCGAGCGCCGCCCTGCCGCGGTCTTTGGAGGTCCAATCGTGCGCTCACCTGTGGCCACCTCGGTGACCGTTTCGGTCACGATGACCTCGCTATGGAGGAGGTCGATGCGGTCACGGCGAAGCGCTGCCAGCTCCCCAAAGCGGAGGGCGCACCAGGCCCCGAGCAGCACCATGGCCCGGAAGCCCTCCGGAACGGCTCCCGCAAGAGCGTCGACCTCGCCGACTGTGGGAATGGGGCGCTTGACGACGCGCTCCCGGGCTGCACCCTTTATGGCCACTGGGCTCTTGACGATGTAGCCGTCGGCGACTGCCGCCCGCATGACCTGGGCAAGGAGCCGGTAAGCCTTGGGAGCCACCTTCGGCCGGTGGCTAACCAGTTCCTGGTGCCAGGACGTGACCTGGCTCGTTGTGATCGTGGACATGCGCCGGCCCTCGAACGTCGGTGACAAGTAATCGCGCAAGAGGTAGCGGTAGAGCTCGGCGGTTCGTGGTCGCAGGTGGCCTTGGCGGGAGAGCCACTCGGTCGCGTAGTCGCCGAAAGCGACCTTGCCGGAGCCGGGGTCGACCCATTGACCGCGATTGATGTCTGTCTCCTTGGCGGACAGCCATGCCTGGGCCTCGGTCTTGCCTACGAAGGTGTCCGTGGCGACGTGCCGTTGACCCTCGTGCCAGTAGCTCGCCTGATATCGGCCGGACGGCAGCTTGCGAACGCTGCCGAAGTGACGCCGACCGGGCACACGTTCGAATTAGTCCTTCGCGCACGCAGCGCGCACGACAAGGCGGACCCCCTTACCCAAGAAGAAGATCTACCGCCTCTGAGCTGCCCAAATATGGAGCCCGGGAGGAGAATTGAACTCCTATCGCCTGATTACAAGTTCGGAGCGTTCGATTTGGCCTCGTTGGGCCTCGCGAAGGTTCGGCTGGTAGAGCTAGGTTTTCATGCCTGGTCGGTTGGGCCTCGTTCGGCCGTCCGAGGGGTCGTTCGGGGAGGTTTGTTAGCAGGCCGTTAGCGAGAGCGGCCGAACTGGTGGGCGACTGCAGAGGCCTCATCTCGGTCACAGCAACTGCTCTTACTGGCTGCCTGCATGCCGAACAAGCCCGCGAAGGTGCGAAAGGAGACTGACAAGCGGAGCTGGCGACTCTCAGTTTCCCTTGACTCTCAGTTTCCCCTGACTTGGGCTCGCGTAGTGGGTTTGTTGTGGCTGCAGTCGTATGGTGCGTCGGTGTCCCGCGTCAGCGCTTTCCGTTTAGCTAGGTACGCCGCTGCCGTGGGGATGCTCCTGCCCCTGACTGTTGTGGTGGCACCCGACGAGGCGGCGCAAGCCGCCAGTCCGAACGCGACATCCGGTGCGCCAGCGGAACACCTACCCGCTTCGCTTGAAGCGATGGGGCTGCCAAGCGAAGGCTTCGGTGTAAGGGCGGGGCCGAGTTGCTATAGCTACAAGACCGCATCGCAAGGTGCGAAGTTGGTAATGGGCGGGACGACTTACCCGAGGGGTTTCCAGGTCAGGGCTGTTCCCCAGTTCTACATTTGCGGGGGACATTGGACATGGGCTTGGCACATAGCCAACGACTACCGGACGTTCGCTGCCTACATTGGCTTGGACTCAGACGACACCCAACCTGCGACTCTTTCCTTCCCTGGGCCGACTGGGAAGCCGCTGACGTTCCGCGCTGACGGTTATCTCGTCAAACAGACTTTGCTTGTTGCGGGCCTCCCGACCAAGGTCACAATGAACGTCGCCGGAACATTGAACCTGGTGGTTGAGACGACGACCGTGGGTGCAACCATAGATTTCGGCGACGACATCCTCACGCCTCTGGTGAGCGAGCGCTAGGCCGCGCGCATGCACCCTCCTGCCGCGGCGTCGGCGTGCCGTGCTCTGAGACATGTTCTCACCCGGCGACAGCCCGGCTCTTGCCGCGGAAGGTTTGCACGCCGGTCCATTTCGAGCTAGCGGACCCAGAAGAACGAACGACAATGGCACAGCTACACTTTCAGCCCGGAGAGGTAGTTATCTCCGATGTGCGTCCGTCTCCCCTGGTGATGCTCGGGAACGAAGTGGTCACACTTGGCCTGTACGAGCTTTGGCGCAGGCGAACCCACTTGATTCTGACGAACCAGCGCGTAATAACCTCCAAAGGTGTTGTCGGTCGGTCGGTCCGCTCGTTGCCTCTTGACCGGATACAAGATGCCAGCGTCACGAACAGGCTATGGGAGGCAAGGATCGTCTTATCGTCCGCGGGTGGGCGAGTGGGCATCGAAGCACTGAACGGCTTGCGAACACGCGTCGCAAGGGCGTTCTTGGCTGAGCTGACACCGCGGATCGGGCACGCGGCCTTGGGGGGGTTGTCGGGTACCAGCGCGGGCCGCTCGGTAGCTGACGAGCTAGAGAAGTTCGTTCAACTGCGAGATTCGGGCGCGCTGACTTCCCAGGAGTTCGAGGCACTAAAAGCGAGACTCCTCGCGTAGCGCCGGGCCAGCCGAGGCCGGCGTTTGAGCCGCCGTCCGGCGCTTCAGAAGCCTGACGGAGGAGGCTGTTGACGTTGACTCGGGTGGGGGTCGTGAACGCGACGAGACGGGTGGAGGTACGCACCGAGGAGACGCTAACGACCTGACATGCGGACTTCCTGACTTGTGGCCGATGTTCTTGCTCACCGCGCGCTTTGCCACCCCTCAGTGTTGTTGGAGGAGCCAGACCGCCCGCCCCGCGGCACCGCCCGCCTCGGGGCGGAAGCTGAGGACGTAGACGCCGGGTTGGCCGGGGTCGTCGAAACAAAGCTTGCCGCTCACGGAGCCCCCAGCAATCAGCCCGCCGGAACCGAGGGCCTCGGCGGTGTCAAGCATGTCGGGCTGCTGGACATCGCCCGTGGGCGACTGCAGGGCCCAGTCGGCGTAAGAGTAGCTGAGAGGCACGGAACCGTTGAGCAATGAGACCGTGGCGCATATTGATTCCCGGCCAAAGGCATCAAGAAGTTGGGTCGGGGACCTCATGGTGGCCGTCACGCCGTCAACGACCGCCACGTTGGCATTATCGGCGGGAACGTCGCCTGGCTGGCGGCCAGGGTAGGCGACCGATTCCGGAGCCGTTGTGGGAACAGGGCCAGCGGAGCCGTTATTAGGAGTGAGGGTAAGCGTCCTTCCTTGGATGGCCCTCAGCCAGGGGAGGGGGTGCGCCCGCTCGTACCACACCCCCGCAGCGATCGCACAGACGACAAACAGGGCCAGCGCGCGACGCAGTGCACGGTGACGGCGGCGAATCCTCCGGACGCGTGGCGGCTTTTGGCGCTGAGCAGGTTTGGCCGGGTCGGGGCGAGTGAAGCCCTCGTGCCAGACGGTCTCGCTGAGCTTGCTCCCCTGGACTGACCAGTCGCGCCAGGGCTGCGGGGAGGGGGGCGGAGCCGGTCGAGACTTTATGGAGTCGCGCTCGGCCGCGCTCCTCTCGTGTGGCGCCTGGTTCGGCCAAGACCGGGGCACAGCGTGACCGCCAAGGCCCCTCAGCGTCGATAGTGCAGCGTCGACCTCAGGATGGCCCCACGACTCGGGGTAATCCAGCAGTGCCGCCGCCAGCTCCTCGGGTGATACCACCAACACGTCGATGTGCGTGAACGTTGCTGGTGCCCCGGGAGCGACGAGCACTGGATGGACAACCGGCTTACCGGCGAGCGGGCCTCGCATCAGGTCGGCGACCGCACGGGCGTCGCCCAGAAGCGCTGCCAGCACAGGCTCCAGCGGGTCGCGGCCGTTGTAGGGCTTGCCTCGGACCGTGGCGATCGACGACCCGTCGCTAATTGCGGCCAGGGCGAGAGTGCCCCGTGACCCGACGGCGAGGGTGTTGACGAGGCGAGCGCCGGGGACGCGAACTCCTTCGAGTACGGTCCAGTCCTCCCCCAGCTCCAGCCTCAGTGCCTGTCGAGGCGTGGTCACGGTTTCGTCCCGGGAGACGGTTGGGCGCGGTGTCGGCTGGCGGGCCTTCCTCTGCCAGGGCGTCTTCAGGCTCATCGGGCCTAATTGTCCCTGCGCCGCCGACGGGCGGTCTCAATAGCGCCCCAATTCTCGCCCAAAGGTTTTCCGAATCACGCGAGACGGCGGCGCTCACCCCAACCAGTCTTGGAGCGCCCGACGAGCGTCTTCCAAAGAAGGAGGGACCTCGCCCTCGGCGCTTAGCATCGACATGGACTCGCCCAGGGACCACGTCACGAGCTGCGCCTGGCGAGCGAGGTACAGGCCGACGCTGTGTATCCCGAACCGGTCCTCTGCATCGAAGAGGGCGTAACCGAGAAGCTCCCACGGCCACTCCGTCGGCGACGGCCTCTTCGCGACCCTGGCGGCCTTGATGTCGATGTAGCACCCGTCGACTATGAGGTCGCCGTCGCCGCCTCTGAAGCAAGGGTTGAGCACCGCGTCCCCGCCGAGCAGGTGGGAGTGCGACGCCACGAACGCCCGCGACATCTCAGCGATGTCGGCGGTCGCCACGGGCGAGCACAGCGCGAGCATGTCGTCGACGCCGGCTGCCGACTGTAGGCTCAGGAGCGGCGTCCCGCTCCACACCGCCGCGGGGTTTCGGGCGATCTCGTCGTACAGGGTCAGGACGTAGCAGTACCGGCAGAGCGTGTCCTCGTCCTCGGGGGCGAGCGCCAGCTCGTGAGGACGGACGCGGCGTAGGAAGAGGTTGAACGCGCCGAAGAACCGGCTCGCTGCGCCGGACCACGTACCGGCTTCGACGTAGGCACCCGTGCCCATGATGCTCTCCGAAGCCACCACCTCGGCGACCAGCGGTCGAGGAAGGCTGCCGGGGTTGGCTACGTCGTACATTAGGCAGAAGCCGATGTCGGGGTTACTGACGCACATGTCCCACCGCTCAGGGAGCGCGGCGTAGGCGGGGAAGGAGAACCGCATGCGGTAGTCGAGCGCGGTTCCCACGGTCCCCCACGGGTAACCAGTCGTGTCAGACGGGTCGAGAGTCTGAGAGTCCCTGACGCGCTCGCGCAGGTCGGCTCTGACGGCGGCCGCGTTAGGAAAGCGCTCCTCGAAGAACGTCCTCATCTTGGTCCCGCGTACCTTGAGCTGCTGCGTGAACGACGCCATTGCGGGCTACGCGCTCCGTCCTGGACGAGGGAGGCTCATTGCGCGGGTCTCAGGCGCCAAGCATCGCCGCTGTTACGTGCCCGATTACCGGGGCGCTCTTCGGGGGTCCGCAGTGGTTCGCCTTTTGTGCACCGTTGGCCAGCCCGTATGCCTTCGCAACGGTCCCGTTGGCCTGATCGAGGTACGAGTTGACCTGATGAATGGCGCCGTTGATAGTGCCCTGCCCCGTGGCCAGCGCCACCTTGAGAGGCGGGATCGGGTTTGTCGGCTCGTAGCTCGGCAAGGCGTGTTGAGCCTGCCAATAAGCCGCGTAATCGCCGGGGGTGCGAGACATGGCCTGGAGCGCGTCTCGGAGGTCTTCGCCGACGCCTCCCTGGCTCGCCTGCGCGTCGCTGACGATAACCCTGGCGTCGCTGGCGGCCGTCGCTGCGTCACCGTATGAGGTTGAAACGTCGCCGCATACCACGGAGTGCGACTCGCCAGAGTTGTGGTCGTCCGACACCGTGTTCATGTCGTCCTCGACCGTGTTGAGGTCGTCCCCGACGGTGTTGACGTCGTCGCCAAGTGTGTTCTCGTCGTCGCTCAGGGTCCCCGGGGAGCTTAGGACGGAGAGGTCGGACTCGACCGCAGCGATGGTTTGGTTCAGGCGATTCAGCAGTTGCTGCTTGTGCTGGGCCGCCGCCGCCACTTTTGCGGCTGCGGCTGCCGCCGCCTGGTTGGCCTTGGTGATCGCCGCTTTCCACTGTGCGATGTACCGGTTATACGCGGCGACGGAAGACCGGGAGAAGGTGAACGTCTGAAGCGTGCCGTCACTCTGGGGGATCTGAAGGGACAAGGATTGCCCGTTGACTGAGCCGAAGGTCGGGGTCCAGGAGCCGCCGAAAAAGAGCGTCAGGTTGCCCCCGCTATCGGTGCCAGTAAATTGCAGCGACTGCGATGACAGGTAGGCGTTCGGGTTGGAACCCTCTACCGTGTCGACGTAGACAACCCCGACGACATCAGATCCTGAGACGGTGAACTCCGCGAATGAGGCGTCGTAGCGTCCGGTCGACAGGTAGTCATTTGGCGCTGACGACGCCGCGGCTGGGGCCGCGAAGCCAACTCCAGACAGGCACGCGGCAGCGACGAGCGCGATGAGCCTCTTCATTAGACGTCCTCCCCGAGCCCCGGCGTAATCGTCCACAGTGCCAATCGTACGCAGGCTCTCTAACGACCACGACGCGAGGCGGCTCGACTCCTCAGGGATCCGGATTGAGAGCAGAAGCGCGGTCGATCCAACGGGAAATGTCCGGGCCGAGCACCTGGTCAAGTCGCCACGGACGAGCGCTCTCCAGGCGGCCAGCCATGGCGTCTCGGGTCCACCCGCGGATCGCGTCCAACGTGCCCTTGATGCCCGCCTCGGCGAGCGAGGACTCGATGGCCCGCACCTCCCCGTCGCGTGCCTCCTCGCCGAGCGGCTCGAAATCCTCTCCGCTGAGCGGGCCTCCGTGCCGACGGGCAAGATCCCAGAGCCAGAGCACGCACCGCACGTTCGTTCCGCCGTGCCACCTTCGCTCGAAGGCTGACCGCGCTTTCCTGTAGCGCTCCCGAAGCTCCGGGAGACCTCCAGGCACTTGGTCAACGATGAGCAACTCGGAGATCGGTGCCCTTACGAGGATCCCTTGACGGGCCAAGTACCACGCGACGTGTCGGACCTTGTAACGGTCATAGAGGTCGAGGAGGACTTGCAGCGCCATCTGGCGCCGTAGCGCCAGTTGAGGCGAGCGGTAGAGCCCCGTCTTTATCTCCAGCATCGTGTCGCCGAGGATCGCGTCGGGGTAGTTCAGGCTGTACGCACCCACAACGCAGACTGTGCCGATAAGGCTCGGAAACCCCGTGTGGCGCAGCTCGGGGGCAATGTCAGCGAAGCTCGGGAACAGTCGGCTCTCGGCCAGTTTCACTAATGCTTCAAGGTGGGCGAGGAGATAGGGGGGGTTGGGGATCGGCAGGTGCGGCCCGTCAAAGATGTATTCGCCCACGAAGGAAAGACCGTAAGGCCCAGGCGTTGGTGGGTTCCGACCTACGACCTTCGGCTCGGGCGGCACCTCGACTCCGTGCGTCCCCAGCCACGCCAAGACCTTGTCGTCGACGGAGTCGATGTTGATTAGCGGGCGCCAGTCCGACCAAGGCTCTCCCGCTAACGCACGATCAACGAAGTCATGGAAGACCGTGCCGACGACGGCCGGTATCCAACTTGGGGTGCCCACCAATGGCGGGATCTCGGCGACCGGTTCCGCAAGCGCTTGGCACCAACGCTGGCGCAGGGCGTCGTTGTCAGCGAGAACTGAGTCGACAAGCTCGCGGAACATGTCACCTGCGACCACTCCTCAAGTTTGCCACCGGGGTGGGACCGCTCCTTCAGGCGGCCTGCTGGCGGCCCCTCCGGAGACGGCTGCGCTCCGTGGGGGTCGTACCGCCCCACACGCCGAAGGGCTCGCACATCCCGCCGACAAGCACGAGAGGCGCACCGGCCGCGCAGTTCGCGGGTGCTGTGTTACAGGGAGCCCACGGACTCATGCAAGCCCCAGATACGCTCTCAGCGTGCCTGACGAAGCTACCGAGTCATCACGCTTGGGCGGCCTTCACCTAGCGGTTGATGAGGCTGAGGCGCGCCATGGCGGCCTATCAGCGGAAGCTAAGGCAGCCCGGCGTGACTTAGCCGAGGGGTATCGCCAATCGCTCCGAGAGCGCGGACTTACGTATACCGTCCCAGTAGATCTCGGTGTTCTTCTGCCCACCTACGGCGACCCTGTTGTTTTCCAGACCGAAGGCGAAGCCTTCCTTGTCACGGCGGCGAACTTCCAAGATCCGGATCAACGCCTACTTGTGTTCCGCTTCCAGCCCTGTGCGGGAGCCTTCCTCGGCCCTCCGAGCGGGGAAGGACGGCACTTGCTTCCTATTCCCGACGCCTTGGTCCATGAGTGGGTTGTGGGCAGTGGCGTCGTCGAGTTCTTCAATAGTCCCTGGTCGACCTGGTGGCTAGACGTCATATATCCGCCGGGCACATTTAGGCACTTCGCAATGATCTTTCAAGACAGCGTCCTTCACGTGTTCACACGCGCAGTCACCGCAGAACGCCTTGAATTAACCAGAACCGACCTCGGTACGCTTCTTCGAGACCCAGGGCTCCTTGAACAAATGACAAGGTTTCGGAACCGGCCCCGGCCCGATTCGGTACGCAAAGCACCACCGCAGCCCTGAGACAATCAAATGCCCGGTTGATGCGGCCGGTGGTGCCCGGCAAGCATCAGGCGACGACCGAAGTCCGTGCCCGAACTCCGAGGTTCGGTCTCGCCCGCTAGGCAGCCGCCCCTGGACTTGCGACCGAGACCACCAGGCGCAGACAGTACCCGACTGGGTGAGGACGCACTACAGGGATCCGTGGCCGCCCCACACTACTCGTCTAACTGTTTGGGGAACCCAATATGCGTCTCGGCCCGTGTCACCAGCACACCATGCGCGCTTAGCCGGTCGAGGACTTCAACATAGCTGTTGTCATGACAACGGCGATGCAGTTTGCCCCTGGGACCTTGAGCCGAACGCCTGGCGACCGCAATGGGCGCGACCCTCTGACGGCATCAGCAGAGCGGATCTCCTCAAAGCCAAACTCGAGCCCGGCGTCGGCCGGGCTGCAGGGGAGCCATACCGGGAACGGTCGGAAGTCCAGCTACTTCCGAGCTTGGGTGCGAAAGGCAGAAGGGCAGTGGGTGCTAGAACACAAGAAGGATGGGGTCATGAACGTTCAACTTGCGGTCACCGATGCCGTCATGGCGAAACTTGTCAACATCCACACCGAGTTCAAGATCCTCGCCACCCTCAATGACGGTACCCTGCTCGTCGAACCATATTTCTCTAACAGTGGCAGGCTCGCCCAGCAGGTCCAGGCCGAGACTGCGACAAAGAAGTCCCGGAGCGATAGGCCCCGCCCCAAGGGCTAGAGCACGAAGGATTGACCGGCTAGAGAAATGGAAGGTGCCATCGGTGCTAAGTCGTTGACAAGTCTGTTCGTATCCCATCTGGCCGAGGGGAGCCCTGGCAATGCACGACGGCATCGCTGGACCTACGCTTCGACTGGGTACAGTCGAAGGCTCGCGTCTTCGGTGACCCTGGGAGGCACGATGGCCAAATTGGGTGATGTGGATTTCGCCGACGGGGTGTGCGCGTCGCTCAGGTGGCTTTCTCAGTCGTTGACCTACTCTGGCCTGCTCGACGGTGCACCCACCGATGAAATGAACCGGGACCTGGTCGCATCGGTACGAGAGCGGTACCGCCGCTCTGGCCCTGGCCAGGAGCCTCACGACCCGTTGGTCATCGAGCCTCGACAAGTCCAACTTCCCTTGAGGGAGCAAGACCCGTTCGGGCAACGCTCCCTCTTGCCGAGGGTCTTTTGCGCCGCCGAGTACTGGAGCCCGACCCCAGTTCCCGTCGAGGAGACGTGGTCGGAGTCCTACCTAGTCCTTGTCTGGTGGCAGGAGGACTGGGCGCTCCCCATCGACGCCGAGGTACTCGAAGAGGTCCGCCGCCACGCCTGGCAGAGCGTGGCCTACGGCTGGTTTGACTGAGCGCTGCCCCTGCGGCGGTTGTCGGCAGCGGCCCGAGTTTAGGAGGACGCGCGCGTGTGTTTCGGCTGCTGTCGACCGGCGCATTGGTGTTCTCGGACCTTCGGGGGCACCTCTTGCTAAATCAGCTGCTTATTGGCAGTTGCGACAGACGCCGTCCTCCATTCGAGCTTGTCGACTTGGTTGCCGTGCCATTGCCGGGCAACCATTAGTGCGTCATCGGGTGTGACGGGCATGACGCAACCGGGCTGGCGGCTACCAGTCCGGTGACCAGTGGGGGTCCAGGCTCTTGCCATGCCCGTTCGGGCAAGTGCCGTACCCGGTACCCGACGGGCGCCAGTGGTCACGACAGTAGGCCACACCGCACGGCTCGCAATAACCGCCGTTGTCGTAGTGCAGCTCGGCCTGACGCATCAGCTCGAAGTTAGGTGGGTCGGCAAAAGCGGCGGTGAGCAGGCGAGCTTCTTCCTCGGTGATGATGCTCCCGCTCCCATTCCCGGCGAGGTTGTCCCCCCGATTGTTGAAGTAGAGGCGGTGGTCCCCCATCTGAGCCCTGCCGTTTGGTAGGTCTCGGGTGTCGCCAGACAACCCAAGGAGGA
>Ga0302325_10027509_pt1 | contig 11785 bp, 6 predicted proteins | sample Palsa_T0_2_FD_201948 | JGI IMG/M metagenome (GOLD analysis project Ga0302325, IMG submission 201948) | Peat permafrost microbial communities from Stordalen Mire near Abisko, Sweden - Palsa_T0_2 | ecosystem: Environmental > Terrestrial > Soil > Palsa > Peat permafrost | place: Sweden: Abisko... | reverse complement strand
CCTCCGCCAGGGGGCCGCGGGTAACGCCGGCGGCCCGCTCCCCTGGCCACCTGACACCGGAGCGGCCCGGCTTCTCGGGCGGTCAGGTCGCCCTGATCGGCGGGGCGGCCGCCCTGACTGCCATCCTGCTCACGGGAGGCCTGATGGTCCTGGCCGGGAGACGGAGAGCTACCGCTCGCGTCGGCGCCTTCCGCGCCCGGCACGGCGGCAGCGGGCCGGCCGTCACCGGGGTGGCCGCCCCCCCGGCCACGCCTGCGGGCGACGCTGCGCGACGGGATGCGGCACGGGCCGCCGGCGTCCCGGTGGCCGCACCGGCGTCCTCGGCCTCCGTGGGCGCGCCGCCGCTCACCGCTGCCCCCCCGCCGCAGCCCGTCGCTGCTCCCCCGCCGCAGCCCGCCGCTGCTCCCCCGCCGCAGCCCGCCGCAGCTCCCCCGCCGCAGCCCGCCGCAGCTCCCCCGCCGCAGCCCGCGGATGACCCGCCCTACAGCATCGGACCCAAGGTCGCGGCCCAGGCGGACACAGCACCGGTCCAGCCGGCGCCGGGCGGCTTCACCTCTCTTTCACCTGGCCCGCTTAGCCTGGTTATGCCGCACCCGGACAGCTCCGCTACCCAGGAACACCAGGTGATCCTGGGCGAGGACCGGATCCAGGTCAGCCTGGCCGAGGGCGCCGCGGCCGACCCGGGGCAGGATGCCGGCAGCCAGCAGCCGCCACCGTCCCCGCACCTGGTCTGGGCTCGGCTGCCTTACGACACGCCGGATAACGGCATCGCGTTCGCCTGCCTGGGCGTGGGGGAGAGCGGCTGCCTGTTCCTCGACCTTGGCCAGGCGCCCGGCGCGATCACCATCAACGGGGACCCGGCCGCCGCCACCCGGCTGGCTGAGTCGATCGCACACCAGCTATGCACGACCTCGGCCGGATCACGCTGCACAGTGGTAATCATCGGGGACGCCCTACCGCGGCCCCACCCGCTGGGGATAACCTGGCTAGCCAGCATGGGGCGGCTGGGGCCGACGCTGGCCACGCCCGGTGGGGCTACCGCGATCGTTTTCTGCGAGCTTAGCTGCGACGACGACGCGGCGACGCTAAGCCAATGCGTCTCCACCACCCGCTGCCGGGTCATCCCGGTTGTGCTAGGCAGCGACCTGGCCGGGCGATGGTCACTTACTACATGGCCAAGCCACGAGCTGACCGGAGCCAGCAGTGCCTGAATCCCGGCCGCCGGGCTCGCCGGGCTGGGCGGCCGGAAAGTTCACCGTGGAGGTCACCGGGAAACTGCGCCACCCGGTGAACGTGCCGCCGCTTTGCCACGTAGCCCTACCCGCGGGAGTTGCCGGGCAGGGGTTGCCCGGCAACTCCCGCCATGTGCTCGAGGAGCCCGCATGCTCGTTGCCCCTGCACCCGACCAACGGGCAGTGTTCTTCGATCCCTCCGGACGGCGCCGACGTGCCCTCGCCGCGGTGCTGCTGGCCACGGTAGGCATATCGGCCGCTGCCACCGTCCTGCTGATCATTGGCCTGATCGGCGGGGGGCACCCGCCCCGGACTACCCTGGGCCGCGAGGAGCCCGGGGCCGCACGGGTCGGCGTGGGCACCGCCAGCGACCCGACGGCCCGCCATCTCCCGTCGCGCCGCCCGGCGGACCTGCCGCCGCCGTTGCCGACCTTGCCCAACCCCTGACCCAGGTGACAAGGACGCCCCCAGCGGCGCGCAGCTTTGCCGCAACGCCGCGTGGCAGGCACCGGCCGCCCCCCGGATCCTGGGGACACTGGATCCTTGTGCTCCTCGCCCTGACGGCAGTCGCCGCTGCGCTGGTCGCCCAGCATCAGCTGACCACTGGCCGGCCCGGCCCGGCCAGCGCCGCCACGCCACCAGCGACTGGGCCCGCACTAGTGCTCGTGGCCCCGCGCGGGCGGCTGGCCAGCCCGGCCGCCCAGCCTGGCATCGTCGCGCTGACTTTCACCGCCGGATCCGGCAGTGACCTGGCCCCGCGGATCACCGCGGCCCTGCGGCGGCTGGGCGTCCCTGGCACCTTCTTCGTCCAGCCCGGCCAGGCAGCGCGCCAGCGAGCCGTCATCCAGCAGCAAATCGCGGCCGGCGATGATGTCGGCCTGGCCTGGCCGACCCTGGCGCGGACGCCCGGCTGGTGGCTGGCTGCGGCGCTGACCAGCGCGCAGTACCGGCTGCAATGCGCCGGGGACCCAGCCGCTGCACTGGTCCGGGTGCCGGGAACGGCCACAGTGACCGCGCTGGGCAGCCGTACCTGGGCTGCGGCCCAGTCTCTGGCGCGGCTGGGCTATGTGACAGTGCTCGCGGATCGCAGCGCGCAGGCAGCGCGCCGCCCAGGAGACGTGCTGCGCGCTCTGTGGCCAGGTGGGCTGGACCCACCCGGCGACCGCCCGGGACTGGTTCTGGCCCTGTCCGATACCGGGCGGCCCGGCCAGGCCGCCCTGCGGGCCCTGCCCCGGCTGGTCGCCGCGATCCGATGGAGCGGCTACCGGTTCGGCACGGTGCCCGCCGCGTTCCGGCTGACCATCCGGCCGGCCCGGGTATCAGCGCTGAGCGCGGCCGGCGCGGCGGCAGCGTTGCGCGCCGCCCAGCTGGCGATCGCTCTCACCGCGGCACTCGACTGGATCTTCCTGGGGGCGGCCGGGCTGATCCTGGCCAGGTTGATCCTGCTCCTCGTCACCGGTGTCCAGCACAAGTGGCGTGACCGCAGGCCCAGTCCACCGTGCCGCGAACCGGTCTCGGTGATCATCCCCGCGTACAACGAGCGGGCCGGCATCATCCGGTGCCTGCGTTCCATGCTGTTCTGCGACTATCCCAGCACCGAGGTGATCCTGGTCGACGACGGTTCCACCGACGGCACCGCTGACCTGGTCCAGGACCTCGGGCTACCGGTGACCATCGTGCGCCAGCGCAACGCGGGCAAGCCCGCGGCCCTGCGCGCCGGGATCCGGCTAGCCCGCCACGACCTGCTGGTGCTCGCCGATGGCGACACCGTGTTCGAGCCCACCACGATCAGCGCCCTGGTCACCCCGTTCGCTGATCCACGGGTCGGCGCGGTGGCCGGCAATGTCAAGGTGGCCAACCGCCGGCGGCTGCTCGGCCATATCCAGTACACCGAGTACGTGCTGGGTTCCAGCCTGGACCGGCGCATGTACGACGTGCTGGGCTGCATGGTGACCATCCCGGGCGCCGTGGGCGCGTTCCGCAGGGAGGCGATCGCCGGGGCTGGCGGTGTGCCCGGCAGCACGCTCGCCGAGGACACCGACCTGACCCTCGCGATCGGCGAGGCGGGCTGGCGGGTACGGTACGCGGCGCAGGCCCGCGCCTGGACCGAGGCACCGGCCACGGTCCGCCAGCTGTGGACCCAGCGGCACCGGTGGGCCTACGGTACGTTGCAATCGTTGTGGAAGCACCGCGGCACTGCGCTGTCCCCGTCCGGCCGGTGGGCCCTGGCCTGGATCGGCCTGCCGTACCTGTTCCTGATGGCCTGCGCGCTGCCGCTGGTGTCGGCTGCGGCCGACGTGTTCATCCTGGTCGAGGTGTGGGCTGCACCCTGGCATGCGGTGGCCCTGGCGGCTGGGCTCATCGCGGTGCAGGGCACGCTCACCCTGGCCGCGTTCCTGCTTGACCGGGAACCGCTGCGCTACCTGTGGACGCTGCCGGTCCAGCAGCTGGTCTACCGGCAGCTGATGTACCTGGTCGTACTCCACTCCATGGCGACGGCGGCGACCGGCGTACGGCTGCGCTGGCACAAGTTGCCCCGGGCCGGGGTTGAACTGCCCGGCCAGTAAGGTTTCCACGACGGGGAAGCCGTAACCAGACCAGCCCGTAACCAGACCAGCACTGCCCAGGAGGTGCGGGCGCGGCCCGCGTTGGCCTCATGCCCGCATTCATCGGCTAGCGCGGCCACGATCGCCAGCCCGCGCCCGCCTTCCGCGATAGCGGCGTCAGGCGGCCCCTCCCCGGGCGGGACACCGCTGGGCGGCCGGGGAACCGGCGGCCCGTCAGCACCGGCTGCTAGCAACTTTGCTTCCCCCTGGTCCCCGACCTCGATCCGGGCCCATCCGGGGCGCTGCCGGACGGTGAGCGTGAATGTCCCCCCAGCCACGCCGCTGGGCGTGTGCCGGATGGCATTGTTCATCAGCTCAGCAACGATCAGTTCGGCGTCGTCCACCCGAGGGGAGCGACGCAGGGTGGTGCGTACCCGGTGCCGTGCCGCTGACACACTGGCCGGCGTGCCGCAATAGGTCATCGACATGGTGCCCGAATCGCCTGGAGCCTGCCCGGCAGAAATGTCCTGCGGGCCGGTGATGGTACCTGACGCATTTTGCTGTGGCATAGCTGGCCATTTCGTTCGTAGCCTGTCAAAGTACGCTACGATGTTTTGAATTTATCTGGTTCAATCGCTGGTGCAGGAACGCCCGCAGGGCTCCGGCCAGTCATCATTTGTTCATCCTTCGGGTTAGCCTGGGGCAGCCCGCACCTGGCCGATCCCGTGAAGGAAACCGCTGATGCATGCATCTGGTCACCCCCGCGTGGCTGTGTTCGGCCTGGGCGGCACGATTGCCATGACCCATGGGCCTGGTGGTGGGGTAATACCTTCGCTGTCCGCGGCCGACCTGCTCGCCGCCATTCCGGGCGGTAGCGACGTACCAGCCGACCTCCGCGTCCGTGATCTCCGTAACAAGCCGAGTGCCTCCCTCGACTTCCCCGACCTGTACGAGCTGACGGCGGCCATCAACGAGGCGCTGAACGAGGGCTGCACCGGCGCGGTCGTGACCCAGGGAACTGACACGATCGAGGAAGTCGCCTACGTCCTCGACCTCCTGCTCGATGCGGATGCCCCGGTGGTGGTAACGGGAGCGATGCGCAACCCGACCATGGCCGGCCCGGACGGGCCCGCCAACATCCTCGCCGCGATCAGGGTCGCGGCCAGCCCGTGCGCGCGCGGCCTGGGATGCCTCGTCGTGATGAACGACCAGGTCCATGCCGCCCGCTGGGTGCGCAAGACGCATACCGGCAGCCCGGCTGCCTTTGCCTCACCCGAGCATGGCCCCGTTGGCCATGTTGTCGAAAACCGCGTGCACATTCCGGTCCGAATCTGCCGGGCACCAGGCCTTGGGCCGGCCGTACCGGACCGGAGCGCGCGTGTTGGCCTGGCGGCCATGGCCCTCGGGGACGACGGCTCGCTCATCGAAGCAATGGCCGAGCGCGTAGACGGCCTGGTCGTAGCGGCATTCGGCGCCGGGCACGTCCCGGCGGCCGTCGTGCCCGTACTCGGCAAGCTCGCCGGGCAAATCCCGGTGGTACTGGCCTCCCGGACCGGCGCGGGCCCAGTCCACCAGGGCTCGTACGGGTTTCCGGGATCGGAACGGGACCTGCTGGACCGCGGGCTGATCAGCGCGGGCCACCTGGATCCGTTGAAGGCCCGTATCCTGCTCCACCTGCTGCTGGCCTCCCGGGCCGGTGATACCCGGATCCGGGAGAGGTTCGCAACGGCGTCCGGTTTACCGTGATGCGGCCCGATCGGCCTGGGCGCGTCATGGCCAGGCGGAGGAACGCCAGCCACGGCCACGGCCGTGCTTCACCACGTGGAAGGCAGCGGCCAGGCCGGCCACCAGCACGCAGGACAACGCCACCACTATGAGCGCGGCAGTCATCGGCCAGCCGGAACGCACCGGGTGGGGTGGCAGCCGCGGGACCGGGACGGCCGGCCGGGCCGGGGCACGTCCGCCCCATTCCTGCGGCAGCAGCGCCGTCAGCGCCGCGTAGGGGTCAACGATGCCGTAGCCGACCTGTGGGTCCGGCACCGCGGTGCCTGGCGGGTCGGCGGTAGCCTCCAGCCGCTGGACGACCTGGACTGCAGTCAGCCTGGGGTAATAGCTGCGCACCAGCGCCGCAGTGGCGGCCACGAAGCCGGAGGCCAGTCCCGGTCCGCTGGCACGGATGTTGCCCTGGCCGGCCGGCGCGACGCTGACCAGGCTGGTGCCCGGTGCGGCCAGGTCCACCCGCACCCCAGCAGTTCCCGCACTCACCGGCGTACCCTGCGGGTTCACGGCCGCAACCGCGAGGACGCCGGGGTAGGCCGCCGGATAGCCGGTGACGTTCGTGACATTCCCACCGAGCGATTCCTGCGCCCTGGGCACCCCGGCGACCAGGACGACGTTTCTGGACTGGGCGTACAGCACGGCGGCTCGCAGCGCCCGGCTCGGACCGGGAGGGGTGGCGAGGGAGACGTCGATCACTGTCGCACCGTGGCCGACAGCGAACAGGATGCCGGCGGCCACTGCGGGCGAACTGGCGGTGCCGCTGGCGGCGGTGACGGCAACCGGCAGGATCCGCGCCGCGGGGGCCAGGCCGCTCAGGCCAGCACCAGGGATGTGGCGGGCCGCGATGAGGCCCGCCACGAAGGTGCCCTCACCCAGGCAGTCGGTGTCTCCCCGGCCGCCGCCGACCATGCTGGCGCCGGGCAGCACGGACCCGGCCAGCGCCGGGGCGGCCGCGCTGACCCCGGTGTCCACCACGGCGACGACCTGGCCCGCTCCCGTGGTGAACGAACCAAGCAGGCCGGCATCCAGGTAGGCCTGAGGCCAGGGGGTGGCCTGGCTGATGTCTGAGGACGGCCCGACGCACTGGCTGGCCGCCGCGGGGTTCCCCACGAACGCGGATGCGGCGGCCGGCGCCAGTGCCACCGTGGCTACCAGCCCAGCGAGGCCCGCGCCTCGGCCTGTGCACATCACCAGCCGCATCTGCGTGGTCCAGCTGGATCATTCGCCAGCCGGCCGGCCGGCTGGCGAATGATCCAGCGCCGCGACGTCCTCGGGCATCAGCAATCGCAGGTCGGCCTCGCTCGGCGCGGCCAGCATGCGAAGACGGCCGGCCTGGCGGGTGATGGCATCTTCCAGCACCTGGCGGGCGTACCGGCCGTTGCCGAACGACCTGTCCCGCGGCACCTGCAGGAAGCGGCCCTCCAGGATCGCGAGGGTTTCTGGCGCGCACTCGTAGCCGGCCGCCGCGGCGTGCAGGGCGAAAATAGTGATGAGCTCGCCGGGACTGTAGCTATCGAAGGGGACGTACCGGGAAAACCGTGACGACAGACCGGGATTGGCCGCCAGGAAGCGGGCCATCTCCTCGGCGTATCCCGCGGCGATCACGACGACCTCGTCACGGTGATCCTCCATGAGCTTCACCAGGGTGTCGATCGCCTCGCGGCCGAAGCTGTCGGAGGCCAGTGAGTAGGCTTCGTCGATGAACAGGACCCCGCCGCGGGCCCGCTGGAAGCACTCGCGGGTCCGCGGTGCGGTGCTCCCGATGTACTGGCCGACCAGGTCCGGCCGGGAGACCTCGACCAGCGGCCCGCCGCCGAGCACCCCGAGCGCGGTGAGGATGTCCTTGTACAGCCGGGCAACGGTGGTCTTGCCGGTCCCCGGCGGCCCGGCGAATACCAGGTGCCGGCTGATGACCGGGACCGGCAGCCCGGCCTGCTCCCGCTGCCGGGCGGAGATGATCAGGTCGATGACGCTGGCCACCTCCTGCTTGACCTGGGCCAGGCCGACCATGCTGTTCAGCTCCCCCAGCAGGGTCTCGATCACCTGGGGGTCGGCGGCTTCGCTGCCCATGGCCGCCTGGGCCAGCACGCCGACGTCCTCCGGGAGGAAGCGGGTGAGGTCGGCGACCGAGGCGTCCGGCATCGATGCCATCCGGGCGGCCTGGCGGCCGACCATCTCCTCGAATATCTGCCGGACGGTGCGGCCGTTACCGAACGACTCATCGCGGGGGATCTTCGCGAACAGGGCGGCCAGCACCGCCCGGGTCTCGTGTTCCAGCAAGTAGTTATGCGAGCGGCATATCAGTTCCATGATCTGCACCAGCTCGTCGTTGTCGTAGTTCTCGAATTCCACGGTGCGGGAGAACCGTGACTGCAGCCCCGGGTTGGTGTCGAGGAACTTGCGCATCTCGTGTGAGTACCCGGCGGCGACCACCACGACATCGTCGCGGTGATCCTCCATGAGCTTCACCAGGGTGTCGATCGCCTCCCGGCCGAAGCCGCCCTGCCCCTCCTCGGCCAGGGCGTAGGCCTCGTCAATGAACAGGATCCCGCCGAGCGCCGACTCAACCTTCTCGGCTGTCTTGAGCGCGGTCGCGCCGACGTACTGGGCGACCAGATCCTGCCGCGCCACCTCGACCATCTGCCCGGTCCGCAGCACTCCCAGCGTGGCCAGGATCCGGCCGTATAGCCGGGCGACCGTGGTCTTGCCGGTGCCCGGCGCCCCGGCGAATACCAGGTGCCTGGCCATCGGCGGCGGCGGCAGCCCGGCGTCTTCCCGCCGTTTGGCCAGTGCGTGCAGGCTGACCAGCCGGGCCACCTCCTGCTTCACCCCGGCCAGGCCGACCAGCGAGTTCAGCTCATTTAGCAGCGTCTCTACCGCCTGGTTGCCATTCCCCGGCACCAGCTCCACCGCTTCGCCGGCGGCCGCCGGCGAAGCGGTGGTCTCGGCCGGGGCGTGCTCGTAGGAATCAGGCTCGGCGTTATCCTGGCTGGCGAGGTTGTTCACGGCCAGCATTTCGCTGGCCATGGTCCGCCGCAACCCCGCGCCCCGGTTGCCGTGCACCGCGCAGTCCCGGATCTCCACCGCCTGGCGGGATCCGACCACGACACCATCGCCCTCATTGCCCGCGATCTCGCAGCCGGTGAGCCTGCCCTGCGCGCCCTCGGCGAACACCACGCCGGCCCCGTGACACTGCCGCACCCGGCTCCGGCTCACCGAAGCGTTGCCGCCGTCTTCCACCACCAGCCCGGCGGCACCGGCCCCCAGGACGTCGCATTCCCGGAGCACCACCCGGCCCCCGTCCGCCACCCGCACGCCGACGTCGGCGCAGTGCCCGAGCCGGGTCCCGCGCACGTCCGGGTAACCGCCGCTGGCGATGTGCAGGCCCGCGGCCTCAGCGGCCTCAATGACCGCATCCTCGATCCGGCCCCGGCCGTCGTCGGCGACCGTGACCCCGTGCCCGCGGCATCCGCTGACCGTGACTTTCCGCAGCAGCGGGTTGGCTCCAGCCCGGATCTCAATCCCGTGGTGCCCGCTGTCCGCCAGTTCCCCCCGCTCGAACGTCCCGGCCGCCGCCTCGGTCACAACCAGGGATGCCTTCGCGGTGCCGCGGACACGGCACCTGTCGAACGCAGGGTCGCTGGCCCCGCCCACGAATACCCCCGCCGCTGCGGTCTCCCGCACCGCGCAGTCGGTGAATGTCCCGCGTGACTGGCCTTCCACCACCACCCCGTGACCGGCGGTCCGGGTGATCGTGCAGCTCCGGACGACCGGATCCGCCTCACCGTCCAGCACCAGGCCATGCGAGCCGGTATCGCTGATCTCGCAGTGCTCAAGCACCGGCTGGGCCTGCGACTCGATGAGCACGCCCACCTCAGAAGTGTCGTGGATGCGCGCCCCGGCCATCCGCGTCACGCTGCGCAGGCCGAACCGCACCGCTACGCCGCCGATGCGGGTGATCTCGCAGCCGCGAACCGTTCCCCGCGCGTCACCCACTGCGGTAAGCCCAGCTCCCGTCACGTCGCTGATCGTGCACTCCTGGAACGCCGGGTCGGCACCTGCGGAGATCACCACCCCGTCGGCCGCAACGTTCTCGATCACCGTCCGTTCGAACGTGCCGGCCGCGCCGTCGGAAATCAGCACCCCACTGCCGGCTGGGTTGCGGACCCGCCCCTGGAGCATCGAGATGGCGGTCCCGCTGCCGTGCGCTTCGATTGCTGCCCGGCAGGTGGCGGCGACCTCGCAGCCGTCCAGGGTGAGCGTCCCACCGGAGACTCGCACCGCCGCCGCCTGGTGATCGGTGGCCCGGAACGTGATGCCGCGCACCGAGACCAATCCCCCGGTGACGGCCAGCGCCGGGCCGGAGCCCGATTCAATCAGCACCGATTCCGGCTGGTGCGCGGTGAGCGTCACGGACCGGCTGACCACGATGCTCTCGGCGTAGGTACCGGGATACACCTGGATGGTGGCCCCGTCAGGCGCGGCCTTGACCGCCGCTTCAATTGACTGATGGCCATCCGGGTCAGCAGGCGACACGCTCAGGATCGCGGACTCGGTGCCAGTATCACCCACCACTCGATCCACCCGCATCCGTTCCGCCCGGTACGTGCCGCGGGCCCGCGGCACCCGCAGTCATTACGCGGGCCCAGCGAAGGGATCTTCACTTGATGCGGCCCGGACAGCCGGTCCCGCCGGCGGTTGAACTCCAGTGGCGTCCCCGTCGTGCCCCCTTGTAGGGGCCTGGAGACCGGCCGGGCGGAGGAGAAGCTCTGACATACGCAGCACGTCATGCCAGCCCTGTGGCTGACGCCGACACAGGACGGGTACAGCACATGCCATTGGCGGATTCCGCACCGGGCAGAGCATCCTTGCCGGCCATCGGCGGCTGGAATCTGCGGGAGATCCCGTCCGGTGCATGGCTGTCAGCGCGTTCCGGGGACGTTCCCAGGCAGGTGCTCGCCCTGGCTTCCGAGCCGCAGCGGATCACGATCGTTGTCGATGCGGCCGCCCCTGGCGCCGACACGGATCAGGCGCTCAGCCAGATGTTCGCCTGGCTGTCCTCGGCTGGCCTGACCTCGATAAGGCTGGTAATGCCCGGCGGGGCGGCCCGATACGGGCCGGCCGCGTCGCGCGCCTACGGATTCGACATCATCGCTACGGAGGGCCCGGTACTGGTCTCTCCGCACGGCTTCGCGCTCACCAAGGTGGGCAACGCGGACGAGTACGAAACGCCGCAGCAGTGGTGGCAGTTCCGGCCTGCCGGGGACGTTGTCCCGGCGGGCGCACTTTCACCGTCTCCCGGATGGGAGCAAGAGCTGGCTGCTGGGATCCCCGACCGCGTGACGGGCCCTGTCGCGGTGCACAGGGTGCAGGCCGGGCTGGCCCTGCTCGCGCCTGGCGCGAGTGCTACCCGGCTCGCCGCGGCCCATGCCGTCTGGCCCGACCCGCTGCGGATGACAGTTGTTGCCGACGGCATGGGCCAGCAGGAGAACGTTGTGCTCGATGCCGTGATGGCGCTGCTGGAACAGCTGCCGGAGGCCGCTACGCGAAGTGTGCGGCTGTGGTGGCCGCGGGCGGGAGCCGATCCGCGCAGCCCCGCGCTGCATGGGATGGCCCGTCGCTGCGTGGGCGAGGTGATCGCCCCGGCGGCAGACGTGTCCATTGCCGAAGGGTGCTGTGGGCTGTGCCACGGGCCGCTCGGCGCTGCCCCCTGGGTGCGTTTCACCGGTGATCCGCCCGGGCAGCCGATGGGACCACTCTACCCCGTGCCAGGCTGGGATCTAGCGCTCGCCGAGGCCGACCTGACCAGGCTGGCGGCAGGGGTGGTCGCGGAGCGTGTACCAGCCGGACTGTGCGTGTACCGGACCAGCGGAGCCGGGCCCGGGCGGTCCGGCCAGGGCCTGGCTGGGACCGCCCGCCGGATCCTCCCCGACCCGGTGCGGGCCTCGGTCATCGCCGATGGAACCGCCAGGAGCGCCGAGGACAGGCGGGCACTGGAGGCGGTGCTCGGCCGGCTTCCTCCGGAAGCCATGCCGAGCCTGCGGATCGTCCTGTCCGACGCGGGCGGAGGGGGCGGGGATTCTTATGCCCAGTACCTGGCCGACTCCCTCGGTGGCCCGGTGATCGCGCCCACCGGGTTGTGGACCGCGACGCCTGATGGGCGGCTGCGGGCCATGGGCGCGGACGCGGCGGGCGAGGCTGACGCCTGGCGCGAGTTCCTGCCCCGCC
>Ga0302325_10027506_pt1 | contig 11786 bp, 12 predicted proteins | sample Palsa_T0_2_FD_201948 | JGI IMG/M metagenome (GOLD analysis project Ga0302325, IMG submission 201948) | Peat permafrost microbial communities from Stordalen Mire near Abisko, Sweden - Palsa_T0_2 | ecosystem: Environmental > Terrestrial > Soil > Palsa > Peat permafrost | place: Sweden: Abisko... | reverse complement strand
GCCCTCGAGATTCCCGTACTCCCAGATGTCATACGGATCCCTTTTCGGCGCACCAAGTCCCGGCCGGGGAGGAAGTACGTGGACGTGTGCATCGACGATCGGCGAGCGGGTCATCGGATGGGGATGGTACGGCCCCGCCGGGGCCGCGTGCTGGTGGGACGGGCGATTTCACGTGACTGAAACCTTCCGGGCCGCATCCCGGCCCCGACCCCAGCCCGGCCCCCGACACTACGCGTTGGAGGTGGGCCGCCACCCTGGCCGAGGGCTTTCCCGCCGTCGACGTCGACTCGCGCGTGCTCTATACCGAAAGCGACGGCATCCTGACCTCGGCCGGCAGCGCGGCTTGCCTGGACCTCTGCCTGCACTTGGTCGCCCAGGACTACGGCGCCGAGATCGCCAACCAGGTCGCCCGGGATCTAGTCATCCCGCCCCACCGGGCTGGTGGGCAGGCCCAGTTCGTCGAAACCCCAATGTTTGCTTCCGAAGGCTCTTACCTCTTCGCCGACACCTTCGAGTGGGCCATCGCCCACCTCGCAGACCCCATCACCGTCGACCTGTTGGCTCACCGGGCCGGCATGAGCAGCCGCACTTTCGCCCGCCGCTTTCACGAAAGCGTGGGGGTCACTCCGCACCGGTGGGTGCAGCGCCAGCGGGTCCAGCTGGCCCAGCGCCTGCTCGAAGTCACCGACCTGCCCATCGAGCAGGTGGCCACCGACAGCGGGCTGGGCTCGGCCACAAACTTGCGCATCCAGTTCAGCCAGGTGTTGGGCACCTCCCCAACCTCCTACCGCCGCACCTTCCAGGTCCAGGCGGGGTAGGTGACTTACTCGACCAGGTGGAAGGCCACCCGGTAGACCGGCGTGTCGTCGTGGATCGGCCCGGCATGGGCGGCCCGGCGGCGCAGATCCTCCCCGTCGGGTGAACCGGTGCGACGCAGGTCCGCCGCACTGATCGACCCAAAAGACATCAGGTCCACGGAATCCACCTCGATCGTGGCCGGCCCTACGGGATAACGACCCCCGACACGCACCTTGGGCGACTTCCACAAACGGAACGAGACGGTGATGCCCCCGGCTATGACCTCGTCGCGGATGTCCCGGGCGAACTCCACGATGCTCCCGGTGATTTAGCGTGCCGCGTAACAGGGCGAGGAGAAGGGCCAGTCGTCGCTCAGCCACCGAAGTACCGCCTCGTACAAGGGCCGGTCCAGATCCGCCCGGTCGGCCCGAACCCACGAGCGCACGTCGACGTCGTACTCGTCGCTCCGAGGCGGGTAGATGTACACGCAACCGATGACCTCGTCGCGGTCGGAGTCCAACACGGTGTAGGTGAAGCCGACCCGCCGGGCGAAGTGGTCGGCGTGGCCGGTCAAGTCACGCTCGTTGTCCTCGAGTGTCAGGGTCGGGTCCGGCCAGTCGCGTCCCGCGTATCCGGGGGTTGCCCTTATGTGGTCCATGCTGGAGGTCCACGCCGCGTAGTCGCCGACGTTGTACCTGGCGTCGAGCGGGACCAGCCGGAAGCGGTCGTGGGTCAAGCCCGAGGGCACGTCGTATTCGTCAGCCACGATGGGCGCTTGATGGGCCAATGGATCCGCGTCGTCGTTGTCCACGCGGTGATGCTAGAGCGATTCTCCAACTGCCAAAACTCCCGACGGCGAGCCACGATGCCACAATGTTGGGCGGTGGCCAACTCGAGCAACACCTCCAAGGATCCGACCGTCATAGCAGTGCCGTTGTACTTCGCCACCATGGCGGCGGAGTACGTCGTGTTGCGACGTCGGGCCGCGGCCGGCGGTCCATCCGCAGGGGACTATGAGAAGCGGGACACCGTCGCCAGCCTCAGCATGGGGGTCATCAGCCTCGTCGCTCCGCTGGCTGCGCCCCGGCTCCTTCGCCCTCTCACCCTGGGACGCGGCCGGTTCGGGCGGACGGTCGTCGGAGCGGCGCTGGGGGCAGCGGCGATCACGACGGCGTCTGACTTCGTGGCGCGCCGGGAACGACGAGCGCGCCGACGCCCGAAGCTCGAAGCCGCGGCCCGGAAACTGGCTGCGGCCGGAGGGGTCATGACCACGGCACTCGGGGCGGTGGCCATCGCCACGACGTGGCAGTCACGCACGTCGCTGGAACGCTTGTGGACGCGACGGATGGTGCCGGCGCTCGGCGGTGGCGCGTTGCCGATGGCGCTCGCCGTGACCGGTTGGGATTTCATCTACTACTGGAATCACCGCTTGATGCATGAGTGCCGTTACATGTGGGCGATCCACGTGGTCCACCATTCGAGCGAGCACTACAACCTCTCGACCGCCCTGCGCCAGCCGGTACTCGAGAGCCTGGGTACTCCACTCCCCTACGGGGCCCTCTGCCTCGTCGGAGTCTCCCCGGCGCAGGTGCAGATGGCTCGGGGCATCAACCTCCTCTATCAGTACTGGATCCACACCGAATCGGTCGGCCGCCTGGGTCCGGCCGAGGCCGCGCTCAACACAGCTTCGCACCACCGGGTCCATCACGGATCCAACTCGCTCTACCTCGATCGCAACCACGGCAGCATCCTGATCGTGTGGGACCGCCTCTTCGGCACGTTCCAGCCCGAGAAGGAAGATCCCGTCTACGGGCTGACGAAGAACATCAACTCGTTCAACGTCGGCACCATCGCCACCCACGAGTTCGCCTCGATCCTCTCGGACGTGGCCCGTTCGACTTCCTGGCAGGAGAGGCTCTCCTACGTGGTGCGGGGCCCGGGGTGGGCGGACCGGCACCGCCGGGAAGTGGCCGCGGCGCGAACTGATCCCGGGGCCCTGATGACGGCAGCTTACGAGAGCTTCCGGGCCGGCTCGAGCACGTCGGCGACCAGCTGGTCGAGGGTCGTGAGAAGGTCGTCGCGAGCAAAGGCGAAGCACACGACGATCAGGCGGTCCACTCCAGCCGCGTGGTAAGCCTCCACGGTTGCGGGGGTAACGGGGTTGAAGTACGGGCAGGCGGACACCGAGAAGTCCTCGCTACGGGACCGGCCGGTTGCGGCCAACTCGCCATCCAAGCGATCGAGGGCGGCTGGGAAGTCGTCGGGAGTCCGGTTGAAGGTAAACCATCCCTGGCCGAACCGGGCCGCCCGGCGCATGGCGGCATCGCTCTCGCCGCCCACCAGGACGGGCGGGTGCGGGCTCTGCACCGGCTTGGGATACATGCGGCACGAGCTGAGTTGGTATAGATCGCCGCCAAACGAGGAGGTCTCCTCCGTCCACAGCGACTTCATGACCTGCAGGTACTCGTCGGTCCGACGCCCCCTATTGGCGAAGGGCACGTTCAGGGCGTCGAACTCCTCTCGCAGCCATCCGATGCCGATCCCGAACTCGGCTCGGCCGCCCGACAGCACGTCAAGGTCGGCCACCTGCTTGGCCGTGTACACCGGGTTGCGCTGGGGTACCAGACAGATCGCCGTCCCGAGCCGGACCCGATCGGTCACCGCCGCGAGGTAGGTCAGGGCGGTCAGAGGATCCAGCAGACCGACGTCCCCGCCGCCGGGGAATCGTCCGTCCGGCGAATACGGATACTCGGACTCGTAGTCGTCGAACAGGACGACGTGCTCGGGAACCCAGATCGACTCGAAGCCCCGCTCCTCGACGGCGGGACCGAGGACGCGAAGGAATTCGGCCGTCGCATTGAAACCGCTGATGGGGATGAAGAGCCCTATGTCCATGACCGGAGACTATTGGCCCGGTGAGTCATGGGGCCCGCAATATGTGCGGGCAACTATGTGCGGGCCTCAAGGCCAGGCCTTCCAACTTTCCGGCTCGATGGCGACGACCGGCCCCGGGATGGCGACGTGGCGGTACTGGTCGTATTTGGCGACGAGGGCGGCGATCGCTGTTTCCTGCTCCGTTGCCGAGTCGACGACGCGGGCGCGACCGTCGACACGCACCCACCACAAGTTGGTCCAGTCCTCGTCGTAGTGGTCGACGAGGAGTCCGACCCGGCTGTCGGCGCGAATGTTGTCGATGCGGCGCAGCGCGGTCGTGGTCTTGGGCTTGGCGTCGACGGCGGTGAAGATCGTCGTCCCCACCAGGGCGAAGCAGCACGGCACCAACTGCGCCCGGCCGCCCGCGGCAAGGGTTGCCAGCCGGCCCACCCGGGCCTTGCTCACCCGCCGGCGAGCCTCGTCCGGTTCCATTCATTTACGCTACCCGGGACTCGTTCCGGAACTGGGCCGCAACGGCCGTCAACCGATGGCGTAGAGCATCCCATTGTCCGACCCGATCACGAGCGTGCCCGCGGCGGTAAGGGCCGGATAGCTGTCTACAGTCGCTCCGGTCGACAAGTCGAAGAGCTTGACCCCGTCGTAGTTGAAACCGAAGACGTGACCGGCGGCGGTACCGAAGTAAACGTCGTGGTGGATGTCGACTAGTGGCGCAGTCCACACACCGACGCCTGCGCTGGAAAGGGGCTGGGCCGTCCCGTCATAGCGGCCGACGGCCCTCCCGGTCGCGGCCACTACCACGTCGACGTAGCCGTCGTTGTCGCCGAAGTAGGCGAGACCGTCGGGGGTGGCCGCGGGTGTGGAGTAGGAGTACACCTGTCTCGGGTACCGCCACTTGACGGTGCCTTGAGGGCTGATGCCGTACTCATATGCGTCGTTGGTGCCGAGGATGACGGTGCCGTCGGGCGCGACGGTAGGTGAAACTTCGATCTCGGCCCCCGCCGTGAAGCGCCAGAGGATATGGCCGCGGTCGCCGGCATCTTTTACGGCCACCAAGTCACGACCGGCCGTGCCATAGACCGTGCCGTCAGGGCCCAGCGCCGGACTACCAAATGAGGTCGCTCCAATCGAGACCGACCACAGCTTTCGCACGGATGTGGCGCCGGGCGCCAGCGCAACCAGGTCGCCCATCGAGTCGGAGATGTAGACCTTGCCGTTGCGGGCGACGGCCGGCGAGAGGACCGTCCCCCGGAGCCGTAGCGACCACTGGAGGTGCCCGGACGGGTCCAAAGCGAAGAGGGTGCTGCGCGGGCCGGGCCACAGAATGGTGCCGTCAGCCAGAACGGCAGCCGAGGTCGACAAGTCGCTGCCATTGTCCGCCGAGCCTCCCCCGTCGAAGGTCCACTCGTCCGCGCCGGTCTCAGGGTCGAGGGCGTGCAGGACTCCGGCGCCGCTGAAGGCATAGATCACTCCGTTGGCGCCGACCGTAGGGCCAGCCGAGATCGGTCCGCCGAGATTCCGGGTCCAGCGCAGCGCGGCCGTCTGAGGGCCCGTGGACGCGGACGTCCCGCTGTGGGCGGCGTCGGCAAGGGCCTCGGGCCAGGCTGTCGAGCCGGTCAGAAGAGACGGAGCGGGACCGGCCGGCGGCCTGGGCGGGATCGTCGACACGCCCTGGGTTGAGGTGACGCCGGATGCTTTGGGGGTCGTCGAGCGCGACGGAGAACCACAGGCGCCGCTAAGGGCGATCAGGGCGGCGGCCATGAAAGCTATTCGGCGTTGGTAGGACATTCGATCCTTCCTTGGCGGGTCGAAGGGGTGCGGCGGTGGGCCCTGAAGCCGAATCCCACCAACAGAACCAGGGCGATTCCGTAGCTGACCCGGCCGGCTGCCACTTGGTGGGGATCGTTGAGGATGACCGCCGCGTAGTAGGGCTCGGCGGCCAGCCCCACGATGACGAGCCAGGGAATGCCGGCTAGAGCGCCTAGCCCGGCCACCGTCACCGCGTACCAGGGCTGGACAGGGGTGGTAACCAGGATGAGGGCGGCCAGGACGAGGGCCAAGCCGAAGGCGGGCTCGTAACCCGCCCTGACCACGTGCGCCGTGACCCCCAGCAAAATGAGGGCGGCAAGTGCGGTCGCGACCGGACCGGGGAGTCCGAGGATCCCCAGCAGGAGGAACCGGCCGCCGCTCGTGTAGTGCTCCTCCTTCAAGTATCCGGGCAGGTAGCCGACCACGCGGGTGCCTACCGCAATGACGTGCGGCGCGTACGACAGCACGCAAACAACTGCGGCTGCAATGACCATTCGCAGCCGGCCCCGGCGCCACCAGGCCAGGAGCGCAACCCCGGGGTACAGCTTGACCATGGCGGCCAGGCCGATTAAGGCCCCGGCCCAGCCTCGCCGATCGCGGCGCAGGGCCAGAACGGCCGCGACAAGGAGTAGCAAGGCGAGACCGTCGACGTGCCCGTTGCCGCCGAGCTCGACAACTGGGAGCGGTGACAGCGCGTACCAAGCGACATGTCGCGGATCGCGTCGTTGCCCGCGGAGACCGATAGCGATAAGAACGATGGTGATGTCGTCGACCAGACCCGCTGCGAGCTGCCACGGACGCGAACCACTCACCCCGAATGTGACCACGTGGACCGCGTCGAACCAAGCCTCCGCCACAGGGGGATAGATGGTCCGGTCCTGGCGTCGGTTGAGCACGGTGCAGCCGCTCGCCATGCCGATGTGGCCGCAAGCCGAGCGCGCCGGCCAGTATTCGTCGGTGCGCAATCTGGCCAGCTGGAGGGCGTCGGGGGGATAGCGGTACGGGTCGATGCCCGAAAGCTGCACGTGGGCGTCCCACGAGTAACGGTAGAGATCGGTGGAGATGGAAGGCGTGGTACCGGTGGCGGCCGCCAGCCGGAGTGCGATGGAAAGCAGGAGGACGACGGCCAGGGACATCCTCGCGTTGACGCGCCCGGCCGCCCAGGCTGCGACCAGCCACAGGGGCACCCACGCCGCGATAAACCCCACGAACTGCCAACGCGCTCCGATCAACGAGTGCTGGGCCACGGCCCACGACAGAGCCACGCCGCCCGCGCCGGTGGAAAGAAGTACGAGCACGGCGCCTTCTCGCGATGAGCGCGCGCTCGTTTCGATCGGGCCCACGCTCGATGCGGCGACGCCCAGACGAGCGCTCATGACCGCCGCGCCGCGGCCGTCCGCAACAGGTAGTCGTCGACCATTCCGGCCAGGCCCTCGCCGAGATCTACGCGGGCTTCGAACCCGATGACCGACTTGGCTCGCTCGGGGGAAGCGACAACGTGGCGGACGTCACCCAGCCGGTATTCCCCAGTCACGACGGGGCGGGGGGCCCGAGGCCCGTAGGCCCGGCACAGACCGGTGGCCACGTCGCCGATGGTGGCCGGCACTCCCGAGCACACGTTGACCGCGTCGAACGACTCCTCGCCGAGGGGGGCGGTAAGGGCCGCCACGTTGGCCGCGGCCACGTCGGTCACGTGCACGAAGTCCCGGGTCTGATGCCCGTCCTCGAAGACCCGGGGCGCCTCACCGCGCTGGAGCGAAGTGGACCACAAGGCCGCGACACCCGCGTAAGGGGTGGCGATCGGGAGTCGCGGTCCGTACACGTTGTGATAGCGCAACGCCACAACGCTCCCTCCGGTCTCGCGTGCCCACGACGAGCAGAGGTGCTCCTGACCGACCTTCGACGACGCGTACACCGACCGCGGATCGAAGGGGGCCGACTCGTCGACGGGCGCCCACGACAAGTGGGTTGCACATACCGGGCATCGAGGGTCGAAGCGTTGCGCCTCGAGGTCGGCGACCAGCCGCGGCCCGGCCCGCACGTCGCCGTGCTCGTGGCAGAGGTAGCGGCCTTCTCCATAGACCACCATCGAGCTGGCCAACACCAACCGGCCCGAGAACCCGATCTCGGCCAGGGCGGCGAGAAGTGTGGCGGTAGCCAACTGGTTGTCGGCCACGTAACCCGGGGCGTCCGCGAAGTCGACTCCAAGACCCACCCGGGCGGCCTGGTGACAGACCAGGTCCATACCGGTCACGGCTGCCGCAGCCACGCCGGCGACCCCCAAGTCGGCCCGTATGAGCTCCGCCCCTTCCACCACCCACGCCGGGTCCCTGTCGACCACCCGCACCTCGTGGCCGGCGGACAGCAGGGCCTCGACGACGTGGGAACCGATAAAGCCGCCTCCACCTGTGACCAGAATCCTCACGCCCGCCCTCCGATCTCGGCCAGACTCGGCCCGGTGAAGCCAGAGTTCGATGTCATCCTTCCGGTGCTGGATGAGCGCGCCGCGCTGCCGGGCGTGCTGGCGTCTATCCCCGTCGGCTTCCGGGCCATCGTGGTGGACAACGGTTCGACCGACGGATCGGGGCCGCTGGCCGCCAGCCTGGGGGCCGTCGTGGTAGACGAACCGAAACGCGGCTTCGGTGCGGCATGTTTCGCCGGCCTCCTTCGCGCCGAGGCCGACGTGGTGTGCTTCATGGATTGCGACGGCTCTCTCGACGGCGCAGACCTGTTGAAAGTGACCGGGCCCGTTGTGGCTGGGAAGGCCGATCTGGTCATGGGACGACGGCGGGCCAGCCGTGGAGCGTGGCCCGTCCATGCCCGCGTCGCCAACGTCGCGCTGGGCGCCGCCCTCAAAGCCCGCCACCACGTGAGAGTCCGGGACATCGGCCCCATGAGGGCGGCGGGGCGGTTGCATCTCCTGGAACTCGGGATCGTCGACCGTCGGTTCGGTTGGCCTTTGGAGATGGTTGTACGAGCCGCCGACGCCGGATGGCGGATCGTGGAAGTGGACGTGCCGTACCACCCCCGCCAGGGGGGGCAAAGCAAGGTGACCGGCACGCTCAAGGGCACGTTGCGGACAGTTCGCGACATGGGGGCCGTGCTGCGCTGAACCTGCGCGGCGCATGTTCGATCGGACCCGCTGTGTTCAATTTTCATCGCCAGACGACGCTTTTCGAACACACCGAAGCGGATCGCACACGCGGCGCCCGCCGCGCCGCCCGCCGCCCGCCCGTCGTCGCGGTGCCCCCCAAGACGTCGGTCACGTCTTCCCCCCGGCGAGCACGCGCCCAACGCGCCACGCGTAAAGCAGTGCCGAAACCCCGAACGCGGCCCCGCTGAGCAGCAGCCACCGCCCTAGGAAAACCGTTTCGGTCAGACCTGACGCCGCGTGGTAGGTCGGCTCGGACCAGCGGAACACGAGCGGGAAGGAAACTGCGAGCATGACCGCCGACAGAACCGCGGGAACCCGCAAATGGTTGATCCACGGCACTTTGGGCAGGCGGTCCGGGTGGTGGCGGGCAGCGAGGGCGGCGCCCCGGTCGGCCACGGCGTACAACGGCCACAGGATCAGGTCGTGGGCGACCGCGGCACCGGCGAACCACACCAGGATCCGGATCGCCTCCGGGCCCGCCAAGATCCGGGTCGCGACATACCCGGCGAAGGCCAGGCAGGCGAGCATGGACAGGAGGTGGAGGGGCCCGGCTCCGTAGTGCTTGCGGAACCAGCGCATCGCCTAAACCACCCCCGAGAACGTCATCCGCGCCACCCACTTGGTGTTGTGGACTCCCGGGGCGGCCGGGACGATGATGCGCGCTGGGTACCCGTGATCGGGTGAAAGGTCGACACCGTTGACGTGCAACGCCAGCAGGGACTGACCGGCCCGGACTTGAGGGCCCGACAGTGACACCCGGGCGTTAGCGCCGAACCGCTCCAACGATTCGACGTGAGCGCCCGTCGGGTGGGCGACGCCGACGAGCCGGGCCAAGTCGGCGAGGCGAACGCCGGTCCAGCGCTGCTGGGTCGACCAACCTTCTACGCAGGCGATCGGCAGGTCGGCCGTGACGAGTGGCATGGCCAGCAGCTCGGCCCGGGTCAGCGCCACGGTCTTCTCGGCGGGTCCGACGAGCTCGAGGCGCCAACGGGTCCCGGTGACCGACGAGGTGATGCCCGCGGTCGCAGCAGTGCGGTTGACTTGGAAGTCGTTGGGCCCCGACCCGTACGACCGGGCCCGGGCCGACAGCAGCGACAGCGGCCGCAGGAACGGGATGGACTGGCCCGCAGTTAGCAGAAACACCGTAGCGGAACTGCCGCCGACCAGCGCCAGTACCCCCCGCCGGGAGATGGTCGGCCGGCCCGGATTCGCTGCGACCAGGCTGTCGGAGGGGTCGTCCTCCAAACCGGCCGCGGGGACCTCGGACGACGTCGCCGCCAAGCCGATGGCCAGCTCCCCCCGGAAGCTGCGGGAACGGAGAGCCCGCCGCATGCGGCCGAACTTGAGACCGACGTGGATCGTGAACCCGGCAAAGAAGGCCCAGGCTCCATAAAAGTGACCGTTGTAGAAAGAGAACCGGAACGAGTAGTCGTAATTGATGTTGAGGATCCCGGTGGCGAACTCGAAAACCACGCCGCCAACGAGGAGCAGGAGGCTGGCCCGCTCCAGCAGATTTGCCACGGATCGCAACGGTGGCCAGGCGAACAGGCGCGGGATGACCGACCACAGCTTGGCCAGTACCACCGGCACCAGCGCTAGCCCGAAGAGAACGTGGATGCCCTGGCTGACCCGGTAGATCCAGCTCGGGCTGGTCACCCAGTTGAACAGGTAAAAGGAGAGGATGCCGTGCTGGGGGGTGGTGTCGTTGCCCGCCAGTCGGGGCTCGTAGGCGGCCCATGAGATGAGCCCGGTGACGAACTCGATCGGTATCCCCACCAAGAGCACGGCGCCGAACACCGACGTCAGCCAGGGGCCGCGGATCGGGCTCTTCCACCGCAAGTGCAGTGTTGACGGGTCAGGGAGCCGGCCCGACAGCCCGGCCGGCAACCGCAAATTCATCGATTCTCCCGAGGCGATTCGGCGCGCTCGAGGTGTGCGAACCAACGGTCCGCCTCATCCCACAGATCGATGAGGTCGAATGCGGATCCTGCGGCCAGGATGGCGATCTGAGGCGACCCGACGCGTGCCCACGGAAAGCGGGGCCCGACACGACCGTCGTGCTCCACGTGGGCGTGGAATCGACCGGCCTGGATACCTGGTCCGTCCAGCTCGACCAGGACGGTGCCGCCCGGTGCCAACAATGCGTGAACGCGGTCGAGCAGCACTGGGGGATCGCCGCCAATTCCGATGTTGCCGTCCAGGAGCAGCGCGGTGGCCCATGCCCCGGAAGCAGGGACGTCGTCGAACACCGACGCCCGCACAGCGGGCGCCCCTCGCTTGACGGCTGCGGCGACCGCGGCTACCGACACGTCTATCCCCAGGACGGCGTGGCCCGCTTCGAGGAGGGCGGCCACGTGGCGACCCGGACCGCAACCAACATCGAGGACGGGACTTTGGACACGGCTCAAAAGATGAATCTCCTCAGGCGGAACCGGTCCGTGCCAGCGCCCCACGGGCAACGTCACGACTTCGCGCCTCCCGGTCGGGTGTTGGATTCGTAGGCGGGCAGCCGCGGCTATCGGGTCGTGGAAAGCACCGAGCAGCTCGCCCGGCCAGCCATCGAGATCGACGGCCTTAGCAGTCAGCACGCCAGGGTCTCGGCGGTGAGGGCTCGTGCAAAGCGCGACCCGGGTATCAAAGCAGCGACCGCGGTCGCGTCTTCGATCGAGTCGACGTCGCGCAGTTCGGGCAGGTCGCGTACCCGGTGGCCACACGCCTCCAAGCGGGATCGCTGAGCGACCAAAGTGCGGGGTGTGCTCATGGGAACGCCGGTGAACACGTCGACGTCCCATCTCTGCGCCAGCGCGATCGACCACCAGCCACCGTCGGGGGCTGGGCCCAGCGAGGCCGTCGCACCCGGTCGGCCCGCGGCCTCGAGACAGTGGTCGAGCAGTTCGGCGCTGACTTGCGGGGTGTCCATTCCACTCTGCAGGCCGGGGCCTGCGGCGTCGAACCAGGCCGCAGCCAAGCGCCGGTCAAAGGACGCCCCGCGCTGGGCAATTACTCGAAAGCCGGGCGGGATCCACTCCCCGGGTGGCCCGTCCAGAGCGACGATGCGCCGGGCGACCCCGCATCGCGCCACGGCTTCGAGGGTGTCGGCCAGTGCCGCTTCGGCTACGCGCGCCGCCTCGTC
>Ga0302325_10027504_pt1 | contig 11786 bp, 8 predicted proteins | sample Palsa_T0_2_FD_201948 | JGI IMG/M metagenome (GOLD analysis project Ga0302325, IMG submission 201948) | Peat permafrost microbial communities from Stordalen Mire near Abisko, Sweden - Palsa_T0_2 | ecosystem: Environmental > Terrestrial > Soil > Palsa > Peat permafrost | place: Sweden: Abisko... | reverse complement strand
TGGACCGGCGCGTCGTCGTTGATGAGGACCGGCTGGTCGCCGATGAGGTCATCGTTGGCCAGGGTGATCAGCGACTCGGGGCCGCCGTAGACGCGCACGGTGTCCGCCGTCGGCTGGGTGACCGCGGCCGCCTCGGCCCCCGCCACCTGGTAGATCTGGACCGCGGGATACGCCGGGCTGTAGTCGGTGACCGCGTTGTCGGGGGTCTTGCCGCCGATCTTCGGGCCGAACTGGGCGACCAGGGCGAGCCCGGGTGACGCGGCGATCGCCTGGTGGTAGCGGGCGTTGTAGGTTCCCTGGGTCTGCGAGCTCGACAGGTCGTTGCGGAGCAGCAGGTACTTCACGCCCATCCGCGCCAGCGTCTCGGTCAGGCCTGCCGAGCCGTCGCCCGCGGCGAGATCCTGGTCAATGGTGTCGAGCAGCCGTTCGTTGCCGGGCGAGCCGACCACTTCCAGGTTCCGCTCCACCACGTCGACGTTGGTCAGCGAGGTGAGCACGTCGTCTTCCGGGCTGCCCCAGGTGTACTCGGCGAAGGCCGCGCCGGGCTCCGCGAGCACCGCCTGGTTGCCGGCGTGCGTGTTCAGCCAGTCGGCCGTCGACACCCAGTAGCCAGGGATCTTGCTGAACGAGCCCGCACTCGCCACGCCGGTGGTGAACGCGGGCACCACCAGGACCGCCAGCGCGACCACGGCCGACAAGCGCAGCAGCACCCGCCGCCTGACGTGCCACCTGACGGCCAGCGCGTGAGCGAGCCCGGCCGCTATCGGCAGCCGGACCATCGGGTCAAACTTCCACAGGTTGCGGAACGGCGCCGCCGGCCCGTTGATCAGCGAGATGAGCGGTCCCTCGAGCGGGTTCCCGAGGCTGCTCACGTAGGCGAGTGCCATGATCACCGTGCCGCACAGCAGCGACCAGAGCAGGAACCGCCGTTCCCGCAGCCCGCGGTGCGCGAGGCCGGCCAGGCCGAGCCCGGTGAGCAGCCCGGTGAGCAGGACCGGTATCAGGTCCACGTCGAGCAGGTACGCGAGCGGGCGCCCCTGGCCGTTCGCCCCCTGGTAGCCGATCCAGCTCTCGGTGCCCCGCAGGACGTTGAGCAGGCTGGTGGTCGTCGACGTCACCTGCGCGCTCTCGGTGTAAAGCACGATCGACACGCCGTACTTCGAGAGCAGGACCAGCGGGATTGACCAGGACGCGGTCGCGAGCAGCGACGCGGGCAGCCACCAGGCGAACATGCGGACCCGTGTCCGGCTGCCTGGCCTGGTCAGGATGTAGATGGCGGCGGGCAGCATGACCGCGAGCGTCGAGGCCGCGTTCATCCCGCTGCACAGCCCGATGGCGATGGCCGACCGGGCGGCGGCCCGTGCCCGCAGCCGGGCCTCGGGCTGCCGGAAGATCCGGTCCCAGATGCCGGTCCGCCGGTGCCGGCCGGCCGCGAGTTCCGCGTCGGTGGCCCACGGCCGCATGTCGGTGAGCGGGAGGATGATCCAGGGCATCAGCGCCATCGGCAGGAACTCGCCTGAGGTCTGCCCGAGCATGCCGAGCCCGATGGGCGACAGCGCGAAGGCCAGGCCCGCGGCCAGCCGCGTCCGCTGCGTCCCGATGCCGAACCGCTCGGTGAGCCGTACCGTGCCGGCGAAGGCGGTGATCAGCACGACCGAGATCCACAGCCGCTGGATGATCCAGCCCGCGATATGGGCGTACTTCAGCAGCAGGAAGAACGGTCCCATCGGCACCAGGTAGCCGACATACTGGTTCAGCAGCACACCGAACTGCTGCGAGTTCCACAGGGTGATCGCGCCGTCAAGGAACCCGCTCGGGTTGACCGCGAGCTCGTACTTGGTGTCCGCCATGACGTCGCCGTACGCGGTCGCGAAGGGCAGCACCGTGAGCAGCAGGCAGCACAGCAGCAGCTCTCCGCGCGGCATGCTGCGACGCCAGGTCTCGTAACGCGCGGCTGCTGCTCCGGTTCTCTCCGACGTGAGTTGGGTGAGGGCGGTCATGGCTCCTGCGTGCTGTTGGCCGTTTCCGCGAGCCCCTGTACCTCGCCGAGTAGGCGTTCTATTGGCGTGGCCTGCCGGTTAACGGTGCCGCCCCCGTCAAGCAGCACGTCAAGAACCGGCCCCTCGGCAATGACCTCGGGACCGCCGGCGGTGGCCAGGACCCATGCTCCCATGCGGGCGCCCCGTGATGTGCCGCTTCTCACACTGGCGCCGATCAGCTCCGTCATCCGGGTCGTGCTGCGCTCCCAGCTCAGGCTCGCGGCCCACGCGCGGCAGGCGGCGGCGACCGCCTCCCGGCGGGCGGGGTCGGCCAGCTCCTTCGCCGCGCGGTCCACCACATCGGCCAGCTCCTCGCCTTCCTTGACGAGCCAGCCGGTCTCACCGTCAAGCACCGCGTCGCGGATTCCGACGACGTCATAGGCGACGGTCGGCACGCCGAGCGCGGCCGCCTCGACCACGGTAAGTCCCCAGCCCTCGTGGCTGGACGTGCTCAGCTGCAGCAGCGACCGGCTGACGAGGTCCTCCTTGGCCTCGTCGTCCAGGAACCCGTGCAGGTGAATCTCCCCGGTCAGCCCGGGGACCGCCTCGATAGCGGCGGCCAGCGTCGCGGCGCCCGGGCCCCGGCCCACCACCTCGATCGTGAAGCCGCGCGCGGCGACCGGGACGATCAGCTCCGCGCGCTTGTGCGCGACCAGCCGCCCGATCCAGACCAGCCGGGTGAGGTCCTCCGGGGCGGTGAGCGCCCCGTCGCCCTCCCGCGCTTGGGCCCGCGCCTCCGGCGAGCGGGCCGGCGGCGGGGTCCCGTTCGGTACCAGGTAGATGTCGCCGTTCCAGTGCAGCCGCTCGCGCATCGCCTTCATCGTGGAGGGCGAGACCGACACGCACCCCTGGCGCCAGTACACCACCCGCGACATCGGCCCTTCGAGGAACTGGCCGATCCAGGCCATCCAGGCGGGGAAGAACATGCCGAACTGATCGGTGTGCACGTGATGCACCAGGCAGAGCACCGGGACACGGCGCGGCAGCACCACCGGGGTGAAGAACGGGATGCCGCAGTGGCAGTCGAGCACCGCGTCGGCCCAGCCCCGGTGGGCGAGCAGCCAGGCGAGCACCATCGGGTAGACCGTCAGCCGCCCGCCCAGCCTGACGATCTCGACCCCGTCACGCTGCTCACCGCGGGACTGCCCGGTCCCGCGGGCCGTCACGAAGCGCACCTGGGCGCCGTGCGCCACCAGGGCGCACGCCATCTCCCAGGCGTAGCGCTCCGCGCCGCCGGCCTCCGGGTGCCAGGGATCGCGCCAGTTGGCGATGATGATCCGCAGGCCGCTCAGGTCTGCCAGGGGGCGCGAGTCGGTTGCCGCCTGCTTCCGGCGTCGGGTCATGCGCCCGCGCCCGCGGCGCTCGGCCAGTGCGGCTCCGCGCTGCTGTCGAGGAGGAAGTCAGGTATCCACGGGGTGACCTGCAGGGGGATGACTTCGGCGGGAATGCCGTCGGCGGGCATGACAAGCGGCTCAGCCGACCGCCGGATCCGCGGCCGCGGAATTCGCGGTCGCAGCAGCGGGGAGCTCAGTACCCGGGCCCGCAGCCAGATCGCCAGCAGGTCGCGGATCACGGCGGCGGAGTGCCGGCGCACCGAGAAGGTCGACCCGGCCATGTCCCGCCAGTGCACGGGGATCTCGGTCACCGTCGCGCCGAGCTGCCGGCACTTGGCAAGCAGCTCGAGGTCGAAGGCGAAGCCGCCGGTCCGCATGGACCGCACCGCGTCCCGCGCCAGCGGGCCCGCGAAGAACTTGAATCCGCACTGGGTGTCGGCGGTGCCGGGCAGGATCCAGTTCGCGAGCGTGCGGAACAGCAGTGCGCCCGCCCCGCGCACTGAGCTGGTCCGCTCCTCCACGATCGACCCGCTTAGCGCCCGAGACCCGATGACAAGCGTGGCCCCGGCGGCGAGCAGGCTGATCACCTCGTCGAGGGCGGACAGGTCGGTGGCCATGTCCGCGTCGCAGAAACCGACGAAGGGCGCCGTGGTGGCCAGCAGCCCGGCCCGTACCGCGACCCCCTTGCCCGGACGGTCGCAGCGCAGCAGGGCAACCGGGACCGGCCCCTGCGGCCACTGGAGCACGACCTCGGCGGTGGCGTCGGAGCTCGCGCTGTCCACGACGATGATCGCGGTGCGCAGCGGCAGGGTCGCGACCTTCTCGCAGAGTGCGCGCAGCCCCTCGGGGAGCCGGCGGGCCTCGTTGCGAGCGGGGATCACGATCTCGAAGGCGGGCGGGTGGGTGACCGGCGACATAGTGGCCATGCCGGCGCTCAGTTCCCGTCGTGCGTAGTAGCGGCTGCGGCGTCGCTCGCGCCTGGGGCTAGCACGTTCTTGGCCACGTAGGCACCGATGGCCGCGATCAGGATGCCTGCCGCCGCGGCGGCTATCAGGCGGATCATGCGCTCCTCCTTTGGGGCGTATCCGGCTTCGCGCATTTCACTTCGCAACATGCTACCTAGTAGTTACTATTCTTGGGATGATATACATGCCTAAATCCGGTCGTCCAGCAGAGGGAGACGTCGCGTGAATGATCGGGGAGCAGGCAAGCTGACCTCGTCCGTGGGCAACGGTCTCGCTGGCAGAGGCGCGATCGAGCGGCTCCGTGATATCGAGGAAATCCGCCTGCTGAAGCACCGGTATATGCGCTGTATCGACATGAAGCTATGGGATGAGGTCGGTAGCGCACTTACGGTGAGCGCCACGTTCGGTACTGGCACGAGTGCTTCCGGTAAGTCAGTCGAGATCACCGGCGGTGACGAGATCGTCGCCTTCCTCCGGGCCCGGCTAGGGCCTGCGGTACTGAGTGAGCACACAGTTAGTCAGCCGGAGATTACCGTCGACGGCGACGAAGCGGAAGGTATTTGGTCTCAGCGGGAGACGATACTCGCGACCCGGCACCGGATGATCATAACGGGCACCGGGTTCAGCGAGGAGCGCTACGAGCGCGGCTCCGACGGCAGCTGGCTGATCGCGAGGACCAGCTACGCGCGCAGCTACGAGGCGGTCATGTCGCTCGACGACCTGCCAAGCTTCAGGCTGCTGGCGACGCCGGACAGCGGTGCGGCGGTCGCCGCGCGGCGCGATGCGGGACCACGGGCGGGGGTGCCGGTGGTCGGGCCGTGGATGGCCGACGCCGCGTCATGACGGCCAGGAGCGCACGCCGGCCAGGCGCCCGTCACCGCGACCGATCCCGGGGCCGTCGTCGTTTCAGCGTCGCGGACGAGGAGAACTGCTACATCGACTCCCCGGCCGAGCCCAACAACGTGCACCTCGAGGCGTGGGTTCCCGGGCACCTCAGCGCGCAGCGCCTGCGTGCGGCGGTAGCCGGCGTGCTCGCCGACTCACCGCAGGTTCGCATCCGGCGGGTCGGCACCCGGTGGCGGGCCAGGTACGGCTGGGAGTGCCCGCCGGAGCCCGACATCGACCCGGTGTCGGTACTCGGCTGGCGCACGGACGCCGAGCTGGCCAAGGCCAGGGCGGCCTTCCTGGACGTCGCGCCCGAGCTCAGCCACTGCCCGCCGTTCCAGCTGCTGCTCGCCCAGGGGCCGGAATGGGACAGCCTGATACTCAACGCCCACCACGCGGCGTTCGACGGCCGCTCCTGCGTGCGGCTGCTCACCCTGATCGCGGACCGCTACAGCGGGCGGGCGTACGACGCCGAGACGGCCGCCCCCGGCCGGGGCGTCGCCCGTCAGGGACATGGCGCCGCTACCCCGGCGAGGGCCGGGACGGCCATCAGGCGCACGGGCAGGCCCGCCAGGATCGCGGCCCAGCATGACGATGGCCGCCAGGCGGCCGTCTCCGGCTACGGACTGAGCCTGCTCGAGTGGCCGGGGGTCCCTGCCAGGCCCGTTGGCGCCGCGGGCGGCCAGTCGGCCACCGTCAACGACCTCCTCATCGCGGCGCTCGCCCAGGCGGTCGCCCGCTGGAACTCCGCCCGCCAGCAGCCGCCCAGGCAGATCCGGGTGAGCATGCCGATCGACACCCGGGGCCCCGGACAGCGCGACGAGTTCGGCAACCTGTCCAGGCTGGCGACGATCATGGTCAGCCCCAGCCTGCGCGCCGACCAGACAGCCGTCGTCGCCAGCCAGACCAGGCAGGCCAAGGAAGATGACAGCACCCTGGTCAGCCCGCTCAGGGCGGCGGTCGCGGTCTCGCCGCTGCCGGTCCCCGTCAAGGGATCCCTGGCTCGCCTGGGGCTGCGCAGCCTGGGCAGTGTGACATGTGACACAACCCTGCTGTCGAACCTCGGCAACCTGAGCCAGGCCCCCGCGTTCGGCACGCTCGTACCGACGAGCATCTGGTTTTCCACGTCCGCGCACATGCCGCGCGGCCTGTCGGTCGGCGCGGTCACCGTCGGCGGGCGGCTGCACCTCTGCTTCCGGTACCGGACGGCGCTGCTTGACGAGGCGGCGGGTAACGCCTTCGCGGCCGAGTTCGCCCGGGCGCTGGCCGCGCTGTCACCACCGGAAGACCTGCCGGGGCTGCCCGCGCCCGCACCGCCGACGGTGCTGCCGACTGCCGTGCCGACTGCCCTGCCAGCCGCCCTGCCAGCCGCCCTGCCAGCCGCCCTGCCAGCCGTCCTGCCAGCCGCCTGGTGGGCTGGTCAGACGGCCGGATGGGTGGGCCAATGAGCGGCACGGCGTTCGCGATTCCGCTCGCGTTGCTTACCACCACCGCGTTCAACACCGGGCTCATCGTCGAGAAGCGCGCCCTCGGCACCATGCCGCCGCTGCAGCTCAACAAGGCCGGGCGCACGATCATCAGCCTGGTGACGACCCCGGCCTGGCTGGCCGGGCTGTCGCTGATGCTGATCGGGATGGCTCTCCAGGTGATAGTCCTGGCCATCGAGCCGATCAGCGTGGTGCAGCCGATCCTCGCCTCCGGCGTGGCACTTACCCTGGTGCTTTCAAGGATCGTCCTGCGGGAGAAGCTAGGCGGCGCCGAGAACTGGTGCGTCGCCATCATGGCCGGATCGCTCGTGCTGCTCGCGCTGTCACAGGACGCGGCCAGCAACCACGTGACCCGCGGGGCGGAGCCGCTGGCGATGGTTGGCGTGGTCGTGCCCGCGCTCGCCCTCGGCGTGCTGGCTGCGTCCTGGCCGTGGCGGCACGGCGGGGGCCGAGGCCGCCCCGCCGGGACCGCGATGCTGGCCGGCATCGGCGTCGGGCTCCTCTACGGGGTCGCCGCGCTGGCGAGCAAGGGCCTTTCCAGCGTCGTCGGCGGCGGCCACGCCCCGACCCACCTAGTGCTCGGCCTGCTCTCCTCGCCTTACCTGTACCTGCTCTTCGGCTGCTCGGCCATTGCCATGCTGCTCTACCAGACCGCCTTGCAGGCCTGCCGCGCGTCGGTCCTCATCCCGGTCTCCAACGTCGTGAGCAGCGGTTTCTTCGTGATTGTGGGGACCTGGCTGTTTCATGAGCAGTTGCCCGCCAGTCCGGTTAAGCTCGGCCTACGGCTGGCGGGAATCGCGGCCGCCGGGGTGGTGCTCGTCATCTTGGGCATCCAGTCGAGAGGCGCCGAGGTGGCCGGCACAGAGACCGAGCTAGCCGACACGGAAGTCCCTGCGGGCACCCTGGCGATGGCGGGCCAGGCCACTGGCCCGCAGCCAGTGCTTGACCGTATCACCGGCCCTCAGCCGCTGGCGGTCCTGCGCCGCACCGGTCCCCAGCCGGCGGTCGCTCGCGTGACAGGCCCCCAACTGGTGGGTGCCCCCGTGACAGCCCCTGAGCCGGCAGGCACGTATACAGGCGACCCCGAGCCGGGATATCCGGTCGGCCGTGAGCCGGGGCGGCCATTCGGTCCGCGGCCGACGCGTCTGACCGGCCCGCAGCCGGCCACCGTCCGTACCACCGGTAGCCAGGCCGCGGTCCGCCTCAGCCTGGACATCAAGCCAGTGGCCAGCGAGTCAGTGGCCAGCGAGTCAGTGGCCAGCGAGTCAGTGGCCAGCGAGTCAGCGGGCAGCCAGACCTGGCTCAGCCAGGCTGCCAGCAGCCTGCTGCGGGTCCGTCGTCCGCGGGGCCGCCACGAGAAACCCAGAACTGGCAAGACCAGTGCCTTCATCACGGACTGAGCTGCGACGCGACACCGGGCAAGCGGGCAGCGGCGCCCGCCGCCCATCGGCGGAGTGGCTCATCATCATCGCCTGCGCGGCGGCCGCCTGCGCGCTGCGCGCCTACCAGCTGGCCAGGCCCGGTTACCTGTTCGGGGTAACCGAGTACGACGACGGCGTGCTCTTCGGCAACGCGCTCCGCCTCGTCAACGGGGTGATTCCGTACCGGGACTTCTCCATGGTGCAGCCGCCGGGCAGCATGCTGCTCATCGCCCCGGCCGCGCTGCTCGGCAAGGTGGCGGGCACGTCGGCCGGACTGGCGGCCAGCCGGCTGCTCACCGTGGGCGCCGACACGGCCGACGTGGTGCTGCTCGGCCTCCTGGTCAGGCACCGCGGCCGGGTCGCGGTGCTCATCGCGTGCGGCGGCTACGCCGTTTACCCGGACGCCATCGTCGCGGCGCACACCTTCCTGCTTGAGCCCTGGCTCAACCTGCTGTGCCTGCTCGGCGCGGTGGCGGTGTTCGACGGCGACCGGATCGCCGGGACGCGCCGCCGCCTTGCCTGGGGCGGCGTGGCCTTCGGGTTCGCCGTCGCGGTGAAGCTCTGGGCGCTGGTACCCCTAGCCATCGCCGCCGTGCTGGTGGCGGTCATCGCGCGCCGGGCCAGGCCCGCGGCGGTGCTGGCGGGCGGCGCCGGGCTCGGCCTCGGGCTCCCGGTGCTGCCGTTCGCCGTGCTCGCCCCGGCCGCGCTCGTCCGCGGCGTGCTCATCGGCCAGGCGGTCAGGGACGCGAGCACGGTCGCCAACCCGGTCTCACGGCTTGCCGACATGGCAGGCGCGCGCCTGCTGCCGGCCAGCGTCCCGCAGCGGGCCGTCGTGCTCGCCGCGGCGGCCGTGGTCGCCGTCAGCTGGGTCGCGGCCTGGCTCGTCGGCCGCCGTCGGCCGTCCCCCGGGCGCCCCGCTGCCGAGGTGCGCCCCGCTGCCGAGGTGCGCCCCGCTGCCGAGGTGCGCCCCGCTGCCGGCCTCGGCGTGCCGTGGGCGCTTGACTGCTACGCGCTCGCCTGCGCGGTCGCCGTGACCGTCATGTTCCTGCTCCCGCAGCTCTACTACACGCACTACGGCTCGTTCGCCGCCCCGTTCCTCGTGCTGGCGCTCGCGCTGCCCGTCGGCCGGGTGGTCGCCGCCCTGCAGCCGCGCTGGCGCCTGGTGGGCTCGGTGGCGCTCGCGTCGGCGCTCAGCCTGGCGCTGGCGGCGCTGCTCGTCACCCGCTTCCACGCGGAATCAACGGAGTACGGTGCCTCGGTGCCCGCCGCCGTGGACAGGCTCATCCCGGCGGGCGCCTGCGTGATCACCAACCAGGCCGCGTACACCGTGGCCGCCGACCGGTTTGACTCCGGCGCACCCGGGTGCCCGGGCCTGGTGGACTCCTTCGGCACGCTGATCGCGATGACCAGCGGCAGGCCGGACGGCCCGCCCGCCGTGGTGCACCCGGTGGTCGAGCTGTGGGAGTCGGACATGGCGCACGCGCAGTACGTCTGGCTCACCGAGAACACCGGCGGCCAGATGCCGTGGACGAACCAGCTCTACTCCTACTTCACAAGCAACTTCCGGCTCATCGGCCTCTCGCCGTCCCACTGGGCGGTTGCCGGCGTGCCCCGCCCCGGCATCTACGCCCACCGCTAAGCGATTACCCCGTCCTCCCGCAGCGCCGCGACCTGCTCGGCGCTCAGCCCGAGCTCGTCCGCAAGCACCGAGCCGGTGTGCTCGCCGAGCCACGGCGGCCGGCCCTCTCCGTCAGGCGACGCGGGCACGTCGCTCATCCGCACCGGGTTCCCCGGCGTCAGCACCGGCTGCGCCACCCCGTCCGTCCGCGGGATCTCCACCAGCATGTCACGCGCCGCGACGTGCGGGTCGGTGACCAGCTCGGCGTCGCTCAGGCAGGGCCCGGCGGCCAGCCCGGCGGCGCCGAGCGCGCCGGCCGCCTCGGCCTTCGTCTTGCCCGCGGCCCACTTCTCGATGGCAGGCCGCAGCACGTCGTCCAGCTGGTCGAGCCAGCCCTGCCTGGTCGCGAACCGGTGGTCGGACGCCCACTCGGGATGCCCGATGACCTCGACAAGCCGGTCGAAGTGCGGCTGCCGCCCCACCTGGAGGATGAACCACCCGTCCCGCGCGCGGAAGCCGTGCATGATCAGCGGCCCCAGGTCGCCGTTGCGCAGTCCCATGGACCAGAAGTTGGCCACGATGTCGGTCATGGCGATCACCGCGTCGAACATCGCGATGTCGACGTACTGGCCGTGCCCGGTCGCCTCCCGGTGCCGCAGCGCGGCGAGGATGCCGATGGTGGCGTACAGTGCCGCGCCGATGTCGCCGAGCGCGCCGACCGGGGCGGGCGTCGGCGGCTGGTCCCCGATCCGCTTCATCTCGTAGATCCCGGACATCGCCTCCACGATCGACGCGTACGCCGGCCACTCCTGGTACGGCGTGGGCACCGTGTTGCCGAACCCGGACACCGACACGTAGATGGCCGCCGGGTGCACGGCCGCGATGTCCGAGTAGCCGAGGCCGAGCCTGGCCATCGCGCCCGCCTTGGAGTTCTCCGCCACCACGTCGAAGTGCGTGGCCAGGTCGAGCACCAGCTGCCGGCCGCGGGGGTCCTTGAGGTTCACGCAGATGCTGCGCTTGCCGAGGTTGTTGCGCAGGAACGTGGCGCCCACCTTGCGCCCGTCGGGCGCGGTCATCGCGGGCAGCGAGCCGCGCCCCGAGTCGCCGGTACCCGGCGGCTCCACCTTCACCACGTCCGCCCCCAGCCGGGCGAGCAGCTGGGTGGCGTAGGGGAGCGCCTGCATCTGCTCAAGCGCGAGGATCCGGACCCCGGCCAACGGAAGTTGCCTGGCGACCGCGTCGTTCATCCCTCACCCGTTCTCATTAGGTTTAAATATTTTATCAAATCTACCTGAAAACGGGAGCGCCTGTCTCTACCTGCTTCATCATGGCTGTCAGAGCGGGCTGGCGCCCAGTGTGAGCTGTGCCGCGCTCCGCCGGGCTGCCGTCGGCGGCCCGCATTAGTACAATATATTTCATGCGAAACACGCGGACTGGCTCGTGCGCGGCGTAACCGGCTGGGGAGTTCACCTCCCCTATCCCCGGCTCGACCGGTCAGCCATCAGGGACGTTGCCGGCGCCGGCGGCGGCAAGGGCACCCGGACGGTGGCCTCCTACGACGAGGACACCACCACCATGGGGGCGGAGGCGGCGCGGGGCGCTCTGCTTGTACAGGCGGCGCGTGTACCGGCGGCGGGACGCGACAGCCGGCCCGGGTCGCTGTGGTTCGCCACCACCGAGCCCGCCTACGCCGACCGCACCAACGCGACCGTGCTGCACGCGGTGCTCCGGCTGGACAGGAGCGTGCCCGCCTACGACCTGACCGGTTCGGTCCGCTCGGCGATGGCCGCCGTCCGCGCCGCCTGGCAGGCGCCGGGCGCCAGCCTGGCGGTCACCGCGGACACCAGGACCGGCCTGCCGGGCAGCGGCGACGAGGCGGCGGGCGGCGACGCGGCGGCCGCCCTCCTGTTCGGCGACGGGAACGACGTGCTCGCCGAGATCCTCGCCTGGGAGTCGGTGACCGAGGAGTTCGTCGACCGGTGGCGCGCACCGGGAGCCGTCGCCTCCAAGCTCTGGGAGGAGCGGTTCGGCGAGAAC
>Ga0302325_10027502_pt1 | contig 11786 bp, 10 predicted proteins | sample Palsa_T0_2_FD_201948 | JGI IMG/M metagenome (GOLD analysis project Ga0302325, IMG submission 201948) | Peat permafrost microbial communities from Stordalen Mire near Abisko, Sweden - Palsa_T0_2 | ecosystem: Environmental > Terrestrial > Soil > Palsa > Peat permafrost | place: Sweden: Abisko... | reverse complement strand
AGCGCGGCATTGCCTCACTGGTCGATTTCTCCTATTCGGGACCGCAGTCACTGCGTTTGGCTCAGCAGGTCGCCGACGGGCGCGTGCGTGTCGGCGCCATTCACACCTATCTCGAGCTTTTCGCGCGCTACTTCGTGGATCTCACGCCCGACATCGCGCTCATTGCGGCGGATGAGGCCGATGCCGACGGCAACCTCTACACCGGCCCGAATACCGAAGAGACGCCGACGATCGCTGAAGCCACGGCCTTTCGCGACGGGATTGTAATCGCGCAAGTCAATCGCGTCGTCGATCGCTGCACGCGCGTCGATATTCCGGGCGACTGGGTCGACTTAGTGGTCGTTGCCGACAAGCCGTACGAAATCGAGCCGCTCTTTACGCGCGACCCCGAACTGATCGGCGACGTGCAGATCCTTATGGCCATGCTCGTGCTGCGCGGCATCTACGAGCGCCACCGCGTACAGAGTCTCAATCACGGCATCGGCTTCGATACCGCGGCGATCGAGTTGATTTTGCCCACCTATGGTGAGCGCCTAGGTTTGCGCGGCGAAGTCTGCACGCATTGGGTGCTCAACCCGCATCCGACGTTGATTCCGGCGATCGAGAGCGGATGGGTGCGCAGCGTGCATTGTTACGGCGGCGAACTTGGAATGGAACGCTACGTTGCTGCGCGTCCCGATGTGTTCTTTACCGGACGCGATGGATCGCTGCGTTCCAATCGTGCGTTTTGCCAAGCCGCCGGTCTTTACGCGACGGATCTATTCATCGGATCGACGTTGCAGATCGATCGCGACGCGAACTCATCAACCGCCACCCTGGGCCGCATCGCCGGGTTCGGCGGTGCGCCCAACCTCGGCAGCGATCCGCGCGGACGCCGGCACTCGAGCACCGCTTGGCTCGAAATGACTTCCTCAGATGCCGAGATCCGGCGGGGACGCAAGATCGTGGTGCAACTCGTCGAGACCTTCCAGGAGAGCGGTGTTCCGACGTTCGTCGAGCGACTCGATGCAATCGAGCTGGGGCGCAGCGCTGGATTTCCGATTGCCCCCGTGATGATCTATGGCGACGATGTCACGCATGTGGTCACCGAGGAAGGCATTGCGTATCTGTATCGTGCGCGCGATATCGACGAGCGACGCGCCGCGCTGGCGGCGATCGCAGGCGTCACCAAGATCGGCCTCGGTGCAGAAGAGCGGCGCACCCAGGAGTTGAGGCAAGCCGGTATCGTGGCCTTCCCTGAAGATCTTGGGGTGCGGCGCAACGAGGCCAATCGCACGCTCTTGGCCGCGCGTTCGGTGCGCGATTTAGTCGAGTGGTCGGGGGGACTCTACGATCCGCCCAAACGTTTTAGGAGCTGGTGATGATCGAGACGTTGACCTATGAGTTTCCAGCGAACGAGGGAGTGCAGCACCGGGCGCATGTTGGCGTGGTTGCATCGGGGAACTGCGAGATTTTGCTCGAGCCGGCACCGGAGGGACGCTCCTCGATCGTCGTGCGCACGAGCGTGAGCGGCTTCGGTGCAACGTGGCAGGCGGTTCTGGGACGGTTCTTCACGCGCAACCCAGTCGCGGTGCAGATCGAGATCAACGATTTCGGCGCGACACCGGCTGTCGTGTCTTTGCGTTTGGAACAAGCTTTGGAGAGCGCGCATTGAGTTTACTCTTGGCCGAATCCTTTGCCGAGCGTAGTGCGCGCGACCGTGCGCGAGCGCTGCTCGATCCGCAAAGCTTTCGCGAATTGCTTGGCCCCTTTGCACGTATTGCGTCGCCGTATCTCGAGGCGCAAGGCGTTGTGCCGCAATCGGACGATGGGACGGTCGTCGCGCGCGGGACGATCGGCGGCGTGCGCGCATGCGTGGTTGCAACCGACGGGCGTTTCCTTGGCGGATCGATCGGCGAGATCGGCGGGGCAAAAATTGCCGGCGCGCTCGAACTTGCGCGTCGAGATGCGCAGCGCGGGACGCCGACTCGTTTGGTGCTCGCGCTTGATACCGGCGGCATTCGCTTGCAGGAAGCCAATCTCGCGATTCTCTCGGTCTCGGAAATTTGCGACGGCATCGTCGCGCTGCGCGAGCTGATGCCGGTGGTTGCGGTCATCGCGGGGCGCGTCGGCGTGTATGGCGGACTCTCGCTCTCGACCGCACTGTGCAGTCAGATCATCGTCAGCGAAGGTGCGCGCGTCGGCCTCAACGGCCCCGACGTTGTGGAAACAGAGTCGGGATTAGACGAGATGGATTCTTCGGATCGCCCGCTGATCTGGCGCGTGACCGGCGGGCAGTTGCGCTTCCGCCAAGGCTTCGCCACCGAACTGGTCAGCGACGACGTCGCGGGGATTCGAGCCGCAGTCGAGCGCGCCTTCGAAGAACCGCGCGAGCTCGGCCCACTCGTTCCGCAACCATTCCCCGATCCGCGGCTCGAACGCGATGCGTTCTTACGCGCGATGGAGATTGAACCGTGAGCGCGAGCGTGCGTGGACGCGCTTGGTTCGAGCGCTTGACCGCCGGCGCGAAGCCGATTGCGCAACTGCCCGCGTCGGTGCTCGCGGCCGACGCGTCGATCGAGGGGCATGCCGTGCGCGCGGTCGCCGTCGTTCCCGATCCCAATGGACGCTTTCCACGCGCGCGCAACGGCCAGATGGGCATCGACGAGGGCTTCGGCCTTGCCACTGCGGTAAGCGGTACCCCTTCCGGGAGCGCGATTCTGGCGATCGTCGATGTGCCCGGGCAGTCTTTCGGCACGCGGGAAGAGGCGGTCGGCTTGCAACGGGCGCTGGCCGCCTCGACCAACGCCTACATTCGCGCGCGTCGCAGCGGCCATCCCGTGCTCGCGCTCGTTGTCGGCAAAGCAATCTCGGGTGCGTTTCTCTGTCACGGATTGCAGGCCGGTTGGATCGGCGCGCTTGATGATGAGGGCATCGAAATCCACGTAATGTCCGAGGCCGCGGTCGCGCGCGTCACGCGCATGGAGCGCGAGGATCTTGCTCGCGTCGCGCGCGAGGTTCCGGCGACGGCGCGCGACATTCGCACCTTCGCTACCCTCGGCGGGATCGATCGTCTCTTTCCAGTCAGCGATCCAAGCGCGCCAAGCGATGCGGATGTGGCGATGGTGGTGCATGCACTCGCTGAGGTCTTGCGCAACCCTAGTCTTGGCCTTCGCAATCCTCGCGAGCGACTCGATGCGCCCGCCGCATTGCACACGCGAGCGCTGTCGCGACGGGTTCGCGACGAACTGCAGGCTGCGTGGGATGCATGACCGGCCGCGTCCGCACGACCTCGTTCGCCTAACTTCGTCCGCGGTCGCGCGCATTACCAGCGACGCTCCGGCCTGGACCGGGGCTAGTTTGCGGCGCGCACCCTGGGCTGCGGTGCGGCGAACACATGTCGATCGGGGTGTCGCGATCGGCGTGCGCGGATCCGGTCGCGAGGAGCGATTCGCCGCGGTCGTGCTCGACGATGAAATAGAGGAACTCCTCACCCCCGAAACGCTCGCCGAGCACACGCCGGCTCGGAGCCACGGCGCGTTTGACGCACTGCAGGCGGTCGTGCGTCAGGCTCGTGCGTTCTCTCTGGCGATTGGTCCGATTGGTGCCGCCGGCTTTGAGCTTGCGACCGGCGTTCATGCGTTACACGACCAGAGCGATCTCGACGTCGTTGTTCGCGCGCAGCCGATGGATGCGCAATTGCGTGCCTTCGGGCGCACGGTTGCCGATTTACCGGTTCGCATCGACGTCGAGGTCGCCTTCGCGGACGGCTATGGTGCCGCGCTCTTCGAGGCCTTGCGCGGCGGTGAATTGCTGATCAAGACACCCGGAGGGCCGCGGCTCCTACCGCCGTTTTCTCCCGCGCAGGCCGCCGTGCAAGTGCTCGTTGCCGAAGCTGAGTTGACGCCCAAGCCGGCGCTCGTCGACCGGCGTGGCAGCGGCGCGCACAATGATCTTTCGCTCGAGCTGCTGCTGCGCTCGGCCGGCGCGCTGGGCGAAACATTTGACGCGGTAGCGGGCGCCGCGCGCGGCGCCCCCCTCGATGCGACGTTGCGCGAGCGCCTCGGAACGATCGGGCGTGATGGAGAAGTGGCGATGTTGCGCGCAACCGGCGGCGTCAATACGCATCGTGGCGCGATTTGGTCGCTGGGGCTCTTGCTCGCGGCTCACGCGCACACCGGCTCGCACGATCCGCAGATCCTCGCGCAAACGGCTGCGAGAATCGCTTCATTGCCCGATGCCTCGCGCGTCAGCATCGATTCGCACGGCGCGCGCGCGCGTGCGCGCTATGGTGCAACCGGTGCGATGGGCGAGGCGCAGGCGGGTTTCCCGCACGTGATCGATCGTGCGCTTCCTGCGCTACGCGCGGCGCGATTGCGCGGCGCGAGCGAAGCGGTTGCGCGGGTCGATGCGCTCCTGACCATCATGCGCACGCTCGATGATACGTGTGTGCTCCATCGCGGCGGCGAGGCAGCGTTGCGCACAATGCAGGCCGGAGCGGGGGCCGCGCTTGACGCGGGCGGGACCGGCACTCCCGCGGGACGGCGCGCATTTGATGCGCTTGAATCGGGGCTGCTCGCGCACCATGCCTCTCCGGGCGGCGCCGCCGATTTGCTCGCCGCAACGCTCTTTGTGGATTCTATCGAAAGAAACAGTTGGTCGTAGCGTGCTGGCGCTACTCTTTCCGGGACAAGGCTCGCAGTATCCCGACATGCTCGCTCGCATCGCGAGCGACCCGCTGGCGGCCGGCGTCTTCGATGAAGCCCAGGCGGTGCTCGGCTACGATATACGCACGCGCGCCGACGTCGTATCGTTGGCATCGACCATCAACGTGCAGGTCGGCCTGCTCGTTGCCGGCGTTGCATCGGCGCGGATCCTCGAACAGCACGACGTTCATGCGCCTGCCGTCGCCGGACATTCGGTGGGTGGTTTCGCCGCGGCGGTAACCGCGCGCGCGATGTCGTTTGCCGATGCACTACGCGTCGTTCTGGAGCGAGCCCGCACGATGGAGCGCCTCTTTCCAAGCGGCTACGGTATGGGGGTGATCGCCGGTTTGCCGGAACGCAACGTGGCTGAGATCGTTGCGGAGATCTTTGACGACGGAGCGCAGGTATACGTTGCCAACGTCAACGCTCCCACACAGTGCGTCGTGGCAGGCGAGGACGCGGCGCTCGAGCGCGCGCTCGAGGCGGGGAAAGTTGCCGGCGCGCGCCGCGCCGACCGGCTCGATGTGGCGGTCCCCTCTCACTGTCCGCTGCTCGCGCCGGTGCAAGCTCGTCTGGAGGAGGTGCTCGCGTCGATCGAGATCCGCGATCCACGCGCCTTGTTCGTGGGTAGCGTTGGACCGCGTGTTATTCGTGACGCTCGCGCCTTGCGCGACGATCTGGCTGCAGGTGTCGCGCACGAAGTACGTTGGCACGACGCGTCGACGATGCTCGTCGAGATGGGGGCGAACATCTTCGTCGAGACGCTTCCCGGGCATGTCCTGTCCGATTTGGCCCGCGCTGCGTTCCCGCGCGTGCGCGTTATTGCGTTTGACGACGTCGGCGTGCAATCCGCCGTAGCGCTTGCCCGCCGTGCCTGAACTTCCGGATATTGCCGCGTACCTCCATGCGCTCGATGGACGTATCATCGGCGAGACGCTCGAGCGCGTGCGGATCGCAAGCCCGTTTTTGCTGCGAACCACCCAGCCGCCGCTTTCGAAGGCGCACGGGCATCGCGTCGTGTCGCTGCGGCGCGTCGGCAAGCGCATCGCCATTGGTCTAGACAACGACCTCTGGCTGGTGCTGCATCTCATGATCGCGGGGCGGCTCCATTGGCGTGCGGCGAATGCCGCACTGACCGGTCGCAACAGCTTGGCCGCACTTGATTTCCCCAATGGTTCGCTGGTGCTCACCGAAGCTGGTTCGAAACACCGCGCGTCGCTCAGCGTGGTCGCGGGAGAAGAGGCACTTGCCGGCATCGACCGCGGCGGCCTCGATGTCTTTGCCGCTGATCTCAGTGCGTTTCGCGCTGCGCTGATGGCCGAAAACCGAACGCTCAAACGTGCCCTGACCGATCCTCGTGTCCTCGACGGCATCGGCAACGCATACTCCGACGAGATTTTGCATGCAGCGCAGCTTTCGCCGATTGCGTTAACGCAGAAGTTGACGCCGGACCAATGGGAGCGGCTCTTCTCGGCGACTCGCAATACGCTGCAAACCTGGATCGCCCGCCTGCGCAGCGAGGCGGACGAAGCGTTTCCCGAACACGTCACCGCCTTCCGCAAAGACTTCGCCGTGCACGGGCGCTATGGCCAGCCCTGCCCACAGTGCGGCCGGCCGGTCCAGCGCATTCGCTACGCCGACAACGAAACGAACTATTGCGCGCAGTGTCAAACGGGGGGCAAGGTTTTGGCCGACCGCGCTCTTTCGCGCCTGCTCAAGTAGCGCTTGGCGCGCGTTGAAGGAACTGGTATACCAGATACCATATCCCACCTCTCCCCAGGAGGGCGTGGGCAATGGCATTGGGTTTAGTCCGGCTCGAATCCGAAGCAAGTTTCGCGCAACGCGCGTACGCGGCGCTGCGCTGTGCCCTGCTCGAGATGAACATCTACGAGCACGCCGAGCAAGACCTTCGCTTGGACGAGCGCGACCTAGCTGCGCGTCTGGGCGTGAGCCGAACGCCGATTCGCGACGCGCTCGCCCGGCTCGAACACGAAGGGTTGGTCGAAAGCGTGCCGCGTCGCGGCTATTTCATCCTTCGTAAGAGCCGCGACGAACTCGTCGAGATCATCCACGTTTGGGCTGCGCTGGAAAGCATGGCGGCTCGTCTCGTCGCCGAGCGTGCGCGTGACGACGAGATCGCGTCGCTGCGCACGATTTTCGCGACCTTTGAGAACGGTGAATTGGCCGCCAAGCTCGACGAGTACTCCGATGCCAACCTGGCGTTTCACGCGCGCATCATCGAGCTAGCCGGTTCGTCCACGTTGTCCCGGATGGCCGAGACGCTCATGATTCACGTTCGCTCGATCCGGCACCGGACGATCTCCGAAGAGAATCGCTTCGAGCGATCGATGGTCGATCACATGCAAATTATCCAGGCACTCGAAATCCGCGATGGCGAGCTCGCGGAAGAGTTGGTGCGCGAACACGCGTTAGGTTTGGCGGCGCACGTCGCCGCACACGTTCACGATATTTGATTACCTCCCCGTAGTGAAAGGGTCGTTCATGGCGAAAATGCTTTCGGTTCCCAGTCAACCCGCGGTCGACGTCTCCGCACCGGTGAAGAAGCTTTCGGGCGGACATCTCGTCGCGAAGGCGCTGCGCTCGGAAGGCGTCGATACGATCTTCACGCTCTGCGGCGGGCATATCATCGATATCTATGACGGCTGCATCGACGAAGGGATCAAAATCATCGATGTGCGCCACGAACAGGTCGCCGCTCACGCGGCCGATGGCTATGCACGCATGACGGGCAACCTGGGATGCGCCGTCGTCACTGCCGGGCCCGGAACGACCAACGCAATCACCGGCGTTGCCAACGCGTTTCGTGCAGAGAGTCCGATGCTTTTGATCGGCGGACAAGCCGGGCTTGCGCAGCATCGTATGGGCGGCCTGCAGGATCTGCCGCACGTCGAGATGTTGCGACCAATCACGAAGTTTGCAACGAGCGTCCCAACGACATTGCGCGTCGCAGATTTCGTGTCGATGGCCGCACGCGAGGCATTCAACGGTTCGTTCGGTCCGGTCTATCTCGAGATTCCGCGCACGGTACTCGATCATGAGATCGAACCGGAGAGGGCTGTGATCCCGCAAGCCGGCCATTACCGCGCATCGACGAAGAGCGTGGGCGATCCCAACGACATCCAGCGGCTCGCCGACATTCTCTCGAAGGCGACCAAACCGTGCGTACTGCTCGGACAGCAAGTGTGGACCTGCCGCGCGACCGAGACCGCGCGCGAGTTCGTTGAGCGGCTTAACATCCCGGCGTACATGAACGGTGCCGGTCGCGGCACGCTGCCGCCCGATCATCCGCTGAATTTCCAACTAACGCGTCGCGACGCATTCGAAGCCGCCGACGTGATCGTAGTCGTCGGCACGCCGTTCGATTTCCGTCTGCGCTACGGCAAGAGCCTCAAGGCCAAGACCGTCGTGCAGATCGACATGTCGTATGCGACCGTCGGTCGCAACCGCGACGTCGATTTGGGACTCGTTGGCGACGTCGGCGCGATCCTCGCTGCGGTGACGCACGCGGCCGGCGGCAACAAGGACGCTGCGGCTGCGCGTAACGCCTGGGTCGCGATGTTGCGTGAAAAAGAAAGCGCTGCTGTTGAAGCGCGCTTGCCGAAGCTGCGCAGCGACGCGCGCCCGATTCATCCGTATCGTCTCGCCTATGAGATCGACAATTTCCTTACCGACAATTCGATCTTCGTCGGCGACGGCGGTGACGTCGTGACCTTTGCCGGCAATGTCGTGCGTCCGAAAGCGCCGGGCCTGTGGATGGATCCAGGTCCGCTCGGGACGCTGGGCGTAGGAACCGGCTTTGCGATGGCGGCCAAACTCGCGCATCCTAGTCGCGAAGTTGTGGCACTCTTTGGTGATGGTTCGTTTGCGATGACCGGTTTCGACATGCAAACCGCGGTGCGCTTCGGCTTGCCCTACATCGCGATCGTGGGCAATAATAGCTACATGAATCAGATCCGCTGCGGTCAAATCCAGAAGTATGGAAAAGAGCGCGGCGACGTGGGCAACTATCTCGGCGACGTGGATTTCGAGAAGTTCGCCGACATGCTCGGATTCTACGGTGAGGCCGTTCGTGAACCCGAACAAATTCGCCCGGCGCTCGAGCGCGCGCGTGAGGCCGGGACCTGCGCGGTGATCAATGTTTGGCTCGATCCCGATGCTTATGCTCCCGGAACTGAAAACCAAACGATGTACAAATGATCGCACAACAAACGAAGAAAGCACTCGATGGCGTCCGCATATTGGACATGACGCATGTCCAATCCGGGCCGTCGTGCACGCAAATCCTTGCCTGGCTCGGTGCCGATGTAATCAAAGTCGAATTGCCTGGACGCGGTGACATCACGCGCCAACAACTGCGCGATATCCCCGACACCGACAGTTTGTATTTTGCGATGCTCAACGGGAACAAACGCTCGTTGACGCTCAACACGAAAACGCCGCAAGGCAAGGAGATCTTTACCAAGCTCATCCGCGAGTGCGACGTACTCGTCGAGAACTTCGGGCCGGGCGTGCTGGACCGCCAAGGTTTTTCGTGGGAGAAGATTCACGAACTCAATCCACGGATGATCTACACTTCGATCAAGGGCTTTGGGCCGGGTCAGTACGCCGACGCGAAAGCCTATGAACCGGTGGCGCAAGCGATGGGCGGATCGATGAGCACGACCGGATGGGAGGACGGCCCGCCGCTCGTGACCGGCGCGCAGATCGGCGACTCGGGTACCGGTATCCATTCGGTTGCAGCGATTCTTGCCGCGCTGTACCAGCGCGAACACACCGGCGCCGGCCAACGTGTCATGTGCACGATGCAGGATTCGGTACTCAATCTCTGCCGAGTGAAGATGCGCGATCAGCAACGGCTAGCGAGCGGTCCGCTACGTGAGTATCCGAACCGCACTTTCAACGGCGTCGTGCCGCGTTCGGGTAATGCATCGGGCGGCGGTCATCCGGGTTCGGCCTTGCGCTGCGCGCCCGGGGGTCCGAACGATTACGTCTATCTGATCATCCAGCCGCAGATCTGGGAACCGCTCTGTAAGGAGATGGGCCGCCCGGAGCTTATTACCGATCCGAAATACGCAACGCCGGAAGCACGCGTCCCGATTCTCGACGAGGTCTTCGGCATCATCGAAAAATGGACGCAGAAGTACAACAAATACGAAGTGCTCGAACGCTGTAACGCACTTGACATTCCCTGCGGGCCAGTCCTCGCGATGAAGGAGCTGCTCGAAGACGAATCGTTGCGCGCTCGCGGCATGATCGCCGCGGTCGAGCACCCGCAGCGTGGAACCTACTACACCGTCGGCTGTCCGCTTGTACTCTCGGATTCGCCGGTGGACTATCGGCGCGCACCGCTCCTCGGCGAGCACAACGCAGAACTCTTACGTGAAGTCATGGGCTACGATGCTGCGCAGGTCGAGAGCCTGCGCGAAGAAGGGGTTATTTGATCATGGCAATTGCCGCAACGCCACGTCCATCGGTCCGCATCCCGCAGACCAAGTTGTTGATCGACGGCAAGTGGGTCGATGCCCGTTCGGGCGAGACGTTTGAAACCCGCAACCCGGCAACCGAAGAAGTCATCGCTAACGTCGCTTCGGCTGGGCCCGAAGACACCGCTCTCGCCGTCAAGGCGGCACGCGCGGCGCTCGAGTCGGGCCCTTGGGGCACGATGCGCGCATCCGAACGCGCGCGCATCATGATGCGCTTCGCGGAGACGATTCGCCAGCACCAAGATGAGATCGTCATGCTCGAATCGCTGGACGGCGGAAAGCCGATCAGCTCGGTTCGCCGCCAGGACTATCCGGCGATGCTGGATTGCCTAGAATATTATGCCGGATGGCCCGACAAGATCACGGGCGATGTAGTCCCGGTGCGTCCCGACGCGCACACCTATATCGCGCGCGTTCCGGTCGGCGTCGTCGGCGCGATCGTGCCGTGGAACTTCCCGCTGATGAACTCGATGTGGAAGATTGCGCCGGCGCTAGCCTGTGGGTGCACGATCGTGATGAAACCGGCAACCGAAACGCCGCTCACCGCGCTCTTGCTCGGCGAACTTGCGCTCGAGGCCGGCGTTCCGCCGGGCGTCCTGAACATCGTACCCGGTCCGGGATCGACTGCGGGCATGTCGATCGTGCGGAATCCCGACGTCGACAAGATCTCGTTTACCGGCTCGCCCGGCGTCGGCAAATTGATCATGGAAAACGCGGCGCCGTTCGTAACGCGCTTGACGCTCGAACTAGGCGGCAAGTCGCCGAACCTGATTTTCGAAGACGCCGACATCGATGCGGCGGTCAAGGGTTCATCGGCGGGCATTTTCTTCAACAGCGGTCAAGTCTGTTCGGCCGGTTCGCGAATACTCGTGCAAGAAAGCGTCTACGACGAGTTCTGCGAGCGCATGGTCGCGCGTTCGAAGTCGTTGAAAATCGGCGACCCGCAGGACGAAAAGACCTACATCGGGCCGGTCATCTCGCAGAAGCAGATGAACTCGATCATGGGGTACATCGAAGCCGGCAAGAGCGAGGGCGCCACGCTGAAATCGGGCGGCGACCGGGTCGGAACGAAGGGCTATTTCCTCGAACCCACGGTCTTCACCGAGGTCGACAATTCGATGAAGATTGCGCGTGAGGAAATCTTCGGCCCGGTCGCTGCGGTGATCCGCTTCAAGGACGAAGACGATGCGATCCGAATTGCCAACGACTCGGATTTCAGTCTCGCCGCCGGGGTCTGGACGAAAGACGTCGTACGCGCGCACATAATGGCGCAGCGTCTTCGCGCCGGCACCGTGTGGGTGAACACCTACGGGCAGAGCGACACGCGTCTGCCATGGGGCGGTTTGGGAGGCGACTCGGGAATGGGTCGCGACCTTGGAGAGACCGCTCTGGATAACTACACCGATAAGAAGACGATCTGGATCAGTCTTCGCCGCTAAATTACTCTGAACCGTTGCTTCTCGGCTCATTACGTGAGAAAGGGTGCATGAATGGCCGCTCAAACCGCCGCGGCGCAGCCGCGACAAAGCGTATTGCGTAACCCCTGGGTTCAGCTCGTCGCAGGCATCGTCTGCATGGCAATGGTTGCGAACCTGCA
>Ga0302325_10027501_pt1 | contig 11786 bp, 8 predicted proteins | sample Palsa_T0_2_FD_201948 | JGI IMG/M metagenome (GOLD analysis project Ga0302325, IMG submission 201948) | Peat permafrost microbial communities from Stordalen Mire near Abisko, Sweden - Palsa_T0_2 | ecosystem: Environmental > Terrestrial > Soil > Palsa > Peat permafrost | place: Sweden: Abisko... | reverse complement strand
CCTCATTCGGCGAGGATCACGTGAAGATCCTCAGACGGCTGATCATGGACACCGACGGGTCGACCGGCGAGGTGATCTTCACCTTCGACGGCGACGCGGCCGGGCAGAAGGCCGCGCTGCGGGCGTTCGCGCTGGAGGAGCGGTTCGTCACCCAGACCTACGTCGCGGTCCAGCCGGACGGCCTCGACCCGTGCGACCTGCGGGTGTCCCGCGGCGACGCCGCCGTCCGCGACCTGGTCGCGCGGCGGGTGCCGCTGTTCGAGTTCGCGATCAAGTCGGTCCTGTCCAAGCACGACCTGAACACGCGCGAGGGCCAGTTCGCCGCGATCGACGAGGCCGCGCCGATCATCGTCCGGATCAAGGACCGGTCCAAGTGGAAGCAGTACGCGGTCGACCTGGACCGCTGGATCGGCTTCATGGACGAGAGATACGTGCTCGACCGGGTCCGCCAGGCCGCCGCGGCAGTGCAGCCGAAGCGCGCAGCCACCGGCCGTTACCCCAACTCGGAGACGGCAACGGACGCGGGCCCGCAGCGCTCAGGCAACCTCCGCCCGGGACAGAACGGGCGGAGCCAGGACCGGGCCGACCCGGTGCACCGGGTGGAGCGCGAGGCGCTCAAGCTCGCGGTGCAGTGGTCGGGGCTGACCGGGCCGGAGTTCGACGCGCTGGGCGCGACCGCGTTCACCCTGCCCGCCCACGCGGCGGTGTTCGAGCTGATCGCGGGCTGCGGCGGGGTGGCGACCGCGGGCCGGGCCAGGGACTGGGCGGCCGCGCTGCTGGAAGCGGCGCCGGACGACGTCGTGCGCGGGTTCGTGACCGAGTTGGCGGTGGAGCCGCTTGAGCTGGAGAAGGAGCCGGACGAGAGGTACGCCGACGTCGTGCTCGCCCGGGTCGGCGAGCTGGCGGCCGGGCGGCAGATCGCCGGGATCAAGGCCCGGCTGCAGCGGATGAACCCGGAGGAAGACCAGGCCGCGTACAACAAGATGTTCGGCGACCTGGTGGGGCTCGAGCAGCGCCGGAAGTGGCTGCTCGACCGGGCCAGCGGGGCCTGAGGGGCGCCGGTCCGTTTCAGGAAACACACATTACCGGGACAATATGCTCAGGTTGCGGTGATGTTAAACCTCTGGTCAGAGTTGCAAAATTGGGCCCCCCGGAACCGGGGTGACGAGGGGCACACTGGTCGGGTGAGCCTCACCGTAGTAACGAGCGGACCATCGCTTACGCAGCAACTAACGGAACTCGTGGCGCTCGGGCGCTCACGGGGCTTCGTGACGACTGGGGACGTCACAGCGGCAATAGATTCGGCCGAGCTACCAAGGGACGCACTGGACGGGGTGGTGCGGGTACTGGCCGACGAAGGTATCGAGGTGCTTGACGCGCCAATTGAGGAGGAGACCGACACCAAGCTGCCGGAGAGCGACGCCGAAACGGCGCGCCGGGCCGGGACCAGCGACCTGGTCCGGATCTACCTGCGCGAGATCGGCCGGGTGCCGCTGCTCACGGCCGAGGACGAGGTCGAGCTGGCCAAGTCGATCGAGGCGGGCCTGTACGCCGAGGAGAAGCTGAACTCGGCCTTCACCTTCGCCGACGCCGACCGGGGCGACCTGGAGTGGCTGTCGGCCGACGGCGTGCGCGGTAAACAGCGGCTGATCGAGGCGAACCTGCGGCTGGTGGTGTCCATCGCCAAGCGGTACATCGGGCGCGGCCTGGTGTTCCTCGACCTGATTCAGGAGGGGAACCTGGGGCTGATCCGCGCGGTCGAGAAGTTCGACTACACCCGCGGGTACAAGTTCTCGACCTACGCGACCTGGTGGATCAGGCAGGCCATCACCCGGGCGATCGCCGACCAGGCGCGGACGATCCGGGTGCCGGTGCACATGGTCGAGACGATCAACAAGCTCGCCCGCGTGCAGCGCCAGCTGCACCAGGAACTCGGCCGCGAGGCGACCGTGGAGGAACTCGCCGCCGAGCTCGGCGTCGAGCCCGAGCGGGTGGCGGAGATCCAGCGGATCGCCCAGGAGCCGGTCTCGCTCCAGTCGCCGATCGGCGAGGAGGAGTCGGACCTGGGCGACTTCATCGAGGACGCCGACGCGGTGGTGCCGATCGAGGCGGCGGCCTTCATCATGCTGCAGGACCAGCTCGACCGGGTCCTGTGCGAGCTGTCGGAACGGGAGCAGCGGATCATCCAGCTCCGGTTCGGGCTCTCGGACGGGCACCCGCGCACGCTGGAGGAAGTGGGCCGGGAGTTCGGCGTCACCAGGGAACGGATCCGCCAGATCGAGTCCAAGACCCTGGCCAAGCTCAGGCACCCGTCCCGCGCGCTGCTGCTGCGCGAGTACCTCGATTAGGCCATTACCCGGCGATTCGGCACCTGACCGGCGAAGATGCCGGTCAGGTGCCGAATCTATGACGGTAACCGGGCGCGCCCGGTTACCGTCATTGGGTGTGATCAGCGGCGATATGCACCATTAACCACACCCGATGACGTCTCTGGGTAGATATGCCCGGATCTTTTGTTGGCGCGTCGGGCTTGGGTCAGGGCGTGTCGGGCGTGTGGCGGGTGCCGTTGACCGAAGGCGAGCTGCCGTCGGCGGGGTAGACGAGGTTCCCGTCCGGGGCGACGTCGTCGGCCGCGTCGGTGCCGCCCGCCGTGCCGCCGAACCGGGCCGGGATCTTCTCCGCGGCGGCCTGCTTAGCGTTGGAGACGATCTTGGGCACCTGGACGGAGGCCGACTTGGCCGCGGCGGTCGCGTTCGTGGCGGCGCTCTTGGCGTAGTCGGGCGCCTTCGCCGCCGCCGTCTTGGTCAGGTCGGCCGCCTTCGCCTGCACGGTGCTGGTGGCCTGCTGAACCTTAGGGTGCCCGGCGATCTTGCGCCCAGCGCTGATGATCTGGTCGTAGGCACCACGGCCCGCCCGCGAGCCGGCCATGAAACCAACCGCGACCCCAGCGATGAATACTGCCTTGTACCGCATCTGGTACCCCTCTTCCAGTGCGCAGCTTTTCCGGTGCGCAGTGTTGACGCCGTTCTGCCTACCCCGTCATACGGCGCCCATACGTTCCGGCTGTGTTTCCCGCTCGCCGCCGGGCGCTCGGGACCCCTGTCTTCGCCCTCGTCGCGCGGCCGAAACCGCCGCGCTCCGCAGTCCGAGGACACGGGCGCGCCCGTTGGCTCGAGGGTATCCAACGCTACGATGCGTTGGCGTTTCCAGGGTAGCTGTCCGCCCATCGCCGCCCGGCCTGCGGCCGCGTCCGGGGTCAACGAGCGTACGCAGGCGCGGGAGAAGGGCGTGCAACGGGCACCAGGAAAGTACGCTACCCTTTATCCGCAGCACCACACCGGGCAGGGTCTCCCTCCCGCCTGCGGTGCGTGACGGTCCCGCGTAGCTCAATTGGCAGAGCAGCCGGCTGTTAACCGGCAGGTTATAGGTTCGAGTCCTATCGCGGGAGCTCAGGTATCTGGCCTCTGACTAGCGAAGATGCGTGAACTTTAGTCGTTCGCGCGGGGCTGACGAGGCGTGTGACCAGCGGAACACGGTGAGCACTCTCGCTTGAGGTTCGCGGGTGCTGCTCGTTCACAACGATCCCGGCGCGAGCCGCGCAAACCAGCTCCGCGATTGCCTGTCGGCTGAGGGGCGCGGGGTGATTCGGTGCAACGGGAGCCTGCCGAACGGACCGGCCGGCAGGTCGGCGGTCAGCGCGAGCAGCTCCCTGAAGTCACGTGACACGATGGCCAGCCCGATCCGCTGCTCGAACTCATCCATGGCGAGCCTGCCCTCGACGAAGGATGCCTGAAGGACCCTGATGGCGCGGTCCCGGTCAGCCACCGAGGCCAGCATGCGAGCCTGGCGTCCGGCTGCCATGATCACCCCCATCTGGGCATCACCCCGGCCTCCCGCGTGGGCCGACAACCTGAGCATAAGCCAGCGGCGTAACGGCGGGATGACCCGGTTCCCGGTCACCGCGACCACGGGCGAGAGCGCGGGATCTACGTCCCGGACGGCTACGCCGGCCCTTGCTCGACCCGGAGACTCGGCACAGGGGGACAACACGCCCGGTATTTAGCTCATTTGCTGGCCGAGGTCGGCAACGGCGGGAAGAGTCGGCCACTGCGCGGAAAGCTGTGCCAGCAGACGACCTAGCTGTGCGCGCAGCCGCGATGACTCGGTCTGGCGTGCGACGAGCGCGGCTTGGGCCGCGACTGAGCATGCCTGCTCCGGGTCGCCTGCGCGAGCATGAGCAGACGCCAGTCGCACCAGATACCAGGCAATCCATTCGGACTGCCCCACTTCAGACGGCATTTCCGCCAGGCCGGCCGCGAGCAACTCGACGGCGTGCGCATCTCGGCCAAGGTACGAGCACGCAAGACCACGCTGCAACTCCAGGTAGGCCGGACAGAAACAAAGGATCCACGGTGGCTCATGCTCATTCCGCGGGTGTCCTGCTGCGTGCTCTATCAGGCTGGCCGCCTCGGCTAGCTTCCGATTGGCGTCATCACCGTTACCCGTCAGAGCGTTCGCCCGCGCTTCCAGCTGCACCGCCAGCGCCCGTACCCCCGCGCTTATGGACGTGCTGCGCTGGGCGGCCTGGGACAGCCCGATCATCGGGCCGATCTTCCCCTCCATCCAGGCAAGGTTAGCCTTCTGGTTCAGCGCGGTTGCGGTCATGTCCGCATCGCCGCTTTCGGCGGCCCATCCAAGCGCCTGGTCAAAACACGCCCGAGCGTGAGCCAGCTGTCCCGTGTTGACATTGAGCCATCCCGCGAAGAGTGCGTACTGGCCTGCGATGGCGAGCATTTCGCCGCGCAGCGGCGCGCGCGCTTCCTTCGTCAGTTTGCCCACGAGGCTCAGTTGCGCGGTGCCCGCCTTCAGCATCGTCACCGAGCCAACCCGGTAGGCCTGGCGATATTGTGCGGTCAGCGCCTCCGCGAGGCACCTGATGTTCTCCCGGTCAACGCGTTCCGGGCGGCGGGCGGCCAGGATGAGGCGCTCCTCATCGTCATATGTAAAGGTTCCGTGCAGGTCCGGGGTCAACCGAAATGCCTCCAGCGCGCCGCGGGCGCCGAGCGCCTCATCAAGATGCCGCGCTAGATCCCTGGAAACGGCTCTCCGGCCGTTGACTACCTTCGATAGGTAGCCGGGATCGTAGCTGACCTCGCGCGCCAGCTCTCTCAGCCCTACCCTCCGCGCCGCCATCAGGCGGCGCATCTCCTCCCCGAAGATCGTCACCGCCGCCGCCTGTTGTCCTTAAGGCGCCCTTCCGGCCGGGCAACGGTCAGCGTCTCGACGGCATGCATCCGCTGCGGCCATCCTGAGGGGGTATCCGGAAAGCTCGAGGGACTGACCGGTGTCGGCTATCGGGCCGCCCAGTCCCGTGTCGCGGGCGGGCCCCACGGTCGCCAGCCTGCTGCTGGAGCAACATACGGCAACGATACAGGGAGAGTTATGTCCATACGGTTTCTCGGCGGCGACACCGGTAACGGTGGCTCGCCCCGGCTCTATCAGGACGGCGACGATTATCTCGTTCAGGGCTACGCGGTGACCGAACCTCGGCTGCTCGCGGAACTGGACGTTCCCGACGGGGAGGCTGTGGTGCGCGTACCACCGTCGCTCTGGAAGTACCTGGACAGCGGCACCGCTGACGAACCCGTTTGAGGACCGGCGCCGAAAGCAGATTAGACGCTGCTAGCATGATGCAGGAAACCTTCAGATGCGGGATGACCAGGGAAGACGATGGGGGAAGTTTCGCCGCCTGGCAGAGGGAGCCTGCCGATCGGCTTGACGATGACGTGGCCTGCGCGGGTCCGTCCGGTGAAAGCCACGGCTCCCGGGAGTAGCGGGCAGGGCCGGCCCGATGCCGGGGGGCGCGATCGGGCGCCCGCGGCCGTCGCGCCTCGCCACCTCGGCACCGGCGCCGCCTGCGGTGCCCGCTGGATGATCTCCGCGCGCCGCTGCCGCTGCCGCCCGGGTCGGCCATGACGAACGAGGTTCAGCAGGCCCGGGAGGCTCTCGGCTGTCGGCTGGGCGACATCAGGAGGGACGCGCGGGTGTCCGGGCGGCAGCTCGCCGCCCTGTCGGGCTGGCATTTCACCAAGGTCTCCAAGATCGAGCACGGGCGCTCGACGCCGTCGGACGCGGATATCGAGCTGTGGTGCTTCCACTGCGGCGCGGAGAGCCAGATCGCGGACCTGACCGCCGCCGCCCGCGGGATTGAGAAGATGTACATCGAGCTGAGGCGGCTGCTGCGGGCGGGGACGGCGCGCTACCAGCAGGAACTGCTGGAGGAGGAGAGCAGGACGCGGCACTTCCGGATCTTCGATCCCGCCATCGTGCCCGGCGCGCTGCAGACTCCCGGCTACGCCGCGGTGCGGCTGTCGGAGTTCGCGGACATGGTCGGCATCCCGGCCGACGTCCCGGCCGCGGTGGCGGTCCGGATGGAGCGGGCCAGGCTGCTGCTGTCGGGGGAGCGCCTGTTCCACGTGGTGCTGGGCGAGCGCGCGCTGGGCGCGGGCCTGGCCGACCGGGACGTGATGGAGGGCCAGCTGCGCCACCTGCTGGAGGTATCGCGGCTGCCGCGGCTGCGGCTGGGCGTGCTGCCGGCCCGGGTCCGGCGCTACATGACGTTCGGCGGCTTCTGGATGTTCGACGACCGCGAAGCCCAGATGGAGACGTACTCGGCGGCGGTCAGGATCACCCAGCCGAGCGAGATCGCCCTGTACGCGAAGGTCTTCGAGCACTACTCCAGGCGCGCCGTGTACGGCCAGCAGGCCAGGGACCTGATCAGCCAGGCCGTCGTCGACCTCGGCAACGACTAATCTCAAGCAACATCAAGCAACATCAAGCAACATCGTTGATCCTCGCTCGCCCTGCCCCTAGCCTGAGCCCGCGGCCGCCCAGTGCAGCCCGGCCTCGGGAGTCGTGCGCGTCGAGGGCCGGCACAGTGGCCCGGGGCGCGCGGGTGATGGCCGGCGCGGTGGCAGGACGTACACCGTGGCGGGCTGGCGTGGTCAGCTGGGGTTGCTGAGAACCTCGTGGAGCTTGGCGAGGAGGGTGGTCTCGGTGAAGGGTTTCTCGATGAGCTGGACTTCGGGTTCCAGGACGCCTTGCGCGCCGAGCAGGCCCTGGGTGTAGCCGGACATGAAGAGCACCCGGGCGGAGGGCTGCAGGACGCGGACCCTGTCCGCGAGTTCTTTTCCCTGCATGCGAGGCATGATGACGTCGGTGAGGAGGACGTCAATGTGGTCTAGCTGGCGTGCCAGGACGTCCAGCGCTTCGTCGCCGCTGGCGGCGGCGACCACGCGGTAGCCCTTGCTGTCCAGGATCCGCCGGGTGACCTCGCGCAGGGCGGGTTCGTCTTCCACGACCAGGACTGTCTCGCCGTGACCGTGCCGGGGTGCTGCCGGCGCGGGGGCGACGGAGGCCGTGCCCTCCTCCTGGGTGGCGGGCAGCAGCGCGGTGAGGGAGGTGCCAACGCCGGGTTCGGAGTAGATCCGCACGTGGCCCCCGGCCTGGGTGATGATCCCGTACACGGTGGCCAGGCCCAGGCCGGTGCCCTCGCCTTTGGGCTTGGTGGTGAAGAAAGGCTCGAAGACCCGGTCCAGAACGTGCTTGGGTATGCCGGTGCCGGTGTCGCTGACCTTCAGTGCCACGTACTGGCCCGGAGGCACCGCGCCCAGGCCGGCGGCGGCGTCGATGCTGGTGGCGGCCGTCTGGATGACGAGTTTGCCCCCCTGCGGCATCGCGTCGCGGGCGTTGACCGCCAGGTTGACCAGGACCTGCTCGACCTGACCAGGGTCGGCCACTACCGGGGGAAGGGCGGCGGCCAGGTCGGTGATCAGCTCGACGTGCTCGCCGAGGGTGCGGATCAGCATCTGCTCGACGCCCCGGATCACGTCGTTGAGGTTGAGCACGCGCGGCTGGATCATCTCCTGGCGGGCGAACGCCAGCAGCTGGTGGGTCAGCCCGGCGGCCCGCTCAGCAGCCCGCTGGACCTGCACGAGGTCGTCCCCGATGCCCTGCCCACGCTCGCCGGGAAGCTGCCGGGCGACTTCCGTGGCGGCGAAGGCGGCGTAGTTGGAGATGACGCCGAGCAGGTTGTTGAAGTCGTGGGCGACCCCGCCTGCTAGCTGGCCTAGGCTTTCCAGCCGCTGGGACTGGTGCAGGTGCCGTTCCAGCTTGTCCCGCTCGGCCTGGATGCGCAGCCGTTCCCGCTCGGCGGCGATCTCCAGCCGCTCGGTCACGTCCCTGACCACGGCGGTGACCAGGAGCCCGTCATCGGCGCCCATTGCGGCCAGGGACACCTCGGCGGGGAAGGTGGTGCCGTCGCGGCGCCGACCGGCCAGCTGCATATCGGCGCCCATCCAACGAGGCCGCGGATCAGCGAAATACTCGGCCCGGTGGGCCGGGTGCAGGTCGCGCGCTTGGTCCGGAACCAGGATTTCGACCGGCTGGCCGACCAGCTCGTCCCGCCCGTAGCCGAACAGCCGCTCGGTCTGCGCGTTCACCAGCACGATCCGCCCGTTCCGATCCACGCAGACCATCGCGTCGGGCGCCGCCTCCATCAGCCCGCGGAACCGGTCGTCCGCGCGCTGGCGCTCGGTCACGTCCCTGGTGATGGTTGACACCCCGACGATCGCCCCGGACCGGACGGCGATGGGCGACATCGTCAGCGACACCTGCACCGTCGTCCCGTCCTTCCGCAGCCGACGCGTCTGGTACGGCTCCACCCGCTCGCCCCGCGCGACGGCGGCCACTATCTCCCCCTCCCGCTCCCGGTCCTCCGGCGGGATGAGCACCTCGACGTGACGCCCGGTTATCTCCGCCTCGGTGTAGCCGTACAGACGCTCCGCGCCCGGGTTCCAGCTGGTGATGACCTGATCGAGGGTCTTGCCGATGACCGCGTCGTAGGAGGACTGGATGATCGACGCCAGCCGGGCGGCCGTCTCGGCCGCCAGCTGCCGCTGGGTCACGTCCCGGACGGCGGCGGAGACGAGGATGCCTTCGTCGGTGTCGATGGCCGACAGCGAGATCTCGGCCGGGAACGTGGTGCCGTCGCGGCGGCGCCCGGCCAGCTCCATCCCCGCCTCCATCGGGCGGGGCCGCGGGTCGGTCAGGTACCCGGCCCGGCGGCCGGGGTGGATGTCGCGGATCGCGTCAGGGACGAGCACTTCCACCGGCTGGCCGATCAGCTCAGCTCGCTCGTAGCCGAACAGCCGCTCAGTCTGCGCGTTGACCAGTATGATCCGGCCGTCGGCGTCGACGCACACCATCGCGTCCGGCGCCGCTTCCAGCAGCCAGGCGAAACGGTGATCTTCATGATGCTTCACGACGACCACCCCATTGCGTGGTCGACCAGTGCGACACGGGCCTGGCTTTCGTGCGCGATTCTGGCGCAGGTTGTCGGTTTCGGCTGGCCAACGGGCTCATGGTAAGACAAAGAGCCAGCGAGGATCAACGAAGTTGCTCGATGTTGCTTGAGATAAGTTCTGGGCGAGGTCTTCGAGGCTCTGGCTGATCAGGTCCCTGGCCTGCTGACCGTAGGCGGCGCGCGCGGAGTAGTGCTCGAAGGCCTTCGCGTGCAGGGCGCGCCAGATTCTCGCGATCATCTCTGGACCCTCCCCATCCCGGCCAGGACGGTGCCCTACCCCGCCGGAAGCCGCTCATCCTGCATCGGGGCATAAGGCGGCTGCGAAACGAATTGCGAGCGGTCGTGACTAGACTGAATCCATCGGCTGAGTAGCGCAAATCTGCTGATTGACTCGACAATCAGGTGTCGGCTCAGCCAGCTGGTCTGTAGATTCTGAATGACGCGGAACCGGTGCCGCGGTGGGTGGAACCACGGCCCGTTCCATACTTCGCTTGGATTTTTCTTGGGCGGCGGCCGCTCGATGGAAGTCTCCGGCGGTCCGATCGCCGCCGAGTTCAGACAGGTACGGCACCCGAGGGGCGGCCCACCGCGCCCGCGTCCGCGTCGCGCGCGTCCCAGGAATAGCAGCACCCCTCCATTTTCAACTTATAGCGCAGAGGGGGGCTTGCGGCAAGCCCCCGGTCGTAGGGCAGAATCGCCGTCCGGGGCCAGAACCTGCGGAAACGGGGAGTCGGGAAATGCGTGTGTGGTTGTCAACGGCTGGATCGCACGGGGACGTCGAACCATCGGCCGGGGTCTGGGCGCCTGGCTGCGGGCAAGGGTCGCGGGCGATCGCGGATCGGAGCTGACGACGTGAACTCACCGACTGTGAGCGCGTTCAACCTGCCCGACCGCCTCGCCGCCAAGGCCGACCCGGCGCTGATCGCCGGCGACGAGGAGCAGTTCGCGGCCATCGCGGCCAGCCTCGAGCAGTCGATCGCCGACCTCTCCGACCGCCTTGAGGCCGAGCTCAGGGCGCCCGGCGGCATCGGCCAGAAGGCGATGGACCGGGACACGGAGATCCACCGGCTGGCTTCCCGACTGCGCGTGCTGCGCCGCTTCGGCCTCGACCTGTGCCTGGGGCGCATGGTCAGCGCGGAGAACCCCGAGCCGGTGTACGTCGGTCGGCTGGGCCTTTCCGACAGCGCGGGCCGCCGGCTGCTGGTCGACTGGCGTTCCCCCGCCGCCGAGCCGTTCTTCGGGGCGACCCACGCCAACCCGATGGGCCTGGCCAGCCGGCGCCGGTACCGCTGGACCCTCGGCCGGGTCAGTGACTACTGGGACGAGGTGTTCACGTCCGACGGGCTGGCCGGGCACGCCGCGCTCGACGACCAGTCCGCCTTCATCGCCAGCCTGGGCAGCAGCCGGTCGGCCCGGATGCGGGACGTGCTCGCCACCATCGCGGCCGACCAGGACGCCGTCATCCGCGCGGGATCGCGCGGGGCCCTCGTCGTCGACGGCGGCCCGGGCACCGGCAAGACCGTCGTCGCGCTGCACCGCGCCGCCTACCTGCTGTACTCCGACCCCCGCCTGGGCCACCGCCGGGGCGGCGTGCTGTTCGTCGGTCCGCACCAGCCCTACCTGGCGTATGTGGCCGACGTGCTGCCCAGCCTCGGAGAGGAAGGCGTGCAGACCTGCACGCTGCGGGACCTGGTCGCGGAGGGCGCCGCGGCGACGACGGAGACCGACCCGGCCGTGGCCCGCCTGAAGTCGTCGGCCGACCTGGTCAAGGCGATCGAGCCGGCCGTCAGGTTCTACGAGAGCCTGCCCGCTCAGGGGATGACGGTCGAGACCCCGTGGTCCAACATCTGGCTGAGCACCGACGATTGGGCCGAGGCGTTCGACGCGGCGGAACTCGGCACTGCGCACAACGAGGCGCGCGAGGCGATCTGGGAGGAACTGATCACGCTCCTGATCGACAAGTTCGACGGCGACGCCCCGCCTGACCTGCTCCGAAGGTCGCTGCTGCAGAATCGGGAGCTGCGCGCGGCCCTCAACCGGGCCTGGCCGCTGATCGAGGCAACGGACCTCGTCGGGGACCTGTGGACGGTACCCGCCTACCTCCGCAAGTGCGCTCCCTGGCTCAGCATCGACGACGTCCTGGCGCTGCAGCGCCAGGACGCTCAGGCCTGGACGGTGTCCGACCTGCCGTTCCTTGACGCGGCGCGGCAGCGGCTTGGCGACCCCGAGGCGCCCCGGCGCAAGCGCAGGCAAAAGGCGGCGCTCGCCGCTGAGCGCGAGCAGATGGACAAGGTCATCGACAACCTGATCGAGGCCGCGGACGACGAATACGGCATGGGCCTGGTGACGATGCTGCGCGGCGAGGACTTCGAGGACGCCCTGGTCGACCAGGCGGCGCTGCCCGGCACGGAACTGGACGTGC
>Ga0302325_10027500_pt1 | contig 11787 bp, 13 predicted proteins | sample Palsa_T0_2_FD_201948 | JGI IMG/M metagenome (GOLD analysis project Ga0302325, IMG submission 201948) | Peat permafrost microbial communities from Stordalen Mire near Abisko, Sweden - Palsa_T0_2 | ecosystem: Environmental > Terrestrial > Soil > Palsa > Peat permafrost | place: Sweden: Abisko... | reverse complement strand
TTCTGACGCGCGCCGATGGCGATGCACGCGGGGGTGCCGCACTTTCCATGCGCGCTGTGACGGGCGCGCCGATCAAGTTTTTGGGTCTCGGCGAAAAGCTCGATGCGCTGGAAGTGTTCCATCCGGCCCGCGTGGCGGCGCGCATCCTCGATATGGGCGACGTCGTCAGCCTGGTCGAAAAGGCCGCCGAGACCGTCGACAAGGAACAGGCCGAGAAACTCGCCAGGAAGATGAAGAAAGGCGAGTTCGACATGAACGATCTCGCCGATCAACTGCGCCAGATGACGAAGCTCGGCGGCATGCAGGGCGTGCTCTCGATGCTGCCGGGCGTGGGCAAGGTGAAGGATCAGCTTGCCAATGCGGGCTTCGACGACAAGCTGCTCAAGCGCCAGGAAGCAATCATCTCCTCGATGACGAAGGTAGAACGCGCCAAGCCCGACGTCATCAACGGCTCGCGGCGCAAACGCATTGCCAGCGGCGCCGGCGTCGAAGTCTCCGAAGTGAACAAGCTGCTCAAGATGCACCGCCAGATGGCGGACATGATGAAGAAGATCGGCAAAGGCGGACGCATGCCGTTCGGCGGCGGCGGCATGCCGCAATTGCCGCCGGGGATGTTTCCGGGGGGGCGGAGATGAGGCGAGGACCCCTCACCCACGTTTTTCAGATTTCAGCGCCTCGCGCTGCATCCCTCTCCCTCAAGGGGAGAGGGGAAAGCCTGAGGCTTGCTCAAACATCAGTGCCGCAACCGAGCGCGAAACACGCAGCAACGCTGATGCAACACACAAAATTCCCCTCTCCCCTTGAGGGAGAGGGATGCAGAGAAAGCTCCCTCAGCTCGCAATATTGCGGGTGAGGGGGAAACACCGAACCGTCAAGAAAGGACCTTACCCATGTCACTCCGTATCAGACTGGCCCGCGGCGGCACCAAGAAGCGGCCGCATTATGCGATCGTGGTTGCCGACTCGCATTCTCCGCGCGACGGCCGCTTCATCGAGAAGCTCGGCTTCTACAATCCGCTGCTGCCGCGCGACCATGCGGACCGCCTGCGCCTCGATCTCGAAAAGGCCAAGGTGTGGATCGCCAAGGGCGCGGTGGCGAGCGATCGCGTGCATCGTTTCCTCTCGGATGCGGGCGTCGTGAAGCCGCTCACCAAAAACAATCCCGAGAAGGCGAAGCCGAAGAAGAAGGCGCAGGAACGTGCGGCGGCCGCGGCATCGGCGCCGCAGGCCTGACGTCAGCCCATGTCCCGCGACATCCTTCTGGGGGTCGTTATCGGCGCGCAGGGATTGGGCGGCGAGGTGAAGGTGAAAACCTTTACCCAATCCCCCGAGAACCTCGGCGCTTATGGCGCCTTGCATGACAGTGACGGACGCGAATTCGTCGTGCGTGCAACACGCGCGGCGAAAGCGGGCGTCGCGGTGGTGCGCCTGGAAGGCGTGATCGACCGCAGTGCGGCCGAACGGCTCAAGGGCACCGAACTCTTCGTCGCGCGCGATGTCCTGCCTGCACCGGATGCGGACGAATTCTATCATACCGACCTCGTCGGGCTTGCGGTGCATGACGCGGAGGGCCGCGCCCTCGGCACGGTCAGCGCGCTGCACAATTTCGGCGCCGGCGACGTGATCGAAATCGCCCGCTCCGACGGCAGCGACATGATCCTGCCTTTTACCCGCGAGACCGTGCCCATGATCGACGTCAAAGCCGGCCGCATCGTCGTGGCGGCGCCCGAAGAGACGGGCACCGAGGATATGCTTTGAGCTGGCAGGCCTCTGTCCTCACTCTTTTTCCCGAGATGTTTCCCGGGCCCCTCGGCATTTCGCTCGTCGGCAAGGCACGCGAGAAGGGACTTTGGAGCCTCGAAATCCGCGACATCCGCGATCATGGAATCGGTCGGCATCGTACCGTCGACGACACGCCGGCGGGCGGCGGTCCGGGCATGGTCATGCGCGCCGATGTGGCCGCAGCAGCCGTCGATGCGGCCCGGGCGGCAGGCCCGGAGCGGCCGACCCTGTACCTCACCCCCCGCGGTGTCCCCCTCACCCAGGCCCGCGTGCGGGCGCTGGCGGGCGGCCCGGGCGTGATTGTGCTGTGCGGCCGCTTCGAAGGCCTCGACCAGCGAGCCGTCGAGGCGCGGGGCCTGGAGGAGGTCTCACTGGGGGACTTCGTCTTGGCCGGCGGCGAGATTGCTGCCATGGCCCTGATCGAGGCCGTCATTCGCCTGATCCCGGGGGTTCTGGGGGCGGAATCCTCGTCCTCCGAGGAGAGCTTCGAGGCCGGGCTCCTCGAATACCCCCATTATACAAGGCCCCAGGGCTTCGAGGGTCGCGAAATCCCGGCCGTCCTCGCCTCCGGCAACCACGCCGAAATCGCCCGCTGGCGGAAGGCGGAAGCCGAGCGCCTGACGAAACTCCGCCGTCCGGACCTCTGGTCCCTCTATGAAAAGCCCAAAGGTTAGGCTATACGGCGCCCCTTCTTTCATTCCGTGGGCCGGAGATCGCCATGAACATTCTGCAGCAGCTCGAAGCCGAGCAAATGACCGCATTGCGCGGCTCCAGGCCCCATCCGGAATTCCGTGCCGGCGATACGCTCAAGGTCAACGTCAAGGTGGTCGAGTCGAGCTACGACGAGAAGTCGAAGCAGACCAAGACCCGCGAGCGCCTGCAGGCCTTCGAAGGCGTCTGCATTGCCCGCTTCGGCCAGGGGCTGAACGAGAGCTTCACGGTGCGCAAGATTTCCTACGGCGAAGGCGTCGAACGCGTCTTCCCGGTGTACAGCCCGCTGGTCGATTCCGTGCAGGTCGTGCGCAAGGGCAAGGTCAGGCGCGCGAAGCTTTATTATCTGCGCGGCCGCCGGGGCAAATCGGCCCGCATCGTCGAGCGCCAGGACCGCGCCAGCGAAGCCGCGGACGCCTAAGCGTCTCGGCAACGCCGCGAATTAATTTTCGCTGCGGTCTTCCATCCCACTTTTGCGTCGCTATTCTGCGCGCCCCCTAGTGTGGCTAGTCCGAAATTCGTCGAGCCTCGGCCGAACGCTGGGCGAATTTCGGCCCTAAGCCACACTAGAAAACCAATCAATTCAGTTTCGCGGATTTGAAGTTCCTGAACTCAATTGCCCTGAATAACTCAGGAACTTCAAATCCGCGAAACTGGAGGGTGTCGTGACTCGTCATATCATTCCCGATGAAGTGTTGATCCGGCCCGAAAGTCTGGCCGAGGCGAAGCCTTTGGCGCGCCTGCCGACGACGCCGTTCGCGTTCATTTGGTATCTGGTCAGGACGCATTTCGCGCGGCGCATCGCGGTTCTCGTCTCGCTCGCGGCGCTCGCCACGACGATCGACGCCTTCGTGCCGCTGGCCCTCTCGCATGTGATCAACGCCATCGCCGCGGCCTACACCAAGCATCTCGGCTTCGCTGCGGCGGTGCTGCCGTGGGTGGCGGTCATGGCCGCGATCTGGCTCGTTTCCGCCACCGTCTATCGCGGCTACGAGGCGATCGATATCAACACGACGCCGCGCATGCGCGCGCTCGCCCAGAAATATCTCTTCGTCTACATGCTGGGCCACAGCCCTCGCTATTTTCAGGAAAATTTCGCGGGCAAGCTCGGGCAGAAGGTCAAACAGGCGGGACAGGCGACCGTCTCGATCGTCAACATTCTCTGCCTCGACATGGTGCGCGTGACGGGCCTCGTGCTGGTCGGCGGCATCCTGATGTTCGAGGCGCACGCCTCCTATGCCGCGATCCTGGCGGTGTGGACCGCGCTCTACCTCACCATCGTCGTCTCGCTCGCGCAGCGGTGCGTGAAGCTCTCGAAGGCGTTCTCCGACGAAGTCTCGACTTCGACCGGACGCCTGGTCGACGCCATCACCAATGCCGATCTGGTGCGCGCCTTCGCCAAGGCGAGCTATGAGCGGCGCTTTCTTTCGTTCTTCCTCGAAGACGAGATGAACGCGTCGCGGCGGTTGCGCTGGTTCCTCATCATGATGCGCAGCTTCATGCAGCTCGCGACGTTGGCGCTGCGCGTGTCGCTCGTCGTACTCTCCGGGATCGACACGCTGAACGGCGGGCTCACGGTCGGCGCCTTCACCATGGTATTCTTTCTCGGCAGCCAGATCGCCAACAGCGTGCAGGAGCTTTCCTTCCGCATGCTCGACTATTTCGAGCAATTGGGCACGCTCACCGAAGCGCTCGAACTCGTGACCTCGCAGCACGAGATCGTCGATGCGCCCGGCGCGAAGCCGCTCCTCGTCCAACATGGCGCCATCCGCTTCGAACATGTGCGCTTCGCCCATCCCGACGGCCAAAGCGTGTTCGACGATCTCTCTCTCGATATCAGGCCGGGCGAAAAAGTGGGGCTGGTCGGACCTTCGGGCGCCGGCAAGTCGACGCTCGTAAAACTGCTCCGCCGCCAATACGAGCCGCAGGGCGGGCGCATCCTGATCGACGGCAAGGATATCGCCCATGTGACGTGGGACTCGCTCAATGAGGCGATTGCGGAAGTGCCGCAGGTGCCCGGCGTCTTTCATCGCGCGGTGCGCGACAATATCCGCTATGCGCGCCCCGATGCGCGCGAGGAAGACGTCGTGCGCGCGGCGGCGGACGCCTATGCGCATGACTTCATCCAGGCGCGCTCGACGGGCTACGGCACCATCGTCGGCGAACAGGGCATCAAGCTCTCCGGCGGCGAGCGCCAGCGCGTGGCGATCGCGCGCGCGCTCGTGAAAGATGCGAGGATTCTCGTGCTGGACGAGGCGACGTCGTCACTCGATTCCGAATCCGAGCACCTGATTCAGGAAGGCTTGTGGACGTTGATGCAGGGCCGCACCGTGATCGCCATCGCCCACAGGCTCTCCACCATCGCCGGCATGGACCGTATCGTATACCTCGAAGTGGGAAAGATCATCGAAGAAGGCCCGCACCGCGAACTGCTCGGCCGCGGCGGCGCCTACGCGCGGCTATGGAACCGCCAAATGGGTGGATTTATCGACGCGGCGTGAGGCGTCGCGTTGAAGAAAATTTCTGGCGTTGCCCTTCCGATCACCAAAGATCGCCCTTTCGTGCACATTACCGTGCTTAGCGAAGTATTGAATCTTCGAACTGTTCATGATATGTTCTTTTGAACATTCCAAGAGAAATCGTATGAGCATTCCAGAAATTCGCGAATTTCGTCTTTCGCCTTCGGGAAGCAGGCGCGGCGTCTCGTGCGACGTGAGCGGCGCATATGTCTGCGGCGTTCCGCTCTTGAAGCGCGAGCGCGCAGCCGAGCGTGATGGCCGCAAGCTCTGGAAGCCCCGAGAATGTAGCGAGCTATCTACTGAGCTGAGCGGCGCCTTTGGCTTGCCGATCGATATTTCTTCGAAAGCCGCGGCTCTTTCTGCGCTTGCCCGAGAGCTCAACAAATCCGATATCGCGCACGCACAACTCGTTGCGCTCCACATGGAGTTTCCCGACCTGCAGCCCCTCCCAAAAATTTCGAAAACTCCAAAGGAATGCAACAATGGCGGGAGTGCAAGAACATCTATCGGTCTTGGCATATCATGCGCTGAAATCGACTATGGCATCGCGGGACATCGCGCTCACAATGGCGGAAATGATCTTCAAGAAGGTTTTCGGCGAAGACGATTTCAAAACGCAATTGCCTTTGAAATTGACGGATGGCGAAGATCGGTGGATCATCGAAGGCAGCCGCAATAGTGACGACTACCCGGCTCCGGAAGGCGAACTTCCCGTGGGGCCAGTGGTGATCGAAATTCTAAAAGCCAATTGCCAGGTTTTGAAGCTCATTCAATTGGGTTAGTGAGTCCTGCTCCGCCGCCTGACATAAGCATACTGTGGTAGTCTCTGCTCCTATCTCGAATTGGACGGATGTAGCTATGACTGGAGTGAAAGAGCATCTGTCCGTCATGGGTTATCATGCGCTGAAAGCGACGATGGCATCGCAGGAGCTGGCGCTTACGATGGCAGAGATAATCTTCAAAGATATCTTCGGAGAAGACGATTCTAAGACGCAGTTGCCGCTCAAATTGACTGATGGCGGGGATCGCTGGCTTATCAAAGGAAGCCGCAACAGCGACGACTATCCGACGCCGGAAGGCGAGATTCCGACTGGCCGGGCAGTGATCGAAATCCTGAAGGCCAATTGTCAGGTGCTGAAGCTCTTGAAAAAACAGTGGCCCCTCGTTGGCGCGACATAATGGCTGGCACAATTCCCACTGTCCGAAGTTGCCCATACGACGCCGACCACCGGATCGCCAACGCGGCTTATCGCGGCGCGCTGCGGCCGTGACGTTTCTCACGCCGCAAAGCGTTCGATCCAGGCCGCGAAGGCGGTCATGAAACTCCTGAAGAATTCCCGCGTGCCGTCGTTGGCGATCTCGCCATCGGCATCGAACAGCGTGCCGGCATGCCCGATATAGGCTTCGGGTTGCGCCATCGCCGGCATGTTGAGGAAGACGAACGACTGGCGCAGATGATGATTGGCGCCGAAGCCGCCGATGGCGCCGGGCGAAACGCTCATCACCGCCGCGGGCTTGCCGTTCCACACGCTTTTGCCATGCGGCCGCGAGCCCACATCGATCGCATTCTTCAACACGCCCGGAACCGAGCGATTGTATTCCGGCGTGACGAAGAGGACGGCGTCGCTCGCACGGATCCGATCGCGAAAGGCGGTCCACTCGGGCGGCGGCGCGTCGTCGAGATCCTGATTGTAAAGCGGCAGCTGCCCGATCTCGACGATGCCGAGCGCCAGGCTCGCAGGCGCGAGCTTCACGAGGGCGTGCGCCGCCATCCGATTGATCGACGCCCTGCGAAGACTGCCTACCAGGACGGCGACGTTGCGTAGTGTCATGACGATGTTCCCGCTTCACGCTGAGATTGGCATAAGATGGCGCCGCGAAAACGGGAAGAGGAGACACCCATGAAACTGGGCTTTATCGGGTTGGGCCAGATGGGGGCCGCGATGGCGGCCAATCTTGTGAAGGCCGGTCACGATGTGACGGTCTTCAATCGCACGCCCGCCAAGGCCGAGCCACTGGTGGCGCTGGGCGCGCACGCGGCGAAGACGGTCGCCGATGCATGCGGCGGCGACATCGTGATGACGATGCTGGCCGACGACCACGCGGTGGAAGAGGCAGCATTCGCAGGCCACGGCATCGTCGCCTCGCTTGCCAAAGGCGCATTGCACATCTCCTGCAGCACGATCGGCGTGGCGCTGTCGGAACGTCTGACCGCAGCGCACGCCGAAGCGGCACAAGAATTTGCGTCGGCGCCGGTGTTCGGCCGGCCCGACGTTGCGGCCGCGGGAAAGCTCGCGGTCGCGGCCGCCGGTCCTGCGGGCGTGCTGGCAACCGCGCAGCCGCTCTTCGATGCAATCGGGCAAAAGACGTTCGTGCTCGGCGAAAAACCGTCCGCGGCCAACCTCGTGAAGCTGAGCGGCAATTTCCTCATTGCCAACGTGATCGAAGCCCTCGGCGAAGCGGTGGCACTCGTCACCAAGGGCGGCGTCGACCGTCACGCCTATATCGATCTCCTGACGTCCGCGCTCTTCAGCGCGCCCGTCTACAAGGTCTACGGCGCCATCATCGCCAACGAGAAATATGAGCCGGCCGGTTTCGCGGCACCTCTGGGCTTCAAGGATGTGCGTCTGGCGCTCGCGGCGGCGGAGGACCTGCGCGTGCCACTGCCCATCGCGAGCCTGCTCCGGGATCGCTTCCTCAGGCTCCTCGCCGAGGGGGGAGAGGCGCTGGACTGGGCGGCGCTGGCGACCCTTTCGAAGCGGGATTCGGGCCAGGGCTGACGCGGCCCCGAGCGCGCCCCGAGCGCGACAACGCCGCCTTGCCGGGGGCCTGTCCAGGCGCTAGGAAACAGGCCCACTCGAACGACAGGACTTTCCCCATGGCCCGCAGGAAAATCGCGCTTATCGGCGGCGGACAAATCGGCGGCACGCTCGCCCATCTCATCGGCCTCAAGGAATTGGGGGATGTCGTCCTCTTCGACATCGTAGAGGGCCTGCCGCAGGGCAAATGCCTCGATATCGCCCAGGCGGGCCCCGTCGAAGGCTACGACGCGAAGTTCAAGGGCACGAATTCCTATGCCGATATCGCGGGCGCCGATGTCGTGATCGTCACGGCCGGCGTGGCGCGCAAGCCCGGCATGAGCCGCGACGATCTCCTCGGCATCAATCTGAAGGTCATGTCGGCGGTCGGCGACGGCATCAAGCAACATGCACCAGACGCGTTCGTCGTGTGCATTACCAATCCGCTCGATGCGATGGTGTGGGCACTGCGCCAGTTCTCCGGCCTGCCGCATGAAAAGGTGATCGGCATGGCGGGCGTGCTCGACAGCGCACGCTTCCGCCATTTCCTCGCGGAAGAATTCAATGTGAGCGTCGAAGACGTGACGGCGTTCGTGCTGGGCGGCCACGGCGACACCATGGTGCCGATGCCGCGCTTTTCGACCGTCGCCGGCATTCCGCTGACCGAACTCGTCAAGATGGGCTGGATCAAGCAGGAGCGCCTCGACCAGATCGTGCAGAGGACGCGCGATGGCGGCGCCGAGATCGTGGGTCTGCTCAAGACCGGCTCCGCCTTCTACGCACCGGCCACCTCGGCGATTGCAATGGCGGAAAGCTATCTCAAGGACAAGAAACGCGTCTTGCCGTGCGCCGCCTACATGAACGGACCTTACGGCATCACCGATCTCTATGTCGGAACACCCGTCGTGATCGGCGCCAAAGGCGTCGAGCGCATCGTCGAACTCGAACTCACCTCCGACGAACGCGGCGCGCTCCTCAAATCCGCCGATTCCGTCAAAGGCCTCATCGACGCCTGCAAGAAACTCGATCCGAGACTGGCGTGACGAATGCGTGCCGACTTGTCATCCCCGGCCGAGCGCAGTGGCGCGAGGGGAAGTGGACCCAGATGTCTGAGCGAACCGGGTCTACAAGATTGTGCACCTCGGGAAACCTCCGGCGGTCGAGTGTGATACCACCTCCTGGGTCCCCTTCCCCTCGCGCTTTCAGCGCTCGGCCGGGGATGACACGCTTTTTTGTTATTCGCAGATGCGCTAGCACTTTGGCGAACCCTATCCCCACTTCGAAACAAGGTCCCTTTTGATGTCCATTCTCGTCGACAAGAACACGCGCGTCATCTGCCAGGGCTTCACCGGCAATCAGGGGACGTTCCATTCCGAACAGGCGATCGCCTACGGCACCAAGATGGTGGGCGGCACCTCGCCCGGCAAAGGCGGCTCGACCCATCTGGGCCTGCCGGTGTTCGACACGGTGCGCGATGCCAAGGCCCAGACCGATGCGACCGCCAGCGTGATCTATGTGCCGCCGCCTTTTGCGGCTGACGCGATCCTGGAGGCAATCGATGCGGAAATCCCGCTCATCGTCTGCATCACCGAAGGCATTCCCGTCCTCGACATGGTCAAGGTGAAGCGCTCGCTGTCCGGTTCCAAATCGCGGCTGATCGGGCCCAATTGCCCGGGCGTGATCACGCCCGGCGAATGCAAGATCGGCATCATGCCGGGCCATATCCATCGCCGCGGCAAGGTCGGCATCGTCTCACGTTCGGGCACGCTGACCTATGAGGCCGTGGCGCAGACGACCGCGGTCGGCCTCGGACAGTCGAGCTGCGTGGGCATCGGCGGCGATCCCGTGAAGGGGACCGAACATATCGAAGTGCTCGAGATGTTTCTCGCCGATCCGGAAACCGAAGCCATCATCATGATCGGCGAAATCGGCGGCACCGCGGAAGAAGATGCGGCGGATTTCGTGCGCCGCTCCAAGACCAAAAAGCCGACGGTCGGGTTCATCGCGGGCGTCACCGCACCGCCGGGACGGCGCATGGGCCACGCGGGCGCGATCATTTCCGGCGGCAAAGGCGGCGCGGAATCCAAGATCGAAGCGATGAAGGCGGCAGGCATTCGCGTCTCGCCCAACCCCGCCGCGCTCGGAACAACGCTTGTTGATCTGCTGAACGGGAAATAGCGCGCCCACCAGCCTCATGAAACGGTGCAGCGCGATACGAAGGTTTTAGCGCAAAGGTCGCAAAGGATACGCGAAGGACGCGGGATTGACGCGCTTCGCGCGGAGCGCGCTTTACACTCCAGCGCCCTTTGCGCTTCCTTTGCGTCCTTCGCGCTAAAGATGCGCTGACGACCGTGAATCGTCGCCGATTCTACTGGCCGCCGCCGGGACCCTGCATCTGGCCGTGCTGATGCATCTGATGGCTCGCCATGAAGGATTTGCAGGAGTCGGAGAACTTGTCCTTGTTCGCCATCACGCAGCTGCGGCGGTCGTCGCGGTTTTGCGCCGAAGCGCAATAGGTTTGCATATCATTGCCGCAAGCCTGCATGAAGGCGCCGTGACCTCCACTCCGGGGCGCGGGCGTCTGGTCCTGCGCGAACGCCGGTACTGCTGCGGCCATGCCGAGCGACAATGCGAATATGAACGACTTCATCGAGAGTTCCTCTTTATGTATGTTCGAATCGTGACCGCCCATCCACGCGCATGATACGCAAAAGAATCTGGGCGAAATATGACGCGCGCTTGAAAACATGTCGCAAAGTTTCGCGTTGCAGTGCAGCGTTTGCAAAAGTTCATTGGACAAACCGACGCGTTGGACTCATAAGAAGCATGCGATGGGGGGCGTTCCGGGAGGACGCCATGCCGAGCTTCGAAATCTACTACCGCGCACAAGACGGCAAGCTGGTCGAGAAATTCTCGGTCCATTGCGCCTCGCCCATGCAGGCCAAGATCATGGCGCATGTGATGAAGGCGCAACCTCATGTCGAGATCGAGGTCTGGCAGGGCGATGCGCTCGTCTATGAGCGGCCCAATACCTCGCCCACCGGGACCGAATTCCGCAACCTCGCCTGACCATTTCCCCGAGAAGGCTCCGGCTTCAAAAAATCCCGAGCGCCACGCTCGGAATTTTCATACTTTGAGCCCATATTAACCCTGATCCGGCATTGAATGGCCGCATCGTTTGCGTGCATTGCGGCGCGAACTGCGCTAGACGCTCGCTCCTTCCGCGCCACCCCCAAAAAGGTGGCGTGCCAGCCCTGAGGATCGGCCCAAAAGGCCGCCTAACTGTTTGAAATGACAAACCAATCTTCCGACGACAACAATGAACTGCTTGAGCAAAGCTCGTTTCTCTTCGGCACCAACGCAGCCTTCATCGAGCAGCTCTATGCCCGCTATCAGGAAAGTCCCGACGCCGTGGACGAAAGCTGGCGGGCCTATTTCACGGAACTCGACGAGCGGGGCCTGACCCCCACCCAGCTGGGCCGCGGGCCGGCCTGGCGCCGCGACGCGGAGACGCAGCTCGAGAACGGCGAACTCGTCAGCGCGCTGACCGGACAATGGCCGGCCAAAGCGGGCGCCGCCGCCACCGAACAGGATCTAAGGGCCGCGGCACAGGAATCGGTCCGCGCCATCCAGCTGATCCGCGCCTATCGCGTGACCGGACATCTCGCCGCCGATCTCGACCCGCTGAAGCTCACCAACAAGCCCGCGCTGCCGCAACTCGACCCGAAATTCTACGGTTTCCACGAGGCCGACCTCGACCGCCCGATCTTCATCGGCGGCGTCATGGGCCTCGAAACGGCGACGCCCCGCAGGATGGTCGAAATCCTCAAACGCACCTATTGCGGGCGCATCGGCTACGAGTTCATGCACATCAACGATCCCGAGCAGAAGGATTGGCTGCAGCGCCGCATCGAAGGACCCGACAAGGAGATTCATTTCACCGCCGAGGGCAAGCGCGCGATCCTCAACAAGCTGATC
>Ga0302325_10027499_pt1 | contig 11787 bp, 8 predicted proteins | sample Palsa_T0_2_FD_201948 | JGI IMG/M metagenome (GOLD analysis project Ga0302325, IMG submission 201948) | Peat permafrost microbial communities from Stordalen Mire near Abisko, Sweden - Palsa_T0_2 | ecosystem: Environmental > Terrestrial > Soil > Palsa > Peat permafrost | place: Sweden: Abisko... | reverse complement strand
GGCCGCGCAACAGGTAAGCGCGGCTGTCGCCGATATGGGCGAGCCATGCTTGATCGTCGCGAAACGCCAACACGGTGCAGGTCGTGCCCATGCCTTTGCACTGCGGATGCTTCTCGGCGTAGTCGATGATAGTCCGGTGCGCGGCTTCAAAAGCCTTGGAAAACACCTGCGGAATCGATCCATCGAGATCGTAGTACAGCTGACGGATTGTCTCGGCGGCGAGGGCGCTTGCCACCTCGCCGGCGGCGTGCCCGCCCATGCCGTCCGCGACCAAAGCCAAACTACCCCGGCTGTGGGCGACATCATTGTCGTGCGGTGTGACCCATGCCACTGAATCTTCGTTTGATGTACGCACCTTCCCGGTATCGGTACGCATAGCGCCTATGATCTTCATGCCGGCTGACGCTTGAACCATATTTCGACCGTTGATTATCAGTAACGTCAGCCGAGAAACATCGGCGCTAAAATCAGATTTGCATTATGGCGAGGCGTTACGCTGCGGCTGTAACAACTCGCGTACGTAGGATACCGGCACTGCGAACGAAACGTGCTGAGCAGTAGTGCTCACAAGCGACAGCAGCGCGATTACCTTTCCGTCGGAATTCAGCACCGGACCACCGCTGTGTCCCGGACCGGCGAAAATATCGAGTTGATAAGTGTCGCCGGTGGTGCCGAAGGTCGCTACGTCATCGGTGTCCTTATGCTGCTTGGTCGGCATCTTTGCGACGATGCCTTCGGTAACTGTCGGCTCAGGAATATAGATCGCGCGTTCGCGGATCTGGCCACCTTCGCTCGATTTTTGCAGGGCAATAGTTTCCTGCGAGACGCCTGGATAGCCGAGCAGAATGATCTTTTCGCCAGCTTGAACGCTGTTGTCGGGGGCAAGTTCAAGCTTGCTCAAACCTTGGGTCGATTCGATCTTGACTTCGGCGACGTCGGCGTCGATCGACGTGCGCAGCAGCGTGGCGTTGACGTCTATCCGCGTGCCGGGAAACTGCACCGTCAACAAGTCGTTGCGGCCGTAGAACTCGCGCTGGCCGTTTGAAATCGTGTAGGGACGCCCGGATTCGAAAATATAGCCCCCGCTTTCCGGCACCCAGTCGGTCAGCGAGTGGACGAGATTGATGTTGCGCTCGGTATCGTGCCGGTCCGACTGCCCGACGCCATAAACTGAACCGCGTGTCCAGTTGTAGTAGGGGAAGTCTTCGTAGGCGGAAGTCCAGCCGGCGGCGACGTGCTTGTTGGTGAGAATGAAACCGTTCTCGCCAATCACGAAGCCCGAGCCGCTGTGATCCTTGCCGACCGGCTTGTAGCCGCTGTCCTTATCGTTTTCGAGCGTCAGCCAGCGCACCAGCTTACCGTCATACATTCTGACATAGGCCGGCAGCATCTCACCGTTGACGTTAGTCATCTTCTGGTAGATTGGGCGATTGGTTTCGCGGTCGTAAAGTTGCCAGAGATTGTGGATGTAGACCGTGGCGTCGCCGTACTTCTTGATGTCCGCCGGCGTAAGGCCTGCTTGCTTGGCGAGTGCCTGCGCAGCTTCGCTCCTGATCGCTTCGGAGCGGAGCGCTTGCGCATTCACTTCCTGCTGCAGTTGGGCCGCGACCGATTGCTCGCGCCAATAGATGGCGCCGCCGGCGAGTAACGCGAGAACGAAGACCGCCGCCAGTGCGGCGATCCAGACCTGTCTTGTGTTGCGGCGCTCGTCGGACAACATGCGAAGAATGGTGTTGCGTCCGACGGGGCCCTTGGAAACGGTCACGCCGGTCAGCGCCGCCGCTGGAGGCTGCTGAGTTTCTTCGACCGCCGCGTGTTCCGCGGTCGCGCCGGCTTCGACGTCGTTGCCACCGACGGTTACGAGCCGCGTCGCTGCCGGATCCATCGCGGCCATGGTCCGCGTGCGCGCCGGCAGGTAGGCCGGACGCGGCTGCATATCGAAGCTGAACTTTGGGCCGCCGGTGCCGAGTTCGACGACGTCTTCCGGCAGCAATTCGCATTCGCCGCCGATTTGCTCGCCGTTGAGCATGGTGCCGTTGCTGCTGTTAAGGTCGGCCAAGCGGAAGTAATATTGGCCTTTCTCGTCGTGTATGCGGATCACAGCATGCTTGCGGCTGACTTCGTCGTCCCGCTGCATGTCAAAGGCCACCGTCGATGTCGGGTCGCGGCCTAGCGTTATTTCCTTGAGGCCATCTAAATCGAACTGGTCGATTTGATTTGCCTTCGATCCACTGAGATGGCGGATCACAATCCGCGCCCCGGATTCGGTCATGAATTATCCCTCACGCCTCGCGTGGCGCCGGACGCATCGAGTACACCCTGATGCCGCAGGTGTATCTCGAGGTGAAAGTGCCCAAGGCTGGCAAATTTGAGCGCCCGTGCCCTTTGCCCGACATTACTGAATATGCAGCGTTTTTCAACCGGGATCGCAGTTCCGCACGGTCAAAAGTCGGTTGGATTTATAAATCAGTTCATACCGTTAGCCGGAATACCACGACCGCGCGCAGGGAATTATGCCACTTCCAGCAGAATTTCAGTGAGCCGTTCCGGCATAGACATCGTGGCCGCAGGGAAGTTCGTAAGTTCGCCACGACGGATCGTTCCGCTTCGCCTGACAATAGGAATCGAAAAAAGGCTGCGGGTATTTCAGCGCGCGAATATGGGTTTGGACTTCGCTCATGGTCCAGAGCGGTCGCGCAGCTTATCCATCAGTACCTTGTCCTGGCCGCCATCGATTTCGATCATCGTGCCGTTGACGAAGAACGCCAGATCGGATGCCAGGTAAGTGACCAGGTTGGCGACCTCCTCAACCTCGGCGATACGGCCGAGAGGGATGCTCGACGGTGCGAGCTTGTCGGCTTCCTCGTAGCTCAGGTTCATGTCGCGGGACATCGCCTTGACCAGGCCGGCCCAGCGTTCGGTGCGTACCGGTCCCGGATTAATGGCGACGAAGCTGATGTTGTCCCTGCCGTATTGGCTCGCGAGCGACACCGTCAGGTTTTGTCCTGCGGCGTTGGCTGCGCCCGGCGCAATTTCCCAGTACGAAACCTTGACGCCGTCGTTTCCGATCAGATTGACGACCCGGCCTTTCTTCTGCTGCCGCATAATCGGCAGGACATGTTTCATGCAGCGCACGTAGCCCATGAATTTCAGTTGCAGCGACTGCGCCCAGTCTTCCTCGGTCAGATGTTCCAGCACGCCGCCGGGCGACGAACCGGCATTGTTGACAAGAATATCGATCCGGCCGAGTGCAGCATGCGCCTTCTTGACCAAATTTTCGGCGTCTGCCGGCTTGGTGAGATCGGCGGGGATCGGGATAATCTTGCGTCCAGTTTCCTTAGCGATCTCGGCCGCGGTTTGCTCCAGCGGCTCTTTGCGCCGGGCGCAGATCGCGACGTCCACGCCCTCGCGCGCGAAAGCGAACGTAATTGCTTTGCCGATACCCTCGCTCGCGCCGGTGACAAGCGCCGTCTTGCCCTTCATTTTCAAATCCATCGCAGCGTCTCCTTAATTCGCGCGGCACCGGCCGCGGCCGTCATGGGCGGCATTATTGTCCATGATCGTCACGATAGCTACGTCGGGCCTGGCTTGCCTGGACGCTGGCTTAGATAACGGCGCGAACGATAGCGAGGCCCACGAATAGCCCCGTGATCGCTAGAACCACCGATCCAAGCACGTAGAGGCCGGCGGCCCATATCTCGCCGCGCTCATAAAGCAGCGCGGTTTCGAGCGAAAACGCGGAAAAAGTGGTGTAACCGCCGAGAATGCCGGTCGTCAGAAACAGCAGCCAGGTTCGCGGCAAATTCGACTTCAGCGCGAAGTATTCGGCGATCAGGCCCATGACCAATGAGCCGGTCACGTTGATGAACATTGTCCCGTAGGGGAACGACCGGCCAGCGAGCTGGACTGCCGCGAGATTGATCCCATGGCGCAGCGCGGCGCCGAAACCGCCGCCGAGAAACACGACCACAAAGCTCCAGATGAATCGCACGCTTGACCTCCATTCAATTCGGCCGCGGAGTGCATCCGCGTCCGGCGTGTTTACGAAGCTTGCGACAATGGGGGGCATAAAAAAATCCCACCGGCGTCAAGCGCCCGGCAGGAGTCATCAGCCTCATCGGCGGTTACACTGGGGGACCCCATCCCCGATATACGCCGGATAGTAACGGCGAAATCGGCAGTGACAAGATCAAACTGCCGCAGTCAGCTCGCGTTGTTCGTGCGGCCTGTCGCATTTGGGAAACAGGCGGTCGGACACGCCGGCATAGCGCTGCTCGGTTTGATGCAGCTTTTCATTATTGCGCTCGCGAAGCGCGGCGTCGGCTTCGCCGTACAGGAAGGCGAGGAAGGCATAGCGGCGCCCGCGGGTCATCGGCGTCACCTGATGCAGAGCGCCGCAGGAAAATACCACGGCGCCACCATGAGGCGCCCGATAAACGCGGCGGCCGAATTCCGGAAACACCAGATCGCCGCCGTCGTAGTCCTTATTGAGATTGATCGTCACGGCAAAGCGGCGATGTTGCGCGCCGGCATTGATGTTGTCGCGATGCCGGTAAAAGTGACCGCCGATGGCGCTGTCGTAACAGGATACGATATAGCGATCCATCCGAGTTGCCTGGAACTGGAAGAAACGTTCGATGGGCGGTAGCAGGCGACGAACGATCTGATCGCGAATGAGGTCGCGCAGTTCCGGGGCGACAAGGTGCAAGTCGTTGCGCCGTTTGAGCCGGTAGTCGACCACAGTCGACGTCTTGCCTTCGGTGTCGAGCAGGAATCCGGAATCCTTGCCGCCGAGCTTGTCGTAAAATTGCACCAGGAAGTCGCAAAGCTGAAAATCGAGCACGCGCGGCACGATGAGAACCGGCGCAGTCAGTGGCACGCCGGCGGAGTCGTCGACCGAAGGCAGGCTTGGCAGCACTGCGCGCATCGCTGATGCGTGACCCGATGCATGGTCCCATGGAATGTCGGCGACCGCGCGCAGCATGGGATCGAGCACGACCGTGCGGGGCATTCCGTCAGCTCCAAACGAGCGGCTGATCTTGCCATCATAATCCGCGATGAAGGAAATCGCGGGCGTGCAGAGGCCGGAATAGGGCTTTGGGTCAACAGGCGGCGATGTCAGCACGCCGTAAAACACCAGGCGACCTGGGTCGAACAGTTGAGAGTCGCGCAGCAGTTCGGCGAGTTCGGTTTGCAGGCGGGGATCCTGCGGCGAACCCAGGAAGCTCAGGACAATCCAGCGTCCGGCGGCGACCTGCAAACTGAAAGAGCCTTCCGCTATCAGCGGCGCTTCGAACCACGGCACCGGATCGCCAAGGACGATCTTGCCGCGTTGCGAATCTCTGTTCGTCATAACCAGCCTTTTGCCAGGACTTGCGCCCGAGCGATGGTGGTCCGGTATGGTAAATATTGTTCTAATCGGCGAGGGCGCGACACGCCAATCGCATGATATTATTGGCAAACGCCGTTGATTCGCGTCTGTGAACCGCGTTTCCCCGACCACGGGCTTTTTTCGCGATGCGCAGGCCGAAGCCAATATCCGCCAAACCACGGATCGAGCAACTCGATAGTGTGTTGCTGCGCGAGCCTGCGGCGTTCAAGGAGCGCTTTGAGCGAGCCGGTTTGTTGCGCGAGCTAGGCCGCTACGAGGAGGCGAAACGCGATTATATCGAATTGATCCGGCTGCGGCCGACCAATTTTGGCGTGCTCAATGATTTCGGTACGCTCGCGCTCAAGGCTGGATACAAGGATGCGGCGCTCTCGCTGTTCAGTGAGGCGGTGGAGCATCATCCCGACAATCCAATGGGGCGGGTCAATCTCGCGAACCTCTTGTTCCTGATGGATGAAAAGGAGCAGGCGCGCGAGCATTTTGAGGCCGCGTTGCGAGTCGATCCGGACCACGTGCACGCGCACCGCGGCATCGGCAATCTTTTGGCAGAGGCGGGCAATGAGTTCGGTGCGCGCTGGCATCGTGACAAGGGTTTCCGGACCCGTTTTATGACGACGTTGCCTTATCGCGGCGACAAAACGCCGGTGCGGCTTTTGCTGCTGATGTCTGCGGCCGGCGGCAATACGCCGATGACGTCGTTCCTCGACGACCACTATTTCGAGACCCACGTTCTGGTCACCGAATACTATGATCCCAAAGTGCCGCTGCCGCAGCATGACGTGGTGTTCAACTGCGTTGGCGATGCAGATATCTGCCGTGAAGGCCTTGAAGCGGCTTGCATGGTCGTCCGGCGTACCCATCGGCCGGTGATCAATCATCCGCTGGCCGTGCTCAATACTGGCCGGCTATCGAACGTGATGCGGCTGCGTAGCGTACCCAATGTCATCGTGCCGCACATGGCGGCCTTCAAACGCAGTATGCTGGCAGGTTCGGAAGCTTCGGCATTCGTGGCGGGCGGTGCGTTTACATTCCCGCTTCTGGTCCGCGCGCCTGGATTTCATACCGGGCAGCATTTCTTCCGTGTCGAAGATTTGCGGGAGCTGATCTCGACTGTCGCAAAGATTCCGGGCGATGATATCTGGCTGATCGAGCAACTCGACGCGCGCGACATCCACGGCATGTATCGCAAGATTCGCGTCATGATGATCGACGGCAAGCTCTATCCACTGCATCTCGCCATATCGAAAGACTGGAAGGTGCATTATTTCAGAACGGATATGGCGGATTCGCCGGAGAATCGCATCGTGGACGGGGAGTTTCTCGACGACATGGGACGCGCGATCGGTACGCCCGCAATCGCTGCGCTGGAACGCATCTGCGCGACGCTCGATCTCGACTATGCTGGAATCGATTTCGCCGTGAACGCGGAAGGAAAGGTGCTGTTCTTCGAAGCCAATGCGACGATGGTCATGGCTCCGTTATCCGCGGATCCAAAGTGGGACTATCGCCGGCCGGCCTTCAATAGCGTCTTCGCCGCGGTGCGAAGGATGATCGTCGATCGCTCGGTCCAGAAGAGAGCCGCCATAGCGTGATCCCTCCCTGGCGATTGCATCCAGCCAGCCAAGCCGTGTGCGGCGCGAATTACAATTTCTGCGATAGCCCGGCGTAGAAGCCGCGCCGAGCGCCGTATTGTGGCGCGAACACGCCGATGCCCGAACCGTCGCGCAGCTCATAAATCTGATCGAACAGATTGACGACGTCGAACCGTACGGTCAGTGGTTTGTGGTCGGACGACCATTGAAAGTCGTGCGATATGCCGGTGTTGATAACCGCATAGGGGGTTGTGTGCAGGGAGTTCGGCACGACACCATCCGACAGATCGCCAGCGCGCAGGCCGCTCCCGTAAATCATGTCTGCCGTCACCTTGGTCGTGTCGACGAACATATAGGACACCCCGGCGGAGCCGGTCATGCGCTGCATGTCATCGGTGTAGTGATAATTGCTGAGCAGATACTGATAGGTCGCTGCGTCGAAAAGATACTGGTTCGTTTCGACGTCTATGGCCCGAGTGATGTTGTAGGCGAAGTTGCTGTAAGCGGTGAAGCCGCCGTTATGATACTTGATCTTGAACTCGCCGCCTTCGCTGTAGCCGCGCGCGTAGTTGAACTGGGTCAGGACCACGGCCTGTCCAAACTGGCCGTCGTCGAGCATGTCACGCGCTTCCTTATAGTAGGCATCCAACCCCATCGTGAGGCCGGGCAGCACGGTCTGATCGACTCCAACGTCGAAATAGTTTGACCGTTCCGGCTTGACCGGATCTGCGGTGAATTGGTCCGGTTGATTGGTGGTATTGGCGAACAGCGCGACGTTGGATTGCGCAGCTTGCGCCTGATAGGGCGGTGTGAAGTAGCGCGCATAGCCAGCGTGAACAGTGGTGCCGGCAAACGGCTTGTAGACCACAGCGAAACGCGGACTGAGTTGATTGGCATCGACGTATTGGTACAACTGATCAAACCGGAGGCCCGCATTCAGCGTGAGCTGGTCAGTCAGCTTCCACTCGTCCTGGATATAAGTCCCGATATTCCAGCCGAGCTGGGAGTCTTTATCGACGATCTGGAATGCCGGACTTGTGACAGCTCCGATGTCGCCCTGCATTACGGTGGAAGCATCTGTGACGTTGGTCTGTTCGCCCGATACTGCAAAGCCGCTACGAAGAGTGTGCTGATCGTTGACGATGTACGACGTGTCAAATTGCGTGCCGGTCAACGTGCTTTGCCGGGTGACATCGGATGCGACATCGTTGAATACCATGTCGCCGAATGTGTCCGGGACAAAGTGTACTTCCGCGTAACGGGAAAACACGGCGAATTGAGCGTCGCCGTCTGTACCGTGTTTTTGCAACGTCGCGATGTTTGCGACGTAAGTGTCGTATTCATTTTCGTTGAGCGTTGTTGAATCGTAATTTGTCACCGGCATGCCGAAAGGAAAATCGCCCAGCGGCGTCTGGCCTGGATTATTCGGGATCTGAAATGTGCTGTACGACGCAGCCGTGATAAAGCTCAGCCGCGTCGATTCATCGAGCAGGGTCGAGGCATAGCCGAAAAACTTGCCCTGATCGGTCTGGTCGTGAATGGCATTGAGGCCCGGCGTCGGATTTTCAAGTCCGAGATCGTTGAAATTGCCTCGCCCGGCAACGAAGTACTGGCTATTGCCGACGCTGCCGCCGTAATCGAAGCTCGGTGAGATGGTCTGACGGCTGCCGCCATAGATGCCGATATCGCCGCCCGGGGCTGAGAACGCCCGGCTCGTGATATCGAGAACGCCCGCAGTACGCAGGCCGTATTCGGCAGGCAGCGCGCCCGTAAGTAATGACATGCCGCCGATGAAGTTGCTGTCAAGGAATGGCCCGAGACCCGAAACGCCTTCAGGGAGAACAACGCCGTTGATCCTGATCTGGACATTGCCGTACTCGCTTCTGACGTGGAAGTTGGGATTGGAGACGGCCGAATCGTAGGAGACGCCCGGCATTTGCAAAATGACTTTGTCGATCGGCGTATAGTCACCCTGCGGAAGATTTTCGATTGTTTCGCGGCTGATGCCGTAGGTCGAGGCGCCGATTGTCGTCAACAGATTGCCGCGCGCCTGATCGAAGCTGCTCATCTTCGTATCCAGCGCCTGCTGCGCCGGCGTTGGTCCGTTTGCCGGAACGGCGGCGGTGGCCGTGCCCTGCGGAGCCTGACGTGCCACTCTCTTCGGCTTTGGTTTGCTCTTCGGCGCAGTGACGACGATTTCGGGAATTTTGGCTTGGTCAGGTGTTGCCGGCGGATTGCTTTGTTGTGCGTGCAGTTTTGCCGTCGAGCCAAGGCCGAAAATAACGGCAAGTATTGCAACTTCAGCGACAAGCTGCCGCCGAAGCTGACGACTGAACGCCGATTTCATTGCCCCAACCTTACTTTAGAACTATAAAAAACTACTGCTCTATCAATAGCTTGCGCAGGAGTCCAAAAATCAGGCAAGTAAAAAACGATTGCCGCAAGTAGAAAATAACTAGAACAATTTAAAACTAGAATGATTGTCTGCTTGAAATCATTCCAAACAAACGCAAAAGCCCAGGATTAACCTGGGCTTGTTAGTCGCGTCTTGGGCTCAGACGTTTGTGCGCTGGTATTGCGCATAGACCGGCTCCCACATTTTCGCACGAACCGCGTTTGTGAGTTCGGCGTCTGACGTTGGATCGGCGAGTCCGTCGGCCTGCGCCCGTTTGGCGACGGCAACAGCGACGTGGAAGGAAAGTTCGCGGATTTCGGTCAGCGGCGGGAGCAGGTTGGCTTGCGGATCGTGCTTGGCGGGAGACATGGCAGCGATGACGCGCGCCGCTTCTAGAAACATGCCGTCGGAAATACGCGGTGCTTTGGCGGCAATCGCGCCGAGCCCGATGCCGGGATAGACATAGGCGTTATTGGTCTGGTCGATGCGGAACGTATGGCCTTCGCGTTGTATCGCCGGAAAAGGACTGCCGGTCCCGATCACGGCGCGGCCTTCGGTCCACTCCAGGATGTCATGGGGTGTCGCTTCGGCCCGCTCGGTTGGGTTCGACAACGGAAAGATAACCGGCCGGCGTACCCGATCGCCCATCGCGCACACGGCTGCTTCGTGGAATGCGTGTGGCTGTCCAGACGTCCCGATAAGCACTGTCGGATGGGCATTGACGATAACGTCGCCCAGACCGATCCGCTCCGATGTCGCCAACGTCCAGTTGGCCAGAGCGGCGCGCTTCTGGGCGAACGGTGTCTGAAACGGCTGAAGTCCGTTCGTGCCTTCGAGCAATAGTCCGTCGCGGTCTACCAGATAGAAGCGGGTGCGCGCTTCCGCTTCGGTCAAACCCGCTTCAGTCATGGCACGAAGCAAGAGCGAACAAATTCCGGTGCCGGCCGAACCGGCCCCTAGCACCGCGATGCGTTGCTCGGTCAGCGGCGTGCCGGTGACATTGATGGCGCTGAGCAGGGTGCCGACTGCGATCGCCGCGGTGCCCTGAATGTCATCATTGAAGGTGCAAAGGCGGTCGCGGTATTTCGTCAGCAGCCTGTTGGCATTGCCGATGGCGAAGTCTTCCCAGTGCAACAGCACGTGCGGCCAGCGCTCACTCACCGCGCTGACGAAGGTCTCGACGAAATCGTCATAGTCTTCGCCGCGCACGCGCTCGTTTTGCCAGCCGATATAGAGCGGATCGTCGAGGTGCTCGCGGTTATCGGTGCCGACGTCGAGAATGATCGGCAGTGTCGTCGAGGGATGCAGTCCGGCGCAGGCGGTGTAGAGCGATAATTTGCCGATCGGAATGCCCATGCCGCCGGCGCCCTGGTCGCCGAGGCCGAGGATACGTTCGCCGTCGCTGACGACGATCGCTTCGACGTTGTCGAATCGGCGATTAGCAAGGATACGGCGAATGTCGTCCTTGTGCAGATAGCTTAGAAACAGGCCGCGGGGCTTGCGAAAAATATGACTGAATCGCTGGCAGCCCAGGCCGACGGTCGGCGTATAAACGACCGGCATCATCTCTTCGATATTACGGGTCAGCAGCGCGTAGAAAAGAGTTTCGTTGGAATCCTGCAAGCCGCGCAGGAACGTGTATCGTTCGATGTCGGTGCCCTGGGCGCGAAACGCGTCGTAGCGGCGCATCACCTGGTAATTCAGCTCAGCGACGTGTGGCGGCAACAGACCATGGAGTTCGAATTCGTCCCGCTCTGCCTCGGTGAACGCGGTACCCTTGTTGAGGAGGGGATCGTTCAGTAGCTCATAGCCGCTCAGCGCGGTTTCAACCGTGGGCAATTCTTCCCCCTTATCGTCCCATTATCCGGCGCGTGTGGTTGCCGTGGCTTATAGCGCGACAATCATTGTCCGGTGAAGGCAAGGATCGCTTCCTTTATCTTTGCGATGGCGAAATTCTCAATCTTCTCGAACTCGAGATGCGGAAAATTCGGTAACTCGTCGGCGGCGACGACGCAATCGACGATCGCCGGACCGTCAACAGCGAAGGCCTGTTCAATCGCATCATGCATCTCTTCGGGCTTGGTGGCACGAAAGCCATGACCGCCGCAGGCGCGGGCGAGAGCGACATAATCCGGGTTGGGGAAGTCGGTCCCCTTGCGGAAAGCCGGCAGCCCGACCGACTCGGCTTCCAGCGGGATCAGTCCGAACGACGAGTTGTTATAGACGATGGCTTTGACCGGCAGCTTGTGATGGCTTGCGGTGAGAAATTCGCACATCAGCATGTTGAAGCCGCCGTCACCGCATAGCGCGATGACCTGGCGGGATCGATCAAGTGCCTGGATGCCGTTGGCTTGACCGAGCGCAGTGCCGACGGCGGCGTTATTGAAGGAGCCGATGATCCGCTGCGATCC
>Ga0302325_10027498_pt1 | contig 11787 bp, 12 predicted proteins | sample Palsa_T0_2_FD_201948 | JGI IMG/M metagenome (GOLD analysis project Ga0302325, IMG submission 201948) | Peat permafrost microbial communities from Stordalen Mire near Abisko, Sweden - Palsa_T0_2 | ecosystem: Environmental > Terrestrial > Soil > Palsa > Peat permafrost | place: Sweden: Abisko... | reverse complement strand
ACCACAACATCCTCAACAACGGGTTTTTCGTCGGCGAGCTGTGCAACTACACCGAAGCTGACCGGATCTGCATCCCGGTGCCGTTCTACCACTGCTTCGGCATGGTGATGGGTAACCTCGCGGCCACTAGCCACGGGGCGTGCATGGTCATTCCCGCGCCGACCTTCGACCCGGTCGCGACCCTGGAAGCCGTGCAAGCCGAACACTGCACCTCCCTTTACGGAGTGCCCACGATGTTCATCGCGGAGCTGTCCGCCCCGGGTTTCGGTGATTACGACCTGTCCAGCCTGCGGACCGGGATCATGGCCGGATCACCGTGCCCGGTCGAGGTGATGAAGCAGGTCATCACGCGGATGTCGATGACGGAGGTGGGGATCTGCTACGGCATGACCGAAACCTCGCCGGTATCCACCCAGACCCGCGCCGACGACTCCGTTGACCGCCGCGTGTCCACCGTGGGCCGGGTCGGGCCGCACCTCGAGGTCAAGGTCATCCACCCGGCGACCGGCCGTACCGTGCCTCGGGGCACGCCCGGCGAGCTGTGCACGCGAGGATATTCGGTCATGCTCGGCTACTGGGAACAGCCGGAGAAGACCGCCGAGGCGGTCGATTCCGCGCACTGGATGCACACCGGCGACCTCGCGGTCATGGACGACGAGGGGTATCTCGCCATCACCGGCCGGATCAAGGACATGGTCATCCGCGGCGGCGAGAACGTTTACCCGCGGGAAATCGAGGAGTTCCTCTACACTCACCCGGACATCCTGGATGCCCAGGTCATAGGCGTACCGGACGCCAGATACGGGGAGGAGCTCATGGCCTGGGTGCGGCTGCGGCCCGGCGCTGCGACGCTGACCGCCGAGTCGTTGCGGGAATTCTGCCGCGGCCAGCTGGCGCACTACAAGATCCCGCGGTACGTGCACATCGTCGACGATTTCCCGATGACGGTGACCGGCAAGGTGCGCAAGGTGGAGATGCGCGAGCGCTCGGTGGAGATCCTCGGCCGCAGTGCCGGTCAGCAGCCAGCCGGATAGGCTCAGCCGGATACGCTGGGACGGGGACTGGGGAGTGGGAACCGACGTTGAAGGTCCTGATCGCAGGGGGCGCGGGCTACATCGGCAGCACGATCGCATCGGCTGTGTCCGACGCGGGAATCAGCCCGGTGGTCCTGGATAACCTGGTCACGGGCAGGCCTGAGTTCACGGTCGGCCATGAGTTCTACCAGGGGGATATCGCCGACGGCCCGCTGATCGACCGTGTCTTCGCCGACCATCCGGAGATCAGCGCCGTTATCCACTGCGCGGCCCTGATCGTGGTCCCGGACTCGGTGGCTGATCCGGTCGGGTACTACCGGGCGAACGTGGCGAAGAGCCTGGATTTCGTCACCCACCTGCTGCGCAACGGGTGCCGTCGGCTGATCTTCAGCTCGTCGGCCGCGATCTACCGCGCCCGCGATGATCTCACCGTCGACGAGGGCTCGGCCATCGACCCGCCGAGTCCGTACGCCCGGACCAAAGCGGTATGCGAGGCGATGTTCGCCGATATCGCCGCCGCCGGTCTCATCCGCGTGCTGTCCCTGCGGTACTTCAACCCGATCGGCGCGGATCCTAAGATGCGCACCGGCCTGCAGTTGCGGCGGCCCACTCATGCCCTCGGCAAGATGGTTCAGGCGTACGAAGAAGGCGTGCCGTTCCTGATCACCGGAACTGACTGGCCAACCCGCGACGGCTCAGGCATCAGGGACTATGTCCACGTCTGGGACCTGGCCGCCGCGCACGTGACCGCCCTGACCCGATTCGAGGCGCTGCCCGGGCCGGCCACGGCCATCAACCTGGGCACCGGAGCGGGTACCACGGTCCGGGAGCTTCTCGACGCGTTTAACCGCGTGGCCGATCGCCGGGTCGAGGCCCGGGATGCGCAGCGGCGGCCCGGGGACACGGTCGGGGCCTACACGCGCATCGATCGCGCGGAGCGCCTGCTTGGCTGGCGGCCGCGGTACGACGTCACCGACGGCATCCGTCATTCCCTCCAGTGGGCCGCGATCCGCGACCAGATCCTGCCCGCCGAGCCGGACCCGCCGACCAGCCCGCCAAGACGCCCGGGCTCGTTACTTCGGGCGGAGCGGGCTTCGGCGAGACTCGCCGCTATGCCGAGCTCAGTCCGAGAGGTGAGCTTTCAGCACCTCGACTATGCGCCAAAGCAAATGAGGTGAAAGATCTTTCTGTGTTCCGGCAAGGTGCTGAACGCGAACTTCAAGGCGGTAGTGATCTGTTAATGGTTGTATTGGCGGAAATAGGAGGAGAGCGTATGATCGTACAGCTTGGTAGACGGCCCCGCCCGCTTGCGGGACCGTGGGGGAGCGGAGATGAGCCAGGAGATTAAGCGACGCACCCGGGGAACGCTTAGTCAACGGTCAGAACCACGGTCAGAGCCATCGTGGCGGACGGTGGCGGGCACCACGGTGCGTCTGTGGCTGGTGCGCCACCACGTCGTCAGTCAGCGTCCGGCAGGCCCCGGCCGTCGGCTTGTCGTCGTGCTGAGCGCGCTTGCCGCCATGGCCCTCGGGGCCGGCATAACGCTTGCCTTTACGGGGACGAACCAGCAGGCGTCGCCGGGAGCGCGGCCCACTGATACGGCGCAGAGCCTGACCCTGGTGCAGCAAGCCACGGCCAACCGGCAGGCGGCGGCGAAGTGGGTCGCCACCCAGGTGAGCACCAGCGAGATCGTGTCGTGTGACCTCGAGATGTGCGGTGAGGTGCAAGACAGCGGCTTCCCTGCAGGTCAGCTGATGGTCTTGGCGCCGACGGCCCCCGATCCGCTGGGCTCAGAGGTGGTGATCGCGACGCCCGCCATCCAGAGCCAATTCGGCCTCCGGCTCGCCACCGTCTACGCGCCGCAAGTGCTGGCGAGCTTCGGTTCGGGTCCAGAGCAGGTTGTTGTCCGAGATATCGCGCCGGACGGCGCCGCCGCCTTCAACGCCCAGCTTGCCAAGGATCGCCAAGACCGCATTAGCGGGGGCGTACAGCTGTTGGGCAATAGCCATTTCCACGCCAGTGCGGCCGCTCGCTCTGAGCTACTCGCCGGTAAAGTCGATCCGCGCCTGCTTGTAACACTTGCACAACTTACGGACGAAAAGCCCATAAAACTGGTAGCGTTCGATGACTCGTCACCAGGTGAGGGTTCTGCCGTTCCGCTGCGCGGTGCTGAAATTGATCCGGCTGGGTCGACTGATCTTTCGGCGATAGTCGCGTTCTGGGCCGTTCAGCAGGGCTTCAAACCTGCCGAGGAGAAGCTGGCCAACATCAGCGGTGAGCGAGTGGTCGCCGTTTCGTTCGACGCCCCCGGTCCCTTGGACGTACCAGGTTTGTAGAGGTTTCAGCTCTTCGGGAGGGATCAACATGAGGTTTCCACGCACGATAAGACATATCACCATGCTGCTGGCCGCTGCGGCCCTGCTGCTCGGGGTTCCGGCTGCCGTCGCTGCTCACGCGTCCACGGCCGCCACGGGTACCGGGTGGATCAGGCTGGCTCACCTGTCCCCGAACACGCCCGCCGTGGACGTGTACCTGTATTCGTTCGGCAATTCCAACGCTCAGCTCGTCCTTCATCATGTCACCTACGGCACGGTATCGCCCTACGAGGCGGTGTCCGCCGGTGACTACAGCGTCGCCATGCGTTCCGCGGGTGCTTCGGCCACGAGCTCGCCTGTGCTGTCCACCAGCGTGACCATCGCGGCCGACCGCGCCTATACGGTGGCGGGCATGGGGCCCGAGTCGGGCCTGCGGCTCGTGGTCCTGGACGATGACCTGACCACGCCGTCGGGTAAGTCCCTGGTGCGGGTGATCCAGGCCTCCCTGAAGCAGCAGACCGTGAAGTTCACCTGTAGCTGCGGCGGAACCCTTGCGTCCAAGGCGGCGTTCGGCTCGGTGACTTCCTACGCGCCTATCCCGCAAGGCACCTGGACCATGGCCGCGATCGGGAGCAGCGAGAAGGCGAGCCTGCCCGTCTCGCTCGTCGCCGGCACCGTCCACACGGAGGTTGTCCTCGACGGATCCAACGGCCTTGAAATACTCAACCTGGAGGACGCGGCCGGGGCCGGCCTGCCGCCCGCGGGGGGTGTCACGACGGGATTCGGCGGCACCGCTGGGCACGGTCCGGGATCGCCGGTGCCGTGGGCGGCGCTCATCGGAGCCGGCTTTCTGCTCGCCCTGACCGGCGGGCTGAGGCTGCGCCGCCGCGGACTACGTCGTCAGCTGCACTCTGAGGTCTGAGGAATGTCGTTTCGCAGGCCGGCCGCGATCATTTTCGCGGCCGGCCTGGTCGTCATCGCGGCCGGGACGGCCGGCTTGCTGCTGACGCGGCACTCCACCCCGGCGATGCGGCCGGTCGCGGCCGGAGTGGGGGCACTGCCCGCGCCGACCGGTCCGATCGTGGCCGCGCCGCAGTCGGCGGCTCCGCGTCCCGTGGCCGCCCCGGTTTCGCTCACGATTCCGCTGATCGGCGTCACCACCAAGCTGATCAAGCTCGGCCTGACGTCCGACGGTTCGCTGCAGGTGCCGGCCACGACCTCCGTCGCGGGCTGGTACACCGGGAGCCCCCGGCCGGGGGCGATCGGATCGGCCGTCATCGTCGGGCACATTGACTCGGTCAGCGCTCCCGGGGTGTTCTTCCGGCTGTCCGAGCTGCGCAAGGGTGATCAGGTCTACGTCAGGCGGGCCGACGGAACCTTGGTGAAGTTCCTGGTGACCACGGTCCAGCAGTACCTGAAGGACCAGTTTCCGACACGGGCGGTTTACGGCCCTACTCCCGACGCGGAGCTGCGTCTCATTACCTGTGGCGGAGCGTTCGACGACGCTACCGGTCACTATCTGAGCAACATCGTCGTCTACGCCACAGAAGCGAGCTGATGAACGGCGGCGGGCTGGCTGGCCCCCCTCCCAGCCAGCCCGCCGCTGCGCCCGGGGGGGGGGCGGGCGCCCCCCCCCCCCCCCCCCCCCGCCGCCGGGCATGTCCGGTCATAGCGGGCAGGTGGGTTTCATCGTCCGGATGTCCGGTAGCTGCGAAGAATTTATCCGTTTACCGGGCGGCTGGGGGCAGCTCGGCGGAATCCCGGACAGCCTCGGACAAGCTCAGGGGCACGGTACCCGGTAGGTTATCCCCGGCACGCTGGTCTCCCATGCCGACCTGCTGAGTGGCTGGCCTTCGTTCGCGCACACCGCCGACGCCGCCTGCGCCGGGCTGGTATCCCATAGCCGGACGGTGCCATCGGCGCTGCCAGCGGCCACCACTTGGCCGGAATGAGAGAACGCAACCGAGTACACGTGGCCGTTCGGCCCGGTGATGGTGGCCACCGGGGACGGGTGCGCGGGTACGGCGAGATTCCACAGCCAGACCGTCCCGTCGGTGACCCCCGCGGCCAGGGTTTTCCCGTCCGGGCTGAGGCCACCGAGTAGACATAGCTCGCCGGGCCGGTCAGCGGCCTGCCCAGCGGCACCGGCTGGCCTGGATCGCGGACGGACCACAGCCGGGTCAGGCCGTCGGCACTTGCGGCCGCCAGCGTCTGGCCGTCCGGGCTGAAGGCCACCGAGAACACGTAGCCGTCCGAGTCGTGTTCGGTTGCCAGCAGGCGAACGACATGAGCGCGAGCAGCACCCGGAGGAGGAACCGACCAGAGCCGAACGGTGCCGTCGTCACCGCCCGTGGCCAGGACCTTGCCGTCCGGACTGAAGCTGACGGACTCGATCATGCCGGGGTCGGACGCGGTGACTTCAGGCCCGAGTGGCGCGGGAGCCTTACCCGTCGTGGGCCACAGCTGGAACGTTCCGTTACCGTAGCCGGCCGCCACCAGCCCGGTCAGCGTGCCCTCCGGCGCGGCCTTCGCCGGCGCGGCGACGTTCCAGAGCCAGACCTTGTCATCCTGGCTGCCCGCGGCCAGGGTCTGGCCGCTGGGGCTGAAGGCCACCGAAGTGACGATGTTCGCCGGTCCGGTGAGCGGTCGGCCGAGAGCGGCCGGACGGGACGGATCGGCAATGTTCCACAGCCGGACCGTCTTGTCCGCGCTCCCCGCGGCCAGCACGCGGCCGGACGGCGAGAACGCGACCGACTCCACGTACCCGGCCGGGCCGCGCAGCGTGGCCAGCGCCTTGGGGGCCAGCGGATCCGCCAGGTTCCAGAGCCGGACGGTGTCATCCGCGCTGCCGGCCGCCACGATCAGGCCGTCCGGGCTGAAGGTCACCGAGTACACCGTGCTGGACGGACCGGTCAGCGGCTTGCCGAGCGGGACGGGACGGTCAGGGTCGGCGATGTTCCACAGCGAGACCGTGTGGTCGGCCCCCGCCGCGGCCAGGATTTTGCCGTCGGGGCTGATCGCCGTGGTGTACAGCGGATCGTCCCGGTCGTTCGTCAGCGGGCCGCCCACGCCGACGGGATGGCTCGGACTGGCCACGTCCCACAGCCGCAGCGTCCCGTCGGCGGCGGCCACGGCCAGCAGCGTGCGGCTGGGATTGAGGCTGACCGCCTGGACCACGTTCGGCGAATCGCTCAGCTGGGCCGCGGACGGAGTGCCCGACGACTCGAGCACGCTGGCAACGGCTTCCGGGGTGCGGGCGATGCCGTAGGCGGCCACGCTCAACTGCGCGGCCAGCGGAACGTCGGCGCCCCTGAGCTGTCCGGCCATGAGGGCCACCTCGCGGGAGTCGGCGTCATCACGCGCGGTGGCGGCCGTCGCACGCTGCTGGAACGAGTAGCCCGCCAGCCCGACCACCACGACGACCAGGACCGTCAGCGCGCCGACGAGCCGCCGCAGGCGGCTGGTGCGATGGCGTTCGGCGCGCTCGCGGGCCTGCTCCTCGGCGATCGCCGCGGTGAGGAACCCGCTCGCCAGCGGCCCCAGCGAATCCCGGTTGTCCGCGTCCGCGTTCCAGTCCGCGAATATCGCCAGCTGCAGGCCGCGCGGCAGGGCCGAACTGTCCCGGTCGTTCTCCTGCCAGATGCGGGCCGCCTCGGTGATGCGCCGCCTGGTCCGTAGCTCATCCTGCCCGGTATCGATCCAGGACCGCAGCCGCGGCCAGGCGGTCAGCAGCGCGTCGTGGGTGATCTGGACGGTGTCCGTCCACGGTGATCAGGCGTTCGTCCACGAGCCGCCCGAGCAGTTCCTCGGTGTCCTGGCCGCCCAGGGGGGTCAGTTCGGTCAGCCGGACGGCGCTGCGGGTCGGCGGGGCGGCATCCGCGACGTGCACCAGGCGCAGGAACAGGCGCCGTGCCAGCTGCTGCTGGTCGGCCGGGAGCCTGCCGAAGACGCCCTCGGCCGTCCGGGTAATCGCGTCGGAGATCCCGCCGCTGGCCAGGTAGGCGGCCACGGTGATCGCGCCGGTGCTGCTGTGCTCCCAGGTAATGAGCAGGGCGTGCGAGAGCAGCGGCAGCGCCCCCGGTTCGTGCGCTCCCGGCTCATCCGCTCCGGGCCTGCCTGTCTTCGGGGTCCTTGGGTCTGGGTCACGAAGCAGCAGCTCGACTAGACCGTCTTCTACCTCAAGGTGAGCCCGCCGGGCCGGTTCCACGATGGCCCGGCGTACCTCGTCCGCGGTCATCGGCCCGAGGACAACCTGCCTGGCCTGCAGCGCGGCGGCCAGAACCGGATAGCGCAGCGCCTGATCGTAGAAGTCGGCCCGCAGCGCCAAGATCACCGTGGTCGTCTCCGCCAGCTCGCCGACCGCGCTGATGAAGGCCTGTCGCTGCTCCTCGTCCTGGCACCGGGTGAAGACCGCCTCGAACTGGTCCACGATCACGCACCGCCGCTCGGAACCCAAAGACCCCGAAGTCCCAGCGACCCCGGCGGGCTCCGGGAGGCCGGCCATCACGGCGGCGAAATCCGCCGCGGGCGTGGCCGTCGGCACGAACAGGGCCACTGGCCCGGTGAGCTGCGCCATCAACCCGGCCCGAAGCAGCGACGATTTTCCCGAACCCGAAGGTCCGACCACGATCAGCGGCAGGCTGGCTCCGAGGTCGAGCTCGAACAGGCGCTGGATCACCTTCTCCCGGCCGAAGAACCAGGGTGCGTCCTCGCGCTCGAAGCTGGCCAGGCCGCGGTAGGGCACGTCCCCGCTGGCCCGAAGCGCCGGCCGCTTCCCCGGCTGGCGCCTGGCCCGGCTCAGGGCGTCCGTCCATGACGTCAGCCGCGCCGGATCGGTCTCCCCGCGGGCGGCCAAGATCCGGTGCAGTGATCCTGCCTGCCCGGTCGCCGGCAGGTGCCGACCGGAGAAGTAGTCGCCGACCGTGCTAGCGGGCAGACCGGACGCCCGTGCGACCTGCCGCACGGTCAGCCCGGCGCGGTTCCGCAGTAAGGTCAGCCCGCGGCCGAAATCCTGCTGGGTCACGATCCGGTCCGGGTCGGGAACGGCATCGCTAACTGACGAATAGTCGCTCATTGGCTTCCCCCCCGAGCGATCTGTTCTGCTGTGCCTAACTTGCGCACGATGCTACGGCGTGACGTCCTGCCGCAAGGCCGGCTTAGTGGGCGAAAGCGAAATTGTTGCGATCTAGGTACCTCCCGCTGCTCCCGCGCGTCGAGCCGGCGCAGGCGGATAGCCTATGAGGCTGGAGGTGGGATGGACCTGCAGATTACCGACAATCAGGAGCAGTCGCGGTTCGAGATTCGCGCGGACGGCGAGCTCGCCGGTTTCGTCCAGTACGACCTGAGCGGCGACGAGATCGCCTTCACCCATACCGAAACCGAAGACCGTTTCCGCGGTCACGGCCTGGCCGGGCGCCTCGCCCAGTCGGCGCTCGAGGTAGCCCGGGACCGGAACCTGAAGGTCTTGCCGTACTGTCCGTACGTGCGGAGCTGGATCGCCGGCCACCGGGAATATGCCGACCTGGTCCCGGCCGACCGCCGTTCGCAGTTTGGCCTGTGACCACAGCGTCTTCCCGACCACAGCACGGCTGTCATCCCGGGTTAGCGTCGGATTCCTTAGTTCTTACTGTCCCGCGGCGGCCAGGTGACCCACCAGGTGCGGATCGTGACCCCTCCCTGCGGGCGGCCGCCGGCCAGCGCCGCGACCCGGACGCAGAAGTGCGACCACATGTTCAGCTGGATCTCCTTCGCCAGCCGCAGCTTGTTGTAGAGCACGTCGGCGAGCCGGTCCCCGGCCCGGGCCCAGGACTCGATCTCGAACCGGAGGACGTCCCCGGCGGCCGTGGCCCGGAACTCGATTTCCCCCGCTTCCAGGTGACCGGTGAGGGTTCCCAGCCGGAAGGAGGCGTCGTCCCGGCGGATCACCCGGACCGGGCCGTCCCACGGCCCCGGCATCCGGACCACGAACTCGTCCCCGCGGCGTAGCTCGCCGCTCCTGCCGCGGGTCTTGCGGAACACCGCCATTTCCGGCGAGGAACGGTTGAGGTTAGCGGCCACGAGATCGATCAGCGGCGCCGGGCTCATCGCGCTGCCCGCGATCCGCACCGTGTACGAGCGGTGCAGCAGCGGACCGACGCCCGCCGCGAGCGGCTGGCGCCCCGCTGCGGTGGCGTTGTCCTCGTCCGGCGGGCCGGGCAGATCCGCGCTGGTGCCGACTTCTTCGGAACGGTGCAGGGGAGTGGTCCGCCACATGTAGCGCCAGCTGACCAGGGCGATCCCGATCGGCCAGCGGAGCACGATCCCTAGCCGGTCCGCTCGGCTCGCCGTCGCCATGGCAGGATCGTCCCATGCCCGGCAGCCGTTCCGTGCTGCGGGTACCGGACTGGGAGGTTCACGTTGACCACGGGGGAGATTTTGCGCCGGGTCGGGCTGCGCAGTACGTATCTGCACGCCGCGTCGATGGCGTCAGTGGGACTATGCGTTGGCCTGTGGATCCGCGCGAAGACCGTCGATCAGGACGAACGCGGCAATGCCGAGCGCCGTGCGTTGTTCGTCGGACTGTGGCCCCCCACGCTATGGCTCATCGGCGACTCCGTGCAGAAGGCCGAGTAATTGCGGCAGGAGCTGCTCGGCTCGGTCGACGAGGGCACCGCGCTCGCGGGGCTGCGCGGTCGCGCGGTCAACTACGACCCAGCCCGGGCGCCGCAGGATGGCCGGCCAGACGGGCACTGGCACGTCGACTCCGGCGACGCGGTCATCGGCCAGGAGCTTCCCGGCCCGCCCGTCCGCGGCGGCCCCTGGGAAATGGGATGCGTTCTGGTCCAGCAGTACGAGTTCGTCGAGCCCCGGATCCTGCGCGCCGTCTACCGCGGCGACAGTGAACTCGCGGGTCGCGACATGCTGCTCGAGGGCAGGTTCTTCGGCTTGCGGTTTTATCTCGGCGTCAGGATCGCCGGGGTCATCGATGAGACCAGGGACGCTGACGGCGGCTCCGAGCGGGTCTGGGGCTGGAGCTACCAGACGCTCGAGGGTCACCTGGAACAAGGTCGCCTCAGTTACGAGGTGATCAAGAACCTGGGCACGGGCCGGGTCACCTTCCGCGTGTCCGGCTATTCGCGGGCCGCTCCCATCCCCAGCCCGATCATCCGGTTGGGGTTCGCCCTGTTCGGCCGCTGGACTCAGCGGCGCTTCTACCTGGCCATCCAGCGCCGGATGCGCAGGCTGGTGCAGGCCGCGCAGCGCGGTGGGGCGCTGCCGGTGCCGACGATCCGGGCCGATGGCGTGGTTCTGGCCCCATCGGGAGCGCCGCCGCATCCGCTGGAACGATTCGCCCGGGCCTGGCTGCATCCGGGAACATAGGCCAGGTCATCTCATCGCGGCACCGATGAGTTTCCCCGCACCCCGTCCGTTCCCGCATACCAGGCGCTGGCGATAGCCTGGCCCGCGTGCTTGAACACGTCAAGGTGACGCGGTACGTGACCCCGCTGCGCGAGGGAAGGCGCAGGTGGCGGGAGTCTCCTCCGCGGAGTGCCGAAAGCAGTCGGCCGAGTTCACGTCGATAGCAGGACCTCGAGTTCCGACAGCGACCGGACCACCGTGGTCCCTTCCACGCTCTCCGCTTCCCGAGCCTTCCGGACTATCTGCACCGCCTGGATCCCCAGAGCCGCTGCCCCTGCGCAGTACGTCGCATTGTTGTCGACGAACAGCGCAGCACCGGGCCCAACGTCGAGCTGGTCCAGCGCGTACTGGTAGATCTGAGCCGTCGGCTTTACCGCGCCGACCTCGTTCGACAGGACTAGGGCATCGGCGAGCGCGGCCACCCCGAGCTCGACCAGAAGGTCGCGTGTGTTCTCGTCGCAGTTGCTGACGATGGCGATCTTGATGTCGCGGGACTTGAGCGTACGCAGGAACGGCAGGACGTCGTCGTACAGGCGCCCGGACAGCAGCAGCAGTTCCCGGCTCTTGTCCGCCATCGCGTGCACTAGGTCGGGCCGAGGCTCCACGCCGCACGCCCGCAGGATCTTCCCGTAGGCCTCGGTGATCGAGATCTCGCCGACGGACAGCGCAGGCGCGAGCCGCCCGAACTCGCGGAACATGGCATCCGCGGAGATGCCCGCCAGCTTCGGCAGCTCATTCCTGTGCGCGCTGAAGTCGGTGTGCACGATGGTGTCGTAGGCGTCCAGGAGACATGCGTCGAGGCGGGCCATCTGATCAGGGTAGGCCCCGGCAGCCACCTACTCCCCGTAGAGTTTCCCGCGCTTTCCCGTGTCAAAGATCCGCGAGAGCCTGAGCCGGATCGGTTTCGGGCGAGCCGCTGGGTTCCCAGTCCTGGTCCGGTCGCGCGTACGGATACCAGCGCAAGTCCCGGCCGAGCCGCAACTGCAGGTGGCCCGCGGTGATCCGGTTGCCCTGAATGGTCTCCGCCGCATTGGCCTTGG
>Ga0302325_10027497_pt1 | contig 11788 bp, 7 predicted proteins | sample Palsa_T0_2_FD_201948 | JGI IMG/M metagenome (GOLD analysis project Ga0302325, IMG submission 201948) | Peat permafrost microbial communities from Stordalen Mire near Abisko, Sweden - Palsa_T0_2 | ecosystem: Environmental > Terrestrial > Soil > Palsa > Peat permafrost | place: Sweden: Abisko... | reverse complement strand
TGCATGGGTGACGGGCAGGCCGGCGGCAAAGAACGAGTTTTTGGTGGCGGCGCAACTGGAGAAGTGGAACTTGCTTGCCCAGGCTGGGGAGTATGCAGAGAAGGGATTGAAGCTCGCGGGAGACGATCTCCTGTTGCCATCGAATGCGGGGACGGATGGGTCGGATGCGGCGACCTATGCGCGGATCGAGACCCGGCTGGGTCAGCCGGAGCGGGCGCTGACCACGCTGCTTGTGGCGAAGAGGGTCGCGGACACGCTGCCGGCTTCGGCGATTCTTTCGGCGGATGAGTTGAAAGACGCGAACCTGACGCTGGGGGACTGGCGCCGGCTGGAGAGCGAGCGGCGGCGGAATGCGGCGGCGGGGCCGTTCCAGTCGGCGATGAACGAGATTGGCAACGCGGTGGCGATGTATTACACGCCGGAGCAGAAGCTGGCGTACGCGCAGGTGCTCGATGGGCATCGGCGCGCGGGGGAGGTCGATGCCAGTCTCGCGATCCTGCAGGCTTCGCTGGCGGGATTGAAGGACCGCGAGGCCGCGTGGCGGCGGGAGATGTTGATGGGCGCGGGAGGGCAGGGCGGCGACGACGGGGCATATGTGCAGCTGCAGCGATCGCGGATGCAATTTGCCGAGCTGGGCGCGACGCTTGAGGCGTATGCGCAGACGCGAAGGCTAGAGCAGCGGCAGGGGCTATGGCTGGAGGCGGCGAACGCGTTTCGCGATGTGGGGGATGAAGCTTCGGAGATGCGGGTGCTGCATGACATTCTGGTCGAGAACAATGCAGGTCCGGAGATCAAGGAGCGCTATCTTGCGCTGGTGCTGAGGCGGACGCCGGCAGAGCTGGCGACGTTTGCCGGAGACAAGGATGAAGAGCTGGCGAATGCGGCGGTGAACCTGGCGGTCGCAGCGGGCGGGGATACGCGGGCACGAGCGGCGGGTGGAGACGGAATTGCCTGGGCGGCACTTGAGGCGCGCGGGCGATCGATGCAGCCGGTGTGGCGGCGGGCGTATACGGCGCTGGTGGGGCTTTATTTGAGCGACAGGTCGGAGCGGACGGATGGGGCGTTCAGGGAGGCGCTGGACGACAGGACGCTCGGCGAACGGGTGGGGCATCCGGTGGACCGGGCGGAGCGGCTGGCGGGAGAGACGTGGTTCTACTATGGGATGCGGTACGGGGTCTATCGGACGGCTTCGGGGCAGGGAGATGCGGAGGACTATCTGCCGGCGGGGCTGGAGCTGAGCCCGGCATCGGAGGCGAGCTATGCGGGATTGGCGCAGGCCTATGTGGATGCAGGCAAGACGGACGCGGCGCTGGCGGAGTACGGCCATGCGCTCGAGATCGCGCCGGATGATGCGGGCGTTCATGACGCGATGGCGGTGCTGCTGTGGTCGGCGGGGCGGAAGGATGCGGCGACTGCCGAGTGGCGCGAGGCGCTGGCGACCCTGGGGCGGATTGAGGAACGGGGAGCTGCGCCGGAGAGCTTCTGGAGCGAGTTTGGGGCGGTGATGGAGAACCTTGGGCGCAGGGGCTTGGCGGAGCAGATGCGGGCGGAGATTGAGGCGGTGCTGCGGCCTTACATTGCGAGGAACTCGGAGTATCGCACAAGCGAATTGCTGGGGGCAGTGTACCGGGCCTCTGCGACCCCGGCGGCGGGGTTGGCGTGGGTGATGTCGTTGAGCGAGGCGGCCAAGTCGCCGCTGGACGTGTTGGACTCGGTGGCGAATGCGGCCTGGCTGCCGGAGAGTGAGCGCGAGCCGGTCTACCTGCGAAGGATTGAGCTGGCGCGGGCGGCCGCTTCTCAGGCTGTGAGTCCGGGGGATTATGCGATGACTCGGCTGGGCGGAATCGAAGAGGCGCTAGTGCTGTTCTACGTGCAGCAGGGAGAGGACGCGAAGGCGCGGGCGGCACTGGATGCGATTGCACCTGCGCGACGCGGGGCGGCAGTGCTGGAGCAGGCGCGGATGGTGCTGGCGGCGCGTTCGGGCGGGTTGAATGGGTTGCTTGCAGAGTACCGGGGAGATCCGGGGAAGGCTCCGGATACGCAGGTGCTGCATGGGGTGGTGCGTCTGCTGCTGAATCCGGATCTGCGGATTGGGGAGAACGGGATTGAGGAGAACCGGTTTGAGGAGAACCGGAGGCGACAGTACGCGCCGGATTGGCGGGATGCGCGGGCGATTCTGGAGTTACTGTTGGAGCGGCAGCAGAGGTTGCACGAGGCGGTTGCGACGGACTATCTCGCGCTGGCCGATGCGCGGCTGCATACGGGCGATATCGATGGGGCGTTGGCGCTGTTGCGGCGGATGACGGCGCTCGAAGGAGATGTGTACGCGAACTACGAGATGGCGGCGCGTGAACTGGAGCGCTCGGGACAGCCGGGCGCGGCGGTCGAGTTCCTGACGACGCTGGCCAAGGATGTGCCGTGGGATGCGTCGTTCCGGCTGCGGTTGGCCGAGGCGCAGATGCGGTCGGGCAAGGATGTTGGGCAGGCGCGCACAGGGGTGAAGACGGTGGCGGTGAGCACGGAAGCCGGATACGAGTTGCGGTTGCAGGCGGCGCGCGATCTGGCGGGAGCAGTTGGGAGCACGGCTGGCGGGGCGGCTGGGGGCGGCGCTGGTAAGGCGGGTCTGGGCAGCGCGGAGCTGGACCTGATTGCGGCGGGGAGCCATGATGGGCAGGCGGCGCAGCAGCCATACTTTGCGGCGGCGCGCGTGGCGGCAAGTTCCGCGCAGGGTGCGGTGGGGCGGGCGGGGCTGCTGCTGGAGGCGCTGGCGATTGCGCCGGAGGGGGCGGAGTCGGAGCAGGCGCGGCTGGGAATCTTCGGCGCGGAGTTCGAGATTGGGAACAACGCACTCGCGGCTGCGGCCATCGAGCCGGTGCTGGGGCGGTTGTTGAATGAACAGGCGATCGCCGGGGAGGCGGATGTTTCGCACGCTGCCGGTGAGCGGACAGCCGAGCGGACGGGGGCGGTGGCTTTGGATCGGGCGACGCTGGCCGAGCAGGTCGCGGCGGTGTATGAGCGGCTTGGGCGGGAGGTGGAGGCGGAGCAATATCTTGCGAACGCGATTGCACGGGAGCTGGATGCGGGGCGGCGCGCGGCATTGGAGACGCGACGGAAGGCGATTCTGGATAGGCGGGCATTGGAGGCGGCGAATGCGGCTAGGCGGCCGATGGTTGGGAAGGCGCTTGAGCAGAGCAATCTGGTGCGGCCGCGGATGAGTGCGGCCGAGCTGGCCGAGAGGCGGGTTTTGCCATGAAGAACGTTGGCCGTGCGGATGGGCGCTTAAGGAGTGGCCGACTGCGGAGTGCGTGGCCGATGCTGGCGGTGGTGGCGGCCGTGGCGGGCGCGATCTGGGCGGCGGCGCAGATCGTTCCCGGCACGGCGGAGAAGCCAGTGGCGATGGCGGCGATGCTGCCGCAGGGGGCGCTGCTCTCGATCGAGTCGCCTGACTTTGGCGCGCTGCTGCACGACTGGGAGCGGTCGCCCGAGCAGGCGGCATGGATGAAGTCGGACAGCTACGGGATGTTCTCACGGTCGCGGCTGTTCGGGCGGCTTTCGGAGGCGCAGGAGCAGTTTGCGGGCGCGGCGGGGATGGCTGCGGATGGCGGATTTCTTGACGAGATTGCCGGGACGGACAGCATCTTTGCGTGGTACGACATTGGCAAGCTGGAGTTCCTGTACATTACGCGGCTGGCTCCAGGAAAGGCGGAGCAGACGCGGTTGATGCAGTCGAGGAGCAGCTTCTCCGAGCGGCAGGCGGGCGGTGCGACGTTCTATGTAAGGACGCGGGGAGACGACCCGCGGACGGTGGCGTTTGCGGTGAGCGGAGACTACCTGCTGCTGGCGACGCGCGAGGACCTGATGGCGAGTGCGCTGGCCCTGCGGGCGCATTCGAGCAACGACTCGCTGGCGACCGAGCCGTGGTTCATGGATGCGGGCAAGGCCGCGACGGTTGGCAGCCAGACGCCGGCGCTGCGCATGGCGCTCGATCTGGACCGGATCGTGAAGACGCCCTACTTCCGCAGCTACTGGGTGGAGCGGAATGTGAGCGAGATGAACCAGTATCGGGCGGCGATGGTGGACCTTTACCGGGAGCCTTCGCAGATGCGGGAGGAGCGCGTGCTGCTGCCGAAGTCGGTGGAGGATGCGGGAGCTTCGCAGGCCGAGCTTGGGGAGCTGGCGGCTCTGGCGCCCGCCCGCGCGGCGGTCTATCGTGCGGTGGCGACGGGGGATGCCGCCGTGGCAGAGGCGGCGCTCGATGAGAAGTTGTTGCGGCGCGGACCGACTGCCTACGTTGACACGCGCGTGGCGCCGTCGGTCGATCTTACCGGGCAGGAGACGGGGTCGGCGAGCGATCTGGAGACGAGGATCGATGCGGCTCCGCTGGCGGCGGCGAAGCCTGAAGACCAGACGGAGCAGGGAGAGCGGATGCAGCTGCTGCGCGCGCAGATGGCGGCCACGGGGGTGGTGGGTGTGCTCACGGTGGATTCGAATGAGGCGGGGGAGACGGACGCGGGGGGAGGAATGTGGGTTCCGCTGCACTCGGCGGTGGTGATTCGAGCCGCGAAGGCATGGGACGAAGTTGCGGTTGCAGGGGGCTTGGAGCAGGTGCTGGAGCCCGAGTTGAGCGCGGGCGCGCTGGGACTGGGCTGGACAAGGGTGGGCAGGCAGGGCGGATACGAGAGCCTGGGCCAGGTGCGGCCGTTGCAGATGGCGGTGCGGGGAGATCTGCTGCTGGTTGCGGACGACGCGGCATTGATGGAGGCGATATTGGCTCGCGTGGGGACGGCGGTGCCGGCGGCGCCGATGGAGGCCAGGCTGGTCGGGGGATTCGATCACGATGCGGCGGCTGGCGGGTTTGCGCGGCTGTCGGAATTGATCGATGGGGCCGAGGCGGGCGGCGATGCGAGGCGGGCGCGGGGTCCGGGAACGGAAGGGAGTACGCCGGCGTTCTTTTCAGCAGACCTGGCGGGCCTGAGCCGGACCTTCGCGGCGATGAAGAGCGAACGTGTGGTGGAGCGGCAGGATGGCGCTGTGATGCGCCAGACGGTGACTTACGTTTGGCAGCGCTGAGACGGCTACGGGCGGGCGCGTGGTCGATTACTTGCGCTTCCAGGTCTGGCCGTCGGCGCTGATCCAGAGGTCGCCTGTGTCGGTGGTGAGCTCGAAGGCCAGGGTGGTGGCGGCGGGCTTGGCGGCAGCGGTCGCGGTGACTGAGCTGGCGGCCTTGGCAGCCGTCTGCGGTTTCGGTGGCGTGAGGGCGACTCGCACGGCGCGGCCCGTCCACTGCGCTGGGACCGGCCGCCAGGTTACGCCTGCGTCCTCGCTGCGGAAGAGTGCGCCGGCGGTATCGATGGCAAGCTTGTGCTGGAGGTTGGCGACTGTGGAGAGCGCGGGAAGGCGGCTGGGTAAGATGGGCTGCTCTCGCAGCATAAGAGACTTTTTGGACTCCAGGGTATCCATAGCGGCTCCTGCGACGATGGTCGAGGCGGCGCTGTTTTGAGGCTCGATCGAAGCGGCGTCCGCGAGCGTGACGGTTTGATTTGCGCTGGCTGGCGCAGCCGATGCGGAAGCTGCCGGTGGAGGCGGGAGCACGCCTCCGGAGAAGGCGCCTGTGGCGGTGGCCGCACTGGATGGAGCCGCCGCTCGGGGGGACGCTGCTGGCGGGGGCAGCGGGGCCTGGTACTGCTGACTGAGTGAGTGCAGGGCTGGTGTTCCGAACAGACTGCCCTGACGCGCAGAGACCGGGCCGGCGGCGGATGATTGACGGTGGATGGCTTCGCTGCCGCCTGCTCCTGCTACCAGCGCAGTGTCGGCGCCGAGAGGGCCGGCCAGGGAACCCGCGATAGGCGCCTGACTCGCCGGGCGGAGGCTTCCACCGGACGCCGCGCCGTGGATGGCTTGCCGGCCCGCTGCCGCGGCCAATTCGGCTGGGAGGTCAGGCTTGGGAATCCTGCTGGGGGCGGCGAAGCCGCGGCTTTCCAATGCTGCGTTCGGGCCCTGCCGCGGAGGAACACCGTCGGCGTTGATGGCGTTGACTGCAGTCACTGCTCCCAGGACGCCGAGGGAGCGAGCGGCGATGGCTGGAGGTTTTTGAACTCGCGCGGATGCGGGTCTTGGCGGGGGTGTCTGTGCGGGCGGCGAACCTGCGGGGAGAGTTGGAGATATCGCGTTGAGATAGGCGGTCGTGATAGATGTGGGCTGGCGCCTGGCGATGCCGGTGTTGCGCAGATGGACGGTGAGGATGATGAGGCAGGCGAGCGCGGCTGAGGCGGGCCAGGCGAGGTTCCAGCCGGTGAAGATGCTCCAGCTGGAGGGCTTTCGGCCCGAAAACCAGGGCTCGGGTGTGGCGATGGGCTGCGGCTGTAGCGACTCGTTAGGGCTGGAAGGTTCGGCGAGGTAGACGACAGCGCGGCAGTCGGCGCAGGCGGCGAGATGTGCGAGCGTCTGCTGCCGCTCGTGCAGGGGCAGCGCGTGCTCGATGAAGGCGTTCAGCTGGTCCGCGTCGGGATGCTGGCCGGGTTGGAGGATTTCGCTCATAGTCTGTGTGGCGGAAGCGTGTCTGATTGAAGCGTGTCCGGGTTTAGCGTCCCGGGTTCGGGTGTGGCCGGTTCGGGCTGGACTGGAGTTGGTTGGTCTCGCCTCCCGCGACCCTTCTTATCGGAGAACGAGGTGGAATGAGAAGATTGCAGTAGCGCTCGAAGGTTTATCTCGAGGTCGCGCGGATCGGCGCCCAGCGCCTCTTGCGCGGCTCGCTTGCTGAGACCGCCGGACTGGAGGTTGCGCAGAAGCCGCTTGCGCAGGTCGGAGGTGAGGCGCTTCAGCTTGCGGCTGACGGTGGCTTCGTGGACCTGGAGGAGACGGGCGATCTGGAGCAGCGTCCGCCGGTCGAGGAAGTAGGAGGCGAGCAGGAGCCGGTCCTCGGCGGGAAGGGTTTCGAGGGTGCGGGAGACGGCATGGGCGAGCCGGTCGAGCTCGGCTGGCGCGGGCGGCTCGATGGATGCCGGCGCAGCGGCGGCGCGGGCGTTGGCGCAGGTGTCGAGCGGGGTTTCGCGGCGGGTGCGGCGATGGTGGTCCACGTGGCGCTGAGCGAGTGTTGTACGCAGCCAGCCGAGGAGGGAGCCGCGGCCGGAGTAGGAGGCGAGTGGGGAGTTGCGCCGGCCGCCGCGTTCGCTGAGGCCGAACAGCTCAGCGTAGAGCGAATCGGCGAGGTCGTGGCCCAGCGTGGCGGAGCTGGTGATGGCGATGGCGGCCTGGGTGAGGGGAGCGCGATAGAGGCACAGAAAGCGCTGCCAGGCAGCTTCGCGACCGAGGGCGCAGGCTTGGGAGAGGGCGAGTTCGGGCAGGTGCAGCGCATGGTAGAACGCGGCCTCCTGCGCGGAGGTGGGACGAATCTCCGGCGGCAGGCCGTAGTGGTGTTTGGCGCCGATGGCCGCAAGCGCGGCGCTGAACTCCTCGCGAGTGAGGCCGCAGGTTTCGGCGTTGGCGGCGACCCACAGCTCCTGAACGAGGGTGAGCGGGAGACCGGATAAGGCGGCGTGGGCGAGGTCTGCCTGGGCATCCGGGGAGGCTGCGAGGGTCGGTTCGGCAGACGGCAGGGAGAGGGTCAGCTCGCCGGGCTGGGAGGCCGTATCCACGTCTTCGAAGATACTCCAGTGGTTTGGACTCGACCCGGTAAAGAGTTGCTCAAACGAATGTGCAGGAGAGTTCGAAGAGGAGGTGCGGGACGGTGCCGCCACCGCTCCGCAGCCCCTAGGACGTCTCGATCCGACGCGGCTGCATCCAAACCCTCTAGGAAACATCGGGATTGAGGGACTTCCATGCTCGGAACTTGCAACTGTCCGTCCAGGTATATTGCTCGGCTGGCGCTCGCATCGCTTCTGCTTGCGGCGGCAGGATGCAGCTCCAAGAGCGCGGCGCGTCCGGAGAACTTCATCGTCGGGCTCAACGCCCATTTTCTCGACCATCCCGAATGCCTCTTCCCAGAGTCTCCCGCCTTCCCCTATGAGACCAGCGATCGCGCCAAGACAAAACAGATGAACACTCTGGTCGCCTCTCAACTGCTCACGGTGCAGGAGGAGTTCGACATTCATGCCAGCCGGTACACGCCTACGGCGACCGGAGCCCGCTACGCGCCTCGCTTCTGTTATGGCCACCGCGTGGTCTCGAGCATCGACAGCTTCACCCCGCCGGTCCAGGCCAATGGTTTCCCCGAGACCCATGTGGCGTACCACTACACCATAGAGGACGTCCCGCTGTGGGCCAAGCCCGACGATGTGCGGGCCGCGTTCCCGGCCATGAATCATGCCATCAGCGGCACGGCCACGGACAGGGCGACGCTGGCCGGCACCATCGCAGGCTGGCAAGTCCCGGACTAGAGCGGCGACCTAGCGAGTGAGGTTGCTGGCTGTGGGGCGAATGGGCGAGTGGTCGGACAATCCGATATATCTCTTCCCACAGAGGTCGGAGGAGGTATAGGATTCCTGCATCCGAGAACCCGGGTATGGGCGACGGATCCGTCCCATCAAGGAGAGTCAATTGAGAATAAGCCCTAAGTTTTATGGGGTTCTGGCGTTTGCGGCCATTGCGGTGGTTGTCAGCGGACAGGCGCCGCCGAGCGAACCAGCCCCGCGCGCGGCGATCCTGCCCCGGCCCGACCCGAAAGAGATTCCGCTGCCAGTCATCAAGACCTCGATGGCCCCCATGCCGGGCGTCGATCAGCTTCCCAGTCGTCCTGAGATGCCCGACGTCATGACCCTCAACAACGGGCAGAAGGTCAAGACTGCCAAGCAGTGGGAGCTGCGGCGCGCGGAGATGGAGCGGACGCTTGAGTACTACGCCGTGGGACTGGCACCGCCGCCGCCGGGAAATGTGAAGGGGAAAGAGATCAGCTCCCAGATGCTGCTGGATGGCAAGGTGAAGTACCGCCTGGTTCATCTGACCTTTGGCCCCAACGAGAGTCTGAGCCTGGATATCGGCATCTTTACGCCGGTCGGCGACAATCACGTTCCGACGCTGATCTCGCCCTCTGGAACGCCACCGGGGGCGACCGCACTGCCGCGTCTGGCTTCGGGAGCCAATCAGGGGCGCAATGAGGATGTGCTGCTGGTGACTGGGCCGGCTGCTCCCGGAGCGGGCGGTCCAGGCGGCTTTGGCGGGCCGGCGGGTCCGCGTGGCGCAGGCCCGAATGGAGCTGGGGGCGCACCCGTCGCGGGTATGGGCGGACCGGCTGGCCCTGCGGCCGCCAGATCACCCGGACCTGCCGGCGCGGCGGGAGTCCCAGGCACAGCAGGAGCTGCTGGCGCTCCACGCCGAGGCGGCTTTGGAGGCCCCCGCACCGCGGAGCAGATCGCCGCAACCAACCAGGCGATCCAGCACGGCTACGCCTACGTCACCTTCAACAACGGCGACTGCGGCGAAGACACGACCCTGCGCAACGCCGACGGAAGCTGGGCCTATCGCACTACGCGATTTTTTCCCGCGTACCCCAACTATGACTGGGGATTGCTGCGCGCCTGGGCATGGGGAGTCTCGCGCATCGTGGATTATTTGCAGACCGACCCGTCGATCGACAAGACCAAGCTGATCGTTACCGGGGTGTCGCGCACGGGCAAGTCTGCGTTGATCGCCGGCGCATTCGACGACCGCATCGCGATGGTCGCTCCTGTGGCAAGCTCGGGTGGGGGCACGCCTGCATACCGGTTCAGCGGCTCGGTGCCGGACCGGGGCGGCAAAGAAGGTCTGACTGAGATGGTGCGCAAGTATCCCAACTGGTACTCGGACCATCTCCATCAGTTTTGGGGGCAGCCGGACAAGTTGCCGTTCGATGAGCACTGGTTCATTGCGCTCTGCGCGCCGCGGCCCTTCCTCTCGCTCGAAGGCGACCACGACCAGAACGTCAATCAGAATGGCGTGTACCACTCGCTGATTGCCGCCAAGCCGGCTTACGACTTTCTCCACGCTTCGGACGACATCGGCATCAGTTTTGCGGACCGTCCGCACGGCATGGTGCAGGGAGATTGGGATGCCCTGCTCGCCTACGCCAATAAATTCCTGCTGGGCAAGCCCGTCACGCGCTCCTTCGATCAGTACCCGCCGGGAATTGGTCCGAACGTCAAGTAGACGTCCGCCGCCCGCCCATTTCGCCCTGAGGCCGAATTTGCGCCGGAGTGTGCTGCTCCGGATTTACTCCTGGCCGCCTGGACGGCTTTCGAGTACCGCTCGCATTCGGGGGAGGCATTGAGGTTGTGTCTCCTGAATCGCTGGCAGGCGCCTGCTGTATAGTTTACGATGTGTGGGTAGCAAACTACATAGATGGGCTTGCGCGATGAGAATTCGCGATCGGCTCGCCAAGCCATCGGGGAAGCGGCAGCGGGGGATGACGGGGCGAACAGAACGTGAATGGAGGGGAAAAGCTTTCTCTTTTGAGTGCAAACTTGCATTCCAAACGTCTCTTAGCTGCGTACTTACTTTCAAAGTGACTTCTCACGGAACTTGCTGACCAGCGTGTCCGTAGTTAGGGCAGCGATTCTGAGGAGAAACATTGTCCCGGCGATTTCTTCGATAGTTTCGATCGTAAGGAGAAGGCTTCGGACGAGAGATTGCAATGGTGGCAGAAACGCCGAATCGATCCAGACGATAGAACGATTTTCACGAAACCATCTGTCCCAGGTGTGCGTATTGCGAATGGTGATCCCAAGAAAAAGGATGGGTGCGAATTGATGACCGAGCGGGATGTGCGCAGGCCGGGATTCGGCGGAAGGCTCCTGCTCTTATGCGCGATTGCGTGGCTGAGTGTGGCAAGTCTCGCGATGGCTTCGGAGTATCACGGACAGATTACTTTCGGCGGATTGCCAGTCCCGGGGACGACCGTAACGGTGACGGCTACGCAGGGCAGCAAGAAGGCGGTCGCGATCACCGATGCACAAGGCGTCTATTCGTTTCCCGACCTGGCGGATGGGACGTGGACGATCGACATTGAGATGACCGGCTTCGCGCCGGTCAAGCAGGAGGTAACGGTCGCGCCGAATGCGCCGGCCGGGACGTTTGAGATGAAGCTGCTGTCGCTGGACCAGATCCGGGCGGCGGCCAAGCCGGTAAAGGTTGAGGCAGCGCCGGTGATGGCGGCGAGCGCGGTGGGGCCGGAGAGTAGCGGCACGGCGGCTGCGAGCAAGAGTCCGGCTGCGACGAAGAGCGCGACGGCAAAGACTAACGACGCCAAGGCGGCGGTTCCGGAAGCTCCGGCCGCGGCGCCCGCGCCTGATCCGAATGCGCAGCAGGCCAATGATGGATTCCTCATCAATGGCAGCGTGAACAACGCCGCGACGTCGCAGTTCTCGCTGTCGCAAGCGTTCGGCAATGGCCGCAGCGGGGGCAGGTCGCTATATAACGGGGGACTTAGTTTGATTCTGGACAACTCGGCGCTCGATGCCAAGCCATTTTCCGTGACCGGGCTGGATTCGCCGAGGCCGGATTACAACAATATTGTTGCGGGCGTCACGTTTGGCGGGCCGCTGAAGATACCTCATCTGATGCCGCGCGGGCCCAATTTTTTCATTTCCTATCAACGGACGCAACGCAGCACAGATACGACGCAGCAGGCTTTGGTGCCCACTGCGGCGGAATGGGGTGGAAATTTCTCGCAACAACTGAGTGCGACCGGGCAGGCGATCTACGCGCCCACGACGGGACTGTCGCCGGCCTGCCTCAGCGCCCCCGGAGTCGCGCCTGGCTCGGCTTTCGCCGGTAACATCGTTCCGGCCGCCTGCATCAGCGCTGTTGCAGAGAATTT
>Ga0302325_10027496_pt1 | contig 11788 bp, 7 predicted proteins | sample Palsa_T0_2_FD_201948 | JGI IMG/M metagenome (GOLD analysis project Ga0302325, IMG submission 201948) | Peat permafrost microbial communities from Stordalen Mire near Abisko, Sweden - Palsa_T0_2 | ecosystem: Environmental > Terrestrial > Soil > Palsa > Peat permafrost | place: Sweden: Abisko... | reverse complement strand
CTTGAATTATCGTATCAGGCGCAAAAGGACTTCCGTGACATTCTCTCGTACACTCTGAGCAATTGGGGCGAAGCGCAATTGGCAAAATACCGCGCCGGCATTGATGACGCGCTCCGCGTTATTCTCCTCAATCCAGCCGCTGGCCGTCCTTCGGTGAAACCAACCCTTAAAGTCCTGCCTGTGGGACATCACCGCATTTTTTTTCGCACAGCGGAGGGCACTATTTGTATTGTACGCATTTTACACAAGCGCATGGATACGTCTCGGCATTTGTGAGTTCTGGAAAAAAATTCAACCACGAAGACCATGAAAGACACGAAGAAAAATGGCTCTTTCAAATCTTCGTGTTCTTCGTGCCCTTCGTGGTGAAAATCAGTTGGCCGTTCGTCGCGCTTAAGCGATGGCCGTCAAACGCGCTGCAGGCTCCTTCGCCAGGCTAGTTTTGACTTTGGCCACGACCTGGCTGGTGGTCAGTCCGTATTTTTCGCGCAAGTGATCGACCGTCGTAGCGTGCTCGATAAATTGGTCCGGCCAGCCCACCCTCTCCACCGGTGTGGCGATCTGTTTCTCGCTCAGTAATTCCAAAACCGCCGCCCCATAACCCCCTGGCAAAACGTGGTCTTCAATGGTGACCACCAATTCTGCGGCGCGCGCAAAAAATTCCGTCACACCGGCGTCTAACGGCTTGGTGAAACGGGGGTTGATCACGGCGCAATCGAATCCTTCCGCTGTCAATTGCACGGCGGCTTGCTCGGCAATACGATGCATGTTGCCCAAGCCAAAGAGAGCCACTTTACGGCCCTGACCGGAAAAGTTGCGCGTGATTTCGGCTTTGCCGATCTCCAACATAGCCGGTTGTTCCTTGATGGCGACGCCTTCGCCCGCGCCGCGTGGATAACGGATAAAAACCGGGTGCTTTTGATGCGTGGCGGTGAACATCATATCGACCAATTCATCTTCGTTCCTCGGCGCCATTGCGATAATTTTTGGCACGCAACGCAAGTAGGCGATGTCGAATAACCCGTGGTGCGTCGGCCCGTCGTTGGCAGAAAGCCCGGCGCGGTCCATGCAAAAAATCACCGGCAAATCCTGCAAGGCCACATCGTGCACAATGCAGTCGTAGGCGCGTTGCAGGAAAGTCGAGTAAATGGCCACCACGGGATGAAATCCCATCGTCGCCATCCCCGCCGCGAAAAGAACCGCGTGCTCCTCGGCAATGCCAACATCGTAATAACGGCGCGGCATGGCCTTTTCCAAGGCTTTCAGGCCGGTGCCGCTCGGCATGGCGGCGGTGATGCCGACAATCGAATTATCCTTCTGGCAAAGTTTAACCATAGTTTGCCCGAACACATCCTGGTAATTCGGTGGTGTGCCAGGTTTGACCGCCGGCGTGTCGCCCGTGATCGGATCGTAAGGCCCGAGGCCATGGAATTTTTCCGGGAAATTCAAGGCCGCCTCATAACCTTTGCCTTTCTTGGTCAGAACGTGCAACACCACCGGCTTATCACTAGCCTTGGCATATTCGAGCGAGCTGATCAAAGTTGGCAAATCGTGCCCATCAATCGGCCCGAGATAATGCAATCCCATTTCCTCGAAGATCAGGCTATTGCCGTGGCCGCCGCGCCCATCGGCTTCGACCCGCTCCTCGTTCTGTTCCATCGCCACCTCCGCAAAAGCGCTCTTGATGGCCTCCTCGGCTTTGTGCCCCAACTTAAGCGCGAGCGATCCTTTGGGCATTCGCTTGACCAGACGACCGACGTCGCGTTGCAATTGATTATAGCGGGGGTTGGTGATGAGCTTGTTGAGATAGGCGGAAATGGCGCCGACGTTTTTGGCGATGCTCCACTCGTTGTCGTTAAGAATTCCGATGAAGCGCCGCGTGGTGTGGGCAATGTTGTTAAGGCCCTCGAAGGAAATACCGTTGGTCAACGCCGCATCGCCAAAAATGCAGACGACATTTTCGTCCGAACCGCGCTGATCGCGCGCGGCGCACATGCCAAGTGCCGCCGATAGCGCCGTGCCGGCATGGCCCGCGCCGTAACAATCATGCTCGCTTTCCGTCCGCAGCGAAAAACCGTTCAAGCCGTTCGTCGTGCGAATGGTATCGAACCTGTTCTTGCGTCCGGTCAGCAATTTATGCACGTAACTCTGATGGCTCACGTCCCAGACAAATTTGTCATGAGGCGTGGAAAAAACGCGGTGCAAGGCAATCGTCAACTCGACGACGCCGAGGTTGGGGCCGAGATGACCGCCGTTCTTGGCCAGCTTGGTGATCAACTCGTGCCGGATTTCACCCGCCAACTGGCTGAGTTGTTCCGGCGTTAATTTTTTGACGTGCGATGGATGATCAACCATGTCGAGATAACGATTCATTCAGTTTCCTCCGAAGAGGTTAAAGGTTTGAGCGAGAGCCCGCCCTTGGCATTTTTCTCCAATTGTTGAACTTTCACTTCCGCTTCGTTCAGTTTGCTTTGGCAAAGAGCGGTCAGGCGCGCGCCTTCCTCGTAACGCGCCAGCAATGTCTCCAAAGGCAAATCCTGCGCTTCCATCGACTCGACAATCGTCTCGAGCCGTTTTAGCGCATCCTCGAAGGGAAGATCTTGGAACTCAAGCGCGGCTTTGTCCGCGCCCTTTGCATTAGACATCGGCGGCAAAGTAGTGGAACACGCGCGACTCGTCCAGTGTTAAGAAATGGCGTCGCCCGCGCAGAGCAACTTGGCTGACCTGGGAAGCATCGAAAGAGGTTTTTCACCACGAAGGGCGCGAAGGACACGAAGTTTTGAAAGACCGAATTAGGGTGGCTGTTTTTATTCCCTTGCCTAACATTCCTCTGCCGTGAGTCTTTGCTTTATTTCGTTTTATTCCTTCGTGTTCTTCGTGCCCTTGTGGTGAAAATCAATTTGTGGCTGGCGTTGCCCTTGCTTGCAAACAAATTTTCCCATTGCCCGCCAGGAAATTCTGGCAGACCATCAACTCCCGTATTATGACGCTCCACCTCCGGTCACTGGTTTTTGCAGTTTTAGCCTTGCTCAACTTCGCTGCCAACGCGGCGGATTCTCCTGAGTCGCCTCCGGCAAAATCCTGGGCCGACATGATTGCCAGCAAGAAGGCCATGCCTGGATTTTTCCCGCTCTATTGGGACGCCAAGGAAGGCAAGCTCTGGCTCGAAATTTCGCGTTTTGACGAGGATTTTCTTTATTACGATTCTCTTCCGGCCGGTCTCGGCTCCAGCGATGTCGGGCTTGATCGCGGCAGCCTGGGCCGGGAGCGCGTCGTCCATTTCACCCGCGTTGGGCCGAAGGTCCTGCTTTTCGAATCCAATCTCGGTTTCCGCGCCGAGGAAGGCTCGGCAGCCGAGAAACACGCCGTGGCCGACTCGTTCGTGCAATCGGTCATCACCGGCTTCAAGGTTGCGTCCGAAGACGGCGGGCGCGTCCTTGTCGATGCCACCGATTTCTTCGTGCGCGATGTGCATGGCGTGGCCGAAACGCTCAAGAGAAGCAAACAAGGCGACTTTAATATTGACGCTTCGCGCAGTGCGGTCTATCTGCCGAATACCAGGAACTTTCCCAGCAATACCGAGGTCGAAGTTACTTTGACCTTCACGGGCACAACCAGTGGAGAGCTGCTGCACGCGATTGCCAGCGAGCCCAATGCAATTACTTTCCGCGAGCACCACTCTTTCGTGCAACTTCCACCGCCCGGTTACGTGCCGCGGGCTTTCGATCCGCGGGCGGGATATTTTTCGCTCAGTTATGCAGATTATGCTTCGCCCATTGGCGAGCCGTTGCAGCGCCAGTTCATAACCCGCCATCGTCTCCAGAAAAAAGATCCCACCGCCGCGCGCAGTGAAGCTGTCAAACCGATTGTCTATTATCTGGATCCCGCCACGCCCGAACCGATTCGCAGCGCTTTGCTCGAGGGCGGCCGCTGGTGGAGTCAGGCTTTCGAGGCGGCGGGCTACATCAACGCGTTCCGCGTGGAAATGCTGCCCGAAGACGCCGATCCCATGGACATCCGCTACAACGTCATTCAATGGGTGCATCGCATCACGCGCGGTTGGTCCTACGGCGGCTCCATCACCGATCCGCGCACCGGCGAGATTATTAAGGGCATGGTCACGCTCGGCTCGCTGCGCGTGCGCCAGGATTACTTGATCGCCGAAGGCCTGCTCGCGCCCTACGAAAACGGACGAACGAATTCGCCGGAAGCGGAGAAAATGGCCCTCGCACGCCTGCGCCAACTTTCCGCCCACGAGCTCGGCCACACCCTTGGCCTCGCGCACAATTTCATTGCCAGCGCCGAAGGTCGCGCTTCGGTGATGGATTATCCCCCGCCCTTCGCGCAACTTAAGGCGGACGGCACAGTTGATCTTTCCGACGCCTATGCGGTCGGCATCGGCGCATGGGACAAAGTGGCCATCGCTTACGGCTACCAGGATTTTCCCAAAACCACCGACGAAAAGCACGCCTTAAGCGATATTCTTGACTCCGCCCGCGCCCACGGCCTGATTTTTCTCACCGATCAGGACGCGCGCCCGGCCGGCAGCGCCCATCCGCAGGTTCATCTTTGGGACACCGGCACCAACGCAGTTGACGATCTCAAGCGTATGCTGGCCCTTCGCGCCGCAGTGTTGGGGCGCTTTGGCGAAAGTGTCATTAAGATCGGACGCCCGCTAGCCACCATCGAAGAGACGCTCGTGCCTGCTTACCTAATGCATCGCTACCAGCTTGAGGCCGCCGCCAAATCCATCGCCGGCGTCTATTATACTTATGCGCTGCGTGGCGATGGGCAAACGCCGCTGACACCGGTCGCCCCTTCGGAGCAACGGCGTGCGCTTGACACAATTCTAGGCTCGCTCGCGCCTGAGGCGTTGCAACTTCCCGAATCGCTCTTGAAAATAATTCCACCGCGACCGGAAGGATTTTCCCGGACGCGCGAGCTCTTCGCCAATCATACCGCCGAAATTTTCGATGCGCTCGCGCCCGCCGAAGCGGCCGCGGACATAGCGTTTAATGTCCTCTTGGATCCCGGACGAGCCGCACGATTGATCGAGCAGCACGCCCGCGATCCAAAACAGCCCGGGCTGGACGAAATGCTTGACACAATCTTCGCCGCCACCTGGGGAAAGCCCGCCAGCGATGATTACACAGGCGAAATTCAGCGCTCAGTGAATTATTCCGCGCTGGCGCACCTCATCGATTTGCACGCCAACCCCGCTGCCACCCCGCAAACCAAAGCCGTGCTCCGTCTCAAGCTGGCGGCGCTGGCCGACGACCTGGGGAGAATTGGCGGCAATGAGGTCTTGCCGGCGGCTCAACGCGCGCATCTCTTGGAAGGTCACAGGATCATTACAGATTATTTCGCCCATCCCAAAGATTTCGTACCGCCGACCATCGTCCCGCCACCGCCCGGAATGCCGATTGGGGATATTCTTGACTGCGGTTGGGAAGATCGCTGAATTTACGAGAGTTGCTGCGCGATAGCGCATTCCCCTCTCCACGGTAGGGCGAGACTCTGTCGAGCCCCAACATTTCCCTACGAAATCGAGTCAGGGCTCGACGGAGTCCGCCCTACCTTTCAGGAAAAACCTACACCTCCGAAATTCCTTGAAACTTTTCCCTTTCAGGCGTGTCCTTTCCTTATGAAAAGACTTTTCGCATCCTTTGTTTGCCTCGGCCTTTTGCATCTTTGCGGTTGCAGCTTTGTTGGAATTCACGGTTCGGGCGTGGCCAAAACGGAGACCCGCCCGGTCGCCTCGTTTTCCAAGATCGAACTCGCCGGCTCGCCCGATGTCGAAGTCACCATCGGTTCCCCGCAATCGCTGGTCGTCACGGCCGATGACAATCTTCTCCCGATCATCGAGACGAAAGTGGCGAATGGCACACTCCAAATCGGTTCCAAGCAATCGTATGAAACCCACCTCGGTATCAACGTGAAAATCACCGTGGCCAAGCTAGAAGCCGTCTCGGTCAGCGGCTCCGGCAACATCCACGCCACAGGTTTGACGGCGGGCGATATGGACGCCACCGTCACCGGTTCCGGCGACGTTATGCTCAAAGGCGCGATCAACCTATTGAGCGGCCAAATAACGGGCTCAGGCCAATTGCAGGCCGGGGACCTTGCCGCCAAAACCGTCCGAGTCGGCGTGACGGGATCGGGCGACGCCAACGTTCATGCCACCGAAGAACTCGAGGCCAGCGTCACAGGTTCAGGCGACGTGAAATACTCCGGCAACCCCGGCAAAGTGCAGAAAAGAGTAACCGGCTCCGGAAGTATTTCCAAAGGCTAGATAAAACGAGTTTGGTAAAGTCACAGGCTGACAAAAATTACTTTAAGTCGCTTAGATCGGATTAAGCGCTCCAGTGCAAGCCGCTGCGTGGCCGGTTTGGTCAGCGGAACCGGCTTGATCCAAGAGAGTCACCCCCGCGCTTCACTTCCCCGTGGTCGCCGCTCCGGGCACCGCAGCCAAGCGTCGGAGCGCCTCATCGAGCACGGCCTCGGCCTCGCTCAACCGGCCGGCTTGCAGGAGCGGCTCAAGCCTTTCCTCGACATAACTGCCAATCGGGCCCGGATCGCGACCCGCCGCCTGCCATTTCCTAAACCCCGCCTGCACCGCCACCATCTTGCGCTGGACGCGCAACTGCGGGGTATCGGTAGCCGGCTTTTCTCGTAAGAGATCTCCCGCCAGAAACTTGCGGTAAGCGGCCAGCGCCTCCTGGCCAAAGGCGCTCTTCACCAAGAGGTCGGGCAATTCCTGACCGGTCGCGCCAGTGTTAATCGACACCAGCGTTGCCCCATGGTTGTAGTGCCAGCCGAGGTAGGTTTCCCAGTCCACCGCTCCACCGGCCATGCCAGCGTTGGCTTCGACCCCGCCCCATGGGGGGTTGCCGCGCTTTTGCAGTTCGCCGTAAAGCGCGCCGAAATCCGCAGCCAGCAGCCCGACCGGGTAAGTCGTCCAGCCCGGGCGCGACCAGGCATTGAAGGCCACGCTGGCTGGCGAGCTGGACTCGGGCATCTGTGGAGCGACATGGGTGTAGAGTCTTTGCTGCGGCACGCCTGCTTCCGCAAGCTGGCGGCACCAGAAACCGACTGTTTCCTGCACCACTTCGGCCAGCGCCTTTTGCAGGTCCGCCGGCGGTTTCTCTTGTGTGTAACCCCGGTCCAGCAGCGCCCGGTAGCCAAGCCGGCCCCGGGGCATGTGGTCCTCCGCCATCAGTTTCGCCGTTTGCGGGTCTGGGTTCGACCAGTTATCGATGCCCGGCTCAGAGCCGACCAGCACCCCGGCAAACAAGTGCCCCTTACACTCGCGCTCGAGCAGAGCCAGCTCTTCCTTGAGCGGCGGCGCAATCACGTCCTGAACCAGACGCCTTACTTCTGAGCGGTAGGCCGCGCTCGTTAGGCAAGGAGGCGGGGCGATACGCTCGACCACATCCCAGTTGAGATAGCGCGTCTTGGCGGGCGGGCCGTCCCAACCGAACCATTCGACATTCATCCGGTTGGCGGCTTTGTAGCCGGGCTGGTTCGTGTCAAACCAATTCCATAGGTCGGTTCGGCTACGCCATTGGGTATGGAAATCGAAGGACAGCATGACCGCCAGATCGTGGACACGCGCCATGGTGAAGGCCTCGTGAATACGCGTCGGCAATTGTTTCTCCTCGTCGAAGGCCGACATGACAACACCGAAGCCAAGTATGCGCGAGTGGCTCCCAACGTCGGCGCCGAGCTGGTGCGCCAGTTCCAACACCTTTTCGGGCTCTCGCCAAAAAAGCAAAAAGCGCGGCTCACTCGGCGCCGCAGGCTCCGCCTCAACGCTCGTTGTGAAAACTGGCTCCGCTGACTTTGCGCTGGGGTTGGCCATCAGCCCCAGGATCAGCAAACGCCCGAGGGAACAGCCCCGTGGCCCGAGTAAAGCTAGAATGTTCATTGATACGCTATCCCAAGATACAGTTTGCCGATCGCTCAGTAAATCGGACATTTACCTGAGTCTTGGGCCTCCAGGGCCGATTCCGGAAACGCACTCCACATATGGCTTACGATTTGAATTTTACAACTCTGAAGAAGTTGAGCAGCAGGCGCGTATCGCGTCGATATATCCCTTTCAGGTATTTACATTCGACGTGAAGCACCCAAGGTAGCTCGTTCCTTGCAACCTTGGGCTGAATGCCACAATCCCCTTGGGATTGGCGGGGCCTGCCAACGATCAACTAAACGCCGCCTTGTATTCCACTGAAAATAGCGAAAAGCCTGCCGCCAAAAGATCGCACTTGCAGTCCCAATTAATTATGGTATGATGGTCATGTTAACAGGGCTTGAGGGTTGTTCTTTGAAATTTGGGACAAGAGGTCAGCGGCAAGAGGCGCGGTTGCAAAACCGCCGGCGGTCCTGTTCTGGTCGATCGGGATCGCGGGCTACGCGTCGTAAGTCGTTGATTTCCATGATAATTTCGGATAATTCCGCATCGTTTTTCGAGGAAACGGATCGGCCTTCATTCCAGCCGATCCGCCAAGCTCGAAAAAGAAAGGAAATTCTCCGAAGAGCTGCCGGTGTGGTGTATCCATCACGGATCAGCGTGGCTGGCGCGTTCAGTCGTACCGAGTCAAAGCAAATCAAACCAGTTTCCCATCCATTATTGGTAGGGCGGCGCCGCCGCCAAGGAGGCGGAGGAGCACCTCCGCCCCACCAAAAACAACCTCGGTCGCACCAAGTCGCACCAAATCAAGCCAACTGAGGCCCCTCATCCTAACCTCTCCCCGTGGGAGAAGGGAAAGCTGGGGGGCATTTCCTGTTGGGTGACCAGCGTCCGGCTAGTTCTGTTGCCCGAATTTGGCGGCCAACGGGAGACAATTTCACCCTCGCCTTCATGGACAGGGATGGGGTGAGTTGGCCATTATCGCGCCTAATCAAACCCAGTCAAACCCAGTCAAACCAAAAACGACAGAATGTACCGAAATCCGCGCAGAGGACGACCAGAAGCTTCGGACCAGAAACACCGCCCCTTGCAAAATTCAGCATTGGGCCAGAATTCCAACATTCCTTCCTTATTTCATTGAATGAGGCAAGCAACCGATATAGGCTAAGTTGGATTTTTGATTGCCATGCACGCCGCTCAATCAGTCAAAACACAATCCCCCCGGAAAAAACCGGCGGGGAAGAGTCCCGGTGTGCCCACGATCGCGCCTGGCCAGGTTGTTTCAGAGTTGGAAAAGCATCTGTTGGTGGACGGTTTCAAGCTCGTCCTGGATTTGGCCAAGAGCCGAGGTTCGACATTGGTCGATGCCGCCACCGGCAAAAGCTTCATTGATTTCTATTCCTTCTACGCTTCGATGCCGGTCGGGTTTAATCATCCCTATTTCGATGATCCGGTGGTCCACGCCGATTTGCTCGCCGCGTCCAAGATCAAAGTGGCCAATTCGGATGTCTATTCGGTTCCTTACGCCACCTTCGTCGAGACTTTTGCGCGCGTGATGGGGCTGCCGCCCCTGGAACGCTACTTTTTTATTGATGGCGGAGCATTGGCGGTCGAGAACGCCCTCAAAGCGGCCATGGATTGGAAAGTGCGCAAGAACATCGCCGCCGGGCGCGGAGAACGCGGCACGGAAATTCTCCATTTCACCGGCGCCTTTCACGGCCGCAGCGGCTACACGCTGAGCCTGACCAATACGGAGTCGCGCAAGACCGATCTTTTTGCCAAATTTCCCTGGCCCCGCGTCAGCGCGCCCTTCCTGGATTTTTCGCTGCCGGAAAATGAGCGCCGACAGAACGCGATCGAAAAGGAAAAGCTGTCCGAGGATCAAATCCGCCGTTTCATCGCCGAGCGCGGCCAGGACATCGCCGCCATTATCATCGAAACCGTCCAGGGCGAGGGCGGGGATAATCATTTTCGCGGCGAATGGTTGCACTTGCTGCGGCGCATCTGCGACGAAAATGAAATGCTTTTGATCTTCGACGAAGTGCAGTCCGGCATGGGTGTGACGGGCAAGAACTGGTGCTGCCAGCATTTTGACGTGCTGCCCGACCTGCTAGTCTTTGGCAAAAAAGCCCAGGTCTGCGGCGTCATGGCCGGACCGCGCCTCGACGAAGTCCCAGAGAATGTTTTTCGCCTGCCGAGCCGCATCAATTCCACCTGGGGCGGCAATTTCTGTGATTACGTCCGCTCGACGCATTTATTGCGTATTGTTGACAATGAAAATTTGGTGAAAAACGCCCGCGTGCAGGGCGCGCGCCTGCTCGAAGAACTGCGCCAAATCTCACGGAAACATGCGGTGATGACGGCCGTGCGCGGGCGAGGATTGCTACTGGCATTCGACCTGCCTAACCGCGCCTTGCGTGATCGATTCTGGACGGGTGCCTACCAATTGGGCCTCCTGGTGTTGCGCAGCGGCGAGCGCTCCATTCGCCTCCGTCCCGTCATGGATCTCAAAGACCGAGTCATCGAATCCGCTTTGGATATCATCGAGGCCGAATGCAAACGCCTCACAATTTGATATGAGTCGTATCTATGCAATGGGGAGCGCGGTCGTCCCGACCGCATCCAGTTGGCGTCCCGCCGACTGGTCCCTTCTTAACACAACTCACTTTTCAGTGGGCGGCCCGAATTCCTTAAGGCCTTCGGCGAGACGCCGAAGGCGGCAGTCGAGACGACCGCGCTCCCAAATCCATTGAAGACAACCAGACAAAAAGCGCCGGCACCGTTGGCCATTCTTGAAAAGCTAGGTTTGACGCGCGAAAATGCCGGGGCCTTTGACGGACAATGGTTCGGCGATGGCCCGGTGCTCAAAAGCGTTTCTCCTATTGACGGCAAGGTGCTCGCCTCGGTGCGCACGGCGTCGGCGTCTGATTATGATCGGACGGTGGAAAAAGCGGCTGTGGCCTTTGCGATCTGGCGCTCTGTGCCTGCGCCCAAACGCGGCGAGCTGATCCGCCAATTCGGCAATGCCTTGCGCGCAGCCAAATCGGATATGGGCCGCTTGGTCACGCTGGAATCCGGAAAAATCCTAGCCGAAGGCGAAGGCGAGGTGCAGGAGATGATCGATATTTGCGATTTCGCCGTCGGCCTCTCGCGTCAACTATACGGCCTGACCATGCCTTCGGAACGGCCCGGCCATCGCATGTCGGAACAATGGCATCCCCTCGGCGTCGTCGGCATTATTTCGGCCTTTAATTTTCCAGTCGCCGTCTGGGCCTGGAACAGCGCGCTGGCGATTGTTTGCGGCGACGCCACTCTTTGGAAGCCGTCCGAGCAAACACCGTTATGCGCGATTGCGACCATCAAAATCGCCGAACGCGTTTGCCGTGAACAAGGCGTGAACCCGGCTTTATTCAGCCTCGCGGTGGGCGGACGCGACTTAGGCGAAAAAATGGCCGAGGACAAATGTTTGCCACTGATTTCCGCGACGGGCTCCACCCATATGGGCCGCGAGGTCGGCCAAAAAGTTCAGCGCCGCCTGGGCCGCACCTTGCTTGAACTTGGCGGCAACAACGCCATCATCGTCGCGCCTTCGGCGGATTTGGAGCTGGCGACGCGGGCGATTCTTTTCGGCGCGGTCGGCACGGCTGGGCAACGTTGCACCAGCACGCGCCGTGTTTTTGTGCATCAATCGTTGCAGAAGGAATTGACGAAACGGCTCGTGGCCGCCTATCGGCAAGTGCCCATTGGCAACCCGCTGGAAAGCGGCACGTTGATGGGGCCGCTCATCAGCGAGATAGCCGTCGAAAATATGCAACAAGCCTTGGGCCGCCTGCACGCGGACGGCGGAGAAATTCTTTACGGCGGCAAATTATTGAC
>Ga0302325_10027495_pt1 | contig 11788 bp, 14 predicted proteins | sample Palsa_T0_2_FD_201948 | JGI IMG/M metagenome (GOLD analysis project Ga0302325, IMG submission 201948) | Peat permafrost microbial communities from Stordalen Mire near Abisko, Sweden - Palsa_T0_2 | ecosystem: Environmental > Terrestrial > Soil > Palsa > Peat permafrost | place: Sweden: Abisko... | reverse complement strand
GCCAAGTGCATTTGGGCCCGATCATCAACGACGTACAGCGCGAACGGGTCGATCGCATCGTCAAAGACACCGTTGCAAAAGGCGCGAAGCTGGCCACAGGCGGTACCCACCAGGGCAACTTCTATACAGCGACCGTCTTGACCGGGGTGACGCCCGGCATGCGCGCGTTCGACGAAGAGATCTTCGGGCCGGTCGCACCGATCACGACGTTCGCGTCCGACGAAGAGGCGATCGAACTTGCGAATAAAACGGAGTACGGTCTCTCGGCGGCGGTGCACTCGGCATCGCTACCGCGTGCCCGGCAAATCGCCAAGCGCCTGCGCACGGGCATGGTCCACATCAACGATCAAACCGTGAACGATGATCCGCGCATCCCGTTCGGCGGAATCGGGGCATCCGGCAACGGCAGCCGTCAAGGCGGACGCGCATCGCTCGACGAGTACACGACGTGGCACTGGTCGACCGAACACGATACGCCGCCGATGTATCCATTCTAAGAGGGGTCTAGGAGGCGGATATTCCGGCCATTTTGGCGTAGTTGTCGGGCGATGCAAGAACTCGCACAGCAGATCGTCGGCGGGCTAGCCACCGGCTCGATTTTCGCAAGCTTGGCGCTTGCGCTCGTCTTGATCTATCGCTCGATGAACGTCGTCAACTTCGCGCAGGGCGAGATGGCGATGCTCTCGACCTTCGTCGCGTGGCAGCTCGTGGCGGTCGGGGTGCCGATGTGGGCGGCGTTCGCGATCACGCTGGTGCTCGCGTTCGCAGCGGCGGTGATCGTCGAGCGCGTGGTGATTCGGCCGGTCGAGCGGGCGCCGCAGCTCACGATCGTCATCGTCTGCCTCGGGCTCCTGATCGTTTGCAACGGGATCGCGGGCTGGATCTGGGGCTATACGATTAAGAATTTTCCAAGCCCATTTCCGCCAACGTCGATTACGCTCGGAGGCGTGAGCCTAAGCCTTCAAGATCTCGGCGTGATCGGCGTTTCACTCGTAACGCTGCTCGCGGTCTACTTGCTCTTCCAAAAGACGAAGTTGGGGCTCGCGCTGCGTTCCGCCGCGCTGTATCCCGAGCAGAGCCGGCTGATGGGCATTCGCGTGAGCTGGATGCTTGCGATCGGGTGGGGCCTCGCGGCCGTGGTTGGCGCGGTCTCCGGCATCATGATTGCACCCGTCGTTTTTCTCGAACCCAATATGATGCAAGGCATCCTCGTCTATGCCTTCGCTGCGGCAGTTCTCGGCGGCATTGAGAGCCCAATCGGCGCGGTGATCGGGGGCCTGCTCCTCGGCGTCATTCTGGCGCTGGTCGGAACCTACGTCGATTTCATCGGCACCAATCTGCGCCTGCCGGCGGCATTTGCAATCATCGTGCTGGTGCTGCTGATACGACCGGCCGGATTATTCGGCCGCGTGCACGTACGAAGGGTTTAGGTGCATACGTGGATATTGTCGTGACGCTCGCGTCCCTCGTGCTCGCTGCGGCGTTGCCGGCAACGGCGTCGCCGCTCCCCGCGCTGCACTATCTCGTCGGTACGTGGAACTGCACGTACCGCGCGGGAGCAGCGCACCTGGCGTACCGTGACACGTACGCTTACGATCTGGACGGCCACACGTTGCGGCAGATCGCTACTTGGACGGGAGGCGGCGACGAAGAGTTGCTCGCGCATGACGCGAAACGCGGCTGGACGGCGGTCGTTTTCGACGACCAAGGAACCGTCACTATCCTGCACGCGACCGGTAGCAATCCAAACCACATCGCCTACAGTAGCGTCTACCCCGACAAAAGCATCGCCGTAACGTTCGATCGCGTCTCGGCGACGAAATACACGCTGCACGGTACGGTGCGCATGGGTGGTAAAACGATCACCTCCGTCGATACCTGCGTGCGCAGCGCGCATTAGGCACGGTGCATTCGCCGTTAAACCGCTTTCAACGTGAAAACGTATCTCCTACGCGTGAGGTCAGCCTCGTCGCGGAGTTCGATTCTCGCACTCTCCACCCGCAGAAATTGCGCAACCGAAAAAACGGTGATAGACTGGTGTGGTATCAGGCCGTGCGTCACCGGGGCCGCTCATTGAGCGGCCCTCGGCATTTTTCGTCCCGTCGCTCCCTCGACTACGCTTGTCAACGCTTCGCGTTGAGGCGCTACGCTCGAGATGACAAATAGAGGGCTACGCTCGGGATGACAAACTAAGCCGTAATCGGGTCGAGGCCGAGATAGGAGCGGCGCACGCGATCGTCGCGCGCGAGGTCCGCGGCGGCGCCGGTTGCGGCCACGCGGCCGGTTTCGAGCACGTAGGCATGCGACGCCGTCGCGAGTGCGGAAACCGCGTTTTGTTCCACCAGCAGCAGTGCTACGCCGTCCTCGCGATTGATCTTCTGCAAGAGGGCGAAGATGTCGCGCGCGACAAGCGGCGCGAGGCCCATCGACGGCTCATCGAGCAAGATCACCTTCGGCTGCATCATCAAGGCGCGCGCGATCGCGAGCATCTGCTGCTCGCCTCCGCTCAGCGTGCCGGCGTGCTGCTTCTTGCGCGGTTCCATCCACGGAAAATATTCGAAAACGCGGGCAAGCCGCTCGTGCAGAGTCTGCCCTCGAAGCAGGTAGCCGCCGAGCATCAGGTTCTCCCACACCGTGAGTTCGGAGAGCGTGCCGCGTCCTTCGGGTACGTGCGCGATGCCCAAACGCGCGACGTCCTCGGGACCGTAGTCCGTGAGGGACACGCCGTCGAAGGTGATCGAACCGCTATGTTTGATCAGTCCGCTGATCGCGCGCAGCGTGGTCGTTTTGCCCGCGCCGTTAGCGCCGAGCAGCGCGACGATCGCTCCCGTCTCGACCTGAAACGAAACGTCGTGCAAGGCTTCGATCTCGCCGTACGACGCGCGAAGGTTGCTAATCTCGAGCATCGTCTATTCGCTCCCTAAGTAGGCATCGATAACTGCGCGGTTCGAGCTAATCGCTGCGGGATCACCTTCGGCGAGTTTCTGACCGCTCGTCAAGACGATGATCCGGTCGCAAACGCGCATCACCAGTTGCATCTGATGTTCGACCATCAGAATCGTCGTCTTGAAGTCGCGGCGGATGCGTTCGATGGTGTCGCCGATTTGTGCGATTGCGTCGTGCCCAAAGCCGGATGCCGGTTCATCGAGCAACAGTAATTCCGGATCCATTGCAAGCGCACGCGCAAGTTCAATCATCTTCCGCGCGCCGAAGGGCAACCCATACACCGTTCGCGCGGCATTGTCGCCCTGGCCAACGTAGTCGAGCAGTTCTCGCGCTTCCTTTTGCCCAGCGCGGGTACTGCCGTTTGCCCGGCGCGCGTGCACGCCGACCATCACGTTCTCGAGTGCGGTCATGCTGGAGAAGAGTTCAAGATTTTGAAAGGTGCGCGCGATGCCGCGACCGGAGATGCGATGCGGCGAAAGCCGCAGCAAATTCTCGCCCCGAAACGCGATCGTGCCGGCACTGGGCGCATACAGGCCGGTAATGCAGTTGAAGCATGTGGTCTTGCCGGCGCCGTTGGGACCAATGAGGCCGGTGATCTGTCCCTCACCGACCTCAAACGAAACGTTGGACAGCGCGGCGACACCCCCGAAGTGAATCGAGAGTCCTTCGACCGAGATCATCGCCGCGCTGCCGTTCATTAGTAGCGGTTCGTGATCAGCGCGCTGATCGGCTTCCACGCGCCGGCAGCGTTGTATTTGATCAGCACCTCTTCGCGAATCGGGAACCGATCGGTCGGGGTCGTGGACACGACCACGCCCGGGTAGACGAACGGATTATCCTTTTCGTTGAGGTTGTTTGCCGCGTGCATGACCCCGTCACGCGTGAGGGATTTCCCGGCCATCTTGAGGGTGTCGACCATCGTGAACGCAACGCCCATGCCGTAAACGCAATTGGCATCTGTCGCGTTCACGCCGGCCGGCGGGTACTTCGCGAGGATCTGGTTGTAGAGCACGATCCCCTTGTCGCTCGCATTTGCCGGATCGCTTGCATCTTTGAGATAGTTGGCCGAGATCACGCCGTCGGTCGCAGCGGAGGTGCCGGCTCCGGTCGCCGCGTGCATGAAGGCTTGCGAGGCTGAGACGCTGGTCAGGTAAATCGTCGGCTTCCATCCCATCTTGGCGATCGTAACCATCGACTGGATGGCGGCCTTGGGCGTGGCAAAGATGAACACCGTGTCCGCGCCGCTGGCCTTGAGGCTGGCGATCGGTGACGTGACGTCGGGATCGGTGACCTCATAGCTCGCAGCTTTGAGGATTTGGCTCGCCTTGGGGCCGAGCGTGGCCTTCAGACTGTTGAGAAGGTCCTGGCCGAAGTCGTCATTTTGATAGATCACGCCGATCTTGGCGTTCGGCGCGTTCTTGAGCAGGTATTTTCCGAAGATCGAGGCTTCGTCGTGATAGTTTGCCTGCCAGCCGATCGTCCAGGGATACTTGGCGTAGTCCGCGCCGAACTGCGTCGCACCCGTGGCGACATAGAGCTGCGGGACCTTGTTGTCGTTCAAGTACGGGCGAAGCACCATGTTCGGCCCGGTGCCGAGCGAGTCGAAGATCGCGAAGACGTGATCTTGTTCGACCTGCTGCCGCACGAGTTGGAGCGCTTGCGGCGGATTGTAGCCGTCGTCCTTATCTTCGTACACGATCTTGCGCCCGTTGACGCCGCCTTGATCGTTGACGTAAGAGAAGTACGCTAGCGCGCATTTGCCGATGGTTGCATAGCCCGCCGCGGGGCCGGAGTACGGATGCGTTCCACCCAGCAGGATCTGTGTCGGCGTGACGCCGGGCACCATCTGCGCGCCGGTTGTGGCGAAGTTCAGCGTCAACGCGATGACGGTTATGATTGCGGTAACGAACCAGGTGTTTCGTTTACTCATGACCTCTCCTAATAAAAGACATCCGGCGCCCGAGTGCGCCGGCGATTCCTCCAGGTATAAACATCATGATGAGGATCAGAGCGATGCCGTAGACGACTGCCGCCAGCGCCGGACTGATCGCTTGCGACCAGAGCGGGAAGAATTCAATGACCACGCCGCCGAGCAGCGCGCCCCACAACAGCTGCAACCCGCCGATAACCGCGCCTACTAAAAGGTTGAGCGAGAGCGCGACGCTGTAGACGTCGGGGCTGACGTATGCCGTCGCCAGCGCCAGCAATGCACCGGCAACGCCGGCGTACGCCGCGCTCCAACCGAACGCGAGCGTCTTGTAGAAGACCGGATTGACGCCGAACGAGACCGCCGCAATTTCGCTATCGCGCAGTGCCCGTAGTGCAAGACCAACGCGGCTGCGTAGTCCAAAGTATGCTATGGCAAAGAGCAGCGCCGCGACACCCCACGTCAAGTAGTACAATTCGGTCTCCGAATGCGACGGAATCGAAATGCCTTGCGCGCCGCCGGTCAGACTACTAAAGCGCTTGAGTACGGGCGCAACGGAGTTGGCGAGTGCGAAGGTCGCGAGCGCGAGATAGACGCCCGCGAGGCGCAGCGCGATGCCGCCGAGCGCGATGCCGAGGACGCCCGCGATCAGCGCGGCGGCCACGATCCCGATGCCGTAGGGCACGCCGTGCGTAACGAGGATCGCCAGCGTGTAACCGCCGACGGCGACGAACGCGCCGTGTCCGAGGGAGATTTGTCCGGTTCGGCCGATCAGAATGACCAGACCGACGATCGCAATCGCGTACGCCGCGGCATAGGTCAATTCGAAAGCGACGAATGGCGGAACCAGCGCCGGTAGTACGGCGACGACGAGTGCAAACGCGAGCGTCGCAAGTGCCTTCATCCTATACGACGACGGCCTCGCGCGCTGCGGAATAGGTGAGTTCAACATAGCGGCGCACGTGATAATCGCGGTCGCCGAAAAGGCGCTCGACGAAGGTCATGCGCTTGAAGTAGTGTCCGATCTTATATTCCTCGCTCATGCCGATCGCGCCGTGAAGTTGAATCGCCTGTTGCCCGATGAATCGGCCGGACTTCGCGATCTGCGCTTTGGCGGCCGAAATGCCCCGTTTACGTGCAAACGGATCGCTTTCGTCCTCCAGCGTCTTCGCCGCGAAGTAGGCCATGGAGCGCATCAGCTCGAGTTCGATGTACATCTCCGCCATGCGATGCTGCAATGCCTGGAACGAGCTGAGCGGCACGCCGAATTGCTGACGCATTTTGAGGTACTCGACGGTTGTCTCAAGCATTACCGAGCATAGACCAAGCGCCTCCGCGCACAGCGCGGCGCTGGCCGCGTCGATCCCGGCTTCAAGCGCTTCGAGACCGTCGCCGGCTCGAACCAGCAAAGCATCACGATCGAGCCGCACGCCGTCGAACTGCAGATTTGCGACATCGTAACCGTCTTCGCCCGGATACGGCGTGCGCCCGATGCCGGACGAAGAAGCCGGAACGAGGAAAAGTGCGACCCCGTCGCGCGTGCGTGCCGACACGATGAAGGTATCCGCAGTCGAGGGATCCAGCACGCGGATCTTCGTGCCGTGCAGCGTCCATCCGCCGCCGGTCTCGTCGGCGACCGCTCCAACCCGTGCGGGATCGTAGCGCGCGTGCGGCTCTTCATACGCGACGGCAAAACGGCGTTTGCCTTCCGTTAGAGCCTCGAGCAAATCGGCGCGTCCGGCCTCGCGCAGTATCGCGCCGGCGAAGACGACCTGCGAAACGTACGGCGATGCGACTAAACCGCGGCCGCACTGTTCCATGAGCAGTAGCGTCTCGGTGGGACCGCCGAAGCCGCCGGCATCTTCCGGCGCGCCGATCGCGAGCCAACCGAGTTCGGCGAAGGTCTTCCAATAATCCGGGCGCGTGCCGTTCGCCGGGTGATTCGAGGCGAACCGCGCGACGCTGTCGCGCAGGAGCACTTGCTCGGGGGTCAGCGTGAAATCCATCGTCTTATACTTTCAGAATCTGCTTGGCGATGATGTTTTTCTGGATCTCGTTGGAGCCTGCGTAGATCGTCGCTTTGCGAAGGTTAAAGTAGTGGCGCGCGAGTGCGACGTCAGCATACGGCCCGCCCGCGTCGAGCGCGAGCTCGGTCAGCGCCTGCTGAATTTCGGTTCCCTTGAGCTTGAGAATCGACGACTCGGGTCCCGGACGCGTTCCGGCCGATTCCGCCGCAAGCACGCGCAATTCGGTAAATGCAAGTGCCGTGAGCTCGATGTCGACTTCGGCGATACGTTCGTCGAAACGCCGGTCCTCGATGTCTTCGCGTTCGCGAAGTTCGGTGAGCAGCGTGAGCATCTGCCGGCATGCCGCGATGCCGGCAGTGCCGGTCCGCTCGTGCTCGAGCAAAAACTTGGCGTAGGTCCAGCCGCCGCCTTCCTCGCCGACGCGGTTGGCGATCGGTACTTCGACGTTCTCCAAGTGCACTTCGTTGATCTCGTGGCCGCCGTCGATTGTCGTGATCTCGCGCACGGTCACGCCCGGCGAGCGCATGTCGACCAGGATGAATGAGATGCCTTCTTGCCGCTTTTTCTCAACCGGCGATGTGCGCGCGAGTACGAAAATCCAGTCGGCCCACTGCGCTGCGGTGATCCACGTCTTGGTGCCGTTGATTACGTAGACGTCGCCTTTGCGCTCGGCTTTGGTCGAAAGCGAGGCGAGATCGGAACCCGAGCCGGGCTCGGAGTAGCCTTGGCACCAGAAGTCCTCGGCGGAGAGAATGCGCGGAAGAAATCGCGCGCGCTGCTCGTCGTTACCGAAGTTGATGATCACGGGCGCAACCATACTCAAACCAAAGGGCAGCAAGCGCGGCGCCCAGCCATACGACAATTCCTCGGAAAAGATGTGCCGCCGGATCGGATCCCAGCCGGTGCCCCCGTATTGCTTGGGCCAGTTCGGTGCGATCCAACCGCGCTCGAAGAGAATGCGCTGCCAGCGGTAGTAGTCGTCTTTCTCGAGATGATCGCCGTTTTGCATCTTGCGCCGAATGTCATCGGGCAAGCGCGTCGTGATAAACTCACGCACCTCGGCGCGAAACGCCCGTTCCTCCGGGCTGAAGGTCAGATTCATTGCGAGCGTCGTCCCCAGGTAGAAGATGTGACAAGCCGATTTGTCGAATGGCTGTTTTCAACCTGCGATAGAGGACCATATGGCCGATGTGGTAGACCAAGCACGGGTGGAAAAGCCGAGCCGCCGTTATGGCGGTCTTTCGGATGCGCAACGCCGCGCCGAGCGCCGCTCGCGTTTGCTTGCCGCAGGTTTGGAACTGTTCGGAACTATCGGCTTCTTGAAGACCACGATCCCGGCGATTTGTATGGCCTCGGGCGTCACCGCGCGCCATTTCTACGAAGAGTTTCCTTCGCGCGAGGCGCTGTTGCGCGCGATCCTGGACGATATCGCCGAACACGCGCATGACATCATACGCGAACGGTTGCGTTCCACCGACAAGGCGGTCTACGAACGCCTGCTCGCCTCGAACCGCGCATACTACCGGTACTTTACGGAAGATCCGCGCCGCGCGCGCATCTACGCGCTCGAGAGTTTAGGGATAAGCCCCGGGCTCGAGCAACACCGGCGCGACCTGCGCGAACGCTCGATCCGGCAGCTCACGCGCGCCACCGATTTTCTCGAGCCGACGGGCGTGCTGCACGATCTCGACAGCCGGCTGATCTCGATCGGCCTCGGAAGCGCGGCCGTCGCGATCCTCGCCGAATGGGTTCTTGCGACCAACAAGCCGAGCGTCGATAAGATGGCCGAGATGCTGACGGTGTTCTGGACGCGCACGTTGCGTCTGGATTAGACTTAGTCGGTGGAGGGTTACATGACGCGATTCTTTCCGGCCGTTATGGTTGTCGGCGTCCTGTCGGTCTCGGCGCTGCCGGCGTTAGCTGATGTTCCTATCTTCATCGACAACGATACGGGAAGAGGAGCCTGGATTACGGTTTACGGCGGTCCTATGAACGACATCCTGTATAGCACGTGCATCGCACCTCATCGTTCCTGGAGTTATCGCTTTCCAAAAGGCTGGGGTGTGCCCAACAGGGTACGAGCCGAGATGACTACTCAGGCGAATTGCCACCATCCGAAGCTTGCCGACTTCTCAAGGCGTGTCGGCAACACGCTTGGCGCATCGATCAGGGAGTCTGGGGGTAAGTTCACCTGGTAGGTTAGAGCCGTCCGCTGCGCGCCCGCTCGACCATTGCAATAGCGGGCTGCATATCGCTACCGCCCGTGCGGGCCGCGATGCGCATCCATGACAACCCATCGAGGTTTGGCGCGTGGAGCGCCGGATAAATGCGCGCTCCGTCGCGCACCGTTTCCACGAAGTACCCTGCGTCGAACCAAGCGGACGGATCGGCTCTTTGCTCGGCTTGCGCATCCAATGCGCGGCCGAGCAAACGAATGGTGAGCTCGTCGGAGAGGCCGCTGCGGCGGGACGCATAGATCGCGGCCCGACGCATCGTTTCCATGCGAACCGCAACCGGCGCGCTCGGCGTGAGCAGGGCGAGCGTATCGTCGGTCAAGTGCGAAACATCGTATGCGGAATCGGCGCCGTTCCAGCTCGCGGTCGTGAGCCAGGGAAGCGAGCGCGCCGACCCGATGTCGTGCGCATGGCAGATCAGTGGCGGCCCGGCCCATGCCGGCGCGGCAATCAGCAGCATGAAGAGAAGAGCGGCCGCGAGCGTACGGGTGTGTTGCATGTGATAAGCTCCTTGCTGCTATCATGATGGCAAGAGGACGCGACGCAACGCGAGTAACACGCGTCGCTACCGAGGTAACTTACGGTAAGATGAACGCCATCGACGGCGCTGACGCAGATGCGATCCGCGCCCATGTCGCGCGGGTCACGTCAAGCGAGCTGTTCGTAGGCGCCGAACGTCTGTGCCGCTTCCTGCATTTCACGGTCGAATCGAAATTGAACGGCCGCGAGGCGGACGTCAAGGAATACACGCTCGGCCGTGAAGTCTTCGATCGCGGCGAGACGTACGATCCGCGTCTCGACCCGATCGTTCGCGTGGAGGCGCGCCGTTTGCGCTCGAGGCTCGCGGAATACTACGGTGGCCCGGGACGCGATGAAGCGCTTCGCCTGGAATACCCGAAGGGAAGTTACCTCCCCGTCGTGTCCGGCGCGATCGCGCGTACCGCCGGATCGCCTGCGCCGTCCGCGCGTCGAGCTTGGTGGTTCGCCGCGGTCGCAGTGGTTGTAATCCTGGTGGTTATCGCCGTCGTCGCGGTTCCACGCTTGATGCCGGCGCCGATGGTTGCACCGATTGCGGCGACCTCGATTCAACCCAACGATAGAACGTTGGATTCTCTCGACGTTGCCCTCGCGCAAGCGGTGGATGAAGACCTTGCGAATCAACCGGGATCGCGCGTGATTGCATGGCCGGAGATCGCCCGCCACCCGGAAATGCGAGGTTCGGAGCTTCGCGATGTGGCCGCGCGGCTTGGCGCGCCGCGACTTCTGCTGATCATGGTTCGCGACATCGGTGAAATCCGGCGCATCAACGTGTTCGCGATCGACGAGCCGGAAGGCCGCAAGCGGCTCGCGCTGACGTATTATGCCGACGTGTCACTTGCCGACTTTGCGGTGCAAGAAACGTACGCCAAACGGATCGTACGAGATCTCGGTTACAGTGGGCAAACCAGATAGCGAACGGTTTTCCCACCGCGATCCGGGACGAGCGCGCGTCCGACCTCGACAAATCCCATGGCTTCGTGGAAGGCATCGGACTGAGGATTCGGTGGTTCGAAGTAGACCTCGGCGCAGATGACGCGATGACCGTCGGCACGCGCCGCGGCCATGAGATCCTGGTACAAGCGCCGTGCTAGCCCGCGCCCGCGAGCGTTTTGCGATACCGCTACACGATCGACGTAGACGAAGCGCGGATAGCGTTCTTGAAACCAGCGGAAGTTTGGGCTATCGTACGGCGCGCGTTCATCGAACGCGATTAGCATGCCCTCTCGGTCATCCGTGAGCACGGCTCGATAGGCACTGCCGATCATCGCTCGCAGCTCGGACTCGGTAGCGGGCCAAAGTTGCGCCTCGCACTCCCGGTTGATGGCAAGAAACGCCGCAACATCGTCATCCATCTCAGGCTGCGCCTTTTTGTCCCAGGAGCGTGGTTGTCCTGGACGGATCGTTGCGCTGGAGACGGGATTGAGTTATTCGTAATACGTGCGTGTGCCAATTGCCATCGCAGTTCTCGTCGTGGCCGTCATCGTCGTTCGGCTCGAAGCATTGGGCGCCCAAACCGCGTCCTTGGATTTGCTTCGCCGGGCGGCTGATCCAAATCCGACCCTGAAATCGTATACCGCATCGGCGAAGCTCGATGCGACGCTGCACGTGGTTATTCCGGTGCACAAAGCGTTTGATGGCACCGTGTACTATCTCAAACCGAAACGCAAGATTTCGTTCCAAGACGTATCCGGGTCGCTCAGCAAGTTCAAGGATCTGGTTACCGCGACGCCCTCGTACGAGGATGTGATCACGCAGTACACGGTGACGCCGCTCGCGGATGACGGTTCGGAATCGAGCTACGCGCTCGTTCCAAAGAAGGCGGGCAGCCGCGTGAAGAGCTTGACCGTGAGCGTCAACGATCAGAGCGCGCTGATCGACCAGGCGGTCTGGTCGTATGCCAACGGCGGTTCGCTGAAGTTCGTGCAGACCTATGGTGACGTAGGCAGCTTTCATCTGCCGGCCAAAGCAGATATTGCGGCGCGCTTCCCCGACTATAGCGTCGACGGCACGATTACGTTCGCGAACTACGTCCCGAACGCACCGGTGTCGCCGTCCGTGTTTGCAAGTCCGAAATCGTGAAAGCAGAGCCGGCGCCGAGTCAAAAAGTCTCCTCG
>Ga0302325_10027494_pt1 | contig 11789 bp, 7 predicted proteins | sample Palsa_T0_2_FD_201948 | JGI IMG/M metagenome (GOLD analysis project Ga0302325, IMG submission 201948) | Peat permafrost microbial communities from Stordalen Mire near Abisko, Sweden - Palsa_T0_2 | ecosystem: Environmental > Terrestrial > Soil > Palsa > Peat permafrost | place: Sweden: Abisko... | reverse complement strand
AAATCGGGCTTGCCACCGCCCGGATCGGGAATGACGGGAGGCTTCGACCCGATCGCCGCTTCCGACGCGGCGATGCGATCGGCTGCTGACGGCGGGTGGCGGTTGCGGCCCGAAGCAGAGCCGGGCTCCAGCGGATGATTGGGCGGCAGGCTGGGATCGATCGGCGTGCGGGTTGCGACCGGCTGCCGCGGCGGAGGCGGCGGCTCAGGCCGCGGCGCGGGCGCGACCTCGGCGGCCTCCACCATCATCGGCGGCGCGTCGGCCGGATATTCCAGCGGCTCCGCCGCTGCCGACAACGATGGCTCAGGTGCCGGCAACAGCTCCGGCTCCCGCTCCGGCTCCGGGCTCGCATTGTCGCCCCACATGTCGCTTTCGATCATGGCGAGGCGATCGACGACATGCTCCACGGTGCCTTGCACCTCTTCGAGCGAATCCTGGGTGCGGCGCTCGGTCTGTTTGATTTCGGCGACCTCGTGCTCGATCGCGTCGACGGCGAGCGGTTGCGCTGCGACATTCGCCCCCGCATCGCCCGCGCTGCCGGCGCCGCGCAACTGCTCGATGTAAACCAACAGATCGGCGAGCCCGCGCTCGACGCCCTCAAGTAGCCCAAGCCGCGCGTCGGATACATCGAGGCGCCTGACCAACGCCGCGATACGATCCTCGAGATGCGCAAGCGCGGTGTGATCGGTGTGGGTGAGCTGCACCCATTCGAGCTTCTCGATCAGCCCGGAAAACAGCTTCTCGAGTTCCCGCGGTACGGCGTGGCCGGCTTCGGTTGAGGCATTGAGCGCGGCGGACAGCCCATCGATGCGATTCTCGATCGCCGTGAGCGCCGGCAAGCTTGCCCCGCTATTGGCGAGGCCGTCGACTTTGGCGGAGAGCGCACACACGTCTTCCGCGACCTTGGTCAGCGTGTCGTTGGAGGCGACGTGGGACACGATACCGCGCAAGGCGCCAATCGCCGTTTCAAGCTGTTGCAGCGTGGCCGGATCGTCGCGGGCGACGATCGCATCGACTCGCTTGGCCAGCGTCTTCACCGCCTCATCGAAGCCGACCAGGCTTTCGGCTGGGGTGACCCCGTGCAAGGCCTCGCGCACCTCCGCGAGACCGCGCTCGATGCCGGCCAGCGCCGTCGCATCGACCCCGGATTGCCGGGTGTGATCGATGCGCTGGGCGAGCACCTTGACCTCGATCTCGAGCGATTCCAGCGCGCGCCGCGGCAGCGCCTCGGTGAACGAATGGCCGATCTCCGCGAGATCGTCGCGCAGCCCGTTGATCGCCGCTTCTAGTTCGCCGGAGGGCCGCAGTGTTTCGATCCGTGCCGTGATCTGACGTAACTGATGTTCGAGGCCGCTGATGTCGAGCGGCGCGCCCGCGGCGGGCGGCGCCGAAGGGCCTTGATCCGGACGTGACGGCAACGGCTGTGGCGCACGCTCGCTGAACGAAGGCTCGCGGGCGGCCTCGCCGTCGAGCGCGCGCTGTCGCGCTCTGATCTGGGCGGCGGGGTCACCATCGAGCGCGCGCTGGCGCGCCTCGATCTCGGCCACGGCTTGATCGATCGAAGCGCCGCGCGCGTCTTCCATAGGCTGCCTGGGGGCGCCTTCATCGTTGTGTTGTCGCTCGCGGCGCGGACGCTCGCCGCGTTCGGGCTCGCCGCGAAAAGGACCGCCGGGCGGCCGGTGCTCTTCGCGATAGGGTGGGCTTTTGCGGCGCACCGGCCGTTCGTTGTCTTCTTCGACGCGAGCATGCCGCGGGTTCGCGTCACGATGCCGGCCGCGCTCCCAATCCTCGTCGCGGGAATTCAGGCGATATTGATCATCCGGCTCGCGGTCGCGCCGGCGCAACGGCGGCGCGGCGCGGTCGCGGTCGCTTTCTTCGTAGCGCGATCGCGGCCGCCATCGATCATCCGGTTCGTGTTCGAAATCGGACGAAAACCACCCCTCGTCGCCCTCCCCATTGGTCGGCTGGATGACGGTGTTGAGCCATTCACCGACCGACATGCCGGACCGGCGCGCGGCCTCGCGTGCAGCCGCGCGGGCTTCCGGACGGAGACCTCTGAGATTCCACGGACCGCCCGATTTCATTCTCACGTCCAAGCCACATCGGAGGAGCAGGATGTGCCCGCTGTATCGAGCTCGCTACTCGTGAACAGACGACGCGGAGGGCGCGGTTTTCTGTCCTCGCGCCAAATGTTGAGGATTACGGTAAAGAAGCCGTTAAGAAACCTTACCGGGCCGCTCGCCGACCGTTCGGGCGCGGTGCCCCGGCACCTGTTGCTTGCCCCGTAACCGTTACGGTTACCGGTCTAGCCTTCCGTGGAGGCTGCAACTCTGGGAAATGTAGACTGGCGCAACATCCCTGAGTGGCGACGGCTGATGGGAAGGCTCTTGGCACGGAACGAGGCCATCCCGGCGATAGACCCGGCGATCATGGAAGATGCTGCCCGCATCGGCCGTTTTGACGGGCCCGAACCGGGCGAAACGGCCATGCCCGGCGACTGTCCCATGACGATCGGCGAGACCGCGCGGGAATTCGGCGTCACTTTACGTGCGCTGCGCTTCTACGAGGCGAAGCACCTCATCGCTCCGCAACGCGACGGCGCCATCCGGCTTTACCGCCGCAGCGACTGCGAGCGCCTCGCGCTGATCATGACCGGCCGGCGGCTCGGCTTCACGCTTGCCGAAATCGGCGACCTGCTCGGCAAGCCCGACGGCAACGACCTGCACCTGACGCGCGAGCAATGCGTGGCGCAGATCAATCTGCTCGAACAGCAGAAGCGCGGCATCGAGGTCGCGATCGCCGAATTGCGGCAAATCTATACGTCGTTCTACCGCAAGCGTCTTGACGGCGCCAACGGCTATCCTCGCTAAACCGTCACTGCTCCTCGCAATGACGACCCCTCCCCCTCCCAGATAGCAGTCTTATCGTTGACGTAAATCGGCTACGTTATTACCTCTCGGTTCGACGCTTCAGGGAGGGAGACATGCCGACTTACAAGGCACCCGTTGGTGACGTGATGTTCCTGTTGAGCGACGTGTTTCACATCGATCGCTACAACAACCTGCCGGGCTTTGCCGACGCCACGCCCGATCTGTTCGAGGCCGTGCTCGAGGAAACGGCGAAATTCTGCGAGGACGTGCTCACCCCGCTCAATCGCGTCGGCGACAAGGAAGGCTGCAAGCGTCACGCCGACGGCAGCGTCACCACGCCGACAGGGTTCAAGGACGCTTACAAGCGGCTCATCGAGGGCGGCTGGATCGGCGCCTCGGCGCCGGCGGAATTCGGCGGTCAGGGCCTGCCGATGGCGCTGACCCAATCGATCGGCGAATTCCTCTGCTCGGCGAACATGGCGTTTGCCATGTATCCGGGCCTCACGCAGGGCGCGAGCGCCGCGATCTTCGTCCACGGCTCGGCCGAGCAAAAGGCGCTCTATTTGCCCAAGCTCGTCAGCGGCCAATGGACCGGCACGATGAACCTGACCGAGCCGCAATGCGGCACCGATCTCGGTCTCGTTCGCACCCGCGCCGCGCCGCAGGCGGACGGCAGTTACAAGATCACCGGCACGAAGATTTTTATCTCCGCCGGCGAGCACGATCTGGCCGAGAACATCATCCATCTGGTGCTCGCCCGTATCGAGGGCGCGCCCGAAGGCGTCAAGGGAATTTCGCTGTTCGTTGTCCCCAAATTCCTCCCGGCCAAAGACGGCGCAATCGGCGCGCGCAACGCGCTGGTCTGCGGCTCGATCGAGGAGAAGATGGGCATCCACGGCAATTCCACCTGCGTGATGAATTTCGACGGCGCCACCGGCTGGCTGATCGGCGAGCCGAACCGCGGTCTGAACGCGATGTTCGTGATGATGAATGAAGCGCGGCTCGGCGTCGGCGTGCAGGGGCTGGCGCTGTCCGAGGTCGCCTACCAGAACGCCGCCGCCTACGCCAAGGAGCGCCTCGCCGGCCGCGCTCTGACCGGCGCCAAGTTCAAGGACAAGCCCGCCGACCCGATCATCGTGCATCCGGACGTGCGCCGCATGCTGATGACCATGCGCGCGTTCAACGAAGCGGCGCGCGCGCTGGTGTTGTGGACCGCGCTCAAGTCCGATGTCGCCCATCGCTCCGGCGACGCCAAAGAGCGGCAGGCCGCCGACGACCACATGGGACTGATGACGCCGGTGATCAAAGGCGTGCTCACGGATCAAGGCTTCGCCAACACGGTCATGGCGCAACAGGTGTTCGGCGGCCACGGCTACATCGCCGAGCACGGTATGGAGCAGTTCGTGCGCGACGCACGCATTGCCATGATCTACGAGGGTGCCAACGGCATCCAGGCGCTCGATCTCGTCGGCCGCAAGCTGCCGAAGGACGGCGGCCGCGCCTTGCAGACGTTCTTCACCGAGGTATCGGCCTATATCAAGGAGCATGGCGCGGACGCGGCCATGACGCCTTACGTCAAGCCGCTGGCGCAGGCGCTCGGCGAACTGCAACAGGCGACGATGTGGTTCATGCAGAACGCGCTCGGCAACCCGGAGAATGCCGGCGCCGGCTCGACCGATTACATGCACCTCTTCGGCCTGGTCGCGCTCGGCTATATGTGGTGCCTGATCGCGCAAGCCGCGAAAGCCAAGGCCGCCCCAGGCGGCAACGGCGCGGACGAACTCATGGCGGCGAAGCTCGTCACCGGCCGCTTCTTCGCCGAGCGCCTTTTGCCCGCGGCCACCACCTATCTCGCGCGCATCAAGGCCGGTGCCGCCTCGACTATGGCTTTGCCGGCCGAGGCTTTTTAGCCTGCGGCTGCAATTCCGCGGAACTTGGATTATATGAATGGTCCGGTCTCACGGACCACGCGCCAAATCCGGCTTTGCGATCATCGGCCGCTCGGCCAGCCTCGTCGCTCAGCGGCAGAGGGTCAGGAGGAAACGCTATGCCCGACGCTTTTATCTACGATCACGTGCGGACGCCCCGCGGCCGCGGCAAAGTGGACGGCTCGCTTCACGAAGTGACCGCGCTCAACCTCGCCAGCCAGGCGCTAGGCGCCATCAAGGACCGCAACAAGCTCGATCCCGGCCTGGTCGATGACGTGGTGCTCGGTGTCGTCGATCCGGTCGGCGAAGCCGGCGCCGATATCGCGCGCACCGCGGCCCTCGTCGCCGGCTATGGCGACGGCGTGCCGGGCGTGCAGATCAACCGTTTCTGCGCCTCCGGGCTCGATGCGGTAAATTTCGCTTCGGCACAGATCATGGCGGGACAGCAGGACATGGCGATCGGCGGCGGCGTCGAATCGATGAGCCGGGTCGGAATCGGCGCATCCGGCGGCGCCTGGGCGGTCGATCCGTCGATCGCGGTCGCGCACTATTTCGTGCCGCAGGGCATTTCCGCCGACCTCATCGCCACCAAATACGGCTTCTCGCGCGCCGACGTCGACGCCTACGCGGTCGAAAGCCAGAAGCGCGCCGCGACCGCATGGAATGAGGGCCGCTTCAGCCGCTCGGTCATGAAAGTCAAAGACGTCAACGGGCTTACCATCCTCGACAAGGACGAGAATATGCGGCCAGACACGACCATGCAGTCGCTCGCCTCGCTCAAGCCGTCGTTCGTGCAGATGGGCGAAATGGGCGGCTTCGATTCGGTCGCCGTTCAGAAGCACCCGGAAGTCGAGACCGTCAACCACGTGCATCACGCCGGCAATTCTTCGGGCATCGTCGACGGCGCCGCCGCGGTTCTCCTCGGCAACGCGCGGGCGGGCAAGAAGGCCGGATTAAAGCCGCGGGCCCGCGTGCGCGCCTTCGCCAATATCGGCTCCGAGCCGGCGATCATGCTGACCGGCCCGGTCGACGTCACCAGGAAGGTGCTGAAAAGGTCCGGCATGACCACCGCCGACATCGACCTCTTCGAGCTCAACGAGGCGTTCGCCTCTGTGGTGCTGCGCTACATGCAGGCGTTCGAGATCGATCCGAACAAGATCAACGTCAACGGCGGTGCCATCGCGCTCGGCCATCCGCTCGGCGCGACCGGGGCCATGATCCTCGGCACCGTGCTCGACGAGCTGGAGCGGCGCAACCTGTCGACCGCGCTGGTGACGCTCTGCATCGGCGCCGGCATGGGCACCGCCACGATCATCGAGCGGGTTTGATTTCTCTCCGCACGCCGTCGGCGTAACGAGGGGACGCGTACATGCCGAAGATCGACATCGCCAAGCTGCCGGTGGACAATCGCTCGACTTATCCGGAGCCGTTCGACCGCGCGGTCACCGGCCGCGAACGCAAGCGGCTCGGCAACGCCGCCGGCCTCGACCAGTTCGGCGTCAATCTGACGACGCTGAAGCCGGGCGCGGCCTCGGCGCTCCGCCACTGGCATGAGAAGGAGGATGAGCTCGTCTATATCCTCGAAGGCGAAGTGGTGCTGGTCGAGGACACAGGTGAGACAGTGCTCAAGCCGGGCGACGCCGCCGGTTTCAAGGCCAACGTCCGCAACGGCCATCACCTGGTCAACAAATCGGGCCGCGATGCGGTCTATCTCGAAATCGGCGCGCGCTCCAAGCACGAGCGCGCCGAATATCCCGATGTCGATTTGGTGATGACCCGCGACGACAAGGGCGGGCATTACAGCCACAAGGACGGGAAGCAGTATTCGAAGTGATTCTCCCTCTGCCGCTGGGGCGAGGTGAAAAAGAAATACGACGGGAGATGCGTATGACCTATCAAAACTTCACCTTCGATGTCGACGCCGACGGCATCGCGCTCATCAGCTGGAACATGCCCGGACGCTCGATGAATGTCATCGATGCGAAAGTGACGGAGGAACTCGCCGCGATGGTCGAGCGCGCGGCGACCGAAGCCACCATCAAAGGTGCAGTGCTGACCTCGGGCAAGGACGCATTCTGCGGCGGCGCCGACCTCACGATGCTGGAGACCTTGAGCCGCACCTTCGCCGAACTGACCAAATCGCAGGGCGAAGAGGCGGCGAACAAGCGCCTGTTCGAGGAGAGCCGCAAGCTCTCGCAGATCGCCCGCCGCATGGAAACCTGCGGCAAGCCCTGGGTCGCGGCGATCAACGGCACGGCGATGGGCGGCGGCTTCGAGCTGGCGCTCGCCTGCCATCATCGCGTTGCTTCGGAAAACGACAAGACCCGGCTTGGCCTGCCCGAAATCAAAGTCGGTCTGTTCCCCGGCGGCGGCGGCACGCAGCGCATCGCGCGCATGTTGCAGCCCGCCGATGCCCTGCAATTCCTGCTCAAGGGCGACCAGCTCCGGCTCAACCGCGCCAAGGCGCTGAAGCTCGTCGACGACGTGGTGCCACCCAGCGACCTCGTGCCCAAGGCCAAGGCCTGGATCAAAGCCGGCGGCACTGCCAAGGCGCCCTGGGATGTCGATGGATTCCGCCTGCCCGGCGGTCAGGTCTATTCGAAGGCCGGCATGATGGTGTTCCCGCCGGCAAATGCACTCTACCGGCGCGAGACCTACGATAATTATCCCGCCGCGCGCGCCATCATGCAGGTCGTCTATGAGGGCCTGCAATTGCCGATGGATCAGGCATTGCGCGTGGAGTCGCGCTACTTCGCCAAGATCCTGCGCTCGCCGGAAGCCGCCGCCATGATCCGCTCGCTGTTCGTCTCCATGCAGGAGCTCAACAAAGGCGCGCGCCGCCCGGCCGAGGTGCCGGCCAAGCCGGTGAAGAAGATCGGCGTACTCGGCGCCGGCTTCATGGGCGCCGGCGTCGCCTATGTCAGCGCGCAAGCTGGCATCGACGTCGTCCTCATCGATCGCGATCAGGAAACCGCGGACAAGGGCAAGGCGCATTCGCAGAAATTGATCACCGATCAGATCAACCGCGGCCGCGCCACCGCGGCCGATCGCGATGCGCTGCTTGCTCACATCACAGCGACTCCGGACTATGCGGCGCTAAAAGACTGCGACCTGATCATTGAAGCGGTGTTCGAGGACCGCACCACCAAGGAAGAGGTGATCGCCAAGGCCCAGGCGGCGATCGGCAAGGACACGATTTTCGGCTCCAATACCTCGACCTTGCCGATCACCTCGCTGGCGAAGTCGTTCAAGGACAGCAAGCGATTCATCGGCGTGCATTTCTTCTCACCGGTCGATCGCATGATGCTGGTGGAACTCATTCTCGGCAAAAAGACCGGCGACGCGGCGCTCTCCGTCGCGCTCGATTATGTGCGTGCCATCCGCAAGACCCCGATCGTGGTCAACGATTCGCGCGGCTTCTACACCTCGCGCGTGGTCGGCACCTATATCCGCGAAGGCCATCTGATGCTCGCCGAAGGCGTGCCGGCGGCGATGATCGAGAATGTCGGCCGCATGGCCGGCATGCCGGTCGGGCCGCTGTCGCTCAATGACGAGGTCGCCGTCGATCTCGCCTGGAAAATCCTCAAGGCGACCGAAGCCGACCTCGGGCCGAAGGCGATCGACGAGCGGCAGAAGACGCTCCTGCAGGAGATGGTGGAAAAGCGCGGCCGCTACGGCCGCAAGAACGGCAAGGGTTTTTACGATTATCCGCAGAACGGGCCGAAGCGCCTGTGGGCCGGCCTTGCCGATCTGCAACCGACCAAGCTCGATCCGGATACGATCGACGTTGAAGTGCTCAAGCACCGCCTGCTGGCGATCCAGGCGCTCGAATCCGCGCGCTGCATCGAGGAAGGCGTGGTCACCGATATGCGCGAAGCCGATGTCGGCTCGATCCTCGGCTTCGGCTTTGCGCCGTTCACCGGCGGCACCATCTCCTATATCGACGGCATGGGCACCAAAGCCTTCGTTGATCTGTGCAACGGGCTGGCGAAGAAATACGGTGCCCGGTTCAAACCGTCGAAACTTCTGCGCGACATGGCGAGTACCGGCGACAGCTTCTATCACCGCTTCCCGCCGGAAAAGCGCAAAGCCGCGTGACGATCATCGCCGTTTGCTCAAGGCTGCCGCCCATTCAGTCCGGATCCCATGGCGCGTGATCAAGTCGACCTGACGCCGATCGAGCGCCGCGACGAGCTCGTCGATTGGCTCGCGCAGGGCGCCAAGCCGAAAGCGCAATTCCGCATCGGCACCGAGCACGAAAAATTCGCCTTCACGCTCGAAGGACATCATCCGGTGCCTTACGAAGGCCGCCGCGGCATTCGCGCGCTGCTCGAAGGCATGGAGCTCCTGCTCGGCTGGCAACCGATCATAGAAGGCGGCAACGTCATCGGCCTGTCCGACGTCACCGGCGGCGGCGCGATCACGCTGGAGCCCGGCGGCCAGTTCGAACTGTCCGGCGCGCAGGTTGAGACCGTGCACCAGACCTCGAGCGAGCTGATGGCGCATCTGGCACAGGTCCGCGAGGTGGCGGAACCGCTGCGCATCGGCTTTCTCGGCATCGGCATGACGCCAAGCTGGACGCGCGCCGAAATGCCGAAAATGCCGAAAGGCCGCTACAAGATCATGACCGCCTACATGCCGAAGGTCGGCAAGCTCGGCCTCGACATGATGTATCGCACTTGCACGGTGCAGACCAATCTCGATTTCTCCTCGGAAGCGGACATGGTCAAGAAGCTGCGCGTGTCGCTCGCGCTACAGCCGGTGGCGACGGCGTTGTTTGCCAATTCGCCCTTCACCGAAGGCCGCCCCAACGGTTTTCTTTCCTTCCGCGCGGAAATCTGGCGCGACACCGACAAGGATCGCACCGGCATGCTGCCGTGGGCGTTCGAGCCGGGCATGGGCTTCGAGCGATGGGTCGACTACGCGCTTGGCGTGCCGATGTATTTCGTCAAGCACGGCGACGACTATGTCGATGTCTCCGGCCAGTCGTTCCGCGACCTGATGGCCGGCAAGCTTGCCGGCATGCCCGGCGCCCGCGCCACGATCTCCGACTGGTCGAACCACATCTCGACGATTTTTCCCGAAGTGCGGCTCAAGCGCTACCTGGAGATGCGCGGCGCCGATTCCGGCCCGACGCGCAATCTCCTGGCGCTGCCGGCGTTCTGGGCCGGCATTCTCTATGACGATTTGAGCCTCGACGCTGCCTGGGATCTGGTGAAAGGCTGGAGCGCCGCGGATCGCCAGAAGCTCCGCGAGGAGGTGCCGAAATCCGCCTTCGCCGCAAATGTGCGCGGCCGCACCGTGTTCGAGATCGCGACCGAAGTTCTCAAATTCGCGCGCGCCGGTCTGGCGCGAAGGAAGCGCCTCGATGTCAGCGGCCGGGATGAGACGCGCTACCTCGAAGCCCTGGACGACCGGCTGGCCCGCGGCACCACGCCGGCGGAGGCACTGCTGGAGAAATTCCGCGGGCCGTGGGCGGGCTCGGTCGATCCGATCTATACGCAAGAAGCGTATTGAAGTACGACGTCAATTACTCCAGCCCGTAGAGCTCTTTGGCGTCCTCGAGCGCCCTCTCGCAGGCGCCGGCGTCACCCGCGGCGTCGGCGTTGCGCGCGCTGTCGAGGGCGGCTTCGGCCGCTTCACGCGCTTTGATCTCGGCGCTCTCCACCGAGCCGGGCGTCGGCTGATGATGAAGCTGGGCGCCGATCGATTGCGGCGCGGTCGGACCGGCCGCCGGGCCGGGCGTCGTGCGCCGGATAGAGCGCTCGACTTGCGCGATCTGCGCGGTGCACGGTCCCGCGCAGGCGACGATAGTGCCGCCGATCAGCGTCACTGCCGCCAACATTACGACGCGCAATCGGTGCACGACCGTCCTTCGGGCAAAGTCGGCGTCGCCGCCATCACAAAAACCTTCGCCGGCGGTCGCCGTTCCAGCGGTTACTTCTTTCCGTTCAGCTTCTTCAAAGCTTCCTTGGCCTGGTCGTTGCCGGCCGCAGCAGCTTTTTCCCACAAATTGCGGGCTTGCGCGGCATCCTTCGGCCCGCCCCAGCCGTTTGCGTAGTAAAGGCCGAGATTGGCAATCGCCATCGGATTGCCCGCAGCCGCGCTCTTCTCGTACCACTGCCGCGCCTGCGTATAATCCTTGGTGACACCCAAGCCGTGGTCGTAAAGGAAGCCGAGATTGTTCATCGCACCAGATTCGCCTTTGGCCGCAGCCTTCTCGTACCATGCGCGCGCCTGGTCGTAGTCCTTGGCGACGCCCCAGCCGTTTACGTAAGCGATACCGAGATTGTACATCGACGGAGCATTGCCGGCGACGGCGCCCTTTTCATACCACTGGCGCGCCGCATTGTAGTCCTTGGTGACACCCCAGCCATTTGTGTAGAAGGCGCCGAGGCCGCTCAAGGCGCCGACATGGCCGCCGGCCGCGGCCTTCTCGTACCACTGCCGCGCCACCGTGTAGTCCTTGGTGACGCCCCAGCCATTCTGATAAAGCCCGCCGAGATTGACCATACCGTTGGTATCGCCCAGATCGGCAGCCTTACTGAACCACTTGCGCGCTTCGGCGTAATCCTGCGGAACGCCCCAGGCGTTCTGGTTATAAAGACCTACCGTGTTCATCGCGCCGCGATCGCCTGCGGCGGCGGCCTTCTCGTACCATTGCCGTGCCTGGACCAGATCCTTAGTGACACCGAAACCGGCGGCATAAAGTCCGCCGAGACCGTTCATCGCGTTGGTATTGCCGGCGGCGACGGCTTTTTCGAACATTCGCCGCGCGTGGTCGTAGTCTTGGGGAACGCCCCAGCCATTCCGGTAGAACCAGCCGAGAGCGCTTATGCCCTGTGGCTCCCCGGCGGCCGCCGCCTTCTCGAACCACACGCGCGCTTGCGTATAGTCCTGCGGCACTCCCTCCCCTCCTTGATAGAGGTAGGCGAGGTTGCTCATCGCAAGGTTGCTGCCCATGGCGATGGCTTGCTCGTAGCGCCGCTTG
>Ga0302325_10027492_pt1 | contig 11789 bp, 14 predicted proteins | sample Palsa_T0_2_FD_201948 | JGI IMG/M metagenome (GOLD analysis project Ga0302325, IMG submission 201948) | Peat permafrost microbial communities from Stordalen Mire near Abisko, Sweden - Palsa_T0_2 | ecosystem: Environmental > Terrestrial > Soil > Palsa > Peat permafrost | place: Sweden: Abisko... | reverse complement strand
GATTGAAGGAGAAGCGTGATCTCTCGCCCCCGGCCAACGTCGCCACGCACGTTCTGACCGACGATGCGCATCCGCGCACGATCCGGTCCATCGACGGCCAGCCGGTCAAAGACATCATCGACGCCTATGCCCTCCTTCTGCACTGCAAGCTGGACCAGCCTATTCGGATCGCCTTCGCCGGCGGCGAGGGCTCCCAGACACTGATCCCCCGTGCCGTCGCGACGCCCGATGCCATCGTCGAAGCCCGGCGGCTGCTGGGAATCGGCGTCATCCAGCTCACACCAGCCCTGGCCGACAAATACCACCTCGACACTGAGGACGGGATGTTCATCAGCGAGGTACTGCCCGACACCGTCGCCTCGCGCGCCGGCCTGCAAGCCGGCGACGTGATCGTGCAACTGGGCCAATTCCGCGTCGGCACGCTGGATGATTTCGCCGCCCTTCTGCACCGATTACCAAAGACCGGCCAGGTGCGCATCGGCGTGGTCCGCGACGATCAAATGGGCTTCGGCACGCTCAGCTTCTAACCGCTTGCGGTTTCGCAGCGCCAGTCTGCCCGATCGCCTTCGACCGCAAGTTCGCTCATGAAAATCGTCATCGCCCCCGACAAATTCAAAGGCTCGCTGACCGCGCTCGAGGCCGCCGACGCCATCGCCGAGGGCGTGCGCCGCGTTATCCCCGCCGCAGAGATCGACCTCTGCCCCCTCGCCGACGGCGGCGAGGGCACCGTCGCCGCCCTGGTCGCCGCCACCGGCGGCTCGCTGCAAACCCATCGCGTCACCGGCCCGCTTCCCGACCAAAAACTCGACGCCACCTTCGGCATGCTCGGCGATCGACAAACCGCCGTCATCGAGATGGCCGCCGCCAGCGGACTGGCCCTGCTCGCGCCAGACGAACGCGATCCCTTTTGCACCACCACATTCGGCACCGGTGAGCTGCTCATGGCCGCCTCGCTGCTCGGCGTCCGACGCATCATCCTCGGCATTGGCGGCAGCGCCACCGTCGACGGCGGCATCGGATGCGCCCAGGCCTGCGGCCTCCCCGTTCTCCTCGACGGCGGCGAACCCGTCTCCCCCACCGAGCCGCTCACCGGCGCGGACCTGGACCGCGTCGTGCTCATCAAGCACGGCCGCGGCAGCCCGATCGAACGCCTCGAGATGATCGTCGCCTGCGACGTGACCAACCCCCTCTACGGCCCCCACGGCGCCGCCCAAACCTACGGCCCGCAAAAAGGAGCCAGCCCATCGCAGGTCGCCCAGTTGGACTACTGGCTGCAACGCCTCGCCGAGCGCACCGGAAAAACCGCCGAGGCGATGACTCCGGGGGCAGGCGCGGCCGGCGGATTGGGATTCGCCATGCTCGCCTTCTTCGGCGCCCGGCTTTGCCGCGGAATCGACATCGTGATCGAGGCCACGCAATTCCGCCGCCGGCTCACCGGCGCGGACCTCTGCATCACCGGCGAGGGCCGGCTCGACGCCTCGAGTCTTCACGGCAAAGCCCCCCTCGGCGTCGCTCGGCTCTGTTGTGAAATGGGCATCCCCTGCGTCGCTCTCGTCGGGTCAATCGGCCCCGGGGCCGAGCGATCCCTGGCCGGACACTTCGCCCACCGTCATTGTATTTCTGATGGTTCGATCTCCTCCGAGCAATCGATGCGCGACGCCAGGCCGCTGCTCGCCGCCACAGCGGAGCGAATGATGTTGCATTCCACCGCCGGTAACGGATGATTTTTGTTGACGGCTTGCCCGATCCAGGGGATACTGAATTTATAATAAATTTGTGAGGACCGAATGATTGCCACCCAACATACCCAGTCTCTCTCTGACTTCCGCCAAAAGGCCACCGAAATTCTGGATCGGCTGAACCGAACCGGCGAGGCCGAAATCCTGACAGTCAACGGCGAAGCCCGCGCGGTGCTGATGGCCCCCGCCGTTTATGACGAACTGGCCAGGGAGATGGAACTCGCGCGGGATGTGGCAGCGATCCGGCAATCGATGAAACAAATTGATGAGGGAAAAGGAATCACGGTTGAGGAGCTTCATGCGCAACTTCGAGCGGAGCTTTTGGCGATGAAGGCCGCCCGAGGCGCAGAAAAGTGAAACTGCGGACGGTTATCACCTCACCAAAAGTACGCGCGCAAATACAGGAGCAGATGCTATACATCGCGCAGGACTCGATTGAAAATGCATTTGCCTGGGAAGATCGCGTGATAGCTGCTGTTGGAAAGCTCGAAAGCATGGCAGTCCATGCCATCGATCAAGATGCGAGCGAGCGCGTAGGATTTGCTATCCGCAAGTTGGTCTTTGAAGGAACCTACCTGATTTTCTACCACGTCGATGAGGCAGCCGGTGAGGTGCGGGTTGTGAACTTTCGGCATGGCGCTCGATTGCCTCTTGCAGAGGAACCGTAGGCTCACCAACACCGAGCAGACTTCCCGAGTACACGGGTTAGAACCCCCCAATCCCGATCCCCCCCACGCCCGGCGTGCCGCCGCCGATCGTTCGGCCCTTGGGCACGCCATTCGCATCCGTGTTGCTCCCCGAATCCGGCGTCCCCTGCGGCCCCTGTCCGGCCTGCCCCGCCGCGACCGGCGCGGGCGGCACCGGCTCGATCGCCCGCAGCCAGTTGTCCGCCTCGACCAACTGCACGCGGAACAGCACCGCCTCCCCCACCTTGCAGCGGCGAACCTCCGACATGATCCGCAGGTCCACCGCCCACTTGCCGTCCTTGAACGCGACAGGCACCTCGGCTTCCATCACCGTCCCGTTCTGGTCAATCTGCACCGCCGGCTGCCTGTGCCCGGAAACATCGAGCACCTCGGTCTTCACCAACTTGCCGCTGACTGGCTCGGCGTAGGGCAGCAAAGCCACCAGCGTCGGCGACGACCCCGGCGAAATATCCGCCCACACCGAATCCCCCTCGTGCAGCGCCCCCAATGTCTGATCGATCCCCGGATCGCGCACCATCTGCCCGCTGTCATCCTTCGCTGCCGGCAACGCCCACTGCGTGATCTCGCCAAGCTTGTCGAGCGTCACCACCAGATCGGGCGATTTATCCGCCTTGGGCTCACTATGCACATACACATACCCATTGGGCGTCAGCTCCCCCGGCTTGGGCGTGTACGGCGCGATAGCGCTGATCGTGTTGACCCCGTCGGCGGCGTCCCACGAAGCCTGCACCAAATCCCCCGCTTTGAGGCTGGTGATGAACTGATTCTGATCCCCCTCCGGATCGAACGGCCCCTTCGGATCCGTATTGGCCACCAGCAGCCGAACCACGCGCCCATGGGGCAGATACGCCAACACCACCAGATGCTGCCCGATCCTGGCCGCGCTCTTGAACTGCAACACTCGATCCGTCTCCCCCGCCGCCACCGCGCACATCGCCAGCAGCACAATCCCCCACGCCATCCCGCCGATCCGTTTCGTCTGACACATCAATGCCTCCAGTCAACTCCGCCATCATCTTCCCGCGCCCGAGCCTCATTTCAAACACAATTTCGCCTCGGGGAAAAAGAGCGTAAACCACGGATAGCCCAGCGCTGCCTCGCTGCGCCCGGCCAACAACCAAAAAGGGCCGGATTCACCGCGGAGTAACGCGGAGGCGAAAAAAAGAAAGAGGAAATAGGGATGCCTCTGCGCTTCGTTCACGTCCCTCTGCGCTCCTCCGCGTCCTCTGCGGTAGACGTTCTCCGGGTTCACCGCAGAGGACGCAGAGTTACGCGGAGGCAGGGAAGAAGGGGCTCATTTCCCTCTGTCCCAGCGCGCCGGGATCCTCTGCCGTGGACATTTCCCCTTTCTCCACACCGATAATTTGCTCAGCGTGCGAAGATTTCGACGGGTTGTGGCACGGATGGGCGCGGATAAGAGCCGCCTTTTCCCATCCGCGCCCATCCGCGAGATCCGCGGTAAAAATTCTTCCGCGCCAAATAGACCCGATTTTGTTTGACGAATCGCTGGGCGGACGCTCAATTGGGTCACTCGCAGCCGGCATGGATCATCGCGTGACGCCCTGTCGAAGCGCGGAACAATAGTCGTTTGGTGCCCTCATGGGGATGGATCTGCTGGAGTATCACATGCGAATTGAAGATGCCTTCAACATTCGCATTCCGGATGAGGACGCGACCGGCCTACTTACCGTCGGGCAGATGCACGAGTACTTGTCGCGCCGGCTGCCAACTCTCGACACGGAGCAAGTGTGGCACCGACAGCTTGATGTCCTCTGCCGGTTTCGGCGGCTCGACGCGGCACGTCGAGCCGCAATCAAAGCGAGCGATGGTTTTGTGCGTGATCTCAATTTCGACTGACGGGCCGTCGCGCGTCCTAGCATGGACTCTTTGACCAGCCTCAGATCACTGCTTAGCATCGATCACTGGGTGGGGCCGCGATCGAAAGGCACCAGCACATGACAGCCGCATTGGAAAGAGCATTTACGAAGGCTTCTCGCCTGCCCAAGGCGGCGCAGAAGCAATTGGCCGAGCAATTGCTCGAAGACATTGATGGCGAGTTGCGCTGGGATCAAACGCTTGCTGACTCGCAGTCCCTCCTCGAGCGGATGGCCGCCAAAGCCCGCGAGGCCAAACGGCACGGAAAGACGATTCGCAAAGGCTTCGACGAATTGTGAACTCCGAACTGACGGACGAGTTCCTCGCATGCTTTCGGCGACTTCCTGATCGAATCAAGCGGCAGGCGCGGAAGACCTATGCGGTCTGGAAGATTCGCCCGCACCACCCGAGCTTGGAATTCAAGCGGGTGGGAAAGCGGTCGCCGATCTACTCCGTGCGCATCGGGATCGGCTGGCGGGCACTGGGGCTCAAGCAGCGCGACTCCGTGCTCTGGTTCTGGATTGGCTCGCATGCGGAATACGACCACCTATTGCGGCAGGGATTTTGACAACGTCGAGGTTGGCCGGTCCAGCCACATCAACCGGATTCTGGGAATAGCCTTTCCGTGCACGGGCTCGAGTAGGGTATAACATCACACATTCATCCGGTGCCGGCACCGCATGTCGCGTTGCCGGCCAAAAAACGTCGTCCATTATTCCGGGAGGTAGCTCGTGAAGCTTAAACTTTGCAGTTGCTCCAGCGTCGTCGTAGCGCTTTGCGCCGTCGCCTCGATTTCCGCCGCGCCGTCGGCTTCTCCGCTCGATGCGGTCGGTAATGGTTCAATCGTCATCTACAACGTGGCGGAGCTGACGGACGGCCGGCAGGATGACGCGGATCAGATTGCTGAGGTCATTAAGGCCACCACCGGCCTCATTTTGTGGCGGGGTGTCCGGCCAGCAGCCGCATTGGTCGCCACGCCGCAGCAACTGTCGGTGAAGGCCGACAGGGATGTTCAAGAAACCGTATCGCGGCTTCTCCAAATGTTTCACGAGACGCGAAATCTTTTTTTCAGGATTGATTACAAAGTCGTGACCGCGGCCGACGCCCCGGCATTGGCCAAGGCGATCTTGAACGATCCGGAAAAAGAAGATAGCTTCAAGGTCACAAGTACAATCGTGGCCGACTCGTACATCACCATCCCTAACGGCGACGATGCCACATTAATCGACGGTAATGTGGTCCCCCTGCCAACGATAAGGGTCACCCCAACATTTTATGCAAATCGTTCGGGATTAGGCATAAATGTTCGTACCAGCGAAGACCCCCCGGCCGCGAGCAATCCCGGAACAGTGGTCTCGCTCGAACTCAACCACGCTGTGGGCATTCGAATCCAGACGAATAATGGTCCGGCATGGTTGATACTGCGCCCGCAAGGTGTCGAAAGAGACTGGCTGCCCATCGGAAGCGTAACGCTCTCCAGGCGCGAATAGCCAGCCAACATCAGGCGGACCCGCGTCGCGTTGCCGACAAGAGAGCATCATCCGTTACGCCACTTTTGGAGAAGTCATGACGAAACTTCGCAGTTGCATGACCATCGTCATTCTGCTCACCTTGATGAGTGCCGTTCAGGCCGATGACGCCGTCAGCTTGGCTGCGGCTCCGCCGGTGGTAGTCAAGACTGTGCCGGAATCAGGGACGGATGGCGTTGATCCGAACATCACGGAAATTACGGTCGCCTATAGCAAGGACATGCAGGACGGCAGCTGGTCCTGGTCGACCTGGGGCAAGGACACGTTTCCGAAAACCACAGGCAAGCCGCATTATCTGGATGACAAGCGCACCTGCGTGTTGCCGGTGAAGCTGGAGCCGGGCAAGACGTATGCGATCTGGCTCAACAGCGACAACTTCGGCAACTTCAAGGACGCCGCCGGCAACTCGGCGGTTCCATATCTGCTGATTTTCAAAACCGAGTCGGCGGCCAATCCATCACGAACTTGAGCGGGAGAGTTCAATGTTTTTAGCGTACGGCAGCGGCGACAACCGTTGGTCCCGTCCGATTCTGTTTCGGGGAATCTACGCGCTTTTTTCCATCGGCAGTATTTACCTGTGCTGGAGGCTTTGCCTTGCCTACTCATCGGAGACTTGGTCCTCGACGGTCGGAGACGGCATTCGACACTGCTTCCGCCGGCCCGCTTACCTGCGACTTGACCCCGTCGTCGCCAAGGTCATTGAACCAGCATTTTGCGTCGATCACTATGTGCGGCCACAATTTTGGGCCCACGATGAGCGTGTCGGTACGTCTGGATGACCAGCCGTCGTGGTGGACGGGCCTCGGTTACGCCGCTACGCTCCGGACCGCGCGGCTCCATTGGCGCGTTGCGTTGGGGCACGGTATTCGGCGGAGTCTACGGGCACTGGACGCGCTCCATCGGGCGCGGGAGGAGGCAGATGCAGGAACTGAGTTTCGCGGTCAAGCGTTTGGGTGTTCTCGGCGGGGTGATCATTTTTGCCCTGGGTGTCGTTGCATCGGGCTCGTTCGCCGCGGCCGCGGAGCCGAACGTCGTCGCCACGCTGGGGGACGGCGCGATGTTCAGCATTACGGGCCTCGCCTTTTCACGTGACGGTTCGTCGCTCATTTGCGGGGGAGCTGGCGCGCACGTCTACGACACTCAGTCTTGGAAGGACGCTCCGCCTAAAAAACTGAACAGCTTTTCCCCGGGGGAATTCTCGGCCGACGGGAACGCGTTGGTTGGCAGCATGGATAATGCCGTGCTGGTTGTTGATTTTCCGGCCTGGAAGCAACGGTTCGACCCATTGCCGCAGACGCCGCAGGTCGGCCTGATGGCCATTTCTCCAGATGCCAAAGTCCTCGCGACCGCTGGAATGAACGAGAAGGCCGTCACGGTTTGGGATGCGACGAGCGGTCAACGTCTCCGGTCACTTGCGGCGGGGGACAAGCCGGCCGGCGCGCCGACTTCCGCGGACTTCAGTCCCGACGGAAAAACCTTGGCGGTGGGTTACTACTCGGGTGACCTGGCGTTATGGAACGTTGCCAGCGGAAAGCTCAATCTTACCGTGAAACCCATGTGGGGCTCGGCGCAGTGGTGCGTTCAGTATTCGCCTGATGGGAAGATACTGGCCACGGTGGATTCGAACAACAACATCGTTTTGGTCAACGCCGCCACACTCAAAGCGCATTCGATGTTGATGAAAGGCCACACGGAAGAAATTCATTCGGTCTGCTTCAACGCCAGCGGCAGCAACCTGATTTCTTGCAGCTTCGACAAAACCGTCCGCGTATGGGACACGGCTACCGCCAGCTTAATCGCGCGGATGGCCGGTCCCGCTCGATTCACATGTGTCGCGGTTTCACCCGACGGAAGTGAACTCGCCGCCGGAAATACCGCAAATACCGTTGTCGTCTGGAATATCGGCGGCCTGAAGTGACAGCCCGGGTCACTGCAGCCCGGTAAGCCCTTCGCGGACGGCGTATTTGGTGAGGCCGGCGACGTTGTCGATGCCGAGCTTGGTCATCAATCGTCGGCGATGGGTCTCGACGGTTTTCACGCTCAGTTGAAGATGGTAGGCGATGGCCTTGGTGGCGTTTCCCTCGGCCATCAGTTGCAGCACTTCCCGCTCGCGGGAGGTGAGCTTGAACATGCCGTTTCCGTTGTGGAGCTTCGAGGAGGAGTGAAGCAGCGATGCGACGGTATCGCCGGGCAATCGCGGGCTGATGTAAGTTTTTCCAGCGACGACGGTTCGGATCGCCAGTGCCAGTTCCTCGAACGCGGCTTCCTTGGGAATCAGCCCCGTCGCCCCGGCGGCCATGATCTGCGAGGCCAATCGTTGATCCACGTTGGCGCTGAGCACGACCACCTTCACGCCCGGGCAATGCGAAATAATCTGGCGGGTGGCGTCCACGCCGTTGAGGTCGGGCATGGCGATGTCCATGACCACCACGTCCGGCGAGAGTTCCTTGGTCAGGAGAACGGCTTGGCGCCCGGTTGCCGCTTCGCCCAGCAGCTTCAAGTCGTGCTCCGCCGTGAGCAGCAAGCGCAATCCGTCCCGAATCATTTGATGGTCATCGACCAGCAGGATCCGGGTGGGCATCGATGTGTCATAGCACATTTGCGCCCTATTTGCCGTAAATCCTTACATAAATGCGATTATCCGCACCATCGCCGCCAGAGAGAGCGGCAGGCGTTTTGCAGGTCGCGCGCGAAGCCCGGGCCGTCCATAAGCGGTGAGCGCAGCAGACGATTGCGCAATCCGTTGCGCAGAGCAGACAGCCGCGGAACGTCGGCCGCCAAGGCCGAGGCCGCTTGCAGATATTCTTCGGGCGTGGACACGGCCAAGTCGCCAAGCCCCACATTGCCGAGAATGCTCAGCCCGCCGCGGGCGAACGCGGCTTGGCCCACGAGGCTGACAGTCGGCACGCCCATCCACAGGGCATCGCAGGTCGTCGTGCCGCCGGCGTACGGGAAACTGTCGAGCGCGATGTCCACCCGGTGATACAACCGGAAATAATCCGCCAGCGGCAGCGTGTCGACGAAACTCAACCGTTCCGCCGCGACGCCATGCGCGGCGAACGTCGCGGCCACGCGGCTGCGATGCTCCCCGCGATGCGCGTGCAAGATCAGGCGGGACTTGGGAATACCCGCCAGCAGTCTCGCCCACAACTCCAACGCCCGCGGCGAGACTTTGCAGAAGTTATTCAAGCTCCCAAACGTTACGTAGCCCCGCGACAACGCCGGCAGCGGATTGACGGGATCGGTCACGATCCCCGGCTGATAACACCAATAGGTTCGCGGCAAACGCACGGACCGCTCCACGTACCACTCGTCGTGCCTCCCCGGCGGATCGAGATACGGATCGGTCAGGCGATAGTCGATCCCGCTTACGCCCGTCGTCGAGCAATATCCCAGCCAGGTGATCTGAACCGGCGCCGGCCGACGGGCAAAAGTCAGCAGGCGATGATCACGCATGTGCAGCGTCAGATCGACGAGAATGTCGATCCGATCGCCGCAAATTCGCTCGGCCAGCGCTTCATCCGACATCTCCAATGCGTCCACCCAAATATCGGCCGATTGCCGTAGCTGCGCAGTCAATGCGTCGGGATTTCGCACGGATGCGTAGCAGACGATCTCAAATTCGCGGCGATCGTGGCAAGCCAGCGGGCTGTGCAAAAATCGCCCAACCGGGTGCTGGCGAAAATTCGGCGAGACATATCCGATCCGCAGCCGGCGATCCGGCGATCGATCGTTGCGGTGGGCTCGGGCCGACGCCGACAGTGCCTCGGCATGCCTTTGGTTCCAGACTTCGTGCTCGCGACGGAGCTCCGCCGGATCGCAGTCCGGAAGGAAGTGCATGGCATAGAGAAAGTTGCTATGCGGCGTCGTGAGCTCAGGCCGCAAATCTGCCGCCTGGCGAAAGCAATCGATCGCCGATTGAATTCGCCCCGTGTCGCGATAAGCCGCACCCAGGTTATTGCGGGCCAGGAAATGCGAGCCCTCCAGAGCGAGCGCGGCCAGGTAGCCGCGAATCGCCAGATCGACGGCTCCCTTCAATTGCGCCGCGAAACCTATCTGGAACCACATCTCCGCAGACGGTTCGCTCCGGGTAATCAATTCAAAGCACCGTGCGAAGAGGGCATCGATTTGAGACGGATCATCCGTTGCACCGGCGATGCGGGCATAGACCGCTGGATCATCGGGCCGCAGGGCGATGGCGCGGAAATACGCCTCGGCCGCCGGGTCGATCCGCCGCAAATCGGTCAGCACATCCGCCAGATGAATCCAAGCATCGACATAGCGCGGATCGAGCGCGACCGCCCGCTGGAATGCGCCCAGCGCTTCATCCAGCCGCCCCGCCCGCCGACAGGCGAATCCCAAATCGGCCAGAATCCCCGCGTCCGTCGGCGCGCCGTCCGAAGCTTGCCGCAGTGAGACGACCGCGTCATCGAGCCGGCCGGCGTTGAAGTGCTCGCGCGCCGTCGCGGCGAGCTGCGATGGGTTGAGAGCATCCATGCTGGGCGGATTCTAACCTCTGCAGCAAGTTGCAGGTTGGTCGCGCAGGCATCCCGTGTAGCCGGCGAGCTTGCTCGCTGTATTTCTTCTGGAAAAATACGGCGAGCAAGCTCGCCGGCTACACGGGGAACGCCACACCATCGTGACAAATGCTTCAAGTGCTTCCGGCATGCCATGGGTTTCAGCGCATCAGATGCACGCGCTTCGTACAATGCGAACGCGTCATCGGCGTGGGGCGATCTTCTGGCGGAATGAGCGATGCCCGGCTCGGATCCATCGACCCTGAATTACAATTCAGACGCCGCGCCGGTTCCCACGTGGAGATGGGTGCGGAGCTTGGAGTGGGCGGCGGGCATACTCAGCGTGTTATGTCTGTCCCTCATGCTTTGGGGGGCACGACTGCCAGTCGCCGCGTTTGTGCCGTCGGCGCTGGGAGGTTTGATCGGCGTGGTGGCCGGGGGCATTTGGATAGTCGCTGTGGCCGGCGAGGTAGATATCTTTTTGGCCGCCAATCGGCCGGCGCGCCGCAGGGCGATCCGGTTTGTTGCCTGGACGCCGATTGTATTGGCGCTGACGTGGGCGCTGTTACACGTTGGCTCGACGAGGCGGTTGATGTTCCGCATGAACAAGCCGGCGATGGACGCGTGGGCGCAAAGTTTCCTCTCGACGCCGGCCGCTCCGAAGACCAGCGCCCCGGCCCGGATTGGCTCGTATACCGCGTACGACATCGAGCCGATTTCGGGCGGCGTGAAATTCTTCGTGGAGGGGGCGGGATTCTTTCGATCGGCTGGGGGCTTTGCGTACAGCCCTTCCGGTCCGCCGCCTGTCACCACCGACCCATCCGAGACGTTCACGCCGATCGGGGGTGCGTGGTACGTGCGCACTGTCGAAGAGCCATAGGGATCCCGCGGCTTCGGGTCAGGTCATCGGCGCTTGCAGGGCGGAGCTGGCCAGGTGCGCGAGGGAGGCGGCGGCGGAGTGCGCTGTTGCGGCGGCGGGGTTGGGGATTTGCACGAACCAGGGGAGGTCGATCACCACGACGCGCAGGTCGCCTCGACGCAGGAGCGCCTTTCTCAAGCGCATGGCCCGATGGGTGTGCAGGAATGTATGAAACCAGTTCTTCTCGATCAGCTCGGGAATGATCACGGCGACGAGCCGATGGGGGAATTCGGTTTTGATCAGGTCGATCTGCTTGAGGAGAGGCTTGATGAATTCGCGGTATGGCGTCTGCACCAGTTCGAGCTTCGGCACCGGCACGCCGGCGGCGACGGCGGGGGCTTCGACGCGATCGGCCCAGAGGGCGCGCATCTCCGTCGCCTCGTCCTCAGCGGCATCGCCTTCGAGATTGCTCAGATGAACGGCGATGACATCGGGCGAAATGTGGATCGCGAAACGCAGGGCCTTGTGCACCGACTGGGTCCAACCCCGCACGGTCACCAGCA
>Ga0302325_10027489_pt1 | contig 11789 bp, 9 predicted proteins | sample Palsa_T0_2_FD_201948 | JGI IMG/M metagenome (GOLD analysis project Ga0302325, IMG submission 201948) | Peat permafrost microbial communities from Stordalen Mire near Abisko, Sweden - Palsa_T0_2 | ecosystem: Environmental > Terrestrial > Soil > Palsa > Peat permafrost | place: Sweden: Abisko... | reverse complement strand
CCAGACTCGCTGGAAGGTTGGGTCGACTTTTTTCCCCGGTATACGAAGCTTCCCTGGTTGAACGGCCGCGAGCACCAGGAACTACAGGTGATGCGAGATTATCTGCGCATTGCCTTCGATCGCATCCCTATCTCGGCGGACACGCGCAAGCCCATTACCCGGCTGGCGCAGAAATGCATCTCGCTGCCCGCCCGCTGGCGTCTGGACCACAACGCTTACCGGTTTCCGGTGGAGCTCTGGATCAACAAGAAGCTGAAGGAACGAACAGCCGCGCTGAAGCCTGCTGTCGATGCAAAGCGGCTGGAGCCAAACGCAGTGGAGGCCACATGCTGACGCGGGGAAAGGTGATCCTCTTCTACCCGCCGTATGACGGACCGCCGCTCGGCGCGCCGCTGTGCCTGCTGGCGCTCGCTTCCACTCTGCGGCAAGCCAATTTTGAGGTACGGATGATCGATGCGGCGATCGATCCGGACTATCGAACCCACATCGAGTGTGAAAGCGTGGACGCGCTATGCCTCGGGATCTCGGTGCTTACCGGTCCGATGATCAAGGGCGCCGTGGAGGTCGCAACCGCGATCAAGAGCGATCTTCCCTGGCTGCCAATTATTTTTGGCGGTTGGCATCCGACGCTGGTGCCGGATGAGACTTTGAGCGAACCGTTCGTCGATGTTGTCGTCCGCGGACAGGGCGAAGTCACCCTGGTGGAGGTGGCGGAAGCCCTGCTGCAGAAACGGTCCCTGGACAACATTCCCGGGGTCTCGTGGAAGAGCAATGGCCAGCGCAGACACAACCCGGACCGCCGCGTGGAGCCTCTCGATGCGCTGCCTATCCCCGCCTTTGACCTCACCGACTTTGACGCATATGAGAAGCTCAGCGGCGAACGGAAAATTGGATATGCCACCAGCGTCGGGTGCCCCTATGCGTGCAACTACTGCACTGACATGGTTTTTTACAAGCGCCGCTTCAATGCCCTCTCGGCGGAGCGCGTGGTCTCCGAACTTACCGACCTGGTAACCAGGTATCGCATTAAAGAAGTCGCCATGCTCGATTCAAACTTTCCCGTCAATCTTGCCCGGGCGCTGGAGATCGCGCGCGGCATACTCGCATCGGGCGTGAAATTTCGCTGGACGTTCCAGGCTTCGACAGACTTTCTTTGCCGGATGAGCGAGGACGAGGTCTTGCTGCTGGGCAAGAGCGGCGTTTCGCATATGGGTTTCGGCACCGAATCCACTTCTGAGCCTGTGCTGAAACTGATGAATAAGCGGCACCAGCGAGTCAACGAGATGTATGAGACCGCGCGCAAGGCGAACCTCGCGGGTATACGAGTGACGTTCAATCTCATCTTTGCATATCCCGGTGAAACTGAGGCGGACCGCACTATCACATTCAAAACCATGAGCGATATTGCGAGGCAGTTTCCCAATGTGAGCTTCTCGCCGAATATCTTTACTCCCTATCCGGGGATTCCCATATGGCCGCAACTGCGGGAACTTGGGGTGCCGGAGCCACACTCGTTGCGTGAATGGATGGATATGCCGCTGGGTGCGAATATGCTTCCCTGGCTTAAAGGCAAAGAGCTGGCGCGCCTGGAGCGGCTGGTTGAATATTTTCTGCTCAATAGCCAGTTGTGCCGCCAGACGGGGAATCATTCGGTGTTGCGACGTGCTGTTCAGTTCTTGATTCAATCGCCGATTCGTTGGCGTCTGAACTCAAGCCAAATCTTTTTTCCCTGGGAACTTTGGCTGGCCGCACTCTCTGAGCGATTCGCGTTGCGCCGTTCGTTGGTGACCGGCCAGGAACTTCCCAAACTGCCCGCAAGCGCGTGCTAGTTAAATGAACGAATTGAGGTAACTCGTGGCGGATATTCTTCTGGCGCACTCTTATCATCTGCCCTATGACGCCAAGCAGGTACGGAAGATGCAACCGTATCCGCCGCTCGGGACCCTCTATGCCGCCAGCGCTCTGAGGGAGCGCGGATTCTCCGCCGCGGTCTTTGATTCCATGCTGCAAGACCCGGTAACCGGCTTTCCCGAGGCTTTGCAGCAAGAGAAGCCGAGGATACTTGCCATCTATGAAGACGACTTCAACTTTCTGTCGAAGATGTGCCTGACGCGCATGCGTGAGCTGGCCTGGCAATTGGCACGGGCGGGAAGCGCCGGGGGAGCGATCGTGATCGCTCACGGCTCCGACGCCACAGACCACGCCAAAGAGTATTTGCGCAATGGGGTCGACTTCGTGCTTGTGGGCGAAGCCGAGGAGAGCCTGGCGGAGCTTTGCGCTTCCATTTTGAACGGGTCCGGCATCTCAACCAAGATACCGGGCGTGTTGCGGCTTGACGCGGCGGGCAAGGTTGTTCAGAGCTCGCCGCAGGCGCCGCGCAATGCTAATTGGAAAAACTTGTCCAAGCCGGCGCGCGCGTTGATTGACCTTGAGCCTTACCGGCAGGCATGGGTTTCGGCTCACGGCCGCTTCTCTACCAATGTGGTCGCCAGCCGGGGTTGCCCCTACCGATGCAACTGGTGCGCCAAACCCATCTCTGGAAATAAGTTCCAAGTTCGTGCTGCCGAGTCTGTCGCCGATGAGATCCGTGAGCTCAAACAAGTTTACGGGGTGCAGCATATCTGGTTTGGAGATGACGTCTTTGCGCTGAACCAACACTGGACCAAACAATTCGCCGACGAGATCGAAGCGCGCGGGTGCGCGTTGCCGTTCAAGATACAATCCCGCGCCGACCTTATGAGCCCGGAGACAGTCGCCAACCTTAAGCGAGCGGGTTGCGCTGATGTGTGGATGGGGGTGGAATCCGGATCGCAACGAGTACTCGACGCGATGGATAAGGGTTTGCGTGTCGCAGACGTAGTCGTCGCACGCAGGCGGCTGGGCGACGCAGGTATTCGGGCATGTTTTTTCCTGCAGTTCGGATATCCGGGAGAGCAGTGGGAGGATATCCAGCAAACCATAGACCTGGTGCGTAAAACGCGTCCCGATGACATCGGCGTCTCCTTCTCTTATCCGCTTCCCGGCACTGCATTTTACGACCGGGTGCAGGAACAGATCGGCTCCAAGAAAAATTGGCTCGATAGCGATGACCTGTGTCTCATGTTCAAGGCAACTTACAAAGACGAGTTTTACTTGTCTCTGCGCAACGCCCTCCACGCTGAAGTGGACTCATGGCAGAACGGCGGCTCGACCGTCAACAAAGAGTGCAATCGTCTTTGGAAAAAAGTATTTGCCCTCGAGCCGCGCAGCAGAAACTCTGAGGCGACCACTTTCGCGCCGTCTACCCCGACGGGCGGCAGCGATCAGCTGGTTCACTTACAGGTCGCCCAGGCGGGAGGTATCCATGGCTGAGCTCTTATTGGCGCATGGTTACTTTCTCTTTGAAGACCCCAAGGAGCTTCAGATCATGAAGCCCTACGCGCCCCTGGGAATTTTGTATTTGTGCTCGCACCTGAGACAACAGGGTTTCGATGTCGACGTGTTCGACACAACCTTCTCCAGCCGGGAGGCGCTTTTTAGCCATCTGCGCAGCGAGAAGCCCACGGTGCTGGGCATCTACGCGAATCTGATGACGCGCAAGAACGTTGTGGAAACGCTGAAGGTTGCACGTGAGGCGGGCTGGAAAACAATCGTCGGCGGCCCTGAACCTGGCGCCTACGCTCTTGAATACCTGCAGGCCGGTGCGGACTTTGTGGTCTTTGGCGAGGGCGAGCTCACGGTGCAGGAATTACTCGCGTCCTTCCGCTATGGGACGGACTCTTACTTGGCGATCGCCGGCATCGCATATCTCGATGCCTCAGGGCAGATGCACGAAACCGCGCAACGCACGCAGATTGCCGATCTCGATGCCCAACCGTGGCCGGCTCGTGAGGCCATCGACATCGGCCGTTATGTGAAGACGTGGAGAGATGCGCACGGAAAAGGGTCGGTCAACTTTATCACCGCGCGCGGCTGCCCCTATAAGTGCCGTTGGTGCAGCCACCAGGTGTTTGGACAGACGCACCGCCGGCGCAACCCCCTGCTGGTGGTTGACGAGGTGGAATGGCTGCTGAACACCTATAGCCCAGACATGATCTGGGTTTCGGACGATGTGTTCACGATCAACCACAAATGGCTTCGTGAGTATGCCGCGGAGATGCGCGTACGCAGTCTCAAAATCCCCTTCGAGTGCATCTCGCGGGCCGATCGCCTCAACCCGGAGATGCTTGACCTACTGGCCGAGTTAGGCTGTTTTCGCATCTGGATCGGTTCGGAAAGCGGATCGCAGCGCATTCTCGATTCCATGGATCGTGGAGTCAAGATTGAACAGGTGCAACAGGCAGTGGCCATGAGCCGGGAGCGCGGCATTGAGAGCGGCATGTTCCTCATGTGGGGCTACGAGGGAGAAGATCTGGAAGATATCGAAGCCACCATCCGGCACGTCAGCACCTCACAGCCCGATATCTTCTTCACCACGGTCTCTTATCCGATCAAGGGAACTCCTTATTACAAGAAGATGTCTGATCGCCTGGTCCAGCTGCAACCGTGGGCAACAAGCTCGGATCGAGATCTGAAGATCAAGGGGCGGCATTCACAGCAGTTTTACCGGTACGCGGACAGGCTTCTTAAAGAAGAAGTGCAGCTTGCCCGCCTGGCCGGCACACCAGCGGCAGATTCCGAAAACGCAGCCAGTCTTCGCCATAGCATCGAACAGGCTCGGGCGGGGCTGCTCTCGTCTCTCTCAGAGGTGGAAGCATGAACAAGCTCGCCGAGGTTGAGAATCAGACGGTGCGGGCGTTCGACAGTCTCGCGGCAAGATATGACGACCTGTTTACGCGTTCCATGATCGGCCGTGCCCAGCGCGGCGCTGTGTGGAAGGTGCTTAGCGAAACCTTTAAGCCCGGCGACCATATCCTGGAAATCAATTGCGGCACCGGGGAAGATGCGCTCTTTCTGGCTCGGAACGGCCTATCTGTTGTTGCTTGCGATGCGTCGGAACAAATGATCCGGACAGCGCGTCAGCGGATGGGAGCGGAAGACCCGGATGCGCCCATCCAATTCGAGGCCCTTCCGACTGAGCAACTGTTCCGTCTCCCTCCTGACGATTTGTTCGATGGGGTATTGTCAAACTTCTCCGGATTGAACTGTGTTGAGAATTTGCAGCAGACAGCGCGCGATCTGGCGGCCGTGGTAACGACGGGCGCCCCGGTCCTCCTCTGTTTTTCTACCCGGTTCTGTCTCGCGGAGATGACCTGGTTTGCTTTACACGGCCAATTTCGAAGAGCATTCCGCAGATCTTCCGGAATGGCAACGGCGAAGGTACACGGCTTTAGTGTGAAGGTACATTACCCCACCCTACGGGCGATCAAGAGGATGTTTGCCCCGTACTTTCTCTTACGCTCTTGTACTGGAATAGGGATCGCGGTTCCGCCATCGTATCTGGAACCATGGGCGCGCAAATCTCCGAAGGTGCTCCGCCGGCTTCGCCGGATCGATAAGCGAATTTCTCGCCTTCCCTGGCTGCGCACGATCGGCGACCACATGCTCCTGCACTTTGAGCGGGTGGAGGCGTGATGTTGGTGAGCCCGCAAGCAGAGGTTAAGTTCATTTCTGGAGAGCAGAGCACCGGAGTTCCGTTGCGATGCCCACGCTGCCTCAGCTCGATCGGCTGCCTGCCCGCTGGGGATGCGGTTGACTGCTACACCTGCAAAACCAGGCTGGCTTGCGAGCGAGGTATATGGAAAGCCCTGTTGCCCGAGCGCGCCGCGCGGTATGCGCGCTTCGTCGAGGACTATGAATGTATTCGCACAGCGGAAGGCCGGGGAAGTACAAGCGCCGACTACTACCTGGCACTTCCCTTCCGCGATCTTTCCGGCTTGCACAGTGGGCAGTGGACCATGCGGGCGCGCACTTTTCGCTATATCGAGCGCAAGATTCTGCCGCGTATTACTACCGTGACGCACAATCGGCTGCGCATTCTGGACCTGGGCGCCGGCAACGGCTGGATGAGCTACCGTCTGGCAAGCCAGGGCCATGCACCCGTAGCCGTCGACCTACTCACCAACGACCAGGATGGTCTTGGCGCCGCAAGACACTTCGAGCAGCGGCTGCCTGTCCTATTCCCACGGTTTCAAGCAGAAGTGGACAACCTGCCCTTCGGCGATGGGTACTTCGACCTGGTGATCTTCAATTCGTCGTTCCACTATTCGGAGAATTACGAAAAGACATTTGCAGAAGCGCTTCGCTGTACACGTAAGAGCGGAACGGTGCTCATTGCAGACACTCCATGGTATAGCGATGCGCTGAACGGCCGCCGCATGCTGGAAGAGCGCCGCGCCTTGTTCGTGAAGCGCTTTGGCTTTCCTTCCGATGAACTCAATAGCCTGGAATATTTGACTGACCAGCGGCTCGACGACCTGGGAAAACGCTTCTACCTCCATTGGCAGATTCATGAACCTTACTACGGGATACGCTGGCAGATGCGCCCGCTGCTGGCGAAACTACAACGCAGACGCACACCATCTCGCTTCAGAATCTACGCCGCCAAGGCTGCTCAATGATTATCCTGTTCCATCCCCGCGCCACCAAGCCTCGCAACTGCCGCCTTCCGCTCGCGGTGCTTGCGCTTGCCGCTGTGTTGGAAGGCCGCGAAGAGTACAGAATTATCGACGGCAACCTGGAGGACGATCCTACCGGGGCCATCGTAAGCACGATCGACACTCACCAAGTGGAACTTCTGGGTGTTTCCTGTATGCCCGGGCCGCAAATGGTGGCGGCCATGGAGGCCTGCCGCGAGATACGCCGGCTGCGCCCGCGGGTTGCGATTGTCTGGGGCGGCTACTTCCCATCGCTTTACCCGGACACCGCGCTCAATGCAAAGTACGTTGACTACGTGGTCCGCGGCCAGGGCGAGGATACTCTGCTTGAGCTGATCGACGCACTACGAGGAAAGCGCGGGTTGGAGTCCGTTCCTGGGCTCTGCTACAAAGATGTCTTTGGTTTCCACCGCACAAATCCGGAGCGGCCGATGAAGGGTCCGGACGAATTTCCGTGGTCACCCTTTCATCGTCTTCCGGTCGACAGATACCTTCGGCCTTCCTTCTTCGGAAAGCGGACCGCAGTGCATCATGCCAGCATCGGCTGCCCTTTCAACTGCAGCTTCTGCGGTGTTCACGCTGCTTATGGGAGAGCAGAACGCATGGAGTCCCCGGAGCGGACGGTAAGTATTCTTAACTACCTCTCAGCCCGATACGGCGCCGACTCTGTGCAGTTCTACGACATGAATTTCTTTCTTCGTGAAGACCACGCCCGAGAGCTGGCCGACCGGCTCGCGCCGCTCAACCTGCGATGGTGGTGCGAAGCCCGGGTGGACATTATGTCCCGCTACTCGGATGCCACGCTCGAGGCGATCAAAAGGGCGGGCTGCGCGATGATCTTCTTTGGGGCGGAATCTGGCTCCGATTGGGTGCTGAAAGAGATGCAAAAAGGCATCACGACCGAGGAGACGGTGGCGATGGCCCACCGGACGCGGGAGTTCGGCATCATTCCTGAATTCTCATTTGTCATCGGCAACCCAGGAGATCCGGAACGCGATACAAGAGAGACGGTAAGCTTTATCCGCAAGCTCAAACGCATCAACCCCGATTCGGAGATCATCATGCAGCATTACACTCCCACGCCGCAGCCGGGAAAGATGTACGGGGATGTCGATAGCCAGATTTCGTTTCCGGATAGCCCGGCGGGATGGGCGAGCAAAGAATGGCTGGATTACACGCTGCGCATCGACACGCATGCTCCGTGGCTGAAAACCAGGACGAAGAAACTCATTGATAATTTTGAAACCGTCGTTGCCTCCCGTTGGCCAACCGTTCAAGACATCCGTGCGCCGCAATGGAGCCGCGTACTCTTAAAGGTGCTGAGCTGGTGGCGTTATGCGATGCGCATCTACAGCTTCCCGGTGGAACTGCAGTGGGCCAATAGCTTCATCAATCTTCGCAAGCCTAAGCGAGAGAGCTTATGAGCCAACTCTCCCCGTACCCATCCGAGGTCTTTGACAGCTGGGCAGAGGTTTATGACACCCAGCCGAACCCATTGCTTTCGCTGGAACAGCGGATCCTCGGCAGCAAGTTGGGGGATGTTCACGGCCTGGACATTCTTGATGCCGGTTGCGGTACAGGCAGGTGGCTGCACCAATTGGCTGATCGCGGCCCGAGAAGTTTGATCGGAGTCGACATTTCTCCGGCGATGCTGCTTCTTGCCGGTACCAAACTGGAGCGTACCTGCGACCTTCGTCTTGGTAGCTGCGCTGCCCTTCCGGTCGACGATGCCACCACCGACATGGTGCTTTCTTCCTTTGTTGTCAGCTACCTTGAGGATCTTGACGGCTTCGCACAGGAGGTCGATCGTGTTGCCCGTCCAGGCGCAACTGTATTTCTTACCGACATGCATCCGGATACGGAGGCCCAATTCAACTGGAAGAGGGGCTCTCATGCCGGCCAGATCCGTGGGCGTAGATGGTCGCTTGCGCAGATCACGCAGGCCTTTCAGGCGTGCGGATTCAAGATCGTCTCCCTCATGGAGCCGAGCTTCAGTATTGAAGAGAAGCAGATCTTCGAAGAATGCGGGCGGCTGGATTTGTATGAATCCGCGTTAGCTTTTCCTGCGATTTATGTGTTGCGGTTGCGCAAGCCGCCGAGTGCTCCGCGGGTGCGCAAAGCCGCTTGTTACGCTCCAGGCGAAATCCATCTTACGGGAGGGCGGTGCGCGGTCGGAGCAGATGCATCGGCACTCGCGTCGCTTTCGATTGACGGACGAACGATTCACTCGATCGAAAGCGGCTCCTGGAAAAGCACTCTTGACCTTTCGGGGTTTCTCCTGCTTCCGGGGCTGATCAACGCACACGACCATCTCGACTTCAGCCTCTATCCTAATATCGGTGATGGACCCTATCAAAGCGCAGGGGAATGGGCACACGATATCCACTCCAACCATGCCGAGCGTATTGCGCGATATCGCCAAGTGCCGCGGTCTCTCCATCTATGGTGGGGAGGGATCCGCAATCTGCTCTCCGGCGTAACCACCGTGTGCCATCACAACCCATTGAACCAGGAGCTATTGAGCCCCGGCTTCGCGGTTCGGGTAGTGCCAGATTTTGGCTGGGCCCACTCGCCTTCGCTCGAGCCGGATCTCGCGAGCAAATTCAGAGAGAGCCCGGCTGGAGTGCCGTTCGTTGTGCATGCCGCGGAAGGGGTAGACGAAAAGAGCTCGCGAGAGATTTTTGATCTCGACCGCATCCAAGCTCTTGATGACCGCACGGTGCTTGTCCACGGCCTTGGTTGCACTGCTCAAGGCGTGTCGCTGATCAACCAGCGTCGTGCATCTGTTATTCTCTGCCCCACGTCGAACGAGTTTCTCTTCCACCAATCGCCCTCACTTGGGTTTATTCGTTCGCTCGACTCCGTAATGCTGGGCAGCGATTCGCCGCTCACCGCGGCGGGAGACTTGCTTGACGAGATCCGATTCGTGCACACACAGACTGGCCTGGATGCGAACTCGATCTATGCCATGGTGACCAGCCGCCCGGCGGAGTTTCTGCGCCTGCGCCAAGGAGAAGGTGGCATCAAGCCAGGCTCTGCGGCGGATTTGGTCGTGATCCGCGATACCGGCCTCAGCCCGGCAGAAACTATGGCGCGCCTGACCAACGACCAGATTGAGTTGGTGATGATCGGAGGGCGTATTCAGCTTGCCGGCGAATGGCTCTATGAGCGTCTTCCCGGCGGGCTGAGGCAGGGCCTGCAGCGCTTCGAGGTGAATGGCCATCCACGATGGGTACGCGCTCCCCTCGACCGGTTGTTCGCGGAGACCGAAGAGTTTCTGGGAAGCGATTTTTGCGTCGGCGGAAAGAGGGTGCGTCGTGCCCCTGCTGCATGAGGAAGACGTTGTCTCATCCCTCGCTTCCAGGCTGACATCCATGCCGATTCTCATCTTGAATGTCCACAGCAACTGCAACTGCCGCTGCGTCATGTGTGACATCTGGAAGCGGGAGAAGCATGTGCAGGTCAGAGTTGCCGATCTGGACCGTCATCGGGCGTCGCTGCGTAATCTTGGCGTGCGGCAGGTCGTGCTATCCGGGGGCGAACCTTTGCTGCACAGCGATTTACACGCGCTGTGCAGCTTCTTTCACCAGGAGAATATTCGCCTCACTCTGCTAACGACTGGCCTGCTGCTGCTCAAACGCGCAAGCGATGTCTCCGCGCTCTTCGATGATGTTATCGTCTCGATCGACGGCCCCCGGGAGATTCATGACGGCATCCGGCGAGTCAATGGAGCCTTCGATCTAATCGCCCGGGGGGTTGCAGCGGTCCAGCAGCAGAATCCTGACATCGAAATCGCCTGCCGCTCCACGGTCCAGAAGGCAAATCATCGTCACCTTCGCGCCACCGTGACGGCAGCGAAAATGCTGCGATTTGATTCCGTATCTTTTCTTGCGGCCGACCTCACGTCAGAAGCGTTTAATCGTCCCCTGGTGTGGCCAGGAGAGAGACAAAGCGAAATCGCGCTGACGGCGCAAGAGGCTGCGGCGCTTGAAGACGAGGTGGAAGCGCTCATTGTTGAGCATGACCACGATATCCGCAGCAGGTACATCGTGGAGTCGCCCGAGAAGCTTAGGCGGATTCCGCGCAGATTCCGCGAGCATCTGGGGGAACTTTCTCCCCAGGCTCCGATTTGTAACGCGCCCTGGGTTTCCGCAGTGATCGAAGTCGACGGATCGGTTAGGCCGTGCTTTTTTCATCGCTCCGTCGGGAGTATCAGGTCGTCTACGTTGGAAAAGGTTGTGAACGGTGAAACGGCCAGGCTCTTCAGAGAGTCGCTCAACGTTCGCGAAGATCCGACCTGCCAGCGCTGCGTCTGCTCACTGAATTACCATGGCACATGAGCCAAAGATTTAAACTCTATTTCCAAAGTGAGGGACTATGCGAATCAACTCTTCTCAACGTTTACTATCCTTGATGATAGTTGGACTTTGCTCTTGGAACCTAGCCACTGCACGCGGAGCGGAGACCGATTTGCAGCCAGGGATGAAGGCTCCGGCCTTCACGCTTCCGTCCCAGGACGGAACGCCAGTCAGTCTTTCGGACTACCACGGCAAATGGGTTGTCGTTTATTTCTACCCGAAGGACAAGAGCACTGGATGCACGATCCAGGCACACGCTTATCAGAACGATCTGCCCAAATTTGAGGGGAAGAATGCCGTCGTCCTCGGCGTCAGTATCGATACCGCCGAGAGTCATAAGAGCTTCTGCACTCAGGATGGGCTGACTTTTAAGCTGCTCGCCGATCCAGAGCGTCAGGCGGCTGCCGCCTACGGGGTGCCATTGATGACCTTCAAGGATATGAAATTCGATGAGCGAGATACTTTCCTTGTTGCACCGGACGGAACGATTGCCCAGCTTTGGAGAAAAGTAGACCCGCGTGAAGACAGCACGGTGGTTCTGCAGGCCATCGCCCATTACAGTAGCCACTGAACCATCAGCAGAGCCGACCTAAGGCTAACGCAGTTTGTGAGGTTCAGACGGGCGCAGGTTTCATCTGCGCCTAGAGGCTTTGTATCTGGGCACGACTTTAGTCGGGCGATAGAAGTGAAAGAGAATTGGGCTTCAGCCCCTGCCTACTCTTACCGGGCAAAGGGAAAACCCCAGGGGCTAAAGAGTCTGCGTGAGAACTCGGATTTGCAACTCCAGCCCCGTAGGGGCGACCTGAAAGTAGCCCAGGACGCAGTCCTGGGTTGTGTTCAGGGAGAGATATCTGGT
>Ga0302325_10027488_pt1 | contig 11790 bp, 13 predicted proteins | sample Palsa_T0_2_FD_201948 | JGI IMG/M metagenome (GOLD analysis project Ga0302325, IMG submission 201948) | Peat permafrost microbial communities from Stordalen Mire near Abisko, Sweden - Palsa_T0_2 | ecosystem: Environmental > Terrestrial > Soil > Palsa > Peat permafrost | place: Sweden: Abisko... | reverse complement strand
TCTGTGGATTAGCAAGCCCGAGCATCATAGGTGGTGAAGGCGTGATGGCAACAAAGAAAATCAGGATTCTCACGGTGGATGATCACCCCATTCTGCGCTCGGGGATTGCTGCGGAGCTTCAGGCCGAGGAGGATATCGAATTGGTGGGCGAAGCAAGCAACGGCATAGAGGCCATCGCATCCTTCCGGGCGCTTCGCCCTGACGTCACGTTGATGGATTTGCAGATGCCGCTAATGAACGGCCTGGACGCGATTGTCGCAATACGGGGTGAGTTTCCGGATGCTCGTCTTGTCGTGCTCACTACCTATCACGGGGACGTTCAAGCGCTGCGGGCTCTCAAAGCGGGCGCCATGGGATATCTGCTGAAAAATATGCTGCGGGCCGAGCTCGTGGACACAATTCGGACTGTGTACGCTGGCAACCGGCGAATTCCGAAAGAGATTGCCGCTGTGCTGGCTGAACATGTCACCGACGATTCCCTTTCCGAGCGTGAGATCGAGGTCCTGCGAAGAGTTGCGATGGGATCTTCCAACAAGATAATCGCGTCAGACGTCGGGATCTCTGAGGCCACCGTCAAATCGCATTTGAGGAACATTCTGGCAAAGCTTGGAGCGAATGACCGCACCCACGCCGTGACAATCGGAATCAAGAGGGGATTCATTGATGGATGAACACGTCGGCCTGCGGCTTGCTCTACGTGATCGCCGTGCCGCGTACCTCTCTCGATTCGGACGATACAACCGGCCGAGCGCTTGTCCATCAGCCTGCTATTGAACATTCCGAACAGGCAGGGTTAGAAGGCGTCTCCCAAAAATCCGGGCGTCCAAAGAGTACGCTCCCGGTCCCACCATAGCCACAACCACGCTAGGAACGAGGGCGATTATGAGGTGAAACTCCGCTCTTGTAGTCCAAAGAACTCCGAGTTCAATGACGCAGCAGAGTGACGCGCCGTAGGGCGTAAGAAATCCCACACACAGCGCCCCGGCCGGAACCGCAACCAGGAGGAACGTCCACCAGGACGTTACCAGCGTCCAGTGCGCGGTTCCGTCGACCAGGAGGACTGCCGCCACCGAGACGCGCAACAAGAATAGGCCAACGCCCGGTATTCCAGTTGGGAAGACGGAGAACAATCGCTGCACAATCAAGAACTTATCGGTTTTACGGTCGCTGGTGCAATCCCCAAAGCGGGCGAGCAGGGAACTATACCTTCGGTGGAGCCCGCGGTCAGCCTTCCGGGCCATCCAGGATTCGGCCGTTTGCGTGATTCCAGACCTATCCGCGGTACGATACGCTGGTTCCTATTGCCCGTGCAGGCGAAAAGTATGTACTTGAGGGCCCATCGGCGAACGGCGAGACCCGCATTGCTTTGGGGGCTTCTCCTCCTGTGCGCCCCTCTCTTCGGGATCGATCGCGATCGCAGAATCGATCAGCTTCATCACACGACTTGGACACCAAAAGACGGGGCACCTGGTGAGGTCCGTGCCTTGGCGCAGACAACCGACGGATTCTTATGGCTGGGGACGGAGAAAGGACTATTTCGATTCGACGGTCTCCATTTCGAGCTATATAAGCCTCCATCGGGTCAGCCCTTTGCGCAGCGTGGCGTTGTGTCTCTGTTGGCCGTCCCGGATGGGGGCCTCTGGGTAGGGTTTTGGGCCGGAGGGGTCAGCTTCCTCAAGGACGGAACGGTCAAGACCTATGGAGAACAGGACGGCTTACCTTCTCCGATCGTCGCATTCGTCAGGGATCGGCGGGGTGTGACTTGGGCAGCGGGGGGCCATGGCGGTCTAGTACGGTTGGAAGGGGATCGCTGGCAACAGATCGGGGCCGATTGGAACTTTTCCGGCCAGGCCTTCTCTATCTTCGAGGACCGCGCCGGAACGTTGTGGTTGGGTACCGCCGATAAAGTGCTCTTTCTCGTTGAAGGGGCACGGCAGTTCCAGATCGCCGCGGAGCACCTGAAGTACGTGTGTAAACTGGGTGAGGCATCCGATGGCGTCGTCTGGATGGCGGAGACAGGACGGTCGGTGCGACCGGTTCCGCTGCAGCCGAAAACCGCAGATGTTCCGGCATCGGAGATTCAAGTAGGCGCGATATCATTCCTGTTCGATAGCCAAGGTAGTTTGTGGGTACCCAGCCTGGGCGATGGAATGCGCCGCATACCCAGGCCCGAACTCCTGAACGGACTGAAGATCGCGAAACTGAGCCCAAAGGCTGAGATCTTTACGCAGAAGCAGGGCTTGACGAGCGACTATCTATACTGCGTCTTGCAGGACCGCGAGGGAAACATATGGACCGGCACCACGGGCGGATTGGATCGCTTTCGGCAGAGTCCGCTAGTCCCGGTCCATTTGATGCCTGGCACTCCGTTCAGAGGGCTGGTAGCTGCCGACTTCGGGGGAGTGTGGGCGTCGGTCGAAAACCGGCCCCTCATGCGCATCCGCAACGGAAGTATTACAACTCCCGTGCCGCGGCTTTCAAACGCGATTTACATGTATCGCGGTCCATCTGGCGTCATCTGGATAGCCAACTTTCTGCAGATCTTGCGACTGGCGAGGAGTCGAACGAAGCCACCCGGACTATCGGGGCGGATCCGTGACAATTTTGTCGAAAGCAGCCAGGGCATAAAGGTGACTGCGCCCGTAAGCGTCGGCGAGGGTCTGGAAGTGCGTCCAATGCCAAGGGATTACGTGAAGAGTTTTGAGGTGCGAACACAGATAAATGCAATGGCCGAAGATCGTTTCGGCCGGCTGTGGATTTCGATTACAGGAAAGGGAATCTTCCGGCTAGACGGTCTAGAATTGAAAGCTCTCGAAGACTTTAGCGGACCAAAGCGATTTGCTTCTTCTGCATTCACCGCTCCGGACGGACGCATATGGTTTGGATTTGCGGATGGTACCGTTGCCGTGCTGGATGACGATAAGGTCCGGACGTTCGCCCGCGAGGGCGGACCGCAGGTGGGCGAGGTTATGTCCTTTGGAAGCGTGGATCAGAAAGTCTGGATCGGGGGCGAGGATGGCCTGGCTCTCTCTACCGGTGGTCATTTCAGGTCGATGGTTGCTGCAGACGGGAATCCGTTCGGTGGCGTTTCGGGGATTGTTGCGGTTCCGGGCGACGGGTTATGGATTAGTGAACGCCGAGGGGTCATCCACATCCCGGAAATACAGGTTCAAGCGTTTCAAAAGACGCTCCAGCACCAGGTGGCCTTTGAGACGTATGGCTTGCCGGATGGCTTGTCTACGGAAATTCCGAGAACCCATGTCCTGCCAACGGCTGTTCAGGCGACGGATGGCACAATCTGGTTCGCTACTTCAGAGGGACTTGTCTGGGTGGATCCCAAACGACTTTCGAAGAACGCGCTGCCGCCGCCGGTTTCCATTGAAACGATAGTCGCTCAGGGTAAGAAGTATAGTTCTTTGAAAGCGTTAGAATTGCCGGCTCGAACTAAAGACCTTCAAGTTGTCTATACCGCTCTCAGCTTGACCATACCCGAGCGAATTCGCTTCCGCTATAGGCTGGACGGACAGGATCATGGGTGGCGCGATGTCGGCGCCAGGCGCGAGGCGATCTATACCAATCTCGGTCCCGGAACATACCGGTTCCGCGTGATTGCCTGCAATAACGATGGCGTATGGAATGAAACGGGTGCGGCGTTGGCCTTCACCATCGCGCCCACCTTTTACCAAACATGGTGGTTCGAAACGCTGTGCGGGATGGCTGCCGCGGGCACCACGTGGTTGATCTATCTTCGCCGGATGAATCAGGTCGCCCTGCAATTTCAAATGCGTCTTGACGAACGTTTGGCGGAACGGGAGCGAATCGCGCGCGAACTGCATGACACGCTGTTACAGGGCGTTCAAGGCTTGATGTTGCATTTCGATGCGGCCACGAAACAACTTCCTCCCCTTGGTCCAGCGCGTCCCATGATGGAAAAGGCCCTCCAGATTGCCGACCAGGTGCTGCTCGAAGGTCGTGAACGGGTTCGCGGCCTTCGTTCGGCGGCAATGCCAGTCCAGGACCTGTCGATGTTATTGGCCCGCTGTGGTGAGGAACTGGCGGAGGGCAGCGCGACTGCATTCAAATTGGCCGTTGTCGGCTCCTCCCGGACTCTCCATCCGACAGTACTCGATGAAATGTACCAAATCGGACGGGAAGCGCTTCTGAATGCGTTCCGGCATTCCATGGCTTCGAGAATCGAAATTGAGATCACCTACGATCGTGCCAGCCTACAACTCAGAATTCGCGATGACGGACGCGGCATGGATCAGGAGACGCTCGAAAACGGAATGCCAGGTCACTGGGGATTGTCGGGGATGCGGGAGCGGGCACGGAAACTGGGGGTACAGCTAGGCTTCTGGAGCCGGCCTGGGGCCGGAACAGAAGTTGATTTAACGATCCCCGCCCGTCTCGCATATGCGCGTCGTCCGCTGCCATCGCGATCGTATTGGCTCAAACGCATTGTAGCCCGACGCCGTAATAAATGACTTGCCCAGTCCGAAGCGATTTGCTCCCAGGCCTGTTGGGCCACCCCTGGAATTCGTGCCCGCGCCCCCGCAGACGTAGAATTGCCTACTACTATCGGATGAGTGGGACTTGGCCTCTGACGTTAGCAGAAAACCATTCCATCGTGCGATGTCTCATTCTACGGCAGGCGATATTGTTAGGGCAGGTCAGATTCTTAAAAGGCAGCTGAGCGACGTCGAGTCTTCGAATCAATAAGGCGCCGGGCAAGCGGATCTGGTATTTGCAGGCCGAAAGCCGAGGACCGGTGCGACATCGCGGCAGGCATCGCAAAGGATAAAGCTATGACAGTTCCATACCTGATTGGGGAGAGTCCGAGCTTTCAGGCCACGCTGGAAGAAATAAACATGGTTGCGCCGGTAGACTGCGGGGTCCTTCTACGCGGTGAAACGGGCACGGGGAAAGAAGTAGTCGCCCGCGCAATTCACGATGGCAGCCGACGCCGCCATAACCAGTTTGTGGCCGTCAACTGCGCCGCAATACCGAGCGGCCTGATCGAGAGCGAACTCTTTGGGCATGATCGAGGGGCTTTCACCGGAGCCGTTACCCAGACCATGGGCCGCTTTCAAATCGCGCACCGCGGCACATTGTTCCTTGATGAAATTGGAGACCTTCCGCTGGAACTCCAACCGAAACTTCTACGTGTTCTCCAGGAGCGTCAGTTGGAACGGCTGGGCAGCCATCAGACGGTCCAAGTCGACGTGCGAATCATTGCCGCCACGAATCAGGATCTCTGGGGTATGGTCCAACAGGGGACGTTTCGCGCCGATCTCTATTACCGGCTGAATGTCTTCCCGATCACCTTAGCGCCTCTACGGGAGCGGTTGGCCGATGTTCCCCTCTTTGTGGAGCACTTCGTCAAACAGTTCGCCGCCCGCAATGGCAAGTTCATCAAGTACGTCCCAGATGAAGTGATGGAGGCGTTGAAATGCTACGATTGGCCAGGCAATGTCAGGGAGTTGCAGAATTGCATTGAGCGAGCCGTAGTCATGACGACGGGGCCGGCTCTCCACCTACCTGCCAGTTCGCTACAGCGTGTGAGCCGGCGCGACACAGCGCCGGCAACCCAGACGTTAGCTGAGACAGAGCGTAACTATATCGTGCGCGTGCTTGACGAGGTTGGCTGGAAAGTCGGGGGCCCACAAGGCGCCGCCGTGCGGCTCGGCCTGCCACGCACCACCCTAATGTGTCGTATGCACAAACTAGGGATTGCTCGACCAACCGCGAGACACTCTATGATGGGTATCCGGAACGCGGCGGTAGACCGGGACACGGGGCCGTACACAACCCCGGATATCGATGTTGGAGAGAGAGCGCGAGGCGGCCTCGCCGCCGTTCTTGCCAGGGCCGTGACCGTCTAACGCTGCCGGTCATAGTACGCAAACCGGGATCGAGACGAATTTCTATAGCGTCATCAACATCACGAAGGCTCCGGTCCCCGTTATTCGGGAGCAACGAATCCGGATTGCACCAGACCGCATCGCCAACCCTCTCTGCGGGAGCACCGGAACGGGAATTTCCGGCCCCCAGTCAACGCGGGTTGAAATTCAGTCTTCAGTTTTAAATGGTTCCCTTGCGGGGGGGCCCGGCGGCGTCAATGAGCGCCACAGCATCAACCGTTTCGGGATCCAAGGAAAATACCGGGATCAAACATGAGGTAACCAGTGACAGAGACAAGCAGAATTGGCCCGCACGAGCCGTTGCGGGATGCCACCGCCGTTGGCTGGCTTTGTGCATCGATCGTCCATGACTTTCGCAACCCCGTGAGCGCGATACACGCAGCGGCGGAAATGCTCCAGGGTCTCGATCACGCTCCAGCTGTAGTTAAGCGGCTTGCGGTCAATATTCACCACGCAACCTGCCGTATGCGTGACATGCTAGCCGAATTCACCAACCTGGGACGCGAAAACATGACACCGACTGAGGCCTGCAATCTCCGTGACCTGATCATCGCGGCGACGCAGGCGGCATTGGCGCAAGTCGAAAGCCACAATGTCCGGATCCGAATTGACGTGCCCAGTGAAATCGAGTTGCCGATGGTGCGCCAGCGCATGGAGCGCGTGTTCGTCAACCTGCTCACGAACTCTCTTGAGGCGATGTCGTCGGGAGGGGAAGTCCGACTCACGGCAAGAGAAGCGACTGGTTGCATTCTGGTTGAAGTTGAAGACACGGGCTCCGGCATACCGCCCGCGATTCGGGACCGGTTGTTTGAACCATTTGTCACGGCAGGAAAAGCGGACGGGCTGGGCCTCGGACTGGCGCTCTCGCGAAGGACGGTACTCGACCATGGCGGCGACCTCTGGAACGAACCGGCCTCGGGCGCTCGTTTTGTCCTCCGCCTTCGAGACGGCTAACACAACAACTGCGGTGGCAAATTCCGCGGGTCTTCTGCCGAAACGGTGATTATGTTGCCACCGGGCGGTCTCTGACTGATCGTAACAACTGACAGGCGAGAGTCGAAAAGTTCCTTAGGGCACACGGAAGGATAACTTCACATTTGCTGCGGAGGCGACGTGGCGCAGGCACTCCTGCCTGCCGGGTCGACACTCGTGTCGACCCTCTTACCAGGATGCCCCAGAACGTCAAGATGAGTCTCGGCGCTGCAGACACGAGTGTCCGCGCCACGTCTGCCGCTGCGAAGTTGTTCTTGCGCGTTTCCTTAGCTGATGCTGATCGATTGAAATCCTCCGGGCCCTTCGCCCGCGCAACACGGGCGTCCTTAATGATCGTCAGACTGGAACCGTCATTGCATGGCATCCTGGGCTGCCCCCGGGAACCGCGCCCGCACCCCCAAAAGCGTAGACTTGCCTACTACTATCGGATGAGTGGGACTTGGCCGCTGAAGTTAGCAGAAAACCATCCCATTGGACGATGTTTCATTCTTCGGCAAGCGATATCGTTAGGGCAGGTCAGATTCTTAAAGGGTACCTGAGCGACGTCGAAGTTCTTCGAATGGCGATGCAATGAACCGGCGTTGCACGGTGACCCAAGGAACAGATCAATGAGGCGCCGGGCAAGCTTGCGCCGGCAGGGACAACCATCATCCGATTGATCGGGAGAATCCACGGGGAGAATCTCGATGAATTGAAAACTCAGGTGAGCGGCAGGGGCGCAGAGCTCATCGTCAATCTGGAGAACGTCACGCTCGTCGACGTTCAAGCGGTCCGGTTTTTTAGGGACTTGCCAGCAAGGCGGCATCAAACTTCGGACCTGTCCACTTTACGCACAAGAGGGATAATCCGTGAGCGCGCCGCAAAATACGTAGTTCAAACAACTCAAATTAACAAAGGAGAAACGAAATGGCACATTCTAAGGTTTTCCGAACGGTTTTGGCGGTCGGCGCCTCTCTCATGGCTACCGGCTTGTCGGCGAGTGCCCAATCCGGCGCCGCTCAGGAGGTCAAGACCGTGGTGCTGGTCCACGGAGCTTGGTCAAATAGCTCGAGTTGGTCAAAAGTGATTCCGCTTCTCGAGGCAAAAGGGCTCCATGTGGTTGCCGTTCAGCTTCCACTCACATCCTTGGCGGATGACGTTGCCGCTGTGAAACGAGCGCTCGCCTTGGAGGATGGGCCCGTCCTTCTGGCCGGTCACTCCTACGGCGGAGCAGTGATCACGGAGGCCGGCAACGATCCTAAAGTCGCTGGGTTGGTTTACATTGCCGCCGTGGCGCCCGATCAAGGCGAATCCGCGATCGGGCTGATCTCCAGCGTCGCGACCCCGGTTGGCTCTGAGCTGCGGCCGGATAGCATGGGCTTTTTGAAGCTGACGCCGAAGGGGATTGGGGAGGACTTCGCCCAAGGGCTCCCCGCATCCGAGATTCGGGTGCTCACCGCGACGCAAGTACCGATAAATGTCGCGGCGATGAAGGGCGAGATTGCCACCCCGGCGTGGAAGTCCAAACCCTCCTTTTACGTGATTGCCGGTGATGATCGGGCGATCTCTCCGGAGCTCGAAGCGACTATGGCGAAAAAGATTAATGCCACCACCATTACGATATCCTCGCCGCACGTCGTGATGCTCGCGGAACCGGCGAAGCTCGCGGCGTTCATTGCCGATGCGGCGGCCAAGGCCGGCCAGAAGTAGACATCCAGGCTTGGCCGACACATTGAAAGGTAACTTCGATGACAATGACAGAACTCACAGCCATGAATGGCGAGGGCACCACGCTGGAAATAGCAGCCACTCGCTCCGTCGAAGGTAGTGGCATCCGCTTCGCCTACCGCCAACTCTGCCCCTCGACCGGAACACCCTTGATTCTGCTGCAGCACTTCTCGGATAACATCGACGCGTGGGAGCCGTCGTGAACACCCTGCCTGCAGATCGCTGTGATCGCATTCGACAACGCGGGGTTGGTCGGTCCACGGGCCAAACCCCCGACAATGTCGCGGCGATGGCCCGCGACGCGGTCGCCTTCATTGGCATGCTCGGCCTGTCCGAGGTCGACCTGCTGGGCTTCTCGCTTGGCGGTTGCGTCGCCCAGCAGATCGCCGCCGAACACGGAGCGCTGGTCCGCAGACTGATCCTCGTCGGGACGGCGCCGCAAACCGGGGAGGAACACCCGTTGGGCAGTTCTGCAGGCCTTTTCGAAGACCGATGCGCCGGACCCACGCCTGCCGCTCTTCTTCACGTCGTCGACCGCCAGCCAGGCGGCCGGCCTGTCTACGCGTACTCGGTGGGGGCGTCGTAATAGTCACACCAAATCCCGAACTTCTGGAGCAAATAACATGACTGACGTTGCAAACGCTAGCTTGGCCCCGCCCTTCACGCGGGAGACAGCGATCCTGAAAGTGCGCAAAGCCGAGGACGGTTGGAACTCCCGAAACCCACAGCAAGTCGCCCTTGCCTACTCGATTGATAGCCACTGGCGTAACCGCGCTGAGTTCTTAGTGGGCCGGGAGGCAATCATAGCGTTCCTCACACGGAAATGGGCGAGTGAAATGGAGTATCGCCTCATCAAGGAACTATGGGCCTTTCATGAGGACAAGATTGCGGTGCGCTTTGCTTACGAGTCACGCGGCGCCTCGGGGCAATGGCGGCGATCCTACGGCAATGAGAATTGGGAATTCGACGAGACAGGCCTGATGAAGCGGCGTTACGCATGCATCAACGACCTGCTGATCCAGGAGTCAGAGCGTCTATTTCGCTGGCCGCTTGGCCGCCGTCCGGGCGAGCATTTAGGGTTGACCGACCTCGGTCTTTGAAGGTAATGATGCGCACTCAGAACGACCAATTTTAGCAAGGTGATCATTTCGCGAGCGGACTCGATGATCTTCTTTCGAGCCCAGGCTGCGCTCATCTGGGTTGGATCAACCCTGGCGGTCCAATGAACCAACGAGACATCAGACCTGCAATTGAGATTGTTTGAGCGAACGGCGGCCAGCTCAGGTCGCGCTACGCTTCCATAAAGCCGATCATCGACAGCCAGGCGATGATGGCAGCCTTTCGAGACCTGGATGGGAAGTTTCGGGCTTGCTTAGGCAGGCACCCTACGTGCGCGAGCGGATCGAAAGGGAGCGGGCCGGAAGGGAGAAGATTCAATGAACGACGTGACTAGAACGACCGGACGCGATGAGACATTCCATGTCTCGCGCCGCCATGTTTTGGCGGGCAGCGCGGGGATGTTGGCCGCCATCGCTTTGCCGGGAACAGCAACTGCTCTTCAACAAGAAAGGAACGACATGAAAACGATCACTACGAAAGATGGGACTTCGATCTATTACAAGGACTGGGGCCGCGGCCAGCCAGTTGTCTTCAGTCACGGATGGCCGCTTACCGCGGACGACTGGGACGCCCAGGTGCTGTTCTTCGGCCAGCACGGATATCGCGTGATCGCGCACGACCGGCGTGGGCACGGCCGTTCCAGTCAGACGTGGGACGGCAATGATATGAACACCTACGCCGACGATCTTGCCGTGCTTTTTGAAGGGCTGGATCTCAAGAATGCCATCATGGTCGGGCATTCCACGGGAGGCGGTGAGGTGGTGCGCTATTTGGGCCGCCATGGCTCCAAGCGCATTGCAAAGGCAGTTCTCCTTGGCGCAGTTACGCCACTGATGCTGAAGACGGAGAAGAACCTGGGCGGAGTGCCGATTGAAGTGTTCGACAACATCCGGGCCGGAGTTGCAGGTGATCGGCCGCAGTTCTTCAAGGAGTTCACCATCCCGTTCTACGGATACAACCGGCCCGGCGCAAAAGTCTCCGAAGGAATTCGAGAACACTGGTGGCTACAGGGCATGTCGGGAAGCGTCAAGGCCCACTACGATTGCATCGAAGCGTTCTCGGAGACGGACTTCACCGAAGACCTCAAGAAGATCGACATCCCCGTGCTGGTGATGCATGGCGACGACGACCAGATTGTACCGATCGGCGCATCGGCTCTGACGACCGCAAAGCTTCTGAAGAAAGCAACGCTGAAGGTTTATCCCGGCCTTCCGCATGGCATGGCCACCACCCACCCGGTTCAAATTAATGTCGACCTTCTGGCGTTCTTCCGAACCTAGCAAGCACACACAAGGAATCGAGCCAAATCTATGAATACCGAAAACCTCTATGACACCAAGACAAGCGACCCTTGCCCAACGGTCACTGCGCATGAAGCCGAACAGGTTGAGCGCGCTAACGGGACTGGGCTCCAGCCCGTCATGTTTGTCCACGGCCTATGGCTGCTCCCAAGTAGTTGGGATCGCTGGGCCAAATTATTCGAGGAGGCAGGCTATGCCGCGCTTACGCCCGGCTGGCCGGATGACCCGGAGACGGTTGCGGAGGCGAATGCCAATCCCGAGGTCTTTGCACGCAAGACCGTCGGGCAAGTGACGGACCACTACACCTGGATCGCGCGCTCGTTGAAGAAGAAGCCGGCCATCATCGGACACTCGTTTGGTGGCCTGATCGTCCAGATACTTGCCGGACGGGAATTGGCCGCCGCGACCGTGGCGATCGACCCGGCTCCTTTTCGCGGCGTGTTGCCGCTGCCTTTATCCTCAGTGAAGTCGGCGTGGCCGGTGCTTGGCAACCCGGCCAACTACAATCGCGCAGTCCCACTGACCTTTGAGCAGTTCCGGTTTGGCTTCGCTAACGCTGTCAGCGAGGAAGAGGCCAAAACGCTCTACGATACCTTCGCTGTTCCCGCGCCTGGCGCACCACTGTTCCAGGCTGCTGCGGCCAATATCAATCCATGGACGGAGGTTAGGGTCGATACCGGTAACCCCAAACGTGGGCCCCTCTTGATCGTCTCTGGAGAGAAGGACAACACGGTTCCCTGGGCGATTTC
>Ga0302325_10027487_pt1 | contig 11790 bp, 13 predicted proteins | sample Palsa_T0_2_FD_201948 | JGI IMG/M metagenome (GOLD analysis project Ga0302325, IMG submission 201948) | Peat permafrost microbial communities from Stordalen Mire near Abisko, Sweden - Palsa_T0_2 | ecosystem: Environmental > Terrestrial > Soil > Palsa > Peat permafrost | place: Sweden: Abisko... | reverse complement strand
GGCGTCGCGGACCCGGTCACGCTGGCCTGGAAGTACGAGGTGAAGCTGGACCCAGCCACCATCAAAAAAGCGATGTGGGCCGCCGTCTCCCCGAACGGCAGGCTGCTCTGGACCTCGTCGGGTAACAACCTCTTGGCCTACGACATGGCCGACATCTCACCCGCCCATTCGTGGCCGACCCACGCGGCGATCAAGCCGGTAACGATCCTGAAGAACGCCGTCCCCGCGTCCGGTGTCGACGGCGGCGCGTTCTACCAGGGTCGCCTCTACCTCGCCGGTACGGTCGGCAACGTCCACCAGGTGTGGTCCATCGACACGTCGAGCGGCACGCGTCGACTTGAGATCTCCCGCACCATTGTGGGCGAGCAGGAAGGCATCGACTTCGTCACGCAGGATGGGGGCAAGGTGCACCCGGTCCCGCTGTGCAGCGATCCATCCTGCGGCGCCGCGACGCACTACACCAGCAATTCGTTCGGCGGTCGACTCCATCTGATGGTGATGCCACAACCTGACGGGAACACGCCGGCTACCTATGCTGCCGCCACCCTCTTGTCGTTCGATCCTCGCCGCTGAGGCTTCGCAAGACCGGGCCCGGCCGTCAGATCACGTCCTTCGCCAGCGTCGATTTCGGAGACAGGGAAGATAAATCGGTACTGGAGTCCGTCAGTCTCGAATTCAGTCTGCTCTGGTGGCACCGTGCACCCGCTTTCGGCCCGCCCTGAGCGTCGGCGCGACGGTTCGCGCCAGAGATCTCGATGCAGCGGACACAGTTCAAACCGGTATCACTACCAGAGGCAATCCGATGTGAAGTTCGATCTGTGTCAAACACGCTGGCACGCTGTGCGAGCTGTCATCACTGAGACTCGAGCCCGAAGGCGTTCCGCCCCGCCGCGCTCCGTAGCATTACGCCGCGACGACGAACAGGCGCTGACAAAGGTCGTGGCTCAAGGCGAGCATCCGCCCATCCACATCGAGCATGAGGGTGCCGTCGGGGCTGCGCGTGGTCACAGTCGCCGTGGCTCCAGGGATGAACCCGGCATCGTCGAGGTAGCGCAGCGATGCGCTGTCTTGTTCGACCGCTTCGGTGAGCCGTTCGAATCTGACGATTTGACCTGGGGTTGCCTCGGCTAGACGCACTTGTGGAGACGGGAGTGAGGCGCGGTTGGCGCTACCAGGGATCGGGTTGCCGTGCGGACAGGTACTCGGGTCTCCGAGCAACTCAACCAAGCGTGCCTCGACGTCGTCAGACATCACGTGCTCCCACCGACCGGCCTCTTCGTGGACAAGATGCCATGGCAAGCCGATGATGTCGACGAGCAGGCGTTCGGCAAGTCGATGCTTGCGAATGACGCTTTGAGCGACGGCCCGACCCTGTTTGGTCAAAGTGATGTTCCGACCGGTGCCGTTCACATACCCTTCGGAGCGAAGCCGGTCGAGCATCTCAGAGACTGACGGAGCTGACTTCCCCAGCCGCTCGGCGATCCTCACTTGGCGCACCGGGGTGCCCTCCTCGATAAGAGACTCAATCGTCTGGAGGTACTCCTCCACCGGAGGGTGATGCTCAACGGGCTGAGAGCCCTGCGTGCGCCCACGCTGCTCAGTCACGGATTTGATGGGCCAAGCATTGGGCCTCGCCGATCTGAGCGGCGAGTGTCAATTGAGTCTCAAGCCAGTCGGCATGGTGTTCCTCGCCCTCCAAGATGTCTTCGAGAATGTCATGGGTGCCGTTATCGGCTCTCTCCACGCTCATAGAACGGACAGAGCAGTGGCGAGTGGTTCGAGAACGGCCGGAGAATGGGGCGGCCGGAGGTGCACGATGCCCAGTTGGGCGCCGGCGTCGCCCAAGGCGGCCGCTGCCGCGGCGGTGGCAGCCGGGTCCCCGTCGAACATGACATGGCTGGAAAGCAGGATCTCCGCAGGATCGCGGCCGATGTCGTGGCAGTGGGAGTGAAGTACGTCGCGCTTTCGGGCAAACTCCTCAGGCGTACCGCCGACGAAGTTCCAGTGTTGGGCGAAACGAGCCGCAGTGCGCAACGTGCGCCGCTCCCCACTGCCCCCTATGCAGATCGGGGGATGGGGTCGCTGCACCCCCTTTGGTTCGTTACGCGCGTCGATCAACTGGTAATACTCGCCCTCGAAGGTCGTCGTCTCCTGGCTGAGGAGACCGACGAGAACCTCGCACGCCTCCTCGAAGCGGTCGCTGCGCCGGCGCGGTGTACCCAGTTCGATCCCGTACGCCCCGGACTCCTGCTCGTTCCACCCAGCGCCGATCCCGAGCTCCAGGCGCCCGCCGGCGATGATGTCCAGCGTCGAGACCATGTTCGCCAGGACCGCCGGATGGCGGTAGTGGATACCGGTGACCAAGGTGCCGAGCCGGACTCGGTGCGTGGCCTGAGCCAGAGCGGTCAACGTCGTCCAGCCCTCCAGACACGGTCCGGTCGTGTCGGAGAGGATCGGATAGAAGTGGTCAAACGTCCAACCGGACTCGAACACCTCGATATCGTCAGCCGCCTGCCAGACCGCCAGCATGTCGGCCCAGGTCGTGTGTTGGGGGGCGGTCTTAAACGCGAAACGCATCCCCCTAACTTACGCCCTGCCTCTCACCGGGCCGTTCCGACAAGCGCACCGCACGCTCTGGGTACCAAACTGCTCTGGGAAAGGTCAGACTGCCGACGGCACCGACGCCGTGCCCATTCCCTCAGAGGGTTTCCCCGGAGCTCCGGCATCCGGCGCCCCGTCCACGGTCGAGAGCGGTCGGAAGGCGACGAAGTCTCTGCTGCGGATGAGAGATGCCGCGCAAATCGCCCCAACCAGGGCCAGGCACGCGCTCACGACGAACAACACATCGAGAGTGCTGGCGAAACTGGCTCGCATGGCCGCGAATAAGGCCGGGCGCACGCTCGCCGAGGTGCGCCCGATCAGACCCACCACCGTACCCTGTTGGATTGCGCTCTCCACCGCCCCGGCGTGACCGGCCAGTGCCGGGATCCGGGCGAGGTGCTGCGTGAGATTGTGGGTGAGCTGCGCCGTGAAAATGGAGCCGTAGACCGCGATACCTGTTGCGATGCCGATCTGGCGGAACGTCGTGTTCACGCCCGAGGCCATGCCAGAACGCGTGTGGCTCACTACGCCCACCGCGGTGGAGGCGAGTGGAGGATTGACCATCCCGCTGCCGACCCCCGCCACGACGAAGCCCGGCACGAGATGAGTCCATGAGGTGAGCCCATCGATGCCGGCCATGAGCAGGAGCCCGACACCGACGAGGAGGAGTCCCGGGCCGATCAGACAACGGACCGGCATGTGAGAGGAGAGCCGCCCGGCAATGGTGGCCGCCACCAGGCTGCCGGCGGTGATCGCGAGGAGACGGAGCCCGGTGCCGAGCGCTGAGTACCCGAGATCGTCCTGTAGGTAGAGCACCAGGTACACCAACATCGCGTAGAGGGATCCATTCATGCAGAAGGCGGCGATGAGGCCTCCTCCGAAGGTCGGGATCCGAAAGAGGGCCAGGTCGAACATGGGATGGTCCACACGGCGCTCGACCACCACGAACCCGGCCAGGAACACTGCCGCCAGGACCAGGCACATGGCGACCCCCGAGTCCCCCCAGCCGAGTTCGCCCGCCCGGATCAGTCCGTAGACGAGGCTGACCAGGCCAGCGGTGAGCACTGCGAAACCGGCCCAGTCGGGACGCGCGGCATGGGGAGTGCGCGACTCGACCACCTTCCAGCGGGTCACCACGACGGCGGCGGCGCCAACGGGAAGGTTGACGAGGAAGATGCCCCTCCATGAGATGCCGGTGGTAATCACCCCACCGAGGACCGGGCCGAGTCCGGTGGCCACACCTGTGATCGCCCCCCACACTCCGAAGGCCACACCGCGCTCCTTGCCCTGGAAGGTCTGGGCCAACAGGGCCAGGGAGGTGGAGAACAAGATGGCGCCGCCGATCCCCTGTGCGCTGCGCGACAGGATCAGCATCAGCGGCGACTGGGCCAGACCACACAAGAGAGAGCCGGCAGTGAAGACGATCAACCCGATGGTGAAGAGGAGCCGCCGCCCGTAGCGGTCGGCCAACGATCCAGCGGTCAGCAGCACCGAGGCCAGAGTCAGGGCGTAAGCATCGATCACCCACTGCACGTCGCTGAAGCTCGAGTGGAGACCCTTCTGGATCTCCGGCAGGGCCACTACGACGATTGTCACGTCCAAGAGCAGCATGAAGGTGCCGGCGCACACGACGATCAGGGTCCACCACTTCTTGTCCATGTCGTCCAGCCTGCCGGAGTCGGCTCGTGAACACCACAGAATTAATCAGATTCACCCTTTTCTTCCATCGTCTAATGTGACATACGTGAAATCCCCCATCCTGGACGCTCTCGACCACCGGATCATCCACGCGCTATACCTGGACGGACGCATGCCGTTCAGTCGGATGGCCGAGGTTCTGGGCGTCTCGGAGCAAACGATCGCCCGCCGGTACCGTCGGATGCGTGACGAGCACGGGGTGCGGGTCGTAGCTCAACTGGATAGCCAGCGACTGGGCCGATCCGACTGGGCGGTGCGCATCCGCTGCACGCCCGATGCCGCGATGCCCGTAGCCACCGCCCTGGCCCGGCGACCGGACACGGCGTGGGTCCAACTCACCTCGGGCGGCACCGAGATCTTCTGCATGGTCAATGCGCACGACGAACGGCAACGGACCACTCTCCTGTTGGAACAACTCCCGGCGAGCAGTCGGATTGTCGGCCTCGATGCGTACTGCCTCTTGCACGTGTTCACTTCAGACACCTCGGGGCCGCCGGGAGCCGAGGGGCTCAGCCCCGATGAGGTGGATCGTTTGGTACCGCCATGCAGAGACCCAGGACCGGATGCCGCTGGATCAGACGGCGAAGTGTCAGAGGAGGACTGGCCGCTGGTGCGAGCCCTCGAGGAGGACGGCCGGGGGACGCACCGCGAGCTGGCCGCGCGCACCCATCGGCACGAGTCGACGGTGCGCCGGCGGGTGGATGAGTTGATTGCTTCGGGGATGCTCTTCTTCGACCTCGACATCGACTCCGGGCTGTTGGGGCTCAGGTCCCGGGCCATACTCTGGGTGTCGGTCGCTCCCTCGGCACTGATGGCGGTGGGTGCCGCATTGACCGACTACCGCGAGGTGCCCTTCGTGGCCGCTACCACCGGCCCCACCAACCTGGTGGCCAGTGTGGCTTGTCACGACGACGTCGCCCTCTTCGAGTTCCTCACCCGCGAGATCGCCGGGCTGGAGGGGGTTTCCCACCTCGAGACCTCCCCGGTGATCCGCTCGATCAAGATGCACACCACGCTCACCCGTTCGCACTAAGGATCTGGGCCCGCCTCGACACTCTCGCATCACTCACGCTTGATCTGTAATGGTTCGGGGCTGGCGCGTGCACGTTCACCACCATTTGTGTTCGTTGGCCTGGCCGGTACCGTTGGTTCGATCGAGCGCATCCAGTTCGCTCATCTCCGATGGCGCAAGCGTGAAGTCGAAGATCTGCGCATTTTCCTCAATCCGTTCGCGGTGCGTTGATTTCGGAAGTACGAGCAGATCCTGTTGAAGTGACCAACGAAGCAGTACCTGCGCCGGTGTACGACCAACGGTTTCCGCGATGCGCAGCACAGTCGCGTTCGTCAGGTGCCGACCTGTACCGAGTGGGCTATAGGCCTCAAAGGCAATGTTGCGGTTCCCTCCCATTTCGAGGAGTGCTCGACGATATTCGAACGGACTGAACTGGATTTGATCAACTACTGGTGACACCGTCGCGCCGGTTGTCACGAGCTCCAAATCGTCAACACCGAAATTAGAGACGCCGATCGATCGGGCGAGGCCCAGTTCGCTTGCCTTCTGCATTCCCGGCCATGCCCTGGTTGGACCACCTTGCGGCCAATGCACCAGATACAGGTCAAGGTAATCCACTTCCAGTCTTCTTAGACTGCCTTCGGCTTCCTTCACGGGGTCCGTCTTTGAAGGGTTGAACTTGGTGGTGACGAAGACGTCTTCTCGGGGCACACCGCTCTCCTTCAGTGCCCTCCCCACACTCTCCTCATTTCCGTATGCCTGTGCCGTGTCAATGTGGCGGTACCCCAGTTCGAGGGCCCATCGCACGGCGTTGACGCATTCGAGCCCATTCGGAACCTGCCAGACACCCAGGGCAAGTCGGGGGATCCGATTGCCGTCGGCAAGGATCCGCCACCGTTCGTCGGTTGTGTCGAGAGGAATTGACATCAAGTCTCCTTGAATCGATTTGAGTATCGGTGGTGAGGACGGAGCGGCGCAGGGCGGGGACGCCGAACGCCAAGCAACTGCCGGTCCGGCTGGAAATCATCTCCATAAAGACACTAAAACACACCCCTTACGTCTGCACCATCACCGGGCGGAGAGGCCCTCGGCATATTTCTTGACCGCAGCCATCGTTCGAAGATTCTCTTTGTCGAAGCTAGAAATAATGGCGCGGCGCAGCGGACGAAGGACGATTGGCATCGCAACGTCAAGGACCAGCCAACGGTTGACGACCGTGTGGTCGCCGTCAGGCTCGAATGAATAGTGGATGTGCACGTCGATCGTCGCTCTGAGCTGTTTGACGGTGATGGTGTGATGAAAGTCGATCGATCCGGGGGGCTGGAATCCTGTCACCGTCCCCCACCAGTCTCTGCCTGGCTTGTCTGGCTTTCCGTCGTGATATCGGCTGCCGAGTTGCACCGGGTACGGAACTACGTCCGTAGTGTCGTCGAACGAGCCAGAGGCAGGCAACCAATCGCCATAGTTGGGCATATCCGAGAGCAGTTTGAACAAGTTTTCTGACGGCGAGGCCACGGTCGAGGAGTAGAACTTGTGCCATTGAGAATGTGACATGTGTTCTCCCCATCTGTTGCGGATTGTCCGGAATGGCCCGGGTGCCACCAAGGAGTCCTCGCACCTATGGTCGACGAGAGTCCGTCGCAGGTCGAGCTATAAGCAACCAGCCAAATGCATGGCGTTACGTGAGGCAGCCCTCATGGCTACGGCCCAGCGATACGAGACGCACTGGAACAATTGCCACCACAGCCCAAGGCACTTTACCCTGAAAGATCTCGCGGATCTCAGAACCCATAAATCGCGGGTGGACTACACCGTGGACAAGTTGCGGTCGAACCAGCGTCGGACTCCCGACAAGCCAAACTCGGCCTTCTGACGTGGCCAGATCACTCGAGGGTCCACTGGCCGTGCCCGAAACCCGGTACCGATATCGACTCGACAGACGAAGATCCTCTGCTAGTCCCAGAACCGGAGTCGTCACTGTTTGAGAGGAGGGCACGAATGCAGCTGGGCACACATCGATTTCGACCGGAGGGCCTTCCCGCAGAGGAAGGGCGACAGGACTACTGTCCCCAGGTCGCGCGCACCACACTGGAGGTCGGGACAGATTCGATCACATCGTTCTCGGCGAGTACTCGTCGAACTTCATCGACACCCGCTACGCGGATGGCGGAGAACCCGAGTTCAAGCGCCGCGTCGATGTTCAGCTGGTTGTCGTCGAGGAACAGGATGCGTCCGCGTGGGACGCCGAGCGCACCAGCGACGTGCTCGAATGCATCCTGGTCGGGCTTCAACATGCCCATCTGGAAGGAGAGGAAGGCATGGTCGAACAAGCTCATCAAAGGCCAGGTCTGGGCATATTGCCAGTGCAAGGCGTTGGTATTGCTGAAGCAGCTGACCGGCACGCGGCTCTTGACCTCACCGACGAGCTCCTCGGCTCCGGGAAGAACCCCTGTGGGCCACGACCGGAACGCCTCGAGGTAGGCGGCGGGACTCATCTTTAGTTGCCAATCATCGACTACTCCTGCTGCAAATGCCAGTTCCGAGCAGCGGCCCGACTCGAAACTTCTGACCCATTTGCAGGACAGCCAGCGCTCCCATAACTCATCGGGGTCGGTGATGCCGGCGAACTTCCCCATCTGACTTACCCCGCGGAAGTTGACGAGTACGCCTCCGAGGTCGAATAGGACGATCTCCGTCTTCGTCGCACCCACAGCACCGATTCTGACTCAAGAAAACTTCGCCCGCACGAGCGGGCTGTGGGTAGAACCAGCCAGCGAAGAATGTCGGTCGAGACCGTTGCCGCAAGCCGAACAGCCTTCGGAGCGTCCAGCTTGGTGACCGGAACGTGCCAGTTCGAGCCACCGCTGTCGGGGATCGCTGATCCACTCGGGATGCCCGACTGATCCATGCGGGACCTCGGCAGTCTGTGCACCGCCATTGCGGAAGTCAGTCTCCCTCGGATTGCGACAATGGGTTGATGGCGCCACGAGCGCCCGGGCCCTGCTCTGTGCTACGAAGAAAATCCATGGCACGAACCTTGAATCAGCGCGGTCCGAACATTCGCATGGGCGCGTCTAAGTGGCTCCTGCCAACGGCAGCACTGCTCGGATCGGTCCTATTCTCGCTGTGGTCGGGAAGCACAGTGGCAGTGGAAGCGGGAGCGGCCCCGGCCGTGACTCCCAAATACGCGGTTGGCACAGTGACCGACACTTTCGTGGATCCGCATCGCACGACCCCTGCCTGGTCCGGGAGCCCAGAACTCCCAACTCGGACCCTGATCACAACCATTCTCTATCCCGCGTCCGGCCCGTCTGGTGGCAGCACCAGAACGGCAGCCACGCCCGACAAGAGTGCGGGACCGTTCCCGTTGATTGTCTTTGCCCATGGCCTTGGCGGGACCCCTCAGGACTACATCAATGTGCTCACCGCTTGGGCTTCCGAGGGCTTCGTCGTTGCCGCGCCGCTCTTTCCTCTGTCCAACGCCAATGTTCCAGGTGGTCCGGACGCTGGTGATGTGGTGAATCAGCCTGAGGATATGAGCTACGTGATCGACGCCGTGCTCTCTGACTCGGTACTGCCGAGTGGAGTCCTCTCAGGGCTGGTTGACCCCAAGGAGATCGGTGCCGCTGGTCACTCCAACGGTGCCGTCACCACATTGGGTCTGGTGGCCAACACGTGCTGCTACGACTCCAGGGTGAAGGCGGCCATCGTGATGGCGGGCACGACTGAAGGCTTCCCACCTGGCCATTATGACTTCTCGAAGGCGCCGGCACTTCTGCTCGTTCACGGCACTGCGGATCAGCTGATACCGTACCGGAGCGCTCCGTTGATCTATAACGAGGCTCGGGGGCCCAAGGCTCTCCTCACGCTCGAAGGCGGCTCCCACGACGCAGCAGGCGGGCAAGATCCGCGATCTGCGTCGACCGTCATCCACACGACCACCGACTTCTTCGAGGCCTATCTCACCGGCAATCGAGGGGCACGCTCTCGTCTGTCCACAGACGGGCGCAGTTCGACGACCAAGATCGACCTGAGCCTTACGCCGGGTTCTCGCGGAGCGGCAATTGCGGTCCCGCCTGTTCCCGTGGTTCACTTGCATGCGTCCGTATCACCGGACCACAATCTCACCAGCGGCGAAGCAGTGAATGTCCAGTGGAGCGGCTATACGCTCGGCAAGGTCATCAACATTCTCGAGTGTTCGCACGTTGACATCTCGACCGGGAGCTCGGCCGGGTGCGGTTTCGCCAACGCCGGCCTGCTCCATCCCGATCCCACCGGGCGCGGCCACTTTACGATGCACGTCGTCACCGGCAAGGTTGGAAATGGCATCTGCAATTCAACCCACCCTTGTTACATCGCCGTGAATAATGCCAGCTCGCTGACTGCATCGAACACGAAGATCCTCAAGATCACGTTTGCCTAGCGACAGTCTCACCCGACAACCGACCGCGTCATCGACTTCTCGTAGGGGTCCGGCGACGCTCGAATGCAGCTGCACCAGTTCGGAAGATGTACGCCCCTGGCATGGTCGGACTCAGTGTGTGGATAACCTCGAACGCATGGAGACCTGGGATGCAATTCGCGCTCGCCGCAACGTTCGGTCCTACGACGACCGGCCGATCGCGGCGGGGGATCTTGATCGGATTCTCGAAGCCGGATGGCGCTCCCCTTCGGCGTCGAATCGCCAGAAATGGGACTTCATCGCAGTCACCGCACCGCACCAGCTGGAGGAGCTGTCGATGGTCTGGGTCGGGGCCGGACACGTGGCGGCGGCACAGGCGGCGATTGTCCTTGTTCTCCCTGAACCCGAGGCCGAGCGCTATCGAACGATTGATCAGTACGACCTAGGGCAGGCAACCATGGCAATGATGTTGGCGGCTGCCGACCAGGGCATTGGGAGTGGTCATTCCGCCGTTGGAGACCAGGACGAGTGCCGACGTATCGTCGGAGTGCCACCAGAGCACACATGCGCCTACATGATCGCCTTCGGGTACCCCGCCGATCGGCCACTGCGGCCGATTGCCACACCTGACCGACGACCCTTCGACGAGGTAGTGCATCGCAATCATTGGTGACGAGTATCTCGTCTGTGAATTCGATGCACACGTGTGGCCGGCACAAGTGGCATCCCGCAAGCCGATCCTTGCCGAACCCCACGTTGAGGTGGGGACCGTCAACGGTCTTTGTTGACCGTTCGGCCTGCGGGAGGGGCTATCCGTAAACGCTACCTGTCGTCGCTGAGGGGTCCTGACCCGGCACCGACCTTCGGGGATTCGTTTTCTGGCGCAGCTTTCTTGCGTCGTGGGCTTGGAGAGCATTCACGGACTCTTAGTTGGTCAGAGCACGGGGAACACATCCGAGGCGGCCCTTTCGGAACGAGCCAGTACCCGCAACACCTCGATTGCACCGTGTTGCTCGCTCGCGATCTGAACGAGGAGGCCGATTGCGAGAGCACCAGCCGCAAACGGTGGCAGCCAATCAATCCCGACGCTAGATGCGAGGTCATCGCCGTGGACAACCAACTCGACAACGCGTGTTGTCAGATAGATGCCTAGGGAAGTGACCCCATCGCCGATTCTGATCGTCGGGATGATCGTCATGGCCGTGAGAGCTCCCAGAACCTCTTCCGCCCGGCCAACAACTTCACGGAATGTCCCCACGACAGCCCCTTGACCCGACTTGGCCCGATTCTCGCCATCATCAACGATGAGCTTGGCGATGGGATCATCCAGGACTGGCCCCTTCCGTTTATTGACACCGAAGAACTGTGCTGGCGTGACGACTCGGGCACCCTCAGGAAGCGGTCGTTCCAAGAGGTCAACCAGGGCTTGGACCGATCGAACAATGTGACCAGCGAGACCTCCGACAGTAAAGCCCTCGAGGCAACTCCACTCATCCCAGTGATCGCCGACCGCGGGAGAGGCGATGAGGTCGGCGACTGAGGAGGTTGCGTCGAAGAACACGCTACGCTGGGGAAACACGGGAGCGTTCACATCTTTGCTCCTACCTACTCGTGAAAGCGGGCCATCCGGCCAAGACCCGAAGCGTCACCCAAGTGTCCCAGAACGCGTGGCCATATCCAAGTGGGTCGCGACTTCGAGGTTTTGCTACGGGCGCATCCAACTTTTGCAACCATCGGAAAGATCGGTTTATCGCGTCTGCAGTAAAATGGGTGGACGTGGATCAAGAGGACGCCTCCCCCAGGGGATGGGCTTCGACGACTGTGGATGTCGCCAGCCAATTGTCGCTTCAAGAGCGTCGTTGTTGGCGTCCGAGCAGTCGCTTCTCATCGGATAGCAGCACACCCGGCGTCAACGTGCTCGCTTGGATGGCCATGATCTTGCCGTCAGGTTCAAACGAAGAGCGCGTAGGGAGGTCCGTACAGGTCGTACTTTTGCCGGCGGCGTAGGGTGCCATCCACATCAGATATTAGGGATCCAATTGATGTGAAGGTCGTTGAGCCAGTTGGATATGTGGCT
>Ga0302325_10027485_pt1 | contig 11790 bp, 10 predicted proteins | sample Palsa_T0_2_FD_201948 | JGI IMG/M metagenome (GOLD analysis project Ga0302325, IMG submission 201948) | Peat permafrost microbial communities from Stordalen Mire near Abisko, Sweden - Palsa_T0_2 | ecosystem: Environmental > Terrestrial > Soil > Palsa > Peat permafrost | place: Sweden: Abisko... | reverse complement strand
ATCGGGATGCAACGGGCCAAGGAGCTGGTCATGCTGGGCGACCGGCTGACCGCCGCGGACGCCTACATCTTCGGCATGGTCAACCGCGTGGTCCCGGCCGCCGAGCTCGAGGCGACGACGGCCGAGCTGGCCACCCGGCTGGCCGAGGGCCCCACCATCGCGCTGGGCCTGGCCAAGCGCCTCTTGAACCGTTCGCTCGACGTCGACCGCGCCTCCTCGTTCTTCGAGGAGTCGATGGCCCAGGAGCTGGTGACGAGGTCGGAGGATGCCACCGAGGGCATCGCCTCGTTCGTGGAGCGCCGCCCCACCTCGTTCCGGGGCCGTTAGCCACGCCCGAAAGCCCGGTAGCGGCGGCGCCCCTCGAAGGAGTGGTCGTCCTGGACCTGGGCCGCATCGTCGCCGGGCCTCTGTGCACCTTCCTGCTGGCCTCCCTCGGGGCCACGGTGATCAGGATCGACCAGCCCGGAGGGGACGTGAGCTGGAAGTCGCCGCCCTTTGTCGGGCCAGACGGCGCGAGGAACCTGGGACCGCGCCAGGACGACGCCATCTCGTTGGCCCACCTCAAGCGCGACCGGGGTAAGCGCAGCATCGTCCTCGATCTCGAGACGGCGGAGGGACGCGCCATCCTGGTCCGCTTGGCGGCCCAGGCCGATGTCCTGGTGCAGAACTATCGGCCGAGCACGCTGGAACGGCTCGGGCTCGACTACCAGGGCCTGGCCTCCGTGAACCCTCGGCTCGTCTACTGCGCCATCAGCGGCTACGGCCTGACCGGGCCCTACCGGGACCGGATGGCCATGGACATCGCCATCCAGGCCGCATCGGGTTTCCTGGCCCGCACCGGATTCCCCGACGGGCCCCCGGTCAAGGCCGGGCCGACCGTCGGGGACCAGGTACCGGCCGTCTATGCCGCGCTGGGCATCCTGGCCGCGCTGCGCCAGCGGGAGCAGACCGGCGTGGGCCAGCTCGTCGACGTCGGGATGTTCGACGTGGTCGCGTCACTGGTGTGGGACGAGCCGATCGAGCTCTACGACGAAGTGGGGCTCGGGGTGCGCTGGGGCAACAGCGACCCGCGCGGCGGACCGCTCAACGTCTACCGGACCGCCGACGGGTGGGTCGCCCTCGTCGTGGGCTCGGACACCCACTGGCAGCATCTTTGTGCGCTGATGGACCGTCCCGACCTCGCGACCTTTGGGGCAACGCTGGCCGAACGGACCCGGCACCTCGACGAGTTGGATGAGGTCGTGGCCACCTGGTGCGCCGGGCAGGACACTGCTGCGCTGGCCCACGCCCTCGGGGAGGCCGGCATTCCCAGCTCGCCCGTCGTCGATCCCATCGAGCTGCGCCACGACCCGCACGTGGCGGCACGGGGTACCCTGGCCGACCTCGTCCACCCGGCCGCGCCCGACCGGCCCAGCGGCTACCTCGGGACCTCGCTGCCGATCCGGCTCTCGGCGTTCACCGCCGCACCCGCACCGGCCGAGACCCTGGGATCCAGCACCGACCAGGTGCTGTCGGAGTTCTTGGGCCTGACCCCGTCGGAGCTCGACGGCCTGCGGGCACGCCGGGTGATCTGACGCGCCCGCCGGCCGGCGCCGGGTGATCTGACGCGCCCGCTGTGCAGCGTCCGATACCGTTCCCCGTGGCCGCAACGACGGCCCCATCGGATGCGGAGGAACAAATGGACGACGAACGGGCCCGGGCACTTCTCACGGCGGAGCGGATCCGGGTCGAGGGCTTGCTCGCCGGGACGTCGCGCGCCGGGCTCGACGACCGCGACGAGGCCAACGCGGGGGGCGACATGGCCGACCCGGCCCAACGGCTCACGGCCGAGCAGGGCGACGATGCCGTGGCAGAGGGCCTGCAGGCGCGGCTGCGCGCCATCGAGGGAGCCGAACGCCGGCTGGCGGCGGGGAACTACGGCCGATCCATCCGCAGCGGGCTGCCGATCCCCGACGAGCGCCTGGAGGCCGACCCGGCCGCCGAGCTGACCGTCGAAGAGGCAGCCGAGGCAGACGCGGTGGACGACCTCACCACGGCCGACACGACCGTGGCAGATGCGACCTTGGATGATGCGACCTCGGATGATGCCGAGGACGACTGATCGGTGCCCGAACCTCTCGTCCCGGACGGCCCGTCCGACATCACCCCGGCGTGGCTGGAGCACGCCCTGGCGCTGCGCTACCCGGGCGTGCGGGTCGGCGCGGTCGAGCTCGTCGAAGTCCGCCAGGTCACCAACACGCACGCCTTCCTCCGCCTGGAGTACGAGGATGCGCACGGCGCCCCCGAGCGGATGTTCGCCAAGATGCTCCCCTTGGATCCAGGCCGGCGCACCCTGTTGGCGGCGAGCCAGATGGGCCCGAAGGAGGTCCACTTCTACAGCCGGCTGGCCCCCGATCTCGCACTGCGCGTACCCGACGTCTACGTGGCCCGGCACGATCCGCACGACGACTCGTTCGTCCTCCTGATGGAGAATCTCGGTGCGTCCGGCTGCCGGGTCTCCGACGGCACGTGGGGCATCAGCCCCGATTCGGCCGCCACGGCACTCGAAGACCTTGCTGCGCTCCACGTGCGCTTCGAGGATCCGCAGCGGCGGCTGGCCGAGGTGCCGTGGGCCCCACGGGCGCAAGACGTTCCCCCCTACGGCATGGCGCCCCTGCAGTACGGCCTCGACCATCATCGTGACCGGCTGAGCGACACCTTCGCCCAGGTCGCCGAGGTCTACATCGCAGACCCGGCCCGGCTGAAGCACCTGTGGGCCAAGGGGCCGGGCCCCGCCACCCTCGTCCACGGCGACACGCACATCGGCAACCTGTTCGACGACGGGGGCCGCACGGGGTTTTTCGACTGGGGTGTCATCAACGTCACGACGCCGCTGCGCGACGCCAGCTACTTCATCACCATGGCCCTACAGAGTGAGGACCGGCGCGCCCACGAGCGCGACCTGCTGCGCCACTATCTCGGGGCGCGTGAGGCCCTGGGTGGCGAGGCCATCGGGTGGGACGAGGCCTGGGAGGCCCATCGGCTGCACGCGCTCTACTGCGTCGTCGCCGCATGCCAGATCGTGACATTCCCGGCCGATGCCCCACCGGCTCGACAGGTCTTCGCCAACGCCTTCCTGGCCCGGGCCGAGGCGGCCATCAGCGAGCTCGACTCGCTCGACGCGTTGCGCGGCGCGCTGGCGCGGGGTGACTGATCGGCGGGTCTGCGTCGCTACTTCACGGCAAGCGCGTTGGCTGGGGAGCCCACCCCGTTGAGCAGGTTCAACGGGGCTGAGGTGAGAAGGAACTCATAGATGCCGTCGGAGGCGCAGTCCTCGCCGAGCGCTTCGAGATCCCACATCTCTCCGATGGGCATGCCCAAGAGCCCGAGGATCCGGAAGTGCAAGAACACGTCGAGGCTGCGCTCGGGATCGCGCAACGCCGCCCCCAGGTCGGCGCCGCCCACGCCACCGAACGGCACGACTTCAAAGGCCGGGGTGTCGGTCCCCACGGCGGCGATGTGGAGGTCCCACAACATGGCGGCGGTCTCCTCTCGGGCACTGAGGCCGCACGACGGCGCCATTGTCTGGTCCCCCAGGGCACGGCGAGCCGCCTCGTCGAGCCCCCGGTACCAGCCGACCCAGCCGGTGCGGATGAGCAGGATGTCGCCCGGCTCCACATAGAGCTCCTGGCTGCGCAGCGTGGCCAGGACCTCCTCGGGCTCGATCGGGTCCGCCTCGCCCACCCGCAGTGGTCGCCCCTCCGCCTCCCGCCAACGGCCGACGTCGGCCAGGACGCCGCGGGTCACGATCCCTTTGCGGGCCCAGTGGTGCACGCCGTGATCCTCGCTTTCGAGGCCGTTGTAGTTGCCGTGCAGCTGGTGCCGCACGTGGCGGAAGCCGTCCCACTGCGTCGAGCTCTGGGTATTGAAGCCGTGGAGCTCGTCGTCCAGCGTGAGTCCCGAGCCCTTCACCTCGTGACGGATGGCCGAGCGCCGGTAGAGGGGCGGTGAGGGCATCTCGAGTTCGAGGTTCAGGTTGAACACGGCGCCGCGCCGCACGAGCGCGGCGCCCCGGGCCGCCCGTTCGGGCGTGGCCAGGTTCAAGGTGCCGAAGACGTCGTCGTCACCCCATAGTCCCCACGACGACCCGGCCGGCGCGCCGGCACGGACCGGGAGCTCGCTGTAGTTCGGCAGGCGTTCCGTCATCACAGCGGAATGTAGACGTTCTTGAGACGGAGGAACTCGTCGAGGCCGGCACGCCCGCCCTCCTTGCCGATGCCGCTCAGCTTGTTGCCCCCGAACGGCGCCGAGGCGGGGAGGGCGGCGAAGCCGTTCACCGAGATGTACCCGGCGTCGAGCTGGGCCGCCACCCGGTGGGCGCGCTGGAGGTTGCCGGTGTGGATGTAGCCCGCCAACCCGTAGCGGGTGTCGTTGGCCAAGGCGATGGCCTCGTCCTCGTCGCTGAAGGTGATGATCGACAGCACCGGCCCGAACACCTCCTCCTGGGCGATGTAGTCCTCGCTGGCCAGGCCGTCGAAGATGGTCGGCTCGATGAAGAAGCCGTCCCCGAAGTCAGCCGTCGCGGCGGCGCCCCCGGTGACCACGTGGCCGTGCCCGCTCTGCCGGGCCCGGGCGATCATGCCGAGAATGCGGTCGTATTGGGCTTCGCTGACCACCGGGCCGACGACCGTGGCGGCATCGAGCGGGTCGCCGAGCGGGAGGGCGCGGGTGACCGCGGTGGCCCGTTCCACCACCTGATCGTGGACCGACTCGTGCACAATGAGCCGGGACGGGGAGACACAGGCCTGCCCGGCCAGCCCCATCGGGGTGGCCCCGGAGAACCGGCTGGCCGCCTCGAGGTCGGCGTCGGCGAACACGATGCTCCCCGACTTCCCGCCGAGCTCGAGCACGACCGGGGTAATCGACTCCGCCGCCGTGGCCAGGATTTTCCGGGCCGTCTCCACGCCCCCGGTGAAGCTGACCTTGCGTACGTCGGGGTGCCGGACGAGGGCTGCCCCGGCGTCCGCACCGCCCACAATCACGTTGACCAGCCCGGGGGGGAGCCCGGCCCGGAGCGCCAGCTCGCCGAAGCGCACGGCGGAGAAGGGGGCGAGCTCCATCGCCTTGACCACGACCGCGTTCCCGGCGGCCAGCGCGGCGCCACCCTTGCGGCTGAGCGAGCTGATGCCGCCGTTCCACGTCGAAATGGCCGCCACCACCCCGTAGGGCTCGGGCAGGGTGTAGTCGAAGGCCTGCTCGGGGAAGATCGGGATGACCTGCCCTTCGATCTTGTCGGCGAAGCCGGCGTAGTACTCGAGGTAGTCACCGGCCCGCCGGGGCAGGCCGGCGGCCATGGACATGGGGATCCCCGCTTCGAGCGCCATCACCGTGGCCACCTCGTCGCCGTCGGCCCGCACCAGCGAGGCCAGACGCCACAATGCGTTGCGCCGCTCGTCGGGGCGCCAGGACCACCACACCTTCTGCGCCGCCACGGCGCTGGCTACGGCCCGGTCCACCTCTTCGGGCCCGGCCATGACCACATCGGCCTGCACCTTCCCGGTGGCCGGGTTCACATGGGCGAAGCGATCGCTGCTGGTCCGGGTCACGCGGTCCTCGCCGATCAGGAGGTAGTGGGAGGACAACAGCTCGCGGGCGAGCCGTTCGTGCATTGCGATGTCGATTGCCATCAGGTGTGTCCCCTCCCTCGGGGTGCCGCGGCCCATCCTGGCTCCAACCCCTGCCGCGGATCCCCGGGCATCGATAACTGTATATTTCATTCCAGAGGCAAAAGCCGACCCGATCTCACCGGCAGGGCGACAGCGATCGGCGGTGACCTCGGGGGGGAACTCGTTCGACAAGAGGAGGGGATTGTGGACGCACAGCGACGCCACCGCGCCAAGTGAGCGACAAGCCGGGCCCACTGCTGACCGGCCGGGTCGCCGTCATCACCGGCGGGGGCGGGGGGATCGGAGCCGCCACGGCGTCCCTGCTGGCCGCCCACGGCGCCCGCGTCGTCATCGCCGAGATCGACGAGACGCTGGCGGAGACCACGGTGGCGGCCATCGCCGCCGAGGGCGGCCGCGCCGAAGCGGTGGTCATGGACGTGCGCGATCGCGATGCAGTGCGCTCGCTCGCCACCACTGTCCTCGAGCGGCACGGCCGGGTCGATGTCCTGGTCAACAACGTCGGTCACTGGCTGCGCACGGCGAAGCGGTTCGTCGACGACGATCCCCAGAACTGGGTCGACCAGCACGAGATCAACTTCGTCCACGTCATGACCGTCACCCACGCCTTCCTCCCGTCGATGATCGAACACAGGTCGGGCTCCATCATCAACGTCTCCTCGGTCGAGGGCCTGCGGGGCTACCCGGCCGATCCGGTCTACGGCGCCTACAAGGCGGCCGTGGTGCAGTTCACCCGGTGCCTGGCTGTTCAGGTGGGGAACGACGGGGTGCGGGTCAACGGGATCGGTCCCGACGTCACCGAGTCGATCCAGGTGCCCTACTCCACCTGGCTCCCACCCGAACAAAAGGACCTGTGGCCCTTGTGGGTCCCCGTGGGCCGGATGGGCGTCCCCGACGACCAGGCTCGCATCATCCTGTTCCTGGCCTCCGACCTCTCCGGTTTCATCACCGGTCACACCATCCCCACCGACGGAGGCACGGCCGCCGCCGGCGGGTGGTTCCGCTCCGAGTCGCGGCCCGGCCGGACCTGGACCAACCGGCCGGTCAACCCGTAGTCCGCGTCCCACCCACCCGGTCCCTCGGGACCGCTTCAGAAAAAGGATGGCCCAACCGTGCCAGTGCGAAGCTTGTTCCTCTACGAGGTGGTCGACGTCGTCGGTCAAGGCCAGTACGCCTACATGGAGCACCTATGGAAAGACCCCGTCCAACGCATGCCCGAGATGAACAGCCTCCAGGGGTCGTTCTACGTCTGCGCCCAGGGTGGCGGGCGGTGGCCCCAGGTCATCAACATCTGGGACATCGGGAACAAGGGCTGGGAGAGCTGGGCCGCCAATGTCGACCGGATGAACCTCAAGCGGCGCAAGGCCTTCTACGGCGACTGGTGGGACGCGGCGGCCGAGTGGCGCAGCGGCGGGTTCGACCGGCTATGCGGGGGCGTGCCCGGAAGCCCGACGACCGACGAGATCGCCGCCGCCGGCATCAAGGGGACGCTCTTCGTGAACGAGATCCTCACGGTGCGTCCCGGTTCGCAGCTCGAATTCCTGGCGGCCGTGGTCGAGGAGCGCGTCCCGCTCATGGCCGAGTACGGGCACCGGCCGACCGGCATTTACGAGGTGCTCTCCAACCAGCACGAGGTGGTCATGGTGTGGGCCACCTCCATCGCGGCCCAGGTCGGTCTGCGCCGGAGCCGTGACGCCGCCCTCGGGCTGTGCGACGAGGCCGAGCCTGATGACCGACTCGTAGCCTGGGAACGCCGGTCGGCGGGCTGGGTCACCGGGGGCGACACGCACATCATGACCCCGTTGCCCCGTACCGTGTACGGCCCGGACGACTGGGAGGACGCCAGCCTGGACGACTGGTTCAGCCCGGCGGATCCGGACTGACACCTGGTGGCGCGCCGCGCTGGGCGGTCTGTGCCGAGTCAAGCGGGCCGAGCACCTCGCCCTGGTGCTCGCCCACGTGCGGGGCACGGCTTCCGATGCGCCACGGCGAACGCGAGAAGCGGATGGGGGCGCCGGGGTAGGTCACCGTGCGCCCGAGGTCTGCGTGTTCGACCGGTACCGGGAACCCGCGGGCCACGAAGTGGGGGTCGCTCATCACCTCTTCGGGAGCATTGACGATGCCGCAGACGACGCCGCGCTGCTGGAATCCGTCGAAGCAGGCGCGGGCGTCCACGTGGGCGGCGATGAAGGCCATGGCGGCGCGCCCCGCATTCCAGATCTCGTCCACGATCGGGTCCTGGCCCAGTTCGACGATCGAGACACCGCCGCGTTCCACTGCCATTTCGAGCAGGACGTGGTCGGGGAACGCCTCGGCCAGGTCGAGCTCCCCCAGCCAGTCGAGGAGGGCCTGGTAGTCGCGAGCGGAGCGTGGGGGGAAGCCGAGGGTGACATAGCCGCCGTCCGCCGCCTTCAGCTGGGTGGGTCCGGTCGGGGACACCGAGGCGTGCCGCCCGGTCTGGCGCTGCACGGTGTGCCGGGCCACCAGCCATTCGTAGGAACCGAGCTCGGTGGTGACGTTCAGGCCGGCGTGCATGTTCACATCGATGTGCTGGCCCAGGCCCGAGGAGTCTCGGTGCACGACCGCGACCAGCGTGGCCGTGGCGGCGTGGACGCCAGCGACGTTCGCCGCCTGACCTCCCAGGCCGCGTACCGGCGGCAGGGTGTGGTCGTCATAGCCGCAGTTCCACACCGGCCCGCCCCCGGCCATCAGCGTGAGGTCGGTGGCCGGGTCCTGCGCCCGCGGCCCCTGCTGGCCGAAGGGCGACACCGACACCCATATGAGGGCGGGCGCGGCGGCCATGATGGCGTCCCGGTCGATACCGCGGGCGGCCAGAGACCCTGGTTGCTCGCCCTCGAGGACGATGTCGCACCGCTGCACGAGCCGATGCAGCAGCTCGACCCCCGCCGGGGTGTCGAGGTCGAGCACGACACCGTTCTTCGAGGTGTGATGGTGCCACCACCACAGGCTGCGCTCCGGGCCGGGCTCATCGTCCACAAAGGGCCCGATGGAGCGGGTGGCGTGCCCGCCCGGCGGCTCGACCAACGTGACGTCGGCGCCGAGGTCCGCCAGCAGCTTGCCCGCCCACGCCGCATGCTCGCTGGCCAACTCGACTACCTCGAGACCGTGGAGCGGGCCCGGGAGGGATTCCGGCGAGGTCACGTCCGCCTCGGCGGGATTGGGGGCGCCGGTCACAGGACGCCCCTCTCGGCCAGATCGGCCAGCTCGTCGGGCGTGAGGCCGAGGCGGCCACCGAAGATCTGCGCGTTGTGCTCCCCGAGGCAGGGGGCGCCCCGATCGACCACCCAGTCGGTCCGGGACAGGTGCACGGGGAGTCCTTCCACCCGCACGTCGCCCATCAGCGTGTGGTGGACCGTGGGCCACAGTCCCCAGTCGGCCGTCACCTGGTCATGGTCGATCCGGTCCTCCGGCATGGCGACCGCGGCCGCCGGGACCCCGGCTGCCAACAGGAGCCGGGCCACCTCGAAGCGGTCCCGGCCGCGGGTCCAGCCGGCGAGGTGCCGGTCGAGCTCGTCCTGATGGGCCAGCCGACCTTCGAGGTGCGCGAAGTTTTCCGCGTCCGCCCACTCCTCGCTGATCACGCTGCGGCAGGCCGCCCAGTCGGACTCGTCCCGGCAGGCCACGGCGACCCAGGCGTCCTCGCCGGCGGCCGGGTAGATGCCATGGGGGGCCATGGCTGGATACGCACTGCGGTTTGAATCGACCGTGCCCGCCCGGCGCGGCGCGCGCTGGTTCACCCCGAAGTCGAGGATGTCGGTGCCGGTCAAGGTGGCCCCCGTTTCCGTGCACGAGATGTCGACCCACTGGCCCTCGCCCGTCCGGTTCCGATGGACGATGGCCGCCAGCACCGCCAGTGCCATGTAGTTCGCGCCCATGTGGTCCATATAGGAGTAACCCCAGCCCGCCGGCTCGTGACCGGCCAACGCGGAATTGAACGTGAGGCCGGAGCACGCTTGGACGATGGGGCCCCATGTCTTGTAGTCGCGCTTCGGGCCGGTCTGGCCAAAGCCGCAGTTGGAGACGTAGATGATGTCGGGCCGCAGCTCGCAGAGGACGTCGTAGGAGAATCCCATGCGGGCGAAGACCCCGGCGGCGAAGTTCTCGGTCACCACGTCGGAGGTGCGGATGAGCGCGGCCAGCATCTCCTTGCCCTCGGCGGTGCGCAGGTTGAGCGTCACGCCCCACTTGCCCACGTTGTGGTTGTTGAAGCCGCCGCCCAGGTCGACTCCCCGCCGATCGTCGACGAACGGCGTGGCGCCACGGATGATGTCCCAACCACCCTTGTTGGTCGGGTCCTCGACGCGGATGACCTCGGCCCCGAACGCGGCGAGGTAGCGGGTGGCACCCGCACCGGCGAGCTGGCCACTCAGGTCGCACACACGGATGCCGGCCAGTGCCGCCGCCGGGCGATCGCCCTCTGCGGTCGCGGTCGCCGTCACCGGCCTCCCCCGCTACGCCTCTTCGTCATGGTGTTCTCCCCCCGTTGTGGCTCATGATCCCCCATTCGACTCGACGGCTCAGGCGCGTCCGGCCGCGGATGGCGTCATTCCTCCCAATCGGTCTGGTCGGAGCGGGCCGGCTGGCGATGGGTGCGGAAGGGGCTGAGCGGCGCGTCGGCCAGGAGGAAGCGGAAGATCGACGTCGTCTCCTCGTAGGCCCGGGTGCGCCACTTGATCAGGGCCGGGTGGGTCCGCTGGGCCTTCTCGAACTGGGCCCAGTGCTCCCAGGTCGGTATGGCCCAGAGGAAGAAGCACTCTGACTCGTCGATCATCAACGTCTCCCATGCTCCGGCCAGCTCCCAGCCGAACTCCTCGTAGACGGGGACGGCCTCCTGGCGGACTATCTCGAGGTACTCGGCCGAGCGGCCCGGTGGGACCCTGATCTGCTCGTGGGCGTAGGTCTCGCCGGTCACCCCGTCGGCGCACAGTTCGGTGATCGTCCGGGTCCACGGGGCCGGGATCAGAATGCGGTCGATCCCGCTCGAGCGGAACTCGGCCGCCTTGGCCCACCATTTGGCCAGCTTGGGGTCTTGCAGGGTGGAGTGGTTGAACTCGTAGCGCCAGGACGTGGCCAGGCCGTCGAGACCTTGCTCCTCCCATATGTTGACCACCTCGGGCCACTTCTTGGTCGAGCCGACCACACCCCAGACCCCGTAGCAGAGCTGCTGGCGCTCCTCTTGGGCCGTCGGGCTGAAGTTGGCCGTCATGTGGTGCATGTAGTTGGCCCGGTTGTGCCCGATGATGTCAATGAATTCGTGGATATACGCCTTGTCGTTCACGTCGCCTCCCTCCTCGTTCTTCCTCGTTGTCGCTACTGGTCGATCTGGCTACTGGTCGATCTGGAGCGGCTCGACGCCCAGCTCGCCGGCGATCCGGGCCAGCTCGTCGAGCGAGGCCGGCGAGAGCGGGATACCTTCGCGGACCCGCCGCTCCCGGAGCGCCCGCTCGATGTCCCCCGGGACCGATACCTTCTCGAATCCTTCAGCCGGTTCGGAGGACCAGACGTCGCGCATGAGGGTGTCCATGCGCTGTCCGAACTCATCACCTCCGGGGAAGCGGGCCGGGTCGATGGCCAGGAACAGCGCGCCCTTGGCCACGCGGTCCTTGCCGTGCACCGGTGACTCGGTGTGCTCGGTGCGACCGAAGCTGCTGTTGGCCAGTACGCCGGCCATCACCTCGACGAAGAATGCGATGCCGTAGCCCTTGTGGCCGCCGAACCACTGCAGATGGTCGATCGAGGCAGCCGCGGTGTCCGTCGTCGGGCGGCCCTGGGTGTCGCTGGCCCATCCGGCGGGGATCTCGGGGTCGCCGCGCTTTTTGGCCAGCAGGATTTTGTTGCCGGCCACGGCGGTGGTGGCGATGTCGAACACCACGGGCTCCTCCTCGGACGCCGGGAAGGCGTAGGAGAACGGATTGGTGGAGAAGAGTCCGGTCACTCCCCCGTAGGGCGGCACGAACGCCGGGCCGTTCTGGACCACCAGGCCGATGACACCCTGGACGGCGGCCCGGTGGGTGTAGAAGCCCAGCGCACCCAGATGGGTCAGCTCCCGGACCGACACCGCGGCCAGCCCGTATTCGCGCGCCCGCTCGACCGAGAGGTCGGTGGC
>Ga0302325_10027482_pt1 | contig 11790 bp, 18 predicted proteins | sample Palsa_T0_2_FD_201948 | JGI IMG/M metagenome (GOLD analysis project Ga0302325, IMG submission 201948) | Peat permafrost microbial communities from Stordalen Mire near Abisko, Sweden - Palsa_T0_2 | ecosystem: Environmental > Terrestrial > Soil > Palsa > Peat permafrost | place: Sweden: Abisko... | reverse complement strand
CCCGTCATGCCGATTAGCGCGGCTACGGTCTCGCCGTATTCCTCGCCTATTTTCAGCACGCGTGATAGCAGATCGGCTTGCGGGTTATCGCGCAATCCGCTTTTCTCGTCTAGCCATGCGGTAATCGTGGTAATGTCTGCGAATAGATCCCATGCGGACATGCCCTTTTCCTTTCGGTTTGCCTGATAACGACACGGCCGGGCTCCGTAGAGCCCGCCCCGAATCGCGGTCAGCGCCGTATACAGTTAATCGCGTCAGATGGAATAGTGATAAACGCGTCTAGCAAATCGATATGATAACCGGTAATACGCTGCGCTACGTCAAGCGCATCGCTAATGTCGTCTGCGGTCACGTAGAATTCTGGCATGTCGCCCGCGACGGTAATGCGGTAGAGTTTCATTTCTTACCCTTTCGCCTGGCATGGCGGGCTAGCGGCTTAAACCGCTTAAACCGCTTGCAATCGCACAGACTACAGTCTGTGCCGTCACGGTAATGGCCATGCGCGTTAGCGTCATGTCCGCATTCGCGGCACGGCGCTTTCGCATCGACGGGCTTACGCATTCCGGTCGCGCCCGTGTACGCGGTCGATAAGCGCGAAGTATTCCGGGGTGCCGAATGGCGGGCACTGGCACGGCGCGAGCCCGCAGAGCGCGCACCGTATCGCGCTTATGGGAAGCTTGCCCGTCGCGTATGCATCAAAGTCAGGTGACCACCTGATTTTGATTCGGCTCGCGGCGTGCCTGTCGGTAATGCCGTGCCCGTGCCCGTTCAGGTAATCGGGATTCGCGAACGCGTCGGGCGCGAAACCGCGCGTACCGTGATCGTATCCGCGCGCGTAATCGGTAAAGCCCGGATCTTTTGTCATTGCGGTTGTTCCTTTCCGGTTTGCTGATAATGACACGGGCCGGGCTCCTGGGAGCCCGCCCCGAATCGCGGTCAGCCGGGTATGCGCTTAGCCATAATCAAGCGCAGGTTATCTAGCGCGTTGCTAAGCGCTACGCGTTCGCCCGCTGTGCTAAATGGCCACGTAGGATCGTTAAGCACTACGGCGAGCGTTCCCGCGAGCGCCCGCGCTTGCGCGTCGGTAAGGGTTAGCGCGCGGTAACCATTCCAATATCTATCTTCGCGGTAGCGCGGCACGGCTAGTTACCCGCGACGCTGAGCGTACGCGGCTCAGCGGTAATCACTAGCTCTAGGGTGCCCATAGGGTCAATGATGGTTTTCGCGATACTGACCGCTTGATCCTCGCTAGTAATGCATTGCGTATAAGAATCGAGATAGAACGTAGGGACTTGCCGCGAGCCCGTGTAACGCTGCGTTCCTTCGGTATATCCGGGCTCGCTGGTGAGTACCTGGGCGGTAATGACGTAAAGCAAGTGACCGCGCATGTCGGTTCCTTTCCGGTTTGGCTGATAACGACACGGCCGGGCTCCGTAGAGCCCGTCCCGAATCGCGGTCAGTCTGGCACCACTGGGCAATCGTGATCGTTAAGCCAGCCCGTAATCTGGCCTAGCCATTCAAAGTCGGGCGACCTGTCATGGCAGTATGGGCATTCGCATCTTGACGGGGGGATCATTGCCGCATCGTCATAGTCCATTGTCAGGCCCTTTCGCTAGCTGATAATGACACGGGCCGGGCTCCGTAGAGCCCGCCCCGAATCGCGGTCAGACTGTCCGGGCATTCATACCATGTTCAATGCACGTATCCGGGCTCGCGTTGCATGCGCAGGCCGGGTAATCCATATCAGCGAACATGATCAGGAGAGCGGAAACCTCGTGTACGTCGCGGTAGTTAAGGCTTGTCCGTTCGGTAAGCGCGGCCCGTAGGCTGGCTACGGAATTTGGCAGGCGATACGCTATCTCGGCGTCAAGCCCGGCCGGGGTAGTCGTGAACGTGCCGTGAGCGTTCGTAAGCGTAATCATTGTGCGTTGCCCTTTCGCTAGCTGATAATGACACGGGCCGGGCTCCGTAGAGCCCGCCCGAATCACGGTCAGAGCGTGACGTATTTCCCGCTGGCATCGCGGTAACGAATTTCCGTTGCTCCGGCATTCGGCGCGCCGTAATCATCAAGCGGCCCGAAATCGTCATCGCCGTTAGTGCCATCCGACCAGAAGCGGCCCGAATAGTACAGCTCGCCGTCATCGTCGTAAATCTTAAACCGCGTACCTTTCTCGTGAGCCAAAGCGATTTGCTCGTCTGTTGCATCGCGCGGCCCGGTAACGCATGCGGGCATATTGTCCAGGTGATCGGTTGTGATTACCCATGCGTAATTCGACATTGCGTATTCCCTTTCGGTTAGAACGGTACCGGGTGCGCGTTTTGCGGGATAACCGTTAGCGCATGTTCTAGCTCGCGCTTAATCTCGATTGCGAGTCCCATTTGCTTAGGCGGGAGGGTTATTACCGTGCCGTATCCCTTGCGCATGATGTGGATATGCGCGTCAATCGTGTTTGTGTAGATCGTATACACGTTGTTTCCTTTCGCTAGGTACCTAAAGGAACGCGCGAGCCCGTTATATGATTCGCACGCTCGTATTAAGCATCTAGTGATATCTGGCAGGTACCTGCCCGCAACCGTTGCCCGCTTATCTCTGCGGGCCGGTCAGCTCTGCCGTGCGAGCTTCGCGTCATGACTAGCGGTGAAGGGATCAATCCAGGCCCTAGGCCCCTGTTCCAACCGCGTCAACCTGCCGTGCAATACCCATTAGATACCCATCGCGTACCCATGTCAAACTGGCGCTGTATACGCAGGTCACGGGCGCGCGGGTACCGCGCCCGCGTGAGGCTCGCTAGCGGCCAGCGCGAGCCCGCGCCCGGTTAGCCTGCCAGGCTGACAGGTCGCACGCCCGGTAAAGCTTGACGTTGCCGCGCTGGATACAGCGCGGGAATTCGCTATCCCGCGTACGTGCCCGCCTGGCCGCGCTGAGCCGCAGCGTGAGCGCCCCGGTATCGCATGCCTCCCGCAGCGACACAAGGTCATCGGCTCCGCTCGCCTGCGCGGGCTCCGGGCTCGCCTGGCTATCCTCTGCCCGGCCGTTAAGCGCGAACGCGCGCAGTCGGGCGATAGCGTCACGGTCGGCTTTACCGTCAGGCGTGGTAATGCCCGCATGCGCCCGCTGTACTTCCCTATGGTCATCGCCTAGTACGAACATTGCCCGGCCGGGCACTCGGGACGAACGCGGCACGGGTGAGGTACCTACCAGGATTTTCCAGGTTTGCGGCGAATAGCGGGCGAGGATCTTAGCGCCGTAATTCTCGCGCGCGTCGCCCCCTCCCGCAGCATTAGCGGACATGCGCTGATATATCGAGATGACGTTAATGCGGCACTGGCGGCCCTTATTGAGAATGTAACGCAGGTCAGCTATTGCCGGATTGGTGCGCGGTACTTTAGCGCGTTCGGCGGGCTCTAGGTCGCGCCGGTAATCCTCCCAGTAATCTTTAAGATCCGTCATTAGAGAGTTTTGTTCCTCGATAATGATAACGTGCCGCGGGAACATTATCTCGTCATTAGCGTCTATGTCGTCATAACGAGAATCCATAAGCACGCGGGCATTATGGATAGCCTCTATCTGTGTATTAACGTAACGGTGGATATAGACGCCTGGGAGCCCGCGCGCCCAATTGTGGCTAACGCGCTTCGGGTCTATTACGTCTATCCGCTCGCAGCCTTTACGGACTAGCTGAGCGATGATAAGCGCGACCGTATCGGATTTCCCGCCTCCCGTGCCCATGCTAAGCGCTACGTGAGGGCTTTCCGAATCAAGGTCAATAGCGATAAGCTGTCCGCTTGTACCTATGCCTATTGCTAGCCTATGGTCCGGGCAGTCATCGATATGCTTAACGAATTCGGCTAGCGTTACCCGCTCAGGCGGTTTAGGCGCATGACATAGCGCGACGAATTTAGGACTAGTGTCAAGTGACCATGTTGCGGCCCAATCGCCCTTTAGGCTGCGCGTAATAGCCTGAGATACTGCCTTTTGCTGCGCTATCTCACCTAGCCACGTATACGGCACGTCAAACCGCACGATAGCGTTATCGTTTGTTTCGTAATCGCGCGGTATGGTCAGGAATTTTTCCGGATTCTCGCGCTTAGAATAATGCGGATGCCCGGCGTAAATACGCGGAATGCTGAGATACCGGCTTTCCGTTAGCGGATACCCGGTCAGCCCGGCAAGCTTATGCCATAGCGGGTAAACAACATGCTGCCTATGCGACCACATACGCAGCATAACGCGCAGCCGGTTGCACTGATAAGCGACGGTTAGCACGGCCAGTACCGCGACAGTGATAATCGTTGCCTGCCGGTAATAGACCCATCCGTAAAGGAATTCGCCTATTGCTGCGGTAACCGTCAGGCGGATAAGCGCTCGCTGATATCCGGGGCGGTGCGCCCATTTTGACGCATGCCCATGCACGGTGATGGGATGCGTGCCCGCCTGCGTGAAGCTTGCGTCTGTCCTGCGCTGGCCGTCCAGGCAGCGTCCGGAGACGGCACGCGCAAGGATGCGCCCTAGGCTGTGCTTTGGCTGTACTGTCATGGTCGGTTGCTCCTAGATCCGATGCGTCTCACATGTGAGACGTTCTAGCGGGTAATCGCAGGTGCGGGCTCGTTTTGTGCGAGCGAGCCCGTACCCTATTTATTGAGTTTTCGCACAGTTTCGGCAGGTCTCGCGGGCTCGCGGTTTACGTGCCCGCCGCAGCACGGGCAGAATCCTTGCTGTCTATTGCTCTTACCGTGCCGCGCCGTTGCTTTGCCGTGCTCTCAGCGTCGCGGCGGGCAACGTCACGGACGTACGCGGCGGGTATCTCCCAGGCCGGTACGGCGAGCGATCCCGCGCGGGCTCGCAGCCATGCCGCTACGGCTTGCGCGTCGGTTGCTGCGCCCGTGCTTTCGCTTGCTGCGCCCGTGCTTTCGGCTGCTATCGCTCTTATCGCGAACCTAACCGCGTCGGCTTTAGTGGTCATATCGGTAAGCGTCGGCATAACGGGCGGGCTCTTTACGGCATCGTTTCCCGGTTCGATAAGCGCTATCGCTTCGGCGGGCTCGCGTATGCCTAGCCATGCGGCGGCACGGTAAACGCGGAAACTCTTAACCGGGTACATTGCCCACCTGTTAATGCCTAGCCGTACGGCTCCCGGTTCGATTAGCCCTAGTGCCATAAGCGCGTCGCGTGACTGACGGCGCGAATAAATGCCCCATAGTACAGGGCTAGACGCGCTCATAATGCCGGTAGCGATGGATACGAAAGTAAGGTGCCCGTTTACCGCGTAATGGCTCGCGTTCATTAGCCCGGCGATTATGCCGAAACCTAGCGCGCCGAGCCTTAGCCGCAATGAGCTATCGAGGCTCATTAGCGATTGGTGCGCCATATAGGCCAGGAATAGTGCCGTGCTCTCGATAGCGGCGGCGAATATTACCGTGCCGATTACCGGCCACGATAGGTGATCGCGCAGGAATGCGTATTGTCCGCTTATCGCTACGATGTTTACGAGGATAAGCGGTATCGCCGTGACTATCGCCCGCCCGTGTCGCTTAATCATTAATGGCCCCATCTTCGCGTGTTCGCCGCCATAGTTCTATCAGGCATTCGCGGCGGGTGATTTTCGAGCCCTTCGGAGTTTTGTAACCGTCGGGCTGCGTATAGCGGTATTGCGCGGGGAAATCTATTTCGCCGCCGGGCGCGGTTACTAGCTCGCGCTCCGTACCGCAGTCGCGGCATATCTGCGTAAGCATGTAACAGCCGTCATGCTCCGTTGTGATACGGATATATTTGGTTTTGACCCGGCCGGGCTTTAGCTTAGGCCAGGCATGCCCTTGTCCCCGGCATGCCATTATCGTATCCGACGTATGGAATATCCAATCCTCGCGCGTGCTTTCGATTTCCGGCTTTGCTGCCATTACCTGTTTACTCCCGTCAGTATCTCGCTCATCTCGTCCGGATGATTAGCCGCTACGGCGAGTGCTGCGGATATTAGCTCGCCCATTGAAACCTGTCGGCTTAGCTGAAACTGATATTTGGCAGCCTCAATACGCAGCGTTTTGTATGTCGCGTCATTAACGCGCGGTTGATTAGCCATTGCGTGCCCGCCTCCTGTCTAGTGATCGCATGCGGTACTAGGCTATCATGTGATCAGTGACCCCTAGCGAACAGGATAAAGGATCATGTGCAAGCCCGTAAGCAAGACAGCCGATCATGCCCGCCTGGCCGTCACGGTCGGCGCGCTCGCCGTCATCACCTATGCGGCGTACCTCGCGCTAATCACGGTCGGCCCGTTTGTCGCGCTCGCAGCCTGGCTAGCGGGCTCCGGAGCCGCGCTCAGCGTCGCGTACGTGATCCGCGAGACGTGCCGCGCGCGGCGGGCTCCGCTCTATGCCCGCCCGGCTCACGCTCTGCCTCCCGCGAGCCCGGCCAGGCGTGCCCGCGCGAGCCTTAGCGAGCCTCTGACCGGATACGTACTCAGCCGTGCCGGGGCGAGCCCGCGAGCCCGCAGCGCCGCGCTGACGGCCGGGCAGGCACGCCCAGGTCGCGAGCCTGTTACGCGCGAGCGTGCCGCTATCCGGCGCGTGAGCCGCTAGTATGTTTCACAACCAACAGACAGGCGGGAACATGGCCACCAATGAGCCGACCGTTTACGTAGGCACGCGCGTGCCCGCGAGCCTTGTCACGCGGGCGCTCAGCGCCGCGCGGGCAGAGCGCCCGGCCGTCAGCCGGTCAGGAGCCGTACGGCTCGCGCTCGCCCGCCTGGCGGGCATGACAGATGACTACGCAAACGACCTACCGCACGGGCCGAAGGAACGCGAGCCCGCAACCTAGGCAAAGCGAAAGCGCCCGCTACGGGCCGGTAACCCTACGGGCGCTTTCAACTCACCGGACGGACACAACGTGACAGCAACCAAGCTACCCGCTAACGGCATACCGGGCAAGACAGATAGTTGTACCGCAGCGCGCGCAGATACAGAGCGCTTGCTAGATGACATTACCGCGCTAATTCTGCGATATGTCATATTCGCTACTGAGCATGTAGCCCGGACTATAGCGCTATTCATTCTGCTTACATACATGCGTAATGCTGACGGCTCGCCGTATTTCTACGTTAGCCCGTATCTGTATATTCGCGGGCGAGGATCTAAGCACGGTAAGTCGCGCGTTATCGAAATCATGCGCGCTCTTGTATCGATACCGTCAGAGCATATGCACAGGCCAACAGAGGCGGTTATATTCCGGCTAATCGCTAGTGAACATTGCACGTTGTTTATTGACGAAATACATCACATGCTAAACGGACCCGAAGCTAGCGGGATTATTTCCATACTTAATGGCGGCAATTTCAGCGACGGTATGACGGTACGCTGCGATACGCGTAATCAATCGGATATCATTAAGTACCCGATAGGCGGGCTAAAGGTTATCGCGGGCAAGGATACCGACGCGCTACCTAATGAAACCGTATCCCGTTGCATCATCGTAGACATGCCCCATAAGCCCGGAGCCCGGCTAGACCTGGGCAGGCGGTTTATCGTCGCTCAGTACCGAAGCGAAGCGCAGCCGGTACGCGAGCGCTGCGAAGCATGGCTAGCCAGGCACGGGCAAGCCGTACGCGACGCTGCGCAGCCGGATTACCCGGACGCGCTAAACGATGACAGGACAGCCGAAGCATGGTCAGGCATGCTAACCCTGGCCGCGCTCGCGGGCTCGCGATGGGCACAGTACGCGACTGACGCGGTATTGCACTTCGCAGGCGATGATACAGATAGTGCCATGCCGGAAAGCCTGTCATTTGATACAGCCGTTAAGACTGCGGCATCGCGCAGGTTTATTACCGTCAGCGATTACAGCGACCGAAAATTGCCGCCCGATATATCACACGTCCAGGCTAAAGGCATGGGGCAAAACGAATTCGGCTGGCCAGCGCAAAAGGGCGGATTCCGTAACGTCTCATTGCGCGTAGATGAAAAGGCAGGCAAAGCGTATTTGCGGCTTGACGAATTCGAGCACTTTTGGCATCGCGTACGCAGCGCGAATAACGGGCAAGGCATATCACTGCCTGACGCTAATACGATACTACGGCAGCTAAAGGCTGACGACAGACTAGCTACGGGCCGGGCGCATAAAACGCTGGCGAGAATATGGGAAAACGACGATAAACGGCAGATATATTCAATCGACGTATCTAGCTGGCTATTCACGGACGGCATCATAATACCGCTAACAGTTAAGCCGAATTTCGATGTATGGGAGAGTGACAAATAAAATGACGTTCAGCCGGGACGATGAACAGAGCGCAATAGCAGACTATCTAGAAAACGACCGTAAGCATGCGCAGCAAATGAAAGCACATAAACAGCGCGCGTTTACAAACATCTGCGAAAGCGACGATGCGCTATCTGGCGGCGATGCTGACACGGCGAGCGCATACGGAATTCTAGCTATTGCGCATGCGCTATTCGCAATAGCATGGCCGGAGGTAACAGAATAATGCCTATCCCTAGAGACTCCCATTACGTGCCCGGCTCAAACCGTCACAGCGTCAGGCTCAGCGACGGACAGACGGTTACCCGCGCGAGCGCCGAAAGAATATATGCGCAATCTAAGGGTTTCCGGAGCAACTATGAACGCAAGGAGGCATTCAAGGAAATACGCAAGCCCGGATACGAAAGCGCCCGCGAGCAAGCCAGGCATACCGGAATAAGCAAGCAAGATTTTAAAGATGCGCAAGCGCGGCTAGCGCTCGAATATAAGCGCGCAGATAACAGATTCGATCGCATCGATAAGTCACCTAACGGTGCGCTGGCACAATACCTAGTAGCTATCGGCAGGCGTAGCGATACGGCAGATTATGCCGTAGGCGATAGCCCGACCACTAAGTAAAAGGTAAAGCCATGACTACTGAAACCATAATCAGGAAACGAGAATACAACCGCGACGGTACGCGAATCGACCGGAGCCCGGTAACGCGTACGATAATAGGCGTAGACGGCGAGGGTTGGAATATACCCCTAACCGGCGGCATAACCTCCGCTAATGCCCATACGGACAAGGGATGGCATTCATACGTCATGCTCGCCGCAGCCGACGATACGGGTAAGCGCAAGGTACTTATACATGACGGCACGCGGCGGGAGGCTACCGCAGACACAGCGCGCAATTACGGGCTCCCAACTAGCCAGGCGTGCGAATTCCTGCTGAGCCTCCCGGCCGACGCGGTAATAGTCGGATTCTATTTCAACTATGACGCCACAAAGATATTCGCTGACTTGCCGCTAGCAAACATTCAAGAGCTATGCAATGAGGATTATATAGCCCAGGATGAATACGATAAGCGCGTGCATGCTATCTGCCGTCAATTCGGTTTCAGCGTTGAATACGCGCATAAAGCACGGCTAGTTAGTACCGCGACAACCGTTTATCGCGGGTATCTTATTCGGTACACGCCGCGTAAGAAACTAGAGATAATCGATCTATCGGCCGGGCGCATACTAGTACGCGATAAGTTCTGGTCACGCGACCGTAAAGCATGGGAGCTAGGCAAGCCTAAAGCGGAATGGGCACGATCGGTTACCGTATGGGACGTCTACGGATTCTTTCAAAAGTCATTTGTCGCGGCGCTAAAGGATTACCGCTGCGCGCAATGTGCCGCATGTAAGGCTGAGCCTAAAGAGCATTGCCTTAAAGCGCTATGGTCTCCCGCCGATCTAGAACGTATCGAGAATATGAAACTACAGCGCGGCGTATTTGATGCCGGACAGCAAACCGAAATAGCGGATTACTGCGTTGACGAATGCCGTTACCTTTCATTCCTAGTACGCGACTTGCTTACGCATGTTGACGCGTTCGGGCTGAAACTAAATAGCTTTCACGGTTCGGGCGCTATCGCGTCATGCTGGCTAACGGATAAAGGAATTAAGGCGAGTCTGCCTAAGCGCGTCGCTGATATCGGCGCTGACGGCTTGCCTACGTTCTACCTATCCGGGCTACCGGAATACGTCGCGCTATCCGGGTACTTCGGCGGGCGATTCGAGATAACAGAGATGGGCTTTATGGGCCCGCTATACGGATATGACATTAACAGTGCCTACCCGGCTATCACGGTTACCCTGCCGTGCCTGGCTCACGGCCGGTTCCTGCGCGTCGCTGAGTACGTGCCTGACGCTGTAGGGGTCTATCTGGCGGGCTCGCGTACCTCCGGGCGCTTCGCGCCGTTCCCGTTCCGTACAGCGAGCGAGCCGACAGGCGGTATCGCCAAAGATGCCATCTATTACGCGCATGGCGGGCAGCGCTGGATATGGCACGCTGAGATAGAGAGCGCGCGTAAGCACTTCGGAGCCGACGCGATACCGATCTATGACGGCTGGATATGGCAGGCTGACGGCTGCGACTGTAACCCGTTCGCAGACATTGACGGCATGTATAAGACGCGACAGCAATACGTCATTGACGGTAACGGCGTTGAAAAGGTCATTAAGCTGATTCTCAATAGTCTATACGGCAAGACTGCGCAATCGATCGGCTGGAATATAAGCAAGACAGGCGAGAAAATGCCGCCCCCGTTCCAGTGCTTCATATGGGCCGGACTCATTACCTCCGGGTGCCGGGCAATGATCCTAGACGCGGTAATGCAAGATGATGCCGACGTAGTGTCTATAGCTACTGACGGCATACTCTCGCGTACTCCCATTAAAGGAATAGACGCGCCGAAAGATAAGATACTTGGTAAATGGGAGGCGAGCGCGGTAACCGACGGCTGGCTATTTCAGTCGGGCGTATATACATACATGAGCGCTAAAGGTAAGCGCAAATACGCAACGCGAGGATTCGCCGCTAAAGAGATACCCGCGCAAGTTCTCATTGACGCGTTTAGCGCTGGCATATACACGGTTAATGCCGACCCAACGCAGAGTCGCTATATTCCAATGAAATCCGGAATCATGCGCGACGCGCCCCTAGAATACATAGGGCAATGGGTACCGTCAGAGCATGACGTAAACTTCACGCATAACCGTCGCCTGCCATCCTTTAAGCCAGACGCGACTATGGCCGACCTAAGCGGATTTCAACCATGCTCTGAACCGCATACGATAGATGACGATATGCAATCGACGGCTTACGTGCCTAAGCAAACATGGGAGGATGTAATGGAAAATCAAATGCCCGCAGATCAGCTCGATTATATGGAGGCGTAATGTACGAAATTGGTATTGATACGCGCTATGCCATGCTGATAAGCGGGATAGGCGGACTCGCGCAGCTATACGCTATTAAGCAATCGCGCGAAGGATTGTCGCCTATGAAGCTTGCCTATCTCGCGCTATGGGCAATCGGTTTCGCGGGTAGCGCATATGTAACCGTCCAGATAATGAGAGAGTAATGCGATGGATAAAGAGACTCGCGCTAAATGGGAGAAAGCCCTACGGCGCAAAGATATAAGAGACGCAAAGATGAGAGAAATAAAGGATTCAGTTTATCGCGATGCTTCGCTAGTTAGACGTAACGACGTACTAAGGATATCGGCAATTGACCGCGAGCGACTAATTGCTAGTCTCCCGGAATACACAGACGACGATAACTGATTACGGGCGCTCGCCATTAAAACAACCCCCGAAAACCATTACCGCACCATTCCCAATAGCCATTACGCAGAGTCACCCATAACACAGAGTGACACAGCTAACCGGAGGCCGGCGAGTCCGCGAGCCCGGCCGGCAGACACGCAGAGTAACCGGAGCCCGCTCGGCTTGACACCTTGTCAAGTCGGTAGTCAAGAGGATATATAGCCTCTGACCTGGGAAAAC
>Ga0302325_10027481_pt1 | contig 11791 bp, 13 predicted proteins | sample Palsa_T0_2_FD_201948 | JGI IMG/M metagenome (GOLD analysis project Ga0302325, IMG submission 201948) | Peat permafrost microbial communities from Stordalen Mire near Abisko, Sweden - Palsa_T0_2 | ecosystem: Environmental > Terrestrial > Soil > Palsa > Peat permafrost | place: Sweden: Abisko... | reverse complement strand
CCCCGCCACACCACCCTTGGAGACTCCCTTGGAAGCGGACATTTCTATCCGGCAAAAAACCGGACATTTCTACTTTGCGTTGACAGTTCATATTCAGTTAACCGTGAAAATAACTACTGCCGCGTCAGAACGGTCGCGGAGGCCACGCCGCCAACGACACCGCGACGGCTTTGGCACCGGACAGGACGAAGGGGCTTGCAGGCACCTCAGTTGCACATCCTGTTGTCGGGTCCATACTAAGAAGACCAACCGCCCCCTGGCCGACCTCCAAGTTGCCCTCCGCCACATAAAGTCCTTCCCCAGTGCCAGTGGTGCCCGCCGTCGCCAAAGACCACGCGGTGATGCCGGAAATTTGCCTGAGTGCGGTAGTGCAACCACTGGTAATGTTCATCGGGTTCTCGCTGAAATTCAGCGCGGTAACCGTAATTTGGTTGTCGCCCCCGCCGCTTGCATAGAGATATTTTTCATTGGGGCTGAGCCGCACATAGTTGAACTCGAAGTTGCCGAGACCGAACTCACCGTTTCCAAAATCTTCTTCGTTACCGAGCGACCCATCCGGGTTGATAGGGAAAACCATGACAAACCCTTCGCAGCCGTTTTGGCAGTACGGCTCACCGGCAAAGACGGCATATTTGCTGTCCGCCGTGATATCCATTCCCCAGGGGGAATAGGCTCCTCCCAGTTCGTAGGGGCCATGTTCCGTCAAGGAGCCATTCGCTCCAATGCTGAAGGAATCCACGCAACAGAAGCTGCCAAGCGCCTCGGACAGCACCAGCGTCTTTTCGTCAGGCGTCACCGCCATACCTTCGACTTCGGGAGTATTGACTGTGTATGTTTGCCCCAGGCTCAGTGCGCATCCCTCCCCAATTGCCCAGCTCGCTAAGTAATTGCCGTAGGTGGCATAGAGGTACCCGTCGCCCACAGCGATGGTCACTGCGGAGTCATAGTCCGGCACGTTGCCGTCGGAATAATTTCCCACCAGCGTCAAGTTCGGGTATTTGAAGGAACTAATTTCATTCGGGATTTGATACGTGGATGTAACCAAAAATACGCAAATATCCGCACCGACTTTCACAACCTGCACGGATGGGATAGGGCCGCCGCCTGAACTTTGCACGCCCGTAGCGAGCGACGCCACCTGATTCAGCAAGGGGTTCTCCTTGGTGCCCGCCAGCTTTAGAACTGTCCCGTAGTTATTCCCCTGCGCTCGGAAAAAGTTGTCATTGTTATTGACGATGACGAAATGCTCGCTGGACGCGCCGGGACTGGGGGCGAAGCCGGCAACGGCGGCGGCAATCAACACGACGGCGCAAATAAGCTTTGGCAAAGTTTTCATGGTTGGCTCCTGCTCGTACAGCGGGGCAACTCCATGCTATGCCGCCGGGAACCGCACGTCAAGACGCAATCCAGCAGACAAGTCGACGCGCCGCGAAGTGGATGGTTTGCGCGCGAGGCGCGTTTTCCCATAGGATTACAACATGAGCATGCACATCGAGGATTTGCGGCGGCACTTCACGCACCTGCGCGAGCGCGGAGCTTGCGCGAGCGCGGAGCTTGCGCGAATGCGCAGTTCCGTTTACTATCGGCGTCCGGAGGGTGACGCATGGCGCTGGTTCCCATCAAGACAGCTTCGACGACGGGTTATTGCGACTGCATCTGCGGCTGCTACAACCTGGCCAGCCTGCGTGACGAAGAAAACGGCAAAGGCTATTGCCCTTCCTGCGCGAAAGAACATCTCGAACTCAATAAAGGAATCGGCCTGCCCCAGCCTCCTCCGTCGCAGCGCCCCTTCGGCCAGGTACCCTCCGAAATTCCTGAAATCCCTCAAACCGCCGATCCGCCGGGCCGCCTTCGCTAGGCAATTGCTGAAGAATCAGCTATTCAGTCATCCCGAGCCATCGCGCTGTGTGTGCGCGCCTCGGCGAGGGATCTGTTGTTTCGGGTCAAACCCGCATGCCCGGCGCTGTGTGCAGAACCTCGGTGCTATGAGCGGGTAAAACCGGGCGACAGGACGCCAGATCAGGTAGCGTTTTTGCGCCCGGCATCATCTAATCAACTGGAGAATGGCCACCATAAAGAATACGCGGGTATTTATGGACGGCTCCTGCCCGTTTTGCCGTGCCGCGCGCGCGCGCATCGAACCATTCGATACGCATCATGAAGTTGAATTCATTGACTACCAGAACGCCGCCCGGGCCGCCGAAGTGCCCTTCCCCCGCGAGGCGCTGGACGCGGAGATGCACGTTCAGTTGCCCGATGGCTCCTGGCGAATCGGATTTTTCGGCTGGGCGGCTATTCTGCGGCGACTTCCGGCATGGCGCTGGCTCGGCTGGCTGATGATCGTGCCGCCATTTCGCCGGCTGGGATCTCCGGTGTATCGCTGGATCGCGCGCCACCGCTATTCGCTGCCGGGAATGCCTCAACCGTGCGCCGAGCATTCCTGCGGACGGGATGGCGCCACTGCAGTTAAACCGATTTCACGCTGACCGGCAATTTCACGACGCCCGGCAGACGTCCGTCGCCCGCCCCGCTATTGCACGGTCACGGTAACTTTAGCCACTGACCTTCCATACTGATTCGTGGAAACCAGATAGTACGTGGTGGTTTGCGCGGGCGTCACTACCACGCTCGTCCCACGGACCGCCCCGGCCTGCGGCGTCACGATGTTATAGAGCGAATTGCTCACGCTCCACGACAGCGTGACCGGCGTATTCGGCGGCACGTTTTGCGCGCTGGCGGTAAAATTGCTGATTGTCGGCGAAGGCCCCGTGGGCACGTTATCCGGGGTATAAAGCGGGGCAATCAGCACAACCTCGAAGTCCGAAGCGGTCAGCGACTTCAAATTCCCCAGGTCATTGTTGTTCCAGCGCGAGTCCGGCGCGCCTGTGAGGAACATCGAGCTTCCGTTGTCGGCCATGATCATGCCGTAATTCTTCAGTGCCGTCAGAATCACCTTGTTCACCGCGGAAAACCCCGAAATATCCACGCTGGCCTTCAGGCGAATGCGCATCCCCATCGGCGCGGCCAGCGGATTCGACGAGTTCGGCGCCCAGTGGCTGGCCGGCGGAGTGAACGCCTCTTCGCTATTTTGCAGAGTGAAGCGCAGCGCGTGGAGAATCTGCCCGTCGGCCACTTCGTCATAGCGCACCAGCCCCGCGAAAACCGGCAGCCCCGCGGCGTCCGCCGATGTCCAAGTGTACGGCCGTTGCTCGTCGCTCAGCATGTCCCAGACGGCCGCCGAAGCTGCACTCCAGCTTCCGTCCTTGTTGCGGTAGGAGGAATACAGTTCGTAGAGCCAGCAGCTTCCCTGGTCCAGCACCAGCACGTGCCTGTCGCCATCGCCCGGATTCGGCGCTCCCTCGATGGGAGCGTTCGGCGGAATCGGCATTGGCCCGGGATCGCTTTCGTCGCCATACGCGGTGAAATGAATGGTCACGCCGCTCGCGGAACCGGGAACGATGTCGTAGGGAATGCCGATGGTCTGGCCATCATAGAGACCCGAGCCGAAATCGGGATGCAGCGGAACCGTAGTGCCAATAAAATTGATAATCGCGTCCGAATTCGGATCCACCTGTGATTGGGAAATATTCTGGTTCCAGAGATTGTCCGATGGAAACAGAACGTAGCCGTTCAGGCTGGCCTCGATTCCGGTGCTCATCACGTTGCACGGCAGATTTTGCGCCGGAGCGGCCAAACTGAAAAAGCCAATCGCGGCAAGCATCATAAACATTCTCGTGCGAATTCGCATGACATCCTCCTGGGTCGATCCCGCTCAAGCAATGCGCTGGAGCCTTGCCCAAGCCCAGCAGGCAGGCTTGCGGGAGTCCGTGGCTGGTCATTGGATTATACACGTCGGAGCCGGGCGGCCCGGTCCACACAGCTCCACGTATCTTATTAGTAAATATTCGCAGCTGGCGTATCAACGGCTCGGCAGCCGCATGCTTGAGCGGCTGCTTTGCCATGACACGCGTGGAAAATCAGCGGGAAACGTTGCGGCGCTGATACAGCAGGCCGAGAATGGCGGTGAACATGGCCACCGGCGGAATAATCAGGACAAGGATGGCGTGGCGGAGAGCTTCCGTTCCCTGCGGGCCCGTGGCGGCAGCATTCTGGTAGCACATGGCGCAGCCTTGCGCGCGTACATCGGGAGCAGCCGCGAACAAGTACACGGCGAGGAAAGCCGCCCAAAACAATATGCGCGCCGTGCCCGCCCGCGATTCTATTTCGAGTGTCATCGAATTCCCTGCTCCATCCCAAGATGGCTAAGTCTTCACCGGCTATTCAGTCAAGCCGCCGTTCACTGCGGGCGCATGTGCATCAGGCGCACGCTATCCGGGAAAAACATGATCAACATCATGCAGATGCAGAATACCATGGCCGGAATCAGCGTCAGGAAAAGCCCCAGCCGCTCAAAGCGCAGGTGCATGAAATACGACATAATCAGCGCCGCCTTAATCAGCGACAGACCGATCAGCACCGTCAACATGATGTTCACCGGCACGCGCTCGTACGCCAGGAAAACTTCCACGAACGTCAGCACCAGCAGCACCACCCAGATGGTCACAAACAGCCGAGTGCTCCCCGGCTTGTGGGCATCCAAGACATCCGATTGTGCAGTCATCGTGCGCTTCGCTCCTCAACCCTTGTAGTTCACGGAAAGCAGATAGACCATCGGGAAAATAAACATCCACACCAAATCCACGAAATGCCAATACAGCCCGCTGACTTCCACGTCTTCGGGCTTGAACTTGCCGCGCGAATAGCCGACCGAAATGAACGCCAGATACAGCACCCCGATGGTGACGTGCAGCATGTGCAGACCGGTCAGCCCGAAGAATGTTCCTCCGAAGAGCGGGACGCCCCAGGGGTTGCTCCATGGCGTCACGCCTTCATGAATCAGCGTGACCCATTCCGTGGCGTGAAGCACGATGAACGCCAGGCCGCCGACAATCGTCAGCCACAGGTAACGCACCGTCTTCTTGCGGTCGCCGCGATTCGCCGCCGCCACGCCCAGCACCATGGTCAAGCTGCTGGTAAGCAGCGCTACGGTCATCAGCGTGGACTTCGCAATCGCCGGCCAGATTTCAAACGGCCGCGGCCATTCCGGAGTCGCCAGACGCACCCACGCATAGGCAATCAGCAGCGCGGAAAACGTCAGCGAGTCAGAAACAATGAAAAGCCACATCCCCAACTTCTTGGAATTCACGGCGAACGGAGCCGTTCCACCCGACCACGGGGAGTTCGCCACGAATTCCGGTTCCGAATGGCTCACGCTTCACCGTCCCACAATGAGAAGTAAAAACAAAAACACCCACAGGCCGTCCATGAAATGCCAGTAAACCGCCGCCACCTCGGACGCCGTGCCCAGCGTCAAATGCCGCGGATGGCGCATTCGGTCCACCGCAATCAGCGCTATCAGCCCGCCCAGCAGATGCAGCCCATGCGCCGCCGTGAACAAATAAAAAAAGCTGCTCGAGGGATTCGACGACAGGTAAACCCCCGCATGCACCAATTCGCGCCAGGCCAGCAACTGACCGGCCAGAAAAAGCAGGCCCAGCGCCGTGGTTACCCGCCACCAATGGCGGAATCCTGCGTCGTCGCGATCTTCCAACTTCCGGCGCGCCATTACGATGGTGGCGCTCGAGGCCAGCAACAGCACCGTGTTCAGCCACAAAATCCTCGGCGGTTCGAGCGGCTGCCATCCGCCATTGGGAAATCCTTTGCGCACGATATAAGCGCTCACCAGCGCCATGAAGAACATCAGGATGCCGGCCAGCGCGACGGTCATTCCCGTCATGTAGGCGCGCTGCGGAACTGCCGCGGAACCGCCGCGCAATCCGCCATCGTCGTCATTGCCTCCGCCGTCACCGGGCCGTCGCGGAACAGGTATGCGGCCGCCGTTGCCGCCGCCGGAGCCGCTGTCAATCAGCTCGATTTCTTCCGGAATTACGATTGCCGGAGGCATGGTAAATTATCGCGCCTGTCCCGCCTGCGCCGGCGTCAGATTTTGCGGAATGAAGTCGTCCTGCGCGCCCGGCACGCTGAATTCGTACGGGCCGCGATAGACCGACGGATAGTTCCCGCCGAAATTATCGTGCGGCGGCGGTGAAGGAATGGTCCATTCCAGCGTCGTGGCAAGCCATGGATTCTGCGACGCTTTCGCGCCAAACTTCAAGCTCCAGAAAAAATTGAAGAAGAAGAGCAGTTGCGCGATCGCCGTCACGATGGCCGCCACGGTCATAAACACATGCACATGGTGAAGCAATGGCGTCGCCAGGTAATTCACACCCGTGGAGTCCGCGTAGCGCCGGGGATGCCCGACGATCCCGATGAAATGCATGGGCATGAAAATGCAGTACACGCCGATGAACGTAATCCAGAAATGCAGCCGCCCGAGCGTGTCGTTCATCATTCGCCCAAACATTTTCGGGAACCAGAAATAGGTGGCCGAGAAAATTCCGAATATCGCAGCCACGCCCATAATCAAGTGGAAATGCGCCACCACGAAGTAGGTGTCATGCAGGTACAGGTCCACTGCCGGCTGCGCCAGAAAAATTCCCGAAAGGCCCCCGCTGACGAACAACGAAACAAATCCCAGCGCGTAGAGCATCGGCGTGGTGAACTGGATTCGCCCGCCCCACAGTGTTCCCAGCCAATTGAAAGTTTTGATAGCCGACGGAACACCAATCGCCAGCGTCAGGAAGGAAAACGCCAGCCCCGAATATGGGCTCATGCCGCTGACGAACATGTGATGTCCCCAGACCATGAATCCCAGAAACCCGATGCCGCAAAGGGCGTACACCATGGCCTTATATCCGAAAACCGGCTTGCGCGAAAACGTCGAGAGCACATGCGACGCCACGCCCATCCCCGGCAAAATCGCAATGTACACCTCCGGATGCCCGAAGAACCAGAACAGGTGCTGCCACAGCAGCGGCGAGCCTCCGCTATGGTTCTGCACCGTGTCGCTCACCACCAGCCCCGCCGGGATGAAGAAACTGGTTCCCGCTCCACGATCCAGCAATAACAAAATTCCCGCCGCCAGCAGCACGCCGAAGGCCAGCAATCCCAGAATGGCCGTCACCAGCCACGCCCATACCGTCAAAGGCATGCGCATCAGGGACATGCCCGGCGCGCGCAAATCAATTGTGGTGGCGATAAAATTCAGCGCACCCATCAGCGACGCCAGGCAGAAAAGCGAGATGCTGATCAGCCAGAACGTTTCTCCCATGCCTTCGCCCGGCCCGGTTACCTCGCCCAGCCCCGATAATGGCGGATAGTTCGTCCAGCCGCCCAACGGCGCGCCTCCCGGCACAAAAAACGCTCCGACCATGAATACGAACGCCACGAAAGTGACCCAGAAGGACATCATGTTGATTACCGGGAACGCCATATCCGGCGCGCCGATCTGGATGGGCAGAAAATAATTTCCAAATCCGCTTTGCGGCGCGGTTGTCAGCACGAAGAAAATCATAATCGTCCCGTGCATGGTCACCAGCGAGAGATATTGCTCCGGCGTCATCAACCCGCCCACGAAACCAGGCAGGTGCAAGGTCGGCCACGCCAAATGCAATCTCATCAGCACGGAAAGAAAAATTCCCACGGCCACGGCCGTCAGCGCCAGCAAGTAATACTGGATGCCGATGACCTTGTGGTCCACGCTGAAAATATATTTGCGAACGAAGCCCGTCGGCGCTGCTCCCACGTGCGGCGCGGCGTGTGCTTGCGAACTCATGCGTCCTCCCGTTCTCTGCCCATGACTCTCATCATTTCGCCGCTACACCCGAAGTGGCAGTCGCAGCAGCATCCTGCGCTGCCGCAGTTGCCGCCGGGGCCGGCAGTAATGCCTGCTCCTGATCCTTCAAAAACTTCTGATAATCGGCATCGGAGACAACGTCCAGAAAACTGCGCATCCGGTAATGCCCCAACCCGCACAACTGGGTGCAGACAATCTCATATCGCCCGATTTGCGTTGCCGTGAAATGAATGGGAATCACCATACCCGGCACGGCATCCTGCTTCAGGCGCAGCTCGCGCACGAAAAAGCTGTGAATCACATCCTGCGAGCGCAGCAACAACTCGACTTGGTGGTCCACCGGAACAGTCAGCGTCGGCACCACGATGTCGTCCTTGCCCGCCGCGTCGGCAGCGTCCAAGCCCAGCGGGTTCCCCGACGACGAGGCCACCTGCTTGTTATCCAGCCGCCCGAATTTTCCGTCCGGCCCGGCATAACGGAAATTCCAAACAAACTGGTTGCCGGTCACTTCCACGCGGATGGCGTCCGAATCCGCCTCCACAAAATGCGTCGCCGCCCATGCGTGACGCGCCATTACGCCCAGCCCCAGGAAGAGCACGATCGTCGCCGTCGTCCACAGTGCTTCCAGCGTGTTGTTGCCTCGCGAAAACGTGGCCCGCTGGCCGCGGTCGCGAAAACGGAAAATCGCCCAGGCCAGGCCCAATTGCGACAGGACAAACACGATGCCCGTCACCCACAGCGTCCTCTGATATTGCACGTCAATTTCCTGCCCAATCTGCGTGATGGGAGCAGGCGGCTGATATTTTCCGGCCCCGAACGTGTAAACCGTCCACCCGACCAGCACCACGATCAGCAACGCCAGCAGCAGCGCCGTGCCCGTTGAACCCTTACCCGGAGTCTTCATCTCCATCAGTTACGCTCCTGAATCCCCTCGCCGCTCGCGAGGCCAAACCAAACCCTTACACGAACAATTCGCGGTCTTGCCGATCACAGCCTCACGCCTTGCGTGGACTGCGCAGAAGCACGAACCTGCTAACAGGCGGTCACAGATTCGGACTCGCCATCATATATAACCGGTAAATAATTGCAACACCGTTTCTCGCATTTTGCTACATTCGATTATGCTGACGAAAGCGCGTGTCCCTCGTTTCCCCGGAATTCTCGGCATCATGCTGGTTTGCATCTCCGCAGCATCCATATTCGGCGCAGCCCGCCCACACGGAGTGGCAACACCGCATCGTCGCACCCCCGCGAATGTCCGCGTCATGACAGCCCGCAAGACTTATCTCGGCTTCGACCGCAACAATTACCCCGGCGACGCCGCGTTGCCCGCGCTGCGAAAAACATTTTCCTTCTGCGGCTACTGGCTTAACACGCCGCCCAGCGCCATCAGCGATACATGGCTAGGCGAACGGCGCCAACTTCTGCACAGCGGTTTCGGCTTTCTTGTGCTTTTCAATGGACGCAAATATGCCGACATTCAGGATCGCGATCCTCAGGCTCTGGGCCGCACCGACGGAGAGGCGGCCACAGCCGCCGCGCATCGCGAAGGATTTCCGCGCGGGGCAATCATTTTTCTCGATCAGGAGGAAGGCGGCCGCCTGCTAGCTGCGCAAAGAATTTATGTTCTCGCCTGGATGGACGCCCTCACCGTCGGCGGTTATCGCCCCGGCATCTATTGCTCCGGCATGCCGGCAATCGAAGAAAGCAGCGGCGGAAGCATCACTACAGCAAACAATCTGCGCGAAAACTCCGGCGGCAGAAAAATTTCCTTCTGGGTGTATAACACCGCTGCGCCGCCGTCACCGGGCTGCGTTTTTCCACCAACCGCTCCGCAACCAGCCGCCGGCGGAGTACCGTTCGCCGCCGTCTGGCAGTTCGCCCAGTCTCCCGCTCCGGCGGGTCTGGCAGGCACGCGCGGCTATGCTCCTGACGGAACGTGCTACGCCCCAGGCGTGCCTCGCGCCGCGCGCATCCATATTGATGTCGAGTCCGCGAACTCTCCCGATCCCTCCCGTGGACGCGGCCTGCCCAGCGCGCATCAAACATCCCATGCCGCGCAGCGCTGAAAACTTCTCGGCGGCGGCGAAATTGGATTAAAATGTGATCGGTATGCCGCGCCGGCCCTATCTCGCGATTGTGATTCTGCTGGGCGCCTCGGCGGACGTGCCGCGCGGCTCCGCGTTCCGCACCAGTCCCATTGACCCGCCTTCCGCCGACACGCTGCCCACGCTTTCCGATATTTTTCTCAGCGTGATGGGCCACGACGACAACAAGCAAACTCCACTGCAGATGCAGGCGCGCCTCGAAATCGTCCGCTATGTGGACGGCGAATTCGCCCGCGCCGTTCGCCCGCTGCCCGCCGATAAGAAAGGCTTTCGCTACCAGGCGCGCGCTCCATTCAACGACGGCCAATTGAAGCAGGACCTAACCAGCCACGGCTTCGCGGCCAATGCCGGCGATACTGTCCAGGTTACCGACGTAATTTTCCGCGAAAAGGAAATCGTAGTGGAAATCAACGGCGGCGCTCGCCGTCATGGACGCCTGTTGGACCACTTGCAGATAGGCATGGGTGGAGGCGGTCAGGGTGAGTCCACTCCCGCGCCCAAGCAGCCCGGCATCCAACGACCACCGGGTGCCACTTTAATTCTGGACTACGGCGCCACTTTGCCGGACATGAGTCCCGATGACCTGAAACACGACCTCTCCGCCTTCCTCAATTTCTCCAACCTGCATTCCGCCGCCGTCAACTGGGTGGAGACGCTTCCTCCCGAATTCAAGGACGCCATCAAGGACCGCCGCGCTGTGGTGGGAATGAATCAGGACATGGTCCTGGCCGCGCTCGGCCATCCCGACAAAAAAGTCCGCGAAACCAACGAGCAGGGCGACGAAACCGAAGACTGGATCTACGGCAATCCCCCCGCCAAAACCATCTTTGTCACTTTCCTCAACGACAAAGTCACCCAGGTCAAGCAGTATCCTCAGTAAAACTAGGGGCGCACCGATGGATGCTGGTCAGCTCCACAGATTCATGCCGGCGATTAGAACGGCCGCGGAGGCCAAGCCACGAGAGATACGGCGCCGGAGTTGCTGTCAGTAAGGATAAAGGGGCTACTTGGTTCTTCTGTCGTACATCCGCTGGAGGCGTCAATACCCAAGAGTGCGACCCGACCTCCGCCTGTCGAGGGGTTCGATTCGGCCACGTAGAGCGCGGCGCCAGCACCCGTTGGGGCTGCTGTTGCCAGCGACCAGCCGCCAGGGCCCGGGGGAAGCCTCAGGTTCGTCGTGCATCCGCTATAGCTGATTGTGAGAGGACTCTCGCTGAACTCCTCCGTGACAATCTGGGAGGTGCTACCGGTATTGCCGCTGGCGTATAGGAATTTTTCGTTGGGGCTGAGCCGCACGTAACCTATATAGTCGGTGTTGCCAAGTGTCCCGTCATCACCGAAATCAAGCTCTCCACCCAGCGAACCATCTGAATCGATTGGAAACACCATGACGTAAGCGTAGCAATTCAGGTCGCAAAAAGGGGGATTTATATATTTAACTACCCACGGAGGGAAGCTGGTGATATGATTCGAGATAATGGGATTCTCAAATGTTCAAGTGGACGCCATCCTAAAGGCGTTCACCGAGAAAATAAAGCAGCCTTGTCCTGCTTGCGCAGAGCTGAACCGTCGCCAATTGGTTGGGGACGTGTTTATGATACCGGGTGGATACCAACCAGTGCATCCGATGGGGATCGCCCGCGCCGCCGCTATTATGTCGGGAACGAGCATCCCTCCAACGCAGATTGTGAACATGATCCCAGAGCCATCAATTACTATTCCGGCTCTGTGCTTAACCTGTACCAACTGCGGTTTCACGGAGTTTTACAATATCCACGTCCTCGGACTTGCGAATGTTTTGAATATACCAACAGCGGGGAATCCTCTTGGCTAACGAGAAACTCCCTACGCAAAAGATCACCGAGGCCAAAGGGCGTTCTTTTACCAATGTTGGTTCAGCATTTCGTATGGTGTATGGCATGAGGGA
>Ga0302325_10027480_pt1 | contig 11791 bp, 9 predicted proteins | sample Palsa_T0_2_FD_201948 | JGI IMG/M metagenome (GOLD analysis project Ga0302325, IMG submission 201948) | Peat permafrost microbial communities from Stordalen Mire near Abisko, Sweden - Palsa_T0_2 | ecosystem: Environmental > Terrestrial > Soil > Palsa > Peat permafrost | place: Sweden: Abisko... | reverse complement strand
TATCCCAAGTGGAATCGATAATGGCTTCGTGGGTGAGAATGGAATAGGAAGAGGCGGTTTGAGTTGAGAATAGCGCCAACAACCCAAGCGCGGCGGACGATGGCAGTTTCGAACGCCGGCGCGAATCCTTGTGTCCCATCATGGCCCATCTCACTTCCGGTGGAATAATTTGCTTTTGATATCCGGCCAGAACTCCACTCCCAGATTGCTGACAAAACCGAACCCGAGTGTGACGGAGCCATCCAGAAATCCCTGGCCGGCAGTATCCAGGCGGGCCGGATACCACAAGTTGGAAAGATAGGCTGCGCCGTAGGCGCTGCCTATGCGCCAGACGGACACTGTCTCGCCGCCTGCGTCGGTCCGCGTGAGGAGCGTTCCACGCAGCGCATGCGCCGACCGGCGCCAGAATCCCGCGCTCTGCGATCGATAGTAGCGCGGGTCCTCGTGCAGGGTGGAATCCAGGCTAAATGCGAGAACGCCGTGAATCCCCGCCCAGCCGAGCGTGGAGGCGACCCGCTCGGCATAGGCGTCGCCGCCCTGTCCCCACTCCTTCGGCGAGTCGATTTCCTGGAGAAATCCGGCATATGCGGCGATGCCCGCGACGGACCACGGTCCGTAGGCGCTTTCGGCATGAAACAACAGTTTGCCTTGCCAATCGAGTGGCGCAAACACTGCCGCCGGGGCCGGGGCATTCCCGGCAACCGGAGCCGGAACAATCTCGGTAGCCGGGGTCGGCCCAACCTCTGCAATGGAGGCCGGGACAAGCCCGGCAACCGGGGTCTGCGCGATTCCGGCAACGGGAATTGCGATCGATAACGCAAATATCAGCCCTGCCACGACTTCGCGGCTCGATCGGGCTGGCACCAGTAGTCTCTTCATCGAAATCTCCATTCCTGCGTCACACGCAAAACGTCCCGGCTTGCCTTTAGCTGGCTGGCACCGGTTGCGGGCGGAATGCCGCTAGCAAAGCCGCGAAGACCGCAACGCAAGTGAAGCCCATCAAGACGAAGATCTTCACCGCGAGCGAGAGCGGCGTGAAAACTACCATAATCGCGAGGAATCCGGCCGCCCAGAAATACTCCCTTACCCGAATCGCCCGCTGCATAAAGACGATGGCGCCCAGACAAATCGCCAGATCCACCGCGGGTTCGTAGCTTGCCGCGCAAACCGCAAACAGCGAGGCAATCAGCAGCACCGGAATGGAACCCCACTTGACGATTTTCAGAACCGCTCGGAACATCGTTTCTCCTCCGCCAGGCTGTTTTTCGCCGGCCGCAATCTGGTTAAAGCATTCCGGGGTCCACCCCTACCGAGTCCACCTAGCCTATATGCGCCTATGCGCCAGGCCTCGCAGAGACTTCGGTGATGGGGCCGCGGAATTGACCGCGCGGAGTCATCTGACCAGATGTGGTCAACGCCCCCATGTTCAGGGCCGCTAACTCGTGCGATGGCACTGCGTTCGGGAGGGCTGCCAGACGCCGGGATATACGCCCAAAAAACGATTCGGCGGGAAACATGCCTAGGTGGAAGGTGCGGGCCAACCCGCACGGATCTGCCTCGCGCCGGTCCGAAGCATTACAAGCGCCGCCCCAGGTGGGACACACATAAACGAGGTAACAGCATGCGACAAAGAGTGATCCCGCTATTGGCGCCGATGACAAAGCCCCGGCGGAACGGGGACAACTACCGCCAGACCCAGGCTCGCGGCTTGGCCGTGCTCAATTCGCCGCTGTTGAATAAAGGGACGGCCTTCACCGTGGAAGAACGAAAGGCGCTGGGCCTCACGGGTCTGCTTCCACCGGACATTAGTACCCTGGGAGATCAGGTCAAGGGCGCCTACATGCAGTACGAGAACTTGGCGGATGCGCTCAGCAAAAACGTATATCTGACCGCTCTGCACGACCGCAACGAGGTCCTGTTCTACCGGTTGTTCTCGGAGCACCTTTGCGAAATGATCCCCATCGTCAACGATCTTACGGTGGGGATGGCCATGGAACAGTACCACCATGAGTGCCGGCGCCCAGGGGGCGTGTATCTGTCGATCGACCATGCCGAAGCCATCGAGGAGGCGTTTGCCAATCTGGGCGCGGGACCCGGCGATATCGACTTGATCCTGGCGACGGACGCCGAGCACGTTCTGGGAATCGGCGATTGGGGAGTAGGCGGCATTGAGGTTTCGATCGGCAAGCTGGCGATCTACACGGCGGCGGGCGGCATCGACCCCACGCGCGCCATCCCTGTAATGCTGGATGTCGGCACCAATCGCGAGAGCCTGCTGGGCGATCCCATGTACATCGGGAACCGGCACGCCCGCATACGCGGAGAGCGCTATGACGCTTTCATCGACGCTTACGTCAGAGTCGCGGCCAAGCTGTTTCCCCACGCGTTGTTGCAGTGGGAGGACTTTGCGCCGGGCAATGCGCGGCGGATCCTCGAGACGTACCGCAACCGGATGTGCATATTCAACGACGATATGCAGGGCACCGGCGCCATCGCGCTGGCGGCGGCCATCTCCGCGGTACGCGTCTGCGGGACGCCGCTACGCAGCCAGCGCGTGGTCATCTTCGGAGCCGGCTTGGCGGGTATTGGCATTGCCGACCAGCTTCGCGACGCCATGGTGCGCGAGGGACTCTCCCCAGAGGATGCGGCCAGGCGCTTCTGGTGCGTAGACCGGCAGGGATTGCTCACCGCCGATATGGACGATCAACTCCACGACTATCAGTCCGCCTACGCCCGCCCGGCCGGCGAAAGCCACGCCTGGAAGCTGGATGGGGATGGAAACGGCGCGGGTTTGGCCGAAGTGGTGGGCCGGGTGCAACCCACCATGCTGATTGGCGCGTCGACAGTCGGCGGCGCTTTCACGGAAGCGATTGTTCGGGAAATGGCTGCCCATACGGAGCGGCCGATCGTCTTCGCGCTCTGCCATCCGCCGGCGCGTGCCGCGGCGAACCCGGCCGACTTGCTTGCCTGGACCGATGGGCGGGCGCTGATCGCCACCGGCAGCGCCTTCGCACCGGTGACCCATAAGGGAGTGACATACGTCATCGGCCAGTTGAATAATGCCATGTTGTACCCCGGCCTGGCGCTCGGCACGATCGTCTCGCGAGCCAGCCGGATCAGCGAGGGCATGTTCGGGGCGGCAGCCAGCGCCGTGTCCAGTCTGGTGACGGTGCGCCAGCCGGGCGCATCGCTGCTCCCGCACATTGACGACTTGCGCAGCGTGTCGGCGACGGTGGCGGTGGCCGTCGCGGAGACCGCGGTTGCGGAGGGTTTGGCCCGCGTCAAATTCGGCGACATCGTACAACAGGTGCAAGACGCCATGTGGCAGCCCGAGTATCGCCGGATTCGGGCATCCTGAGGATGCGGTTGTGGGGCAGGTTGCCAACGTTGCCAACCTGCGGGCCGATTGTTAATCGGCCCAGTTTGCGCGATTAACAATCGGCGCGCAGGACACCATCTTGCCCCACAGGCAAACTGACACACTACGCGGGAGTGGCTGCCTTCGCCTCTTCGCGCAGCGCCGCGATGCGGTTCTGCAAGGTGCGCAGGCTGATCCCCAACATCTCCGCAGCCAGTTTGCGATTGCCGTGCACGTGATCGAGCGTGAGTTTGATGTATTCCGCCTCGAGCTTCATGAGGGGCTGGCCGGGCTGGAGCATAACATGGCCTCCGTAGCCGGCCGGCGGCCGGGCGTACGGGCCGGAGCTCGCGCCTAACCCGGGGGAAGGCAGATCCGCCAGGCGGATTAAACCTTCGCCCGCCAGGATAATAGCTCGCTCCAAAATATTGCGCAGCTCCCGCACATTGCCAGGCCAATCGTACCGATGAAATATATCCAGCACTTCGGCATCGAGTCCGGTGACGCGCGTGTTGTACTTCTTATTCAGATTCTGCAGCATGACATCGGCGATGGGCGAGATATCTTCTTTATGTTCACGGAGCGGCGGAATGACGATCTGGAACACGCTCAGCCGATAGTAAAGCTCTTCGCGCAAATGTGTTGCGGGTTCCTGACTGGTGGCGGCAAGTACCCGGGCATCGACGGCGATTTCCTGCTTACCGCCCAGCCGCCGCACGCGCAGGTCCTCGAGAACGCGCAGCAGCTTGGGTTGCGTGGATTGCGGCATCTCGCCGATTTCGTCGAGAAACAGCGTGCCTCCATGAGCCTGCTCAAAGCAGCCGGCCGAACGCTCCATGGCGCCCGTGAAAGCGCCCTTCTCGTGGCCGAATAACTCGCTCTCAACCAGAGCTTCGGGTAAGGCGGCTGCATTAATCGCAATGAAAGGCCCATCGCCGCGGGGGCTGCCCTTATGGATCTCCCGCGCCACCAATTCCTTTCCGGTGCCGCTCTCGCCGCGAATCAATACCGGAGCCGGAGTGGGCGCCACCTGTCTGATGAGCGAGAAAATCTGCTGCATCGCCGGAGAAGTTCCGACCATGTCCCCGAGGACGCCGCGAAGGCTCAAATCGCGCTTGAGCTCATCGGTTTTCCGCAGGCTTCGGTTGTAGCGAATCGCGCGTTCCAGAAGGGTCTTGAAGGCGCGCGGCTCCACGGGCTTCTCCAGGTACCAGAACGCCTTGAGGTCGTGCACGGCGGACAGCGCCTTGTCCATGCTGCCGAATCCGGTAAGCGCGACCGCCGGCGTGAGGTCGCCGCGGGCCTTCAAGTACCGCAGCAATTCGAAGCCGTCCATGCGCGGCATCACCAAATCGGAAACGATGACATCCGGGTTGAAGGCGGTGAGCCGTTCCAGCGCTTCCTGCCCGTCGCCGGCGACCCGCGTTTCAAAGTCGCCATCTGAAAGCATGGCGGCCAAGGCGGTACGCTGGCGTTCGTCGTCGTCGACGATGAGTATCCGGCCCGGAACCGCAGGCAGTCGGGGCATTGTTTCTCTATTTTAGCATTTCTCCGGCGGAACGGATGCAAAAATCCGAATTGCGATCTTCTTGGCGCGGAATGCAGCGCAGGATGTCGAATGGCTTCACGCCTAACCCGGAATCCTGCGTCCCCGGATCGGGCGGATTACCATGACGATCGATGCCATGACTAACAGAATGTGAATCCGCCGGCGGTGTAGGAGGTGGCCAATCCCAACGCCCACAAAACCAGCAGGATTATACAGATGGTCCTAAGCGTCTTTTCGCTCCTTCGCGACGCCCCCTTGCAAGAGCGGGTCCAAAGCAGTGTGGGGCAGGATGGCATCCGGCCCGCAGGTTGGCAAACCGCCCCGCGCAGAATCTGCACTTAATCCCGGCACTTGTTGCAGATTAACCTCGTTATCAATGGTTTACACCCGAACGGTGCCGCGCGTGCTCTAGCATTCCTGGCGCCGCGAGGAGATTCGTTGAAATGGAAGCCTAGGCGACGAAATCATGAGGACAAATTCGACTAGTTCGATTACCGGAACAGCGCCATTATTCATACCGGCAAGTACCTCAAGAGCAAGATCGGGTGGGATCGCAACGTGCTGCGGGCGACCGCCACGCATTCCGGCGCGGTTACCGTCGAAAGCTACAGCCTCGCCCCGGATGGCGGCATGCCAGGCAGGCGTGGCAAGACCGGAGCGCCCGCCGGTCACCCTCGTCTTCCGGCGCCTATAGCACAACTACAAAGATTCCGGCCGTATTCGGTCATATGACGCGCGCAGGCCGGGGAAGGGACACTATACATGGCAAACGGACTGGCGACGGCGGCTTTCGCCGAGGATGCGAGCGGCGCGGTGGATGTCATCACCGAGGTCCGCCGCGAAGAGGCTCTGCTGAAAACGGGGGCCTTGCAGAACGCGATTTTCAATAGCGCCAACTTCTCGAGTATCGCCACCGACGAGAAAGGCGTCATTCAAATATTCAATGTCGGCGCCGAGCGCATGCTGGGCTACGCGGCCGCCGATGTGGTGAACAAGATCACTCCCGCCGACATTTCCGATCCGCAGGAAGTGCTCGAGCGCGCCAAAGCATTGAGCGTCGAACTGGCAACCCCGATTACGCCGGGCTTCGAGGCGCTGGTCTTCAAGGCATCGCGCGGCATCGAAGACATTTACGAGCTGACTTACATCCGTAAAGATGGCAGCCGCTTTCCGGCGGTCGTGTCGGTTACCGCGCTGCGCGACGATCTCGGCGGAATCATCGGCTATCTGTTGATCGGCACCGACAATACCGCCCGCAAGCAGGCCGAAGAGGCGCTCCTCAAGGCAGGGGCGCTGCAGAGCGCGATTTTCAACAGCGCTAACTTCTCGAGTATCGCCACTGACGCGAAGGGCGTCATTCAGATCTTCAATGTCGGCGCCGAGCGCATGCTGGGCTACGCGGCCGCCGATGTGGTGAACAAGATCACGCCGGCCGATATCTCAGATCCGCTGGAATTGATCGCGCGCGCGATGGCGTTGAGCGCCGAGCTCGGAACCACGATTACGCCCGGCTTTCAGGCCCTGGTCTTCAAGGCCTCGCGCGGGATTGAGGACATCTACGAACTGACTTACATCCGCAAGGACGGCAGCCGCTTTCCGGCTATCGTGTCGGTGACCGCGCTGCGCGACGATCAAGGCGCCATCATCGGCTACCTGTTGATCGGCACCGATAATTCCGCGCGCAAACAGGTGGAGGCGGAGCAGATGAAGCTCGATCAGCGCCTGCGCGACCAGCAATTCTACACGCGCTCGCTGATCGAATCCCACATCGATGCGCTCATGACCACCGATCCGGCCGGCATCATCACCGACGTCAACAAGCAGATGGAGGCGCTCACCGGCTGCACGCGCGACGAACTGATCGGCGCGCCGTTCAAGAACTACTTCACCGACCCGGAGCGGGCCGAGGCGGCCATCAAGCTGGTGCTGCGCGAGAAAAAGCTCGCCAACTACGAGCTCACCGCTTGCGCCAGGGACGGCAAGACCACCGTGGTATCCTACAACGCGGCCACTTTCTACGACCGCGACCGGAAGCTGCAGGGCGTGTTCGCCGCCGCGCGCGACGTCACCGAGGGCAAACGTCTCGAGCAGGCGCTGCAGGAGCAGAACGTCGAGTTGAAGAGAGCCCGGACCGCGGCGGAAAAAGCCAACCTCGCGAAATCGAATTTCCTTTCCAGCATGAGCCATGAGCTGCGCTCCCCGCTCAATGCGATCCTGGGTTTCGCCCAGCTCATCAATTCCGATTCCCCGCCGCCAACGCCCTCCCAGACAGCCAGCATCGATCAAATTCTCCACGCGGGTTGGTATCTACTGGAGCTGATCAACGAAATCCTGGATCTCGCGCAGATCGAGTCCGGAAGGCTGGCGCTGTCGCTCGAACCGACGTCGCTGCCCGAGGTGATGTCCGAATGCCAGGCGATGATCGAGCCGCAGGGGCAAAAGCGCGGCATCGAAATGACCTTTCCCGAGTTCGACCTCCCTTGCTTTGTGGATGCCGATCGGACCCGGTTGAAGCAAGTTCTCATCAACCTTCTTTCCAACGCGATCAAGTACAACCAGGCCAACGGAAGTGTCGTCGTGGACGCGGACTGCGCCGGGACCGTTCCCAGACGCGTTCGCGTCAGCATCAGGGACACCGGCGCGGGGTTGCCTCCGGACATGCTGATGCAGCTTTTTCAGCCGTTCAACCGTTTGGGACAAGAGCGCAGCAGCGAGGAAGGCACGGGCATCGGCCTGGTGATGAGCAAGCGGCTGGTGGAACTGATGGGAGGCGAGATCGGCGTGGAAAGCACTGCCGGGTCGGGCAGCGTGTTCTGGTTCGAACTGAACTCGGCTGTTGCGCCGGAACTTGCCGCTGACAAAGCCGAGACCGCGGCAAATCCACGAGTGCAGGTGCCGCACGGCGCGCCGCTGCGCACGGTGCTCTACGTAGAGGACAACCCGGCCAACCTGAAGTTGATCGAGCAATTGATCGCGCGCCGCCCCGATATGCGCCTGCTGAGTGCGAAAGACGGAAATCTGGGTATCCAGCTTGCGCGCGCCAACCAGCCGGAGGTAATCCTAATGGATATCAATCTGCCTGGCATCGGTGGTATCGAAGCCTTGAGAATTCTTCGCGCGGACCCGGCAACGGCGCACATCCCCGTGGTGGCCCTCAGCGCAAATGCCATGCCGCGCGACATCGAGAAGGGCCTGCAGGCGGGATTCTTCCGGTATCTCACCAAACCGATCAAGGTCAATGAGTTCATGCATACGTTGGACGAGACCCTGGAATTTGCCCGGCAAGAGGCCACTTACGCCGAATGAAGAATCGGGACCGAGGCCATGGTCAGCCCAGCCGACATCCTTCACGCCGGAATCCTGATCGTTGACGATCTGACGGTTAATGTCCGTTTGCTGGAGGGCATGCTGCGCGTCGCCGGCTATACGTGCGTCGAGTCTACGACCGATCCGCGGGAGGTCTGCGAACTGCATCGCAGGAACCGCTACGGCCTGATTCTGCTGGATCTCCAAATGCCCGGCATGGACGGATTCCAGGTAATGGAAGGCCTGAAGGAAATCGAAAAGGACGGCTATCTTCCGGTGCTGGTGATCACCGCGCAGCCGGATCACAAGCTGCGCGCCCTGGAAGCCGGCGCCAAGGATTTCGTCGCCAAACCATTCGATCTGGCGGAGCTGCGCGCGCGCGTTCACAACATTCTGGAAGTGCGCCTGCTGCACCTGGAATCGAAGAACTACAGCAAAGCGCTGGAGGAGACGGTACGGGAGCTGGAGGCCAGCCGCGAGGTGATCCGCCTCAAGAATCTGGAGGAGCAGGAGAGGAACGAGCGGGAATTAGCCTTGGCGCAGGAAACCCAGGAAAGCCTGCTGCCCCGTTTCCTGCCTCAGTTTGAGAATTTTCGCATCCGCGCGTATAACAGTCCCACCCGCTACGTGGGAGGGGATTTCTACGATTTTCTGCAACTCGGCTCTGGAGAATGGATGGGGGTTCTGGCGGATGTCTCCGGCAAGGGAATATCCGCGGCCCTGCTCAGTTCGATGGCGCTGGGCGCGCTCGGCATGGGCTTCCGATCCGGTACCCCGCCGCCGGAAGTCTTGCAGCGGGTTAACCAGCTCATTTGCGAAAGATCCCTCCCATACCAGTTCGTCACGCTCTTTCTCTTCACCCTGAATCCGCGGGGCATGGGAGAATTCGTCAGCGCGGGACATAATCCGGCGTATTTGTTTCGCTCCGCCACGGGAAAAATCGAAAAGCTGTTCTCCGACGCGCATTTCCTGGGCATGTTCGATTCCGCTTCTTATCCACCCCGCACTTTCCGTCTCGACAAAGGGGACATGCTGGTGGTGTATTCCGACGGCCTCCCGGATGCGCAAGACCCGCGGGAAGAAATGTTCGGAGAGGACCGACTGCTAAAACTCATTCGGCAAGAGGCGCCCTGCGGAAGCCAGGCGCTCGAACAGAAGCTCTTGAAAGCCATTGCGGAATTCACCCGGGGCACGCCGCAAACCGACGACATCACCTTCGTGGTGGTTGAAAAATGTGAGTGAAGCCCTATGTGGGGCAGGATGGTATCCTGCGCGCCGATTGGGAATCGGCGAAACCTGCCCCACAAGCGGCGTCCGCTACAACGAGACAGTGACCGCAATTCTGAAGCCCGGATACGCGCGGTTGCAAAGGTAGTACCCGTTGTCGTAGTAGTCGATGTAGACGTCATCGACGGCGTACCAATTCTCGGCCCAGGTTTCGGGCCAGGGATCCACGAGCATGAACCAGAGACCGTCGTGCGAGAAGCGCGGATACCCCATGTACATCGCGGGAAGACCGCCCATCCGGAACCAGTGTTGACTTCCGAAGCTGAGATTGTAGGTGTTCTGAGGAATGTAGTAGCCGCCATAGCCTCCACGCTGCGCCCAGGTGCGATGATCGCCCGCCCAATTCTTATCGCCATCCTGCTGCCAGGTACTATGCCCCTGCCAGCCGCCGCCTTGCTTGAGCCATCCCTTCTGCTGTTGCCATGCAACTGCCTGCCGCGGCGTCGGGCGCCCTGGCTGCGATTGCGTAGCCAGTTTGGCTTGCTGCTGTTTCGCCTGTTGCGGCTTAGTCTCACGAGCCTGCTGCTTCGCTTGTTGCGGCTTAGCTTCGTGAGCCTGCTCCTGCTTCGCCTGTTTCGGCTTAGCCTCGTGAGCCTGCTCCTGCTTCGCCTGTTGCTGCTTAGTCTCACGAGCCTGCTGCTTCGCTTGTTGCGGCTTAGCTTCGTGAGCCTGCTCCTGCTTCGCTTGTTTCGGCTTAGCCTCGTGAGCCTGCTCCTGCTTCGCCTGTTTCGGCTTGGCTTCGTGAGCCTGCTGTTTCGGTTGCTGCGGCTTAGTCTCGTGAGCCTGTTGCTTCGGCTGTTCCGGCTTAGCCTGCCGAGCCGGTTCCTGCTTCGGTTGCTGAGCGGCTTGCTTCTGCTGTTTTGGCGCGTGTTGCGCCGGCTGCTGGCGCGGCTCTGCCGATGGCCGCGCAGCTTGCTCTGGTTTACTCTGCTGCTTTTCAGGCTGCTGCTTATCCTGCTCGTGCTGCGCGTAGGCAGGCACAATCGTCCCGAGAAGCAGAACGAGGGCAGCGGTACTTGTCGCTCGAAAGAATCGCATAGTGATCGTCTCCATTCAGGTCGCTCTCGAACATGCACGCAGAAGACCAGTCCGGCTGGGCCGCGTCCTGGGCAACCGGTATAGCGGCTCCTATTCCTTGATTTCGTGAACCACGTATTCTGTCGCCGGTGGGACAGACGCTTCTTCACGAATCGCGGCCACCGCCATCGGCCTCTCGGTCGGCTTGTCCGTAGTCCCGTAGTCGGCGGCAGCCTCGGCGGCGGAGGAAATATCCCGGGCGCCGGTGTCTTTCAAGGTTTTCTTGGCCCTCTCGCACCACTCCGGACTATCGCAGTGAACGGAGAGGAGAATACCGCCGCGCCGCATTCTGCCCGCGTATCTCTTGGCGACGTATTCGGTCAGGCCCAGGCCCGTCAGCAATCCCGCAATCCAACCCAGCGCTCCGCCGGCGCCGGCGCCCGCCAAAGCGGCCAGCCACGGTCCCGCCGCGACCAGCGGTCCTAAGCCCGCGATACTCACTACTTGATTGGAAACGAGCCAAGCCAGTACGGCGCCCGCCAGCGCGCCTGCCGCCGCGCCCGCCCCCGCTCCCGCCGGCGCTTTGGTATGCTTCTCGTGCGCGAAATCCTTCGAGCCCAGGTTGTTGGACGTCAGGACCGAAATGTCCGCCGCCCGATACCCCGCCTTGCGCAGGATGTCCATGGCATCCGCGATGGTCGTGCGATCCTCATAGATGCCGATTACCGATGTATTCTTCGCCATTGGTGTTCCTCCTTTTGGAACTCTCTTGGTTTTGTGTGCACGAGGCGGGCCAAGCGCCGCGGATCGCCGCGCCGTTGCAATTACGAAAACACGGCGGGCGCGAAGGTGCACAATCTGCCTTTGCGAATGCACCTTTGGTTGGGCGCGGGCGTTACGCGGCATAACCACCGCGATTTCAAAACGGCGGCAACCGTGCCACCGGTTAGGCTCTCACCTGCGCCATCGGTTGTGGCCCGATTCTTGCACTAAGTCATGACGCTTGCCGATAATGGCAACGGGCAACCCGAGATACTTCCAGTCTGGATGGCAGTTACGATGGACTCGATTCGTGGAGGCGCTTTAGATGACCGATAAGATGCTGTTTTCGCTGTCTATTTTCTTGACCGGGCTGGGCGCCGGCATTGCTCTGGCAGCCTTCGTCGCGCCGCACTCTCGCGCGGCCAAGGGCCGGTTGATCGGCTTCAAGTCTGAAACGGGCATGCTGAAGGGCAAGGCCGCGGCCTCGTCCCACTAAGCCTGTGGGGCAGGAT
>Ga0302325_10027479_pt1 | contig 11791 bp, 8 predicted proteins | sample Palsa_T0_2_FD_201948 | JGI IMG/M metagenome (GOLD analysis project Ga0302325, IMG submission 201948) | Peat permafrost microbial communities from Stordalen Mire near Abisko, Sweden - Palsa_T0_2 | ecosystem: Environmental > Terrestrial > Soil > Palsa > Peat permafrost | place: Sweden: Abisko... | reverse complement strand
CAGCGTGGGTGATGAGGCCGTGCCGAAATCCATGATGGTGGGGAGACTTTCGAGCGGCGTGTTCCAGACTTTGCTGCCGTTGAGATCATAGGCGAAAAGGCCGAGATTATTTATGTACACGTAGACACGCTGGCCGTCGGTGACAGGGGTTTCCGAGCAGAAGCTGTTCTTACGATGACGCCCCCCGGGCGGGTGGCCGGCGTAGAATTCCCGCTTCCAGTTGACCTTACCGGAATCGAGATCGATGGAATACAGGAAGTAATGGAGTGAGACTTCGCTCGGCAATTCGAAATCGCGCGCGTTCAGCCGGTCCATGATCTCCTGGTCTTTGAGCCCCTGCTTCTGGAGTTCCGCGGCGTAATCGTTGGAATAGTCGGCGCCGACTTGCGGCTGTTTCGCCTTGCCGTCGGTTGTGACGGTCGTGACGAAAATGTTCCTGCTGGCGACGATCGGAGAAGACCAGCCCAGGCCGGGGAGGGTCGCGGTCCATTCGACGTTCGACGTTTTCGACCATTTGTCGGGCAGATTGGAGTTGAGGGCGGAGGGGTTGGAGGAGGGGCCGCGAAAACCGGGCCATTCAGGATCTCCTGCGAATGCGCAAGGGACAAGGAGGAGCGTTGCGACGACCCTATTCATGATTCTATTGGACTATGAATACGGTTAAACGTCACGAGTGGCGCCACCGCGGGTCCGGATGCCGGCGCGCCAGAAGTCCGAAAGGCGATGTAGCAATGCAACGTACTCCGGCTGTCTCAGAAGGCCTGACGAAACGAGATTCGCGTAATCGTGGACAACGTGATGCTCCGGCCGTTTCCTACGTTCTTCTGGCGTCATTTTGCCTTCTTCATGCCCTTCAATACTTTCAATGTCGCACCGAGGTACTGCGCATCCAACGTGCTTGGCAGGTTGCCGGTTCCAGGTAACATTTGTCCCAGCGTTGCCGGTACAACCATCTAACGCGATCTTCGGTAAGAGTGCTCACCTCCTCATAGAAATGCTGTAGCGCATATTCCGTGGCCTCCGCCTCCGGCTCCGGTCGTGATTTCTCAATCCCGATAACCTTCCGATATTCTTCCAACGTCGGCGTTTTACAGTCTCGGAGTTCTGAGTCGCGGGGCGCCTTGAAGCCTTTATGGCTATTCCAAAGCTTGATTTCTTCGACGTTGTCGGCCTCAGCCCACGGTGAGATCACCACCTCCTGAACAAGGCCCTTGATAGCAATCTTGCGCCGCTTGCAGTCAGGAACCCAGGCATGTCGAGGATTCATTGGCAGCGGGCGCGGGTGCGGAATGTTGTTGAGGTCGATATGTCGGTTGCCGCCGCCGAGCGGATTGATGCACGTGAGCATCGCTCGCACTTCGCATTCATGCATGTACTTCTTCTGCTTCGTGGTGATGAACTCGAGTGCGTTGAATCTGTCGGTAAGGTGTTCGGTTCCGTACCGCACAAGCCCGATATGCGTCTCGTCAATCAGCTTGTTGAGCGCAGCCTTGAGCACATCGTAGCTGGAAACGATTGCCACGCCGTCATGCCCGTAGCTCTCCCACATCTTCAGCGTTTCTTGGTCGAACAGATACCAGCATGTGATGTAGTGCATCTCGCGGTCTTGCGCCAGCGAGCCAAGGTGATTGTTGAGCTTCATGCGGTCTTCGATGTCCCACGGGTCCAAGCCAAGCACGCGCTGAACGTATTGCTCAGGCGGCAAGCCTTCCGTCTCGTCGTCGAACAAATCAGCGCGGCGAAAGTACAGTTCCTCGCTTGCCATCAGGTCGCGGAACTTTCGCAAATCCATGAAGCGCCAAGTAACCGCTCCCGCGGGCGGCTCCTTCTGGCTGTAATACGAAACGGCGGGCATTAACGGGTCCTCGGTCGCCACTGCACCTTCCATACCTGCACCAAGTTCTGAATCGCTCCTGGCAGCGAAACTTTCTCGCCGTGCATGGCGCAATCGTTCCTCGCACGCCGATACTCGCACTTCACTCGAATCAGGGAACTCGCTGTACTCACGCCGACGCTTGGCCAATCCTTCCGGCGTCTTCGGCCGCTTGAGATCGGCAGCTCCAATTCTAACATATTCGCTCTTTATTCGCCCACGCGGGTTTTGAAAGTCGTATCCTAAAAGCCATGCAGCCGACGCTCACCCTAAAAATCCCGCCGGTTGCCATCGAATAAATATTCGCTCAGTTTCAAGACAAATAGATAAAGTCAGCGCCTTCTTGCCAGTATTGGACGCCGGTGAAGGCCCCGATGAAAACTGCTATCGGTGGGTCTTCAAATGATTGCTGATGGAGACCTGCGAGGCTTCGTCAACGCGGTCGAAGCATGGAAAGCCAACGATTACAGACGGCTCGCCTGGGCGACGCGCAGCCTCGTTGAACTAAAAATCTGGACCAAGTACATAATCGCGTCCAAGGAAAATGCGCTTGCCCTGAGTCGCGAGTACGAACGTTGACAACGGGAACATCTGGGCGCTCCTGAAGCCAGCCCTCACGACAGATGCCGGCCAGCATCTCTTCTCGCAAATCTTTCCGATGGGGTTATCCGAAATGACCGCGAAAGTTCAACAGTACCTCGATTCGGTGGCCTCACCGGCGACGAGGTCGTATCACGCGCCAATCGGAGATGGTTCCGTCTAGGCGTCGCGCGCCTGAAGTCCGGCTGGGGGAAGCGCCCGGCAGGGTAACGCCCGCGGCATCGGGATCTCCTGGAACCCCGTTTCGTGATCCCGAGCGCTACAAATCAGGGAGGGCGACAACGCCCGAACGAAACACCACCGGATAGCAGGACCACCATTGGGATACACTGGCTGGGTGCCCTTGCGTCCACCCGATCCGGAGTACCTCAAACTCCTCCAGCCTTACGGGGAAGTGATTCAGAAGCTCGCACTGGCTGTGCGAAAACTGATCCTCGAAGAAGCACCGGAAGCCAGCGAGTTCGTCTACGAGGTGTACACCATCGCGGACCACTTCACCTTCACGGAGCGACCCAGCGACGCGTTCGTCTTCACCACCACACATGCCAATTGGGTGAACCTCGGCTTTAATTTTGGCTCCCTGCTGTCCGATCCGGACGGCCTGCTGCGTGGCGAGGGCAAATTGATTCGGCACGTCCGGATCGCGCAGGCGACGGATCCGGACGCTCAAGGCGTTCGGGAGTTGGTAAGAGCCGCCATCGCACAAGCGGAGCAGCCTGAAGGCAAGGTGGGGAAGCCCCGGACCGTCGTGCACACGGCTCAATCCGTCAGGAAGGGCTCAGCCGCGACCCGGCGACGGACCAGATATCTTCGCACCTAGCGAGTCATCGGTCTGGTGGCCGTACTGTACCCTCGTGCGCCGTGAGCTGACCTGGGTTGGGCGGATCCGTCCTCCATCATTCCGAAGCAGGCCACATGGCCGCGGAACCCTACACGTTGAGACGCAGCAAGGGCCGCAAGCTTGCGAAGTCCAGTGTCCTCGAACGCCGTTGGAGGTGACCAGTTCTGGAGGTCGCCAGGGCGACCTCCTGGCGGGCCGGCCCCGCGCCGAACGCAGCCACGTCTCGTATAATCAGGAAGCAGGAGTGGGGCCATGGCCAGTGAACATGTCGAACAGCGCGAAAGCGCCTACTATCTCCCGGGTTTCCAGGTTTACATTGCGGGCCAGTGAAGCTTCGCTCGCCTGCTGACAAGAGTGTCAGCGCGGCAGGCAGGAGTTCCGGCGCCACGGTGCCTCAGAAGTTCACTTCTTTATGTTGTAGCAAAACAAATTGTCCTGGTCCCGCAAATAGAGCTTCCCATTGGCGATCACCGGCTGGCTCCACGTCGGGTAACCGCCCTTGGAAATCTCGAATCGCGATATCTCGTGGTAGCCCGCCGGAGTGGCCTCCACCAGCCCCACGATGCCGTCTTCACCCAGCGCATACAAGTGCCGGTCCGCGTAAATCAGCGAACCTTTGCCGACGCTGCGGTCGCGCCACGCCACATCGCCGGTCTCGAATTTCATGGCCGTCAGAATGCTGCTGGAGAACCCATACAAGTACTCGCCCACCAGCACCGACGTGCTGTAGTGGTTCTGCATGTTGCGATTGAAGTACACCTCCGCCGCGTCGCCGCCGGCGCCGGCCTTCAGCAGCACGCAGCCGGTGCCGTAGTCCGACGAAAGGAAGATCTCGCCGCCATGCACAATCGGCGTGGCGATGTTGGCCGTGCCATTCGCCACCCGCTCGTACTTCCACTGCAGCTTGCCGCTCGCGAGATCCAGCCCCATGGCGGCATCGGCCGTGAACACGACGACTCTCCGGGAGCCTCCCGCGTCGTAGATCATTGGCGACGAATAGGCTGCCGAATCGCTTTGCGACTGCCACTGAAGCTTGCCGGTCGTCTTGTCGAGAGCCACGACGGCAGCACCGGATCCGCCCGGTGTCACGATGACGCGGTCTCCATCCACCAGCGGCGATTCGCTGATCCCCCAGTGCGGGACACTGCCGCGGAAGTGGTCCACGATGTTGAAGCCCCAGAGGATCTTGCCCGTGGCCGTCTCCAGGCACACCAGCATGCCGTCGGCTGCCAACGCATAAAGGCGGTCGCCATCCACGGTGGGCGTGCTGCGCGGCCCATGTCCGCGCGATTCATTGAACGGGATGCCTGTGTGGACGCGCCACAATTGCTTGCCGGTATTGGCATCGAACGCCAGGACGTACTCTTCGTCGCCGCGCTGGCCCTGAATGAAGAGGCGGCCGCCGGCAATTGCGGCAGACGAGTAACCTTCGCCCAGTCCCTCTATTTTCCAGACCAGCGGCGGTCCGCCCTTGGGCCATGCCTCGAGCAATCCGGTTTCCGAAGAGATTCCATCACGGTTCGGCCCACGCCACTGCGGCCAGTCGGCGGCCCAGGCGGGCGTCCCCAGAAAGAGGCAAAGGAGAGCGGCGATTCTTGATCCCAGCATGTGGAAAGGTTACCACGCCAGAGCGCGTGCGGCGATTCGAGACGGCAGATCAACCTGAAAGCAGCCGCCGGGTCTTATCGATTCGCGCTGCAATTTCACGCGCGTCGGGCAGACTCAGTTTGTACTCGCGCGCCAGTATCTGTTTTGACAGATTGCCGAGCGCATAATGGGCGACCGCCGCGTCTTTTTCTGAGCAGAGGATCAGGCCCACGGGCGGGTTCTCATCCGATTGAGTCCAATGTTCGCTCGCGTAGTTGAGATACAGGTTCATCTGGCCGGCATCGGCATGCGTGAATTTTCCGAGTTTAAGGTCCACAATAACCAGGCATCGAAGCCGGCGGTGAAAGAAAACCAGATCGACCCGATACCATTCCGTGCCTACGCGCAGGCGCCTTTGCCGGGCGACGAAAGCGAAGTCGTTGCCCAGTTCCAGCAGGAACTGCTGCAGGCTCCCGATGAGCGCGTCTTCGAGGTCCGTTTCCGAATACTCGTCCTTCAGATTCAAGAATTCGAGGATGAAAGGATCGCGCAAGTGCGCGTCGGCTGGCAGGATTTCATCCTTTGCGGGCACGGATAATGCACGGCGGGTCCGCCGATAGGCGAGGCTGGCGATCTGGCGATCGAGTTGGCGAACCGACCAACCGCCTTGCAATGCCTCGCGCTCGTAGTACTCTCGGGCCTCGGGGTCCGCGACGGAGAGCAGGCGGACATAATGCGACCAAGGCAGCGGAAACAGAGGCCGCAATCCCGATTCCGCAGACAGTGTCTGCGGAATTGACGGCGTCGCCAATATCGCAGACACTGTCTGGGGTTTTGGCCAACCGAGGTAAAACAAGCGCATCGTCTCGATGTTGCGTGCGGAAACCCGCGGCCAAGCTGGGAGGTGAGGTCCTGGGCCAGCCGCTTTATCAAAGCTTGTCCATACGCGGCACGCTCTGAACCGGCCTGTTCGTGTTCAACGATCCTTTGCCCCACCCGCCAATACGCGGATGTGAGCACGACATTGACGGACCGGACGGCGGCGAGCCGTGCTTCCTCGATCAGGCGGACCACACCGGTCAGCAGTCCCCGGTAAGGACGAGATGGCGCCTTTGCCTTTCGTCGTGCCACCTTGCCGGAATGTTTAGCGATCTTGCTCATGAGCGAGTTGTCCATCACGCTCGCACATCACCATAATACGATGTCTGCCCGGACGTCCTGTATAGCGCAACAGGGAAACCGGTCCAGGTTCTGGAGCCGGCTTGAGGCAAGGGCCACCGGCAATTGAAATCGCGATTTCTCAATTCAAGGCCACCTGCCTGGCGTTTCTGGAGGATGTGCGGCGGACCCCGCAGGCCCGTTCGGGTCGCTCGTTTTGGCAAACCCGTCGCCGAAGTGCCGCTCCCCAACGTGTCACCTAAGCAGTCCTGGCTGGGTTGCATGAGGGATTCACTCGAAATCTCGGGGGACATCGTCCAACCAGTCCGTGCTTTCGAACGTGGAGCGTTCGCTAACCATGCAATTGCTCTTCGATACGCACATCCGGATCTGGGCACTGCACTCTAGCGACACAGTCTAATCCAAGGTTGAACGCCTTCCTCGGCCTATCGCCCGAGGAGTATCGCGCGCACGGCGCCCATTCTGACTTCTGACTCCTCCTGACTTCTGGCTCCCATCCGCATCGAATCAAGGCGAGCCTTGGCTAGCCGCTAACGTCCGCCCTTCGCCGCGCGTCTACGACTTGGCCCTATGGGCCACTGCTTGACCGGCGGCAGCCGCCGATCGTCTCCAAATCCGGGTATCCTAAAGGTATCTGCCATGATGCGATGCTGTGCACTCTTCCTCCTATTTTCATCCGTCGTCTCCGCCCAGCAAACCGGCGCGGTGGGCGACTGGCCGGACTGGCGCGGAACCGATCGCGACGGCATCTCCCGCGAAAAAGGCCTGCCCGAGAAATGGTCGCTCGACGGCCAAGGCTTGGCCTGGAAGGCGCCCTATGGCGGTCGTTCCACTCCGGTGGTGCTCGGCGATCATCTCTACCTTGAAAACACGGCCGGCGCGCGCGAGACCGAACAGGAACGCCTCATGTGCTTCAACGCCGATACCGGCAAGCTGCTCTGGGAGTATAAATTCAGCCTGTATCAAAGCGACGTGCCCGCGCATCGCGTCGGTTGGGCCTCGCCCGTCGCCGACCCCGAAACCGGCAACGTTTACAGCTTCGGCGTCAACAATCTGGTCACCGCGCTCACCAAAGACGGCCAGAAGCTGTGGGAGCGCTCCATCACCGAAGAGTTTTCGCCCTTCACCACGCACGGCGGACGTACGGTTTCGCCGACGATCGACGGAAACCTGGTGATCGTCAGTACGCCTACGTCCACCTGGGGCACGCAGGCCAACCGCACGCAACGCTTTATTGCGCTGAACAAGCGCACCGGCGACATTGTATGGATCAGCACTCCCGGTGGACGTCCGTACGACACCAGTTATGGCCCGATGAACATCGCCACGGTTGACGGGACGCGTCTACTGTTGGCTGGCGGATCCGACGGCTCCGTGATGGCCATGAAGCCGCAGACCGGCGAGCCGGTCTTCAACCTGGTGGTCGCCAAGCGCGGGCTCAACACGGGCATCGTGGTGAATGGCAAATACGCCATCGCATCTCACGGCGACGAAAACCTGGACAGCAATGAGATGGGCATGATTTTCGCGTTCGACGCCACGCGCAAAGGCAAGCTCGGCAAGGATGCCATCAAGTGGTCGGTGCCCGGATTCATTGGCGGCTTTTCGTCGCCGGTCATCGATGGAGACCGCATCTACCAGGCCGACAATAATGGCAACCTTTTTGCGTTTGATGTCGAAACGGGCCACGAGCTTTGGAAGCAGAACCTGGGCACCGTGCAGAAGGCGTCGACGGTGTTCGCCGACGGCAAGATCTACATCGGCAGCGAGAGCGGCAAGTTCTTTATCCTGCGACCGCACGCCGACCGGTGCGAAGTGTTGAGTGAAGTCGAGCTACCACTTAGCGAGAGCGGCATTGTTTCGCAGAAGATCCCCGAACCCGTAGTGGCCGCGGCGGCGGTGGCGCGCGGACGCGTTTATTTCGTGTCGAGCGACTCGTTGTATGCCATCGGACCAAAGAAAACGGCGGGGCATCCGTGGACGCCGGTGATGCAGACCATGGATCCTGGGCAAGGCGATCCGGCCTGGGTGCAAGTGGAGCCCACGGAGTTGGTGCTGAAGCCCGGACAAACGGTCGAATTGCATGCGCGCCTATTCGACGCAGCCGGTCGTTTCCTGCGCGAGGACAATTCGGCCACCTGGTCGCTCGATCACCTGAAGGGAACCGTCGCCGATGGCAAGTTCGAGGTAGCGGCCGATCCCGTCGGCCAAGCCGGATTGATCAAGGCCACCGTGGGAAGCCTGACCGGAGAAGCGCGCGCCCGCGTGATCCCGCCACTGCCTTGGAACGAAACGTTCGAGGAGTACGCAGTAGGCAGCCTGCCGCCGCAGTGGGTGAGCGCGCAGGCGGGCATGTTCCAGGTGACTGAAATGGACGGCCGGAAGGTGCTCGAAAAGAAACCCACCGACACGCTGTTCAAGCGCATGCGCGTCTTTATGGGACCGTCTGATTGGTCCAACTACACCGTGCAGGCCGACATCCGCATCCCAGAAAAGCGCCGCCAGATGGGCGATGCCGGCATCGTGGCGCAGCGCTACACGCTGGTGGCATTCGGCAACAATCAGCGGCTGGAGATGAACTCCTGGCAGCCGGAAGTCGCGCGCGCCGCCGCCGCGCCGTTCGCCTGGAAGCCGGACACCTGGTACCGTCTGAAGCTGCGCGTGGAAAATACCGCCGACGGCAAGACCCGCATCCGCGGCAAAGCCTGGGCCGTCGCGGATCCCGAGCCGGAGGGCTGGCTCATCGATCGCACCGACCCGATTCCCAACAAACAGGGCAGTCCAGGCCTCTTCGCCGACGCCCAGTTTGGAGTGTATTTCGATAACTTAAAAGTGACCCCAAATCAATGAAACGCGCCATCCTGCTCGCCCTGATCTGCCTCCCGATTTCGCTGTGGCTGCTGTTCGCGTCCGATCCGGGCACGGGGGACTGGCCCATGTGGGGCGGCACGCCGGACCGCAACATGCTCTCGTCCATGAAGGGCATTCCGACCACCTGGGATCTGAAGACCAGGAAGAACGTGAAGTGGATGGCGCAGCTCGGCTCGCAGAGCTACGGCAACCCAGTGGTCGCTGGCGGCCAGGTCTATGCGGGCACGAACAACGAACTGTTGCGCAATCCCAAAGAGACCGGCGACCGCGGCGTGCTGATGTGTTTCCGCGAATCGGACGGCAAGTTCCTGTGGCAGCAAGCCAACGTGAAGCTGGCCGCCGGGCGCGCGCTCGATTGGCCGTTCCAGGGCGTTTGCTCCTCGCCATTGGTGGAAGGCGACCGCCTGTACTACGTGACCAATCGCTGCGAAGTGATGTGCCTGGATACGCACGGCGACGGCAACGGCGGTCCGAAGATCGTCTGGAAGTACGACATGATCGAAGAAGTGGGTTCGTCGCCGCACAACATGTCGAACTCGTCGCCGGTTTCCTACGGCAACCTGTTGTTCGCGGGCACGGCCAATGGCCAGGACGAAAGCCACGTCCACATTCCTTCGCCGCGCGCGCCGTCCATGATCGCGTTGAACAAGAACACGGGCAAGGAGGTTTGGGAGGTGAACAACGTGGGCGAGCGCATCCTGCATGGGCAGTGGTCGTCGCCGGCGGTGGGCAAGATCGGCGATGTGGTGCAGGTGGTGATGGGCGAGGGCGATGGCTACGTGCGCGGCTATGAAGCGGAGACCGGCAAGAAGCTGTGGGAATTCGACATGAACCCCAAGGATTCCGTGTGGCCCAAAACGCGCAACGAAGTGATCGCCACGCCGGTGATTTGGGAGAACAAGGTGTTCATCGCCAATGGCCAGGACCCGGAACACGGCGAAGGCGTGGGGCACTTATATGCCATCGACGCCACCAAGCGCGGCGATATCACCGAGAGCGGGCGCATCTGGCAATACGACAAGATCCGGCGCTCGATTTCGACAGGCGCCATCTACAACGGGCTGCTATTTTATTCCGATTTCAGCGGCTTCCTGCATTGTTTGGATGTTAATACGGGCAAGCCGTATTGGACGCACGATCTGCTGTCGGCCGTGTGGGGCTCGCCCATGGTGATCAACGGCAAAGTGTACATAGGCGATGAGGATGGGGACGTCCTGGTGCTGGAAGCGGCCAAGGAAAAGAAGCTGATCTCGACGATCAACATGGGCAGTTCGGTGTATGCGACGGTGGTGCCGGCCAATGGCACGTTGTTCGTGATGAACCGCAACGAGCTCTGGGCGCTGAGCGAGAAGTGACGTGGCGCACGCACTCGTGCGTGCCGCGTCGAGACTCATCTCGACGCAAGGCGAACCAAGCACTGCTGCGACTAAAATGTCCCTCTCCTTCGACCTTCGCACCCAAGTCTTATTCGGCGAATCCCGCTTCACCGAACTCGGTGCGCTGGCCCACAGCCTCGGCTTCGCCCGCACTCTCCTGGTTTCCGATCCGGGCCTCCAATCCACAGGCTACCCCGACCAGGCAGTCGCCCTACTCTCTGAAGCCGGCATTGCAGCTTACTTGTTCCAGGGCTTCTCCCCCAACCCCGATACCGAAATGGTCGAGGCGGGCCGTGTTTTCGCCGCCGCGCGCGGCATCGATTCGCTGGTCGCGCTAGGCGGCGGCAGTTCACTCGACTGCGCGAAGGGCATCAACTTCCTCCTCACCAACGGCGGAAACATGCGCGACTATTGGGGCTTCGGCAAAGCCGCGCGGCCGATGCTGCCCATGATCGCGATTCCGACCACCGCCGGCACCGGCAGCGAAGCGCAAAGCTATGCGCTGATCTCCGACGCCGCCACGCACGTGAAGATGGCCTGCGGCGATCCGAAGGCCGCATTTCGGGCGGCCATTCTCGATCCGCTGCTGACGCGCTCGCAGCCGCGCGAGGTGACCGCCACCGCCGGCTACGACGCCATCTCGCACGCGGTCGAGAGTTACGTCACCACGCGGCGCACGCCGGCCTCCATCGTTTTTGCGCGGGAAGCCTGGGAACTGCTGGCGGCCAACTTCGAGCGCGTGATCCGCGATCCGTGCGACCTGGAAGCGCGCGGCGGCATGCTGCTGGGCGCGCACTACGCCGGTATCGCCATCGAGAACTCCATGCTGGGCGCCACGCACGCCTGCGCCAATCCGCTGACGGCGCATTACGGCACGACGCACGGCGCGGCCATCGCCGCGTTGCTGCCGCACGTGGTGCGCTGGAACTGGACCGCGGCGGAATCGCTGTATCGCGCGCTGGCCGGCGCGGATCTCGCCGATCGCCTCACGGAGATGGCCGCCGCCGCAGGCCTGCCTGGCCGTTTGCGGGATCTTGGCGTTCCGCAAGACGCGCTGCCATCGCTGGCCGACGAAGGCGCCGCCCAGTGGACCGGCCGCTTCAATCCTCGCCCCTTTGGCGCCGCCGAGGCGTTGGAGATCTATTGGTCGGCGTATTGAACGCTCTTTTGGCCGTATATTCAGAGTTAGGAGGGCAAGGCTGAGGAGAACATCCTGCTCTCTGTATTTGGTCCGAGCGGCAACGGCTGCCGTGAATCTCAAATCGACGCCTGGGCCAAACCACACGCGATTCTGCATAAATGGTGCAGACTTCCCGGATCTGGAAAACTAGCTTAGCGCCTAGCTAGGTCTGCGACCGTCTGAAATAGTTCTATAAAACATTTGCCATATGAAATGTTTTATAGCATACTGGTGGTATGGCGTGTCGGCCTGTCCCCATTAAGATCAAACCAAAAGACCTCAAC
>Ga0302325_10027477_pt1 | contig 11792 bp, 14 predicted proteins | sample Palsa_T0_2_FD_201948 | JGI IMG/M metagenome (GOLD analysis project Ga0302325, IMG submission 201948) | Peat permafrost microbial communities from Stordalen Mire near Abisko, Sweden - Palsa_T0_2 | ecosystem: Environmental > Terrestrial > Soil > Palsa > Peat permafrost | place: Sweden: Abisko... | reverse complement strand
CAAGAAGTAAGATCTTTGGTCGTTAGTTGGGAACTGGGCATACATCAATGTCCTTGTAGCTCAAAATAATACGCTAGCCTTGCAAAAGACTGTCCTTTGTGCTGATTTTTGATTCATATTTATGAGTAGCTTGCGCCAACCTAATCGCGGCCTATAACAAGTTACAGCCAAACAAAGTGAAGCTGCCTCTTCATTGTCACTTTGAGAATGAGGCTGCGAGGCACTCCCTTTCTGATAATATCAGTTGAATTTCACTTCAGATTAGTCAAGACCCAAACAATGAAAAAGTAGAAAGCGGCAGCTTCGGAGGGCTCGGTGAACTCGGAGGCGGGTGTTCGACATCGTGACCACTCCCAGTGTGGCTGTTCGACCAGGTCAATCATGAAGTGATGACAGGAAAAAGTAAGTAATTGGGTCTTGGGTGGGAAATCTCGATCTGTCTTACTTGTCTCAGTTCTGAAAGTATCGAATGCCTCTACCATCCCACGGAAAGTGCTACCGCGAAATCAGAGTGGAAATTTTTTTATCGACTTTGACCTGTTGCCTGTTGAACGGGAGAGTGCAAGCTTGTGGTGCCTAAGGCAGCCAGGGGGCTAGGGGCTAGTGGACTTGTGATTATATGAAGGGGTTCCAGCCTCGTCTTTTGAGAATGAAGATCAAGGATTCCAACCACCTGATTTTGATATTGCCAGCTGTGACGAAACTAGAATGAAAAGGGGGCAGCTTCCACAAGCGAGGTTTTGGCACAACGATAAGCTCCCCTCGCCAGCAAACTTTCTTGGGCAGACTTTCGCCATCTGCTTCTCCGATCCCAACTTAGAAGAATCTCGGTGAAGAAATGCTTCATATTCGAGCTTCTAAATAACGAACCAGGAATCAAGAAGTGGTAATCAAACAGACTGAGAAAGGTGTTGTAACAATTTTAATTATCTTTATTTAGTGGAGTCCTTGTATTACTATGTTTCATCCTGCAGAGACAATCTGATTCGTGATATAAATTAAATATAAACCTCGGCGCTCCGATACAATTGTGTCCAATCTGTAATGGTATCTCTCTGCCTAGAGCTTTTGCCGATCTCGTTAAGTCAAATTACCGGATCCATAAAGTACCAAAAGTTACCTATCACCTCAAGTTCCCTTCCTTACTTCGTTAATCCATAAATAACATCAAGCTTTCTTGTCCCTCTCCCACAATTTCTTCACTGATCCCGAAACAGAGAACCCTCCAAACAACCAATCATCACCGTGTCTCCCACACTCAGTGTACCCATTTACCTTAGGCTCATGCGAATGCCTCCTCTTCGTCTTGTCCCCACTTCTACCCGATGTACCCTTATCGCCCGTACTCCCCTTCAGGAGCCGCAAATTGCTATCAACATAACCAGCTGACATTGGCACATCGCCAGAAGAAGCCCTCGTAGGGGTACCTCGCGAGGCAGGGGATGGAGGTGGATAAGGCTCGCTGACTGTTCGCTGAGGAGCCGAGGAGGGTGGCTGTGCAAAGCTCCCTGCAGGGTATTGGCCAGCACGACTCCCGTCTGCTTGTGGCCTTGACGAAGTCGTAATATACGGTGGAGCCCCGCGTTGCACTACTCTAGCGGGATCTTGCGTGGACCCTGCGTACGGATCTCGATCACTCATCGTTATCGTTTCAGGATGCTACGATGTATTGCGGATGCGAGATCTTGTAGATGTTCTTGCTAGAGCTCCGTCAACAGATTCGTCTCGAGTACGACTAAATCATGCTATTGAAAGCTAACCTCGTAAATCATTCGAAAACGATGTTCGCAGGTTGGGATCTTTGATATGGAGAGGGAAAACCTGGAGATGAGGATGTGCGATGAACGTTGTGGAGGTGTCCCGTCTTGATGCCTGCTCTCAAATCGTAGGGCTGATGGACCATTCATGCGGCCTTGCCGATTTGCTGCTACTCGGTGAGGAACTCGCGAAACACGTTGTCCAATGAAGATATCGCAGCATGAACACAAGAATGCAAGTTGCTGCATTGGGTGGCATTAACTATTTGACCTTGAAGCATTGGGCTTGAATGGGAACATTTAGTGACATATTACTGGAAGCAAAGCACGCTGAGGCTGAAATTCATTGCTACTTATCCATACATGTGACATTTCCCCACACCACATTGGTTGCAAACATTCCAAAACCTATTCTCTTGACCTTTCTAATGTCCAGCATTGGATGATTGAAGCACCACTGCAGTTAAATCAACGTGCTCAACGGGATCAAATTGATCATTCCTTTAGGCAGAACCATGTACAGTACTATGCCTTTGCAAAGGAGGAGCGTGGGGTATCGAAAAGCCAAGCGCCGAGACTGAAAGGTGATTGAGGTAAACATATTTCATAGAACGACTTCGAACTAGTGGGAGTTCACTAGTGCAAAGGATGCGAGCCATAAGCGCCTGGCTCAGAAGACCTTGAAGGAACGAGTTGGATAGGAAAATCTTGATCTGTCCTATATGCGTGGCAGACTAGATGTCATTGTAAAGCCAGTCAAAAGAGAGAAGGTACCCGATGTCGGTGGTACTCGTTATTGGACCAATGATGAGGATTCATCGAAGGGTACTAATGGCGGCTGGGAGCCAGTGAGGTATTCTTCATCTACCATCTCCTAATGGATAGTGAATAGAGACATGCAGCCAGCAACGAGTCCAAGGGCTATATTCAAATCCAGTCCGTTTGTACCCCCCCAAGCAAGCTCTGCTGTTGGATCCCGGATTCCCCGCAACTGGAAGGCTTGTGATAGGAGGTGCAAAAGGATTTCAGCCCGAAAAAGCTGTACGTTCAAAGATAATAATAAATAACAATACAGATCTGAAAAGAAAGATAAGAGAGAATAACTCATCAAAAGTACAGAATCTATCAGGTAAAAGTGATTCTCGAGAAGACTAAATGAAGTGATAAGTTTTGTGATTATGAGAATTTGAAACTATATGCTTTGTAAAAGCTATTCTAGATGGGTTGTAAGAGAAGTAATGAGACGTTTGAGAGTCCCTAAGAAGCATGCATCATTGCACTTCTATCAGCTTTAATTGAACCAGGCATGTGGAACTCTTATGTTTTATTTCGAAAGAAAGAGGTGTGAAGGCAAATTACGTTGTCACATTATGCTTCCACGTGACCTCAAGAACCGGGATGAACTTCGAAGAAAAGTCGCAACTCATGCGAGAGCATACACTCAGCGACATTGGGCCATTAGAAGCTGCTCAGAGGACTCTAACTACCTCGACAGTGATGAGCGTCTCACGGCCTGCGCGATGTCTTTTCTCCGGCTCCTCGATACCCCATATGCGTGTCCGCATACGTTGTCGAAATTTCCACACATCCCCTAACCTCTTCGAACGGCGAAGACCCAAATTCGCCAGCGTAAAAGCTTCTGATATGGGCTTGCTCACACCTCAAGAGAAGGCACGAGAGAACTTCCAGGATTATAGCAGTGAAGAGATGGCAGCTTTGCAGAAGAAATATACACCCGCGCAGATCAAGGCGATAAAAGCTGGGGAGGCTGCAATCGATCCGGAAGATCTCGACACCCGCGGTGTCATTCGAACAGATATTGGGTCGCTCCCATATCTTGATGATTTCAGTCAACTCCGACCTGTTTTGGACAGGGCACCCGTGTATGAGGGACCAATTGATCCAAATGCCAGGCTCATGACTGGTCGCGAGCTGGAACAAGCTTGGGAAAGGGCCTATGAACAAGCATTGAAAGAAAATCCACCACTACCTCTACCAGCGTCAGAAGACGAGCTATATGATTTGGACTATCAGAAGGCTGCGAATAGTCGACTCGCAATAATGAAAGCAGACGACAGAGCAGAGATGTTCATGGGCACCAATGGCCCAATACCGATAGAGCACACACCAAATTTTCTTGCTCCTGGTCTGCCTCGGACGTTCTTAGAAGATGAGGAGGATAAGGTTCAGGTCAAAAAAGAGGATGCCGATCCACGAGATCCTGATGGACAGTACAATCGGTTGATCAAGCAGACAGGCCTGACATTGGATCAGATTATGGATTGCAAGGCTAAAATTCTGGTCAGGCATCGGGTCGTCAACCAAACGCGACTGGGGAAGATTGCGAGCATATACTGTCTAGCTGTTGCTGGGAATGAGAACGGCAGACTTGGCATTGGGGAGGCGAAAGGGCAAGAGATCGAAGAGACTTCGAGCAATGCCAGAATTGCAGCTATCCGTAATATGCAACCCATCCCTCGATATGAAGAACGAACAATCTTTGGAGAAGTCGAAGGAAAGGTATCTGCCGCAGAGGTGAAACTTATGTCCAGACCACCAGGTAAACTTGAATCTTTGCACCCACTGTTGAACATCACCTAATACGATATAGGATTCGGACTGCGCTGCCAACACCTTATTTTTGAAATGGCGAGAGCGGCAGGAATCCAGGACTTAGCTGCCAAAGTACCGCGATCTCGAAACAAGATGAATACGGTGAAAGCCACATACCAAGCACTGCTAAAGCAAAAGATGCCAGACGAGATCGCGCGAGGGAGAGGGAAGAAGCTTGTTGATGTGCGGAAAGTGTATTATGGAGGCCGTGTATAACTGTATATCTCAGATGCTATGTATGAGTACGGGAATTGCTTAGAAAGGCGTAGCATAGCATGAAGTCTGGCTAAGGCACCGTTGCCTTGCAATTGTACACCCCTATCTTCCAATCCCTGGGTATCTCCAAATCCTCCAGAACACCGTGCATAACCCGTCCTTTCCCATGCTGTCATCAAGTGTTCATACTCATTCTTCAATGTACATTTGCAGTACCCCATTTTCCTCTCAAGCGCTCATATTCCTCCCCTTCGGCAACTTTACCGCCCACCATCGTCGGACGCAGCAACCTGATCGCCCGAATAGATCTCCTGCTGCAACACAATACTGTACACACTCGCCTTCAACAACGTAAACACTAAACTGGTCTTGCGCTCCAATTGCCGTAATCCATCCAAGATCTCCGCCGTTGGTTTGCCCGCCATTGTGTCGAGGAGACTCGCAAGCTACATTCACAAAAGCCAGAAATCAGTAATTATTCATGAATCACAAAGGGTAGAAATTATGCAATGGAGAAAGCACCTTCTTCATGTTCTCTGCCAAGCGCTCATATTCGTCTAAGACGTCCTGCTCAAGGGGCGTGAGGTCTTCGTTGGCCGTGCCGGGGAGTGTGGTGGTGGATTCTGAGGGCTCCATTTCTAAACTGATTTTGAAGGACGGGGCTAGGTTCGCGTGTCTACGCTCTCTGTTCAGTTATGAGATTCCGGTTCATACAGACAATTGTCTGGGCGAGGTGCTGGCTTACAATGGACGCGTCAAGATTTCGTCGCGTTGATTTCGTTCAACTCCATTTTCTGCACCACTAAGTCTCACGTGATGACGACTATTATCAAGCAACCACCATTTTCCAACTTCTATGCACAGTAAAGAGAGTATTAGATTAGAAATAATGATCATAAAATCGTCATTTTAACTTAAGGCCGGCCCCAATTGCCCGTGGTCGCCTACTAAATATACATGAATAAATCGTGAACCAGTGAGCCAATAAGCCATCCCCAGCCTAGAACCAAGAAACCTATTGAAGTAACTCCAATTCCTCCATGATAGTCTGATCCTCAATCATGCTTCGCATGACCTCATCTTCCGTGTAATTAGCCCAGTATCCAACCTCAGCAGCCTGTTTCTTGACCGCATATATCTCCTGCGCAACACCCTTAACCTGGCTGAACGCCATTCCGGCGGATGGCCAGACTTGCCACAATGTTTTCAGTGCTCCAGTGTTGAGACGTAGTTGTTGCTTGAGATCATCGTCGTGGATACCTGGCATGAGAACCGACCAACAAGACAGATGCACAATAGATGCAAGAGTAACTACACAAGTAAAAAAATGAGTGTGCTTGACCAGTGGGACAGGTAGTTGGATGAGCTTCGAGATATCTTGTGCTGCCTGGATGGTCTTTGCAGCGTGAATGTTGTAAGATTGACCTGGAACAATTGGTTTATGTGGAGCACAGGAGGTGACATTTTTGGCAACACTAGAATCAAGTTCCGAGTGCTCTCGATGGAGGAGAATGGTTGTTCTAAATCGAAATCAATATAAGTACTCAGAAGAAACCGAAAGACCTACGCTTCTGTTATCATGTGAGCTTGGAAAAGCATTTCATCAAGCTGGCCTTCGGTGTTGATGAAGTCTTTCTTCGACTCTGGCAGATGTAGTCTCCAGTTGACAAGATATGCGTCAATCCTATCAATCGTAGGCGTGTCTGGAAGCATGATCTGGCGTGACGACAGGACTCTCCCAAGATTCCGAATTGCGGCAATACGGTAAGTAAAAGAAGAATAATTAAAATCCCTTCCATCAAATGATTCTTCATCAAAGTCCGTCAGAAAATGTGGTGGTGGTATATGCTGCGATTGTCAGTCTTCCGAGCCGAAGGACATTGGCTCACAACTTACCCCAGATGCAAAGTCCTTTTCCTCACAAGGCAAGCCAACATCGGCAGGTATTTCCTTCATTCGAAATGTGCTTTTTTGATGGACTCCGGCAATCATGCCGTCCACAATATACATTTCCCACCAGGTTCGGCGCCAGCTTTCCTCTAGAAGATCCGAGCCATTCCCGTTTATAAAAGCAAATTCACGCTTATTCATACCGAATTCAAGGGCAAGATCCTGAGCGTCGACAAGTATCTGAAGCGCTTTCTCCTGATAAGTATATCCATCTAGACCAATTGTAAGGATCAACATCGCCTGGACTCGGAAACCATCCTTGGGACAATCTGCATGATAGACAGTGCGTTCTGCCTCGAGTCCTAACGCCACATTTGGGGCTTGTGGAACGTAGAACGAGCCTACATAACGCATTGCAGCCTCCAAATGATCAATTGGCTTCTCCTTCCGCAGCTTGAACAAAGCATCCCGGGGTAGAATAAAGGGATGTGCTGGGTAGAAGTGGTAGTAGAAAGCTTCGATACATCGTTCTCGAAGATCCAATCCGGGGGGCGGGGCCTTCGGCTCAAACGACACCAGCTCTTGTCCTATATCAAAGAGGAGCGGATCAACAGCGCGAGGTAAAGTCTGCAGTCTGTGATCGGGTGGAGTGGCTAAACCACTTGGAACATTCGATGGGCCTCTGGCAGCGCCAGGATTTACCAAGGGACAGCTTCTATCGACTGTTCCAGATACCGAGGAGGCCTTGCCCGGCGTTCCATTTGTTCCATTTGTTCCATTCCGTCGAGGGCCTTTAAAGCCCCGACGACTCCTCACGTACACACATTCGAAGCTATTCGAAGAGCACCTAGTGCAGGGGTTCAGCCCATCGCATTTGAGATGCTTGGATCGACACTGGACGCATGCGGAGGGGACTGTCATCCGTTCTTTGCTCTGGTCGGCTCGCGAGGAGGCTAAGGAGGCTTGTCGTTCGCCTTGATGGTCAGGCAGCCCCTCGGAACTTGGAGACGTCGAGGATCCAGCGGATCCAGCAGATGCAGATGCAGTGGTAGTGGTAGTGGTAGTGGGGCTCTCGAGAGGCACGTCGGCAGCGATAGCCAGCTCCATTTCCGCGGCAGGATGAGAGGTGTTCGCCGACCAAGACAAAGGAGGCCTCGCAGATTAATGCGGGATGGTTTTGGGGCAGTGTGCGGCGGAAGCACCCATGCTAAGTACATCGAATGACCTCGCAAGAAATCAAGCGAGGTCACCGAGACTGAATGCCGAGGACACAGAACAGAGAGGGCCATTTTCTGGCGGTGCAACTGTGCAACATGGACTCGGGGTCGATAATTTTGATGCTCGTGTCTAGGGGGATGTCGACGTCGTCGTAAACCGTGATTCCCGTGATTTCCGGCGTCTCCTCTACTTAAGATTGAGATAATGGTCTTGGATCGTGCCAAAGTTTGCGAGTGCTGACGACTACGCGTCGTACTCTAGCCTGCGGGTTTGTATCAGGTGAAGTGAAGTTACGAAGTTACAAGTTACCCCCAGGGAACACCAAAAAGATACCCATTGTGCAACAATGCAACAACTGAGCCTGCATCTAAGAATTTGAAAATCCGACTCATTTCAAATTCTATTCCCGGCCTTTTATCTCTCAAACCTTCACGTCCCCAAGCTTTTTCACAACATCCTCATAAAATGCCATCGACAATTTTGCTGCCACGAGATCACTCCTCTCATCCTCTGCTTCTCCAATGCCCAACTCTGCACCCCCAGCAATGCATTTCCCGGTAGCTATCTCATACATCTCCCCCATGTTAGCTCCTACATCCTGCATCCTGCTCTTGTCCAACAATAGCTCTCTGACCCGATTCATAACTTTCATCCTCCCTTTCTCCATCTCTAGTCCCAAAACCTTATCAATCGTCTCCCAATGCGCAAGCTCAACCATCACAACTCCTAAACTATATATATCAAAAGACTTCCTAAAACTCTCCCTCGGTCCAAAGCCGTGGCCTTGAGTGTGTGGATGCCGGTAGAAGTTGTATGCTCCATTATCTCCAGGAATTTCTGTTTGTTCCTAAACCTCAGAATCTCAGATCAGTATTGCCTAAAAGGATACACTTGGATGAGCCATCTACTCCCCAAAACATGTCTAAGGATTAAACAACTAGCAAAACACAAAAAAGGAAATAATGATCCAAGAAATACGACTTACATCTGGACGTGCAGGTCGAGCAAAGTCGAATCCAGAGAGGTACGGTTTGCTGTAATCTATCCTAGTTGTTGTTCCGTGCTTCGACTTAACAGTGACCGGGAAGAAAACCACGTTATGAGAACGCAGGCCTTTATGGAGCCAGTTCACACTGTGTAGATACAGGAGACAATTCGCAACTGCGTGAGCAACGCGAATCCTTTCAGTGACTCTTGGTTTTGGCGAGGCGGTCAGGAGCTCGAAAAGAGAAACGGGTGGTGTTTCCGGGGAAATATTTTCCTCTTGGGGCTTTTCGAAAACGAAGCCAATGCGAGTGTCTAATCCATCTTCGTCACCTTCGCTGTCGATACCTGAATCGCTGTGGCGTTTTGCGTTGTCAAAATATCCTAGACAATGTGGGACCCTAAAAGCCTCTGGCTTTGGCTTGTGGTGAAGTAGTGAGGCTAGTTTTTGAACACGATCCACGATGAGAGGTGGCGGCGATGGAGATCCGGGCGTTTGATAGTCGTATTCTTTCCATTCAATCCATACATGTTGAATTTTCCCCCTTTGCCTGTACGTTGCTTCGCAGCGAATAGCACTTGACTCAGTACCAGATTTTGCGAGATCCAGATTTATATCAGATCGATGGATCTTGGTGTTGGCTTTCTCTGCATCTGGATGGCCGAGGCTGAGAACCATGGCTGTCGCCTCATCCCAGGGAGCAGAATTTTCGTTGTCCAGAGATTCGTTGAAGGCCTTGAATTTAGCTAACTGAGCTAAGAGACGGAGTCCAGATGCATCATTGGACGGGGCATATTGAGAGATTGCAGGGACTGGATATGCACGAGCTTGCATCTTAATGTCCAGAGCCATGACCAGCCTAGTCAAACTTGAGAGATCTCTGTGAAGCTGGAGAACGCCTCGATTGGTATCCTGGGTTGTCCGATGAATCTCGGTCTGCAATCGAGCGTCCAAAATGTCTGTCATATTGTCATTCAACGTTGAAAAGCGCTGTAGAAGATCCTCAAACGCCTCTTTGTCAAACGCTGCCCATCTTAATCTTCGCTTCCCTTCACTAAGATTGTCTTCTACCGTAGACTTTACAGCCTTCATAGCTTTGATAATAAAGGTTCTTCGTCTTTCTGTCAAGGGTACATAGGCGGTCGAAGAATCTTTTGCTGGATCCTGTGAAAATTCATCATCTGAACCCACCGACTCGGAGACAACTATCAGACGTGAATTTTTTTTCTGAGCTTTCTCAAATTCCTGGAAGAGACACCGAATTTGGACCAGAAGATCGAGTATAGTTGTACGATGGATCACAAAGGTGTTTGACTCTCGGACCTTTTGGTCATTGGCGTTCTGGAGATCAAGGAGGCCTGATGTTTCGCTCCATGCAAAGAGTCGTTGTTGTTCCATCCGCAGTCTTAGATTAAGATACTTCGATTCCTCTGGGAGATTCTTGGCGGTAATGATGAACTGAATGCCTACGCATAATGTTAGCACTGTAGAGACACAGATGAGAGGATTTCAACCTTGGATACATCCTGTGAAGACTTGTCCGGCTAAAGATGCAACACTTAACGCAATACCGACTGCAGTGATTGGGTCCATATTATTTTAGATGCATGGAATGAAGCCTTTGGTATAGACGTATTCCTTTTGGGCCTCACCTCAGTAAGAGATGTTTTCAGTCATGAGCGAGGGCTTCACACCAGACATGAAGATTCCAGCGCGCTATACGAGAGGATGAGAAACGAATAACTCGTGCATAGCCACAACAAGGCAGTCTTGGTACTTAAAGCCCATCAGAACTGCAAGTGGGACGGTGGAGTCGTAAGAAGGCTGAGACCAGACAAAAAAGGTGATTCGTGAGGCAGACTTCAGCCTTCCGTCTCGTTGCACGTGAGAGATGCAGTGATCGTGCCCTGAACTGACTACCTAGGTAGGCTAATGGGTCGCGAAAAACAAGCCTCTAGTAGATCCTCTGTTGTGACAGTCCTGTGCGTGAGATCCAACTAAGCTGAAGGATTGATGTGTCATGACTGCCAAGTCTCACATCGCGCTGTCGGAGAAGACTGAACACGGCCAGATGCTGCATATCCACCTCCCCAAACCTGATGAAATCCACTTTTAGAGTCGAAATTCAGTATTCCATTCGTCTTGATACTCCCTAACCATTCTTCCTCACTTCAACCTTTTCTTCTTGCTCACGTGACCACCTGTCTAAGTAATGATCAGAGTGTAGAGACCTATCAGGCTTACGAAGTTAGGTACTCTAGCGTAGCCGAGTAACTAAAAAAAAGTGTAGGTGCTGGAGAACATCCAGCACCGTGGATACTCTAAAAATGGCCAGTACATGATATTCTTAAAGCTTTAGATTCATGTACATATCAAGTCCGCGTGCTTTCCGCAAGAAGTACTGCATGAACAGAAGATGAATAAGAATTTTTTATATTGTAGATATGTGGATTTGCAGTAAGTGACCAGAGATGCAATAATCTTGCGTTATCTTGAGAGTTCCAACGATTCGGCCATGTCGACCTATCAGCATTCCTCCTCCATCCACATCACTTTACCTTGCTTTCCGGAATCAACATTTAGGACATGACCTGTGATGCTTCCACTCCAATTCTCACTTACCAAGAAGAGGGTACTTTGCAACACTTTCTGGTGGAACTGGCCTTTCAGTCCAGTGGCGGCCTCGGCATCGAGCCAGAACTGACTCGGATTTTCCGCACACTCTTTCCTAAATTGTGCTGTGTCGACGGGTCCAGGCGCCACAGTATTAACTCTGCTCGGATCAGCATTACAATATTCATACATAGCAGAAAGCTCACCTGGCCCAGGCCAAACTCTAACCACCTCCCCCATCAAGCTTCTCACCAGGCCGATTTGGACTGCACTCTTTCCACTCACGTAGTCGGCATTGCCACGCTCTCCAAAATGACCATTCTCACTCCCCACAATGACCAACCCCACATTCTTCAGGTCTTCTTTCGTTTCCACCTGCGAATGTACTTCGTACCCTCAGCTGCCTTAGCCTAGTGCGGGCTGTCAAAAATGACCCTCCCACATTGACTCGGCGCGTACGCCTCCACTGGTCTACGGAGTACAGTACTGTACATTCATAT